>FWWM01008427.1_pt1 | contig 19835 bp, 16 predicted proteins | sample 2228351 | NCBI WGS metagenome assembly FWWM01 (sample SAMEA103939774, study PRJEB20133) | metagenome
GAATTTCCCATGACCCGGGAGGAACATTAAAAACTGTATAGGTGCCCCTTTTGTCACTAAATGCAATTTGTGCCTCTTTTCCTCCCCCTTCTACTGCAATTAACACCCCGCCCGGGTTTTTATCGCTTTCCACTATGACCGTTCCTGAAATACTTCCAAGCTCTTCAAGTTCCTCGGGCGTATATGAGTTCAGGAATATAAGAGCGACGTCAGTTGCTGAATTTTGCAATACCCATTTTTTCTCTTCCTCAAGATGTTCAGCCTTCGTTGCATCAACCGGTATTGCTGGTCTGATGCCGTACGGATAGGGAAGATAATACATTGCGGAAACGCGCAGGGTGAAAATACCATCGGCCAACGTTCCGTCAGGGTATCTCATCACCGGCACCTGAATATCATAACGTCCTTCGCTGTCTGTAATACCAACATCGGTTCCTGCAGCACCGGTTTTGTCAACGGCAATAACGTGCGCCCCTGCAACTGGTTTCCTATCTAAAGAATCAAAAACGGTTCCCTGCATAAAAACCGGTTCTGCACACATATACAATCCGTCCGTTCTCAGTTCACAGACTCTGCCCGGCCCGCAGGTTGCGTTATCGTTTGGATCGCATTGCGCAACGCATACCGCGCTGCCATCCGGCAACGGCTCACATACTTCGCCACTAGGGCACGCGGGAACCGTGACATCGCATGCGGGTCGGCAAACCGATCTTTCTCCTGCAATGGGCGCACAGAGCCAGCCCTGCGGGCACGCACGAGGTACTGCGGGATTGCAGGTCGGCGTGCAAGCAAATACATCATCAGCATAATGAATGCACGCCTCGAAAGACGCGCATGGGTTACCGGTCTGATTGTCACATAGATTGAGGCAATAGCTCTGGTCGGGTTTAATTTGTTCGCAAACCTTGTCCTGGGAACAATTCTGATTCGCGTCTGGATTGCAGGGTTTATATTTTTGACAGGCACAAAATCCACTGATAATCAAAGTCAAACAAACAATAAGAAATAGATGTTTATAATAAAAGAGTTTGCTCATTTTAAATCCTCCCGGAAATAATTATTACCAAATTTATTTTATTTTATCATTTTATATTAATTTTTCAATATAAAAGATGCTTATCGAAGATAATATAATTTCGTGCGTTTATTGTATCAGCTTAAATCAAATTGCTTTCTGCGCAGGGTATTGCTCAAGATGTAAATGATAAAAAACGTCAGGGCATATTTTGATTCATCTCATATCCTGCCAAGATGGTTATATTGTCAGGCGTTCCCCAAAAATTTTTTGCGTTTCATATTGAGAGGACAGTATGGGTTTTTAACACCACGCCACTATGTTTTTTTGCTCCGTTCAAGACCCCAGCACCTTCGGTATTCCGCCAATGGCAGACAGCGTGTCAAGTTTTCGATCCTGGGAATGCTCTGGGGTCTGGCATTCTCGAATATACCGGTCGCTGTCGTGTTAGAAGCGAGCGCTGGTTTTGGTGTGGCAGAGAAAACCCCGCTTCGTTCATGTCTTTTTATGCCACAGTTCAATTCGGCGCATTCTGTGCTTTATGCTGCCTGTTTGGTTATTAACGCTCGTGTTTGGGGACCTTCCTGTTATATTTTGTATTGCCTTCCTCTCTAAATTTAAATATAGTGAAAAAAATTTTTTAACCTGAAGCTATTTGTTAACAACGATCTCCCCATATTTTAGGTTATGAGCAGGTTCCTTCAATGAACAAATATAAAAAATTTTTTTTTATATTTTTTGTGGCAGTTCTGACCCTAGTGTGCACTATCAACGGCGCCCCGACTTCTGCAGCCCCCCCCTTCCAGGTTGACGCTCAATCAGCGGTGCTCATCAACGGATTAACCGGCAGTATTGTGTTTGAACAGAATCCTGATAAAGAACTGCCGCCCGCAAGCCTTATCAAAATAATGACACTTTTTCTGATTTATGACGAGATCGATCGCGGGAACATTAAGCCCACGGATATCGTCACTGTCAGTCGTAAGGCCTCGAAATATGGCGGATCCCAGATGTGGCTTGCCGTCGGCATGCAGGTTACGTGGGAAGAAATAATTAAGGGCATCACAATTGCCTCCGGCAACGATGCTTGCATGGCCGCTGCAGAGGAAATTGCCGGTATGGAAGAGACTTTTGTGGAAAAGATGCATAAAAAGGCTGCAGAAATTGGTATGGTTAAAACTATTATTAAAAATTGCCACGGACTTCCTGCTGATGGGCAGCTCACCACTGCCCGTGATATGGCGCTTCTTTCATATCACTACATAAAAAACCATCCTCAGGCTCTTGAAGTTCACCGCACAAAAGAAATGAGCTTCAACAACATCAAACAGTATAACCGAAACAAGCTGCTGTGGCGCGATCCCAGCGTTGATGGGTTAAAAACTGGCTGGATCAGGGAATCAGGTTACCATCTGATCGCGACGGCGCTCCGCGGCAATGATCGTTACATAGCAGTGATAATGGGTGCACGGAGTCCTGCCAAACGCGCGGAAGAGGCCCTGAAGTTACTCAACTACGGGTTTAGAAATTTCAAAACGATTCCGCTGGTTGAAACAGGCAAGGAACTCGCTGCTATTGCGGTAAAGCGCGGTGTTGAAAATTTAGTCTCGGTGGGCGTTCTTGAATCATCCTATGTAACAGTATCGCGGGACCAGACTCCTGCTGTTCAGCTTCAGACCGATATTCCGTCAGCACTAACCGCCCCTTTGGTAAAACATCAACAGATCGGCACGCTCACGGCCTATGTCAACGGCAACGTTTATGCGTCCCTGGCGCTTGTCACTCTCGCTGCCGTAGAGAAGGCTGGTTTTTTCAAAATCACGTTACAGACAATTGGTAATGCCTTCATAGCTCCTCCTTACTGGGGCTTCATCGTGCTGGGTATTGTGTTCGCAATATTTTTTTTGGGCAGCTCTCTTTCAAGACGGAAAGGCAATAAAAATACCCCCTTTGTCTCGTAGTATAAAACGTTTCATAATTCAGGTGGATTTTAGAAATCAAAGAATAGGTTAAACAGTATTTGTTGTGCGAACAACCGCCGTCGCGTAGATAGATGATGATTGCCGCCATAATCCCTGCCAGATATGAATCAACCCGCTTTCGCGGCAAACCTCTCGCCAAAATCTGCAATAAGCCCATGTTGCAATGGGTGTATGAAGCAGCACACCGGTGCGCACTTATTGATCAGGTTATTATCGCAACAGACCATGAGAAGATTAGGCAGGCTGCCGAGAGCTTTGGCGCGCATGTCTGTATGACCTCCTCAAGCCACACGACGGGCACCGACCGGATCGCAGAAGTTGCACAACATCTTGACGCGCGCATCATTGTAAACCTTCAAGGTGATGAACCGCTGCTTGTACCTGAGGTTATCCGTGAAGCACTTATGCCGATGATGGAAGATGAAACTCTCTTGCTGAGCACTCTCAAAACTGTCATTGATAATGAAAACGATATACCGAATTCCAACGTGGTAAAAGTAGTTACGGACATTAATGATTGGGCTCTCTATTTTTCCCGTTCGCCCATTCCGTTTCGCAGCGATACAGCACGGTCTTTCCCCTTTTTTCGGCATATCGGTCTCTATGTTTTCAGAAAAGACTTTCTGCTTACTTTTACCAGACTGCCGCGAACAATGCTTGAGAAAGCTGAGAGTCTTGAACAGCTCAGGGCGCTTGAACATGGCTATCGCATCAAAGTACCTACCTCTCACTATAAACCGATTGGGGTTGATTCACCTGAGGATGTCGCGCGTGTTGAAAAGATGCTCATAAGCAGGAACGCAGCCAGGAAAACATAGGGATACCAAGCTGAAAACCATCGTTTTTTTAGCTGCAGCGGTTTATTCCACCCATAGGAGTTTTTTATGAAGCCAAAATTTATTTTTATAACCGGCGGCGTGCTCTCATCTCTCGGCAAAGGTTTAGCCGCGGCTTCTATCGGCGCCCTACTTGAATCGCGGGGACTGCGGGTCACTTTTCAAAAGCTTGATCCCTACATTAATGTTGATCCCGGGACTATGAATCCGTTTCAGCACGGCGAAGTTTTTGTCACCGATGACGGTGCCGAAACCGACCTTGATCTGGGTCATTATGAGCGATTTACGACAACTCGGATGGGGAAAAAAAATAATTTTACTACCAGCGAAATTTATGATGCGGTTATAGCTAAGGAACGCAGAGTAGATTATCTCGGGGCTACCGTGCAGGTAATCCCCCACATAACTGATGAAATCAAGGATAAAATACGGCAGGTCGCCAGTGATGCAGATGTGGCGATTATTGAAATCGGCGGCACCGTTGGTGATATTGAATCGTTGCCTTTTTTGGAAGCAATCCGCCAGTTCAAGGGAGATGCAGGGAAAGAAAATATTTTATATGTGCATCTCACCCTTGTTCCCTTTATCCCCACCGCCGGGCAACTCAAGACCAAACCTACCCAGCACTCCGTCAAAGAACTCCTACAAATCGGCATTCAACCTGATATCCTCTTATGCCGGACAGACCGAATGTTGCCGCCAGAAATCAAAGACAAAATTGCGCTTTTTTGCAATATCGGCAAAGACGCAGTCATTACTGCGAAAGATGTTGACACTATCTACGAAGTGCCCCTGGTTTTTCATCAGGAAGGACTTGACGAAAAGATCGTAGAAACGCTGAACATCTGGACACGAGCGCCCCACCTTGAATCCTGGCAACAGGTGGTACAGGTTATGAAAAACCCGAAGCAGGAGACCACCATCGCGATCGTTGGCAAATATGTGCATCTTATAGATTCATACAAAAGTTTGAACGAGGCGCTCATCCACGGCGGAATCGCGAACAATGCACGGGTAAATCTAAAGTTTGTGGATTCGGAACTCTTTGAGCAGGAGGAATCCTATGATCTGTTCAATCTGGTGGATGGGATATTGGTACCGGGAGGATTTGGCACCCGGGGTATAGAGGGGAAAATCAAAGTTATCCGGTATGCACGTGAAGCTAAGATTCCGTTTTTTGGTATCTGTCTCGGTATGCAGCTTGCCGTCATTGAATTCGCTCGGCATGTCTGCGGCCTTTTTGATGCACACAGTACCGAATTTAATCAGGATACAAAGAATCCGGTCATCTTCCTCATGAAAGAGTGGTATGACTTCCAGAAAAAAAGTATTCAGCGCCGGAACGAGTCTTCAGCGCTGGGGGGGACGATGCGCCTCGGGGAATATCCCTGTACCATTAGCGACAAGACCCTTGCCTATGATGCATATCGACAGTCACGCGTTTTTGAGCGGCACCGTCACCGCTACGAATTCAATAACGACTATAGGGGAGTCTTGGAACAAAATGGCATGCTGGTGAGTGGCATATGCCCTGATGCCAACCTGGTCGAAATTATAGAAATTTCCGAACATCCCTGGTTTCTGGGATGCCAGTTCCACCCGGAATTTAAATCCCGCCCGATGGCTCCACATCCGTTGTTTAAGGCCTTTATTGCGGCATCCCTGCAAAGAAAAAATTTATTGTAACATTGTTTGCCGGAGGCTCACGATGTGTCCCTGCCAGCGTTTTTCCGGAGAATCTTTGAGCATGAGCTGTGTACCTATAAGACACGTGGCAAAATGTTTCGGTAACAACGAGCAAGGGGTTATTAACGTTTGATTACGCTGAGCAATGTTGAGTTTATTCTCATTGGTCTGGCATCTGTGGATAGCGGCGCTGCAAATGCTTTTGCCGGTGGCGGAACCCTTATCACCTTTCCCCTGCTAACCGCGATAGGCGTCCCGGCTGTGGCTGCGAATATTACCAATACGGTAGCTTTGACACCCGGATACTTGGGCGCGACTATTGCACAAATTAATGACCTGCGTAGGCAGGGGGCGAGAATGTGGGTTTTTATGCCGGCAAGTATTTTGGGGGGTATTACCGGCGGTATACTGCTATTGCAGGCAGGCGAACAGGTGTTTCGGCCCTTGGTGCCGTTCCTAATTCTATTTGGTACTCTTTTAATAGCGATTCAGCATACTCTGCAAACTTGGCTTTCATGTGGCTCTCACAAAAGAAAATCCACACACGCCATGTGGCCAGTGCTTCTGATATTTCCATCCGCTGTGTACGGTGGATATTTTGGTGCCGGTGGCAGTGTCATTATTTTGGCAATATTGGTCTTTGTGCTTCATGATACATTGCCCCGTCTTAACGCATTAAAACAGGCTATTGCATGTAGTGTTAACTGTGCGGCTGCCGTTTTTTTTATATTTTCTGGACAGGTAGTTTGGTCAGCAGCCAGCGTAATAGCGGTTGGCGCTTTGGCGGGAGGTCTTTTAGGCGGAGCACTCGCTGGATGGATTCAAGAAATTGTGCTGCGGCGAATTATTGTGGCTTTCGGTATTGGTGTATCCTTACTATATTTCTTGAACTAAGCGACGGCTTAAGCATGATGACGTTCACGATTGAACGCAGGGTGATGCGTTGGCTGAATATATTGAAAAGACTGAAACAGAACTCTTCCGCCGCAAGGCCGTAAACCTTTTGGAGCTATCCTGAAACCGCCAGCGGCATCGAGTGCTTACCGACGTTTAAAGCGTTTTTCAATTTCCTCCACAGTCAGGCTAATGACCGTTGGTCGGCTGTGGGGACAGGTATGTGGATTTTGCGCGGTGCCAAGCTGTTGTATCAGCTGCTGCATCTCGTGGGTATCAAGCCGCTGACCACCTTTCACCGTCCGCGTCTTGCAGGCAATCGCAGCAGCAATCGCCTGTTCGCGCTTTTCTGACGCCTGCGGCACCATCTCTTCCATCAGTTCGTGCAGCGTATCCTGCAGCACGCGGATACAGTTTTCTTCGGTTAAAAATCCCGGCACCGCATCAACGGCAAATGTCCCCCCGCCCAGATTATTTATGCCAAATCCAATTTTCAATAACTCTGTTAGGCAGCTTTCCATCATGTTTTGTTCATTCAGGTCAAGATGCAGAAGGAGCGGCACCAGCAACCGTTGTGAAGATACACTGCGACGCTTGAGTGCTTCAAGAATTTCCTCATAAACGATCCGCTCATGCGCAGCATGCTGGTCTATGAGGACGAGTCCCCGGTCGGTTTCTGCAACCACATACGTTCCCTTGATTTGTCCCAGTATCCGAATAATGCCAAACGGATTATCTTCTTTTAAAAGAGGTGTCTGGTCATTCTGGAACACAGGATTTTCTGCATCGCTGGTTTGGGAGACGGGTAACGGCCGGGACGATACCAGAGCATGCCATCCGGCTGCTGACTCACGGATTGCAGCACTTGTCGTGTCTGGTGATGAACACACGCCAAAAGGAGTAGCCGCTGCGGTGCCAGTATGAGTGGGAAAACATAACGTGCGAACGAAATGCTTTTCCCGAAGACTGCTTTTGATTGCAGTTATAAGAACATCCCTGATAAAACGCTCATTGAACAGTCGCACCTCACGTTTTGTTGGATGGACATTTACGTCTATGGCAGTAGGATCTATATCTATAAACAGTATTGCGACGGGAAAGCGGTCGCGTTCTTTAAATTCCGCATAAGCCTGATCAAGCGCCCAGCTCAGCGAAACCAGGCGGACCGGCCGCCGATTAATAAAGAATTTTTGACCAGAACGGTTGACCCGGCTATTATCCGGCATGCCAATATACCCCGTGATGGTGACCCCCTCCTTTTCCACCTGAAGCGGCTGAAGCTGTTCCGCAAACCTCGAGTCAAATATTTGGCGGATCCTGCTGAGGAGTCCGTCGCAGCCGACATAATGCGCCACTTCGCCATCATTGTGGTAAAGGCTGAAAGAAATCTCAGGAAAACAGAGCGCGGCGGTATCAAACACATCCACAATGGCCGCGTATTCAGCGCCCGCAGATTTTAAAAATTTTTTTCGCGCCGGCGTGTTAAAAAAAAGGTCGGTGGCTTCAACGCTGGTGCCAGGCGCAGCAGCTCGCTCTTTGATTGATTCAATAACGCCTCCCGTGGCCTTGACGATTGTGCCGGTTTCAGCGTCAGGCCGTCGCGTGACCAGCACAAGCCGGGAAACAGCAGCAATACTGGACAGGGCTTCGCCCCGGAACCCAAGGGTTTTGATCCGTCCTAAGTCTTCAATGCTAGAGATTTTGCTGGTTGCATGTCGCAATAGACAGTGCTGCGCATCGTCACGATCCATGCCGCAGCCGTTATCTGTTACACTGATTAAACTCTTGCCGCCGTGTTTCACCAATACAGTAATCGTGGTGGCATGCGCGTCCAGGGCATTTTCAATCAGCTCTTTCACCGCGGAACACGGACGTTCAATGACTTCGCCTGCAGCAATTTTATTCGCAATCTGTGCTGATAGGATTCTGATCTGTCCCATGACTGTCTGTCTGTTGAGAGTGTCCCGCAAGCTCTTGCTGCCAGCGGGTAATTTTAATGAGTGCATCAAGTGGCGTTAAGGCGCTGGGATCAAGCGCCTTCAGCTCAGCAATAACAGGATGGGCTTCGACACCGGGGCGGGGAAAAAGCTGCTCCATAATGAGCTTTTTTTCTTTGCCCTTGTCCATGAGATTCAAAAGGGGCGGAGGAGGTTGATGCTGTTCGTCTTTTCGTTTTCGCAGAATCCTGCTTACCGACAATTCCGTTATCCGTTCCTCTTCAAGACACAGCAGAATCTCTTGCGCCCGTTGAATAATTTCTGCAGGAAGGCCGGCAAGTTTGCCAACGTGAATGCCATAGCTGCGGTCGGCAGCACCCGGCACCACTTTGCGCAGAAATAAAATTCCATCTTCGACCTCTTTTACGGTAACGTTAAAATTCTTGATGCCGCGCCGATGGTCCCCTAATTCGGTCAGCTCATGGTAATGGGTGGCGAACAGAGTTTTAGGCCGAAACCCTGCCTGCTGGTTTAGATATTCGCATACTGCCCACGCAATGCTGATTCCGTCAAAGGTCGACGTGCCACGACCGATCTCATCAAAAATAAGCAGACTGCGCGGGCTGGCATTGAGCAGGATATTTGCGGTTTCATTCATCTCCACCATGAAGGTACTTTCTCCGCGAGCAATATTATCGGCTGCACCGATACGGGTAAAAATCCGATCAACAACGCCGATGTGGGCCGCTTGTGCCGGCACAAACGAACCCAATTGCGCCATAAGCACAATGAGCGCAACCTGTCTGATAAAGGTTGATTTTCCAGCCATATTGGGCCCGGTAATGATGAGTAGATGGTTATTTTCGTTATCGAGAAAGACGTCATTTTCGACAAACTGACCGGCACCCAACATGTGCTCGACAACCGGGTGCCTTCCGCCACGGATATCAATGGTGGACTGGTCCGATATTTCAGGGCGCACATACTTATTTTTTTCTGCTGCAGTAGCCAAGGCGGCTAAAACATCAAGCACTGCTATGGCTTCTGCGGTGAGCTGAATCTCTGCTACAGCGCTCAGCACCTGTCTTCGCACTTCTTCATACAAGTGATACTCGAGCTCGCAGGCGCGTTCTTCGGCACCGAAAATGCGCTCCTCATATTCTTTCAGTTCTGGGATGGTAAACCGCTCGGCATTTACCAGCGTTTGCTTCCGTAGATAACGCGAAGGAACCAGCGAGAGATTTGCCTTGGTCACCTCTATATAGTAGCCAAAAACTTTATTATATTTTATTTTCAAAGATTTTATACCGGTTGCGGCAATTTCGCGGGCTTGGAGAGAAGCAATCCATTCCTTTGCGTTACGCGCAATGTCGCGCAACTCGTCAAGTTCTTTAGCATACCCCGGTCTAATCATCCCGCCGTCTTTGACGCCCGGAGGCGGATTGTCCACAAAAGCCCGCCTGATCGTCTCGGTCAGCTCCGGCAAAGGATAAAGCTTGTCACGCTGAACCTTTAGGAGTGGTGTCGTAAATTCGGCAAGCGCCACGCGCAGGGCAGGAATAGCGGCAAAGGAATTGCCCAGTGCAACGAGGTCGCGGGCAGAGGGTGTGCCGCAGTTGATACGGGCAAGCAACCGTTCAATATCTTTGACCACCTTGAGCTGATGGCGCACCTTTCCCCGTGCGGTCTGATTCTGCAGGAATTCTGCAACCGCATCAAGCCGTTCGTTGATGGCTCCCGGATCAAGCAGGGGCTGTTTAATCCACAGAGAAAGTAACCGTGCTCCCATGGCGGTGATAGTCTCGTCAAGAATAGAGGAGAGACCAGGGGCCCCATTGGCCCCAACGGGAAACAATTCCAAGTTGCGCAGTGTCTGCTTGTCGAGGGGCATGTAATCTGCGGGGTAGAAAGGGAGCGGTTTTTTTATGTGAGCAAGAGATTTGTGCAGATTATCTTTGAGATAGTAAAGCAGGGCGCCGGCGGCGGCAATGGCGGCCGGCCATTCAGCTATGCCCAGGCTTGACAGGGATGCAATCTGCATCTCCTCCAGAATCCTGCTGGTTGCCAGTTCCACATCAAAAATCCAATCGTCATATTCATTGATAATTTGATTGTTCTGCCCTCCGCTGATAGCTTGCATTACCTCTGAACCGGCCAACTTTTTTGAAATAACATATTCCCGCGGCCCAAGGCGACTAATTTCCGCCGTCAGTTCTTCAGCGGTTGCAAACTCCCCAACTCGAAAACAGCCTGTACCTAAGTCAAGATAAGCAAGGCCCCAGCGGCTTTTTTTTTGAGTGAGCGCTGCAATATAATTCCATGCGTTGCGTTCGCCGGTCTCATCTTCTAAATTGGTGGCGGGGGTGATGATACGAACAATTTCTCTTTTGACAATGCCTGTGGCAAGCTGTGGATCTTCCACTTGTTCGCAAATGGCAACTTTATAGCCTTCGCGGGTAAGGCGATTAATATAGCTCTGTGCCGCATGATAGGGAACCCCACACATCGGAACCCGTCGGTCGCTACCGGCATCGCGTCCGGTGAGCGTTATATCGAGAATTGCTGAGGCTCGTTGAGCGTCTTCGAAAAACATTTCATAAAAATCGCCCAGCCGGAAGAAAAGAATCGTATCTGAAGAAAGGGTTTTTTTGATCGCCTGATATTGCCGGATCATCGGGGTGAACGACATGGGTGCCTCACACTATAGGAATCGGAACGGGCACTGGGCTGGCCCCTTGTTCCCGGTCTATTGCTTCATTGGCAAGGCGGTCTGCGTCGCGGTTATCGACCCGGGGAATATGCGTGATACGGTAGTGGAGAAAAGCGGGTAACAGCCGTTTTATTTCGTCATATAATACTTTTAATTTTTTATCCTTAACCCGGTAAACACCTGCAATCTGTTTTGCGAGGAGCTCGGAGTCGGTATAGAGAAAAACCGTGCGCACGCCGAGTTGCTGTGCTTCCCGAAGCCCCAGAATTAAGGCGCTGTATTCTGCAACATTGTTCGTCGTATGACCTAAATAAAAACTTTTTTGGGCTATAATGCCGTCAGCATCGCGTATGATTATGCCGGCTCCCGCGGGTCCCGGATTGCCCCGGGCTGCACCATCAGTATAAATATAAACTGCTTCCTTCATGCTGTCTTTTGTAGACTGTCTTTATTTATGGTGCTTGGTTCTGTTTGGTTCGGCGCCTGTTCCACGTACAATATTCTTCTGCAGTTGGGGCAGTGTATAATTTCGTTGCTGGCAATCACTAAATTATAGCTCTGCGGCGGAATTTTCATATTACAGCCCATACATAATTCATTTTTGGTCATCACCACCGCAAGGCCGTTTTTTGCTTCTCTGAGCCGATTGTAATCGCTCAATACCTGAGGTTCTATCTGTTCGGCCAGGGCGAGGCGGGCAGCTCTTTGCTCCTCAATCTCCTGCGTATAGCGCTGGAGCTCCTCTTCTATCTGCTGCTTTTTGCGGGCGTGTTCTACCCGGCTTGTTTTTAACAGTTCTTCAGTCTTTTTTAATTGCGCCTTTACGCCGTCCATCCGTTCCATTATCTCCAGCAGCTCGTCTTCCTGTTTCCGTATGGACTCCTTAATCGTCTCTATTTCCTGGAGAGCCGCTTGATATTCCTTATTTGTTTTTATGGCAAACAGCTTATCCTGGGCTTTGTCCTTGCGCCCCAGTAGTTCCTCCAACAGCCGCTCTTTGCTCCGGTGTTCTTTTTCAAGTTCCTGAAGCGTCTCCCGTTCTTTGGCAAAGAAGGTTTCTTCACGCTGCAGGGCCCCTTCCAACTGGGCGATTTGATCGTAATACCGCTGTTTAATGATTTCTGACTGTTGAATTGCTGAATCTATTGCCTGAGCCTTAATGAGTAGTATCAGTTGCGCATTCAAAGCGTAATCCTCCTGTGGTAGCGCCACGCAGTTAAAAAAAATGCACCCGTTAAGCGGGTGCATTTTTCTATCGTTCCATATTCAGAATTTTTTGTCCGGGGACATACATCAGCACACCAAGCCACACTGCTTATTCTCCTGGTGGGCTCACCAGGATTCGAACCTGGGACCAACCGGTTATGAGCCGGTAGCTCTGCCAGCTGAGCTATGAGCCCACGTATTAATATTCAACAAAACTTTTCAGTTTCTTATTTCTGATAGGATGGCGCAATTTGCGCAACGCCTTTGCTTCTATCTGGCGAATGCGCTCGCGGGTCACATCAAAATCCTTGCCAACCTCTTCCAGCGTATGATCGGCTTTCACACCAATGCCGAACCGCAGCCGCAACACTTTCTCTTCACGGGGCGTAAGCGTCGCCAGCACGCTTTGGGTTTTTTCGGTAAGATCATTATATACCACAGCATCAACCGGATTTAATATTTTTTTGTCTTCAATAAAATCGCCCAGATGGCTGTCCTCTTCCTCGCCGATCGGTGTTTCAAGAGAAATGGGCTCTTTTGCGATTTTGAGAACTTTCCGCACCTTGTCAAGGGGTAGTTCCATCTTTTCTGCAATTTCTTCAGGGGTTGGTTCCCGGCCGATTTCCTGTACCAAATAGCGCGAGGTCCTGATGAGTTTATTAATCGTTTCAATCATGTGCACCGGAATCCGTATGGTGCGCGCCTGGTCAGCTATTGCCCTGGTAATCGCCTGGCGAATCCACCAGGTAGCATAGGTGCTAAACTTATAACCGCGCTGATATTCAAACTTTTCAACTGCTTTAATGAGCCCGATATTGCCTTCCTGAATGAGATCCAAAAACTGCAAGCCGCGGTTCGTATATTTTTTTGCCAAGCTCACCACGAGGCGCAGATTTGAACGAACCAGTTCATCTTTGGCTATTTTGGCTTTCTGCTCGCCCTTGTCAATACAGGTAATTGCATTTTTTAACTCCCCGGCCGATAAGCCGCAGAGCCTTTCAATCTGCTGGATTTGTTTTATATTGTGCCGTATTTTTTTATCTATACTCTTTATTTCCTCCAGCGTCAATTTCTGTTTTCTTTTTTTCTTGTCTGTGGCCCGCGGCAGTTTGCCTGCCCGCAACACCTTGCGGATTTCTTTGCTGTCCATGTTTATGGAATGGCATAAGTGCTCATTTTCACGCTCATACCGTTCTACCTGCTCTAAAAAGGATCGCAAATGACAGACAATTTTTTCAATATGTTTTGTTTTAAGATTCAAATCTTCAAGCAGGGTGAAAAGCTGCTTCCGGTTGGCTTCAATTTTGTTTCGCAGCAGTTTTTTTCTGTTCTCTGTGATGCTCTTATGAGCAATGAGGCGTTCGCTGATGCGTTTTGTTTCCGCATATAGCTTTTTTATCTTTTCAACTTCAGTCGCGAAATGATTAATGTAGCGTTCTTCATCAATTTCATTGTCCTCTTCATCCAAATCCTCAAGAATATCACGGATGGAAATTTCTCCTCTTTCTAATTGATTCGCCAGCCCGAACAATTCCTGAATAATCAGCGGCGAGTTCAGGACCACCTGCAAAATCTCCTTCTCGCCTTCTTCAATCCGTTTGGCAATTTCGACTTCCTCTTCGCGCGACAGCAGAGAAACCGATCCCATCTCCTTGAGATACATGCGCACCGGGTCGTTGACTTTGCCAAAGAGGTCTTTTTCTATCAGTGATTCCTCTTCCTCCGGCTCCTCCAGCTTGTCCACTTTATGTTTAACCAATTTGACGTTCTGCGAGGAGTCAACTATTTCAATATCCATTTCTCCGAACATCATCATCAATTCATCAATTTGATCGGGAGAAACAATGTCCGGGGAGAGAATATCATTAACCTCGTCATAGGTTAAAAACCCCTTTTCTTTTCCCATGTCAATGAGCTGCTTTACATCTTCTACCTTAGGTTTCCTGCCCATACACTTTTCCTTTTTACATGACTTTCAAGGTATGATTCTGAACCGGTGAATCCTTTTTTCCTCTTCTATTAATTGTTGATAGTAAAGCTGAAACTGCTGGCATGATACGTCGTCATGCAGATCCTCCGCTTTTTTTAGCAGTGCTTTTGTCTCCTCGCGCTTGCGACGCAGTTTCTGCAACCGCATTCTATGAATGCAGTCCTCGAGAATTTTGAATGGGTTGCCACCGCACCCCTCTTTGAATGAGACCGCGGTTATAAGGCGGTGCACTGCTTCGTCCTGAATACGCTGCATAAACTCCGGCAGGTTAATACCGCCGCACTCATGAAACATGGCGCACAGCCTGCGTCCCGTTTCCTGCAACACCCCGGAGGTAAATTCTTCAAGAAAATCGTTTTCCTCTACCGTTGGAATAATTTCCGGGTGCAATATCATGAGTTCGATAATCAGGCGCTCTGCTTTTTCCTCTACAGAAAGAAGTTCTTCCGCTGTTTCCGCCTTGGCAGCAGCAATTTTCTCTGTGTGCCCATAACTTCGTTCAGCTGTTTTCCCTAATTTTTTTAATATATACGCTTCCTTAATCCCCAGCCGGGAAGCAATTTTCTGAATATAAAAATCCCGCTCCACTTCGTTACGCATGTTTTCCAGCAAGGGAATTAGTTCAGCGCTTGCCTGAATTTTACCCTGTGGCGAGGTTATCTGATGTTTTTTAATGATTTGTTCTACCACAAAATCAATGAGCGGCGTGGCTGCACCAATTAATTGAATAAACGCCTGTGCATCGTAGTTTCGGACAAAACTATCAGGGTCATGTCCTTCGGGCAATAATATCATTTGGGGTGAAATCCCGCAGGATAGAAACGGCGTGAGGCTGCGTATCATCGCCTTTTCTCCTGAACGGTCGGCATCAAAAACAGTAATTATATGTGGGGTATACCGCTTAAGCATCAAGATGTGGTGTTCGGTGAGCGCAGTGCCTAACGGTGCCACCACATATTTAATGCCTGCCTGGTGAAGACTGATGACATCGAAGTATCCCTCCACAATCAAAGCCAGATTCTGTTGCGCGATGAATCGAGAGGCCGCATGTAATCCGTAGAGATGGTGCCTTTTATTAAAGATATATGATTCTGGGGAATTAAGGTATTTCGGTTCTCCTGTATCTAAAACACGGCCACCAAAGCCTATGACATGGTGTGCTACATTAAAAAGGGGGAACATAATACGCTGCCGGAACCGATCATAATATTGTTCCTTTTCTTTTGCGATGAGCAGGCCAGCCTGATGGGCGCGCTGAAGAGAAATTTTTCTGCTTCTTAAGAAATTAACCAGCTCCTGCCATCCATCCGGAGCAAAGCCGAGATGAAAGTCTGTGATTGCGGAAAGTTGTATTCCCCGATTTTGCAGATAAGCCCGCGCCTTTTTTCCGCGCTGATCCTGAAGAAGCCTCTCATGATAAAACTGTGCGACAAGTTGATTCAGCGAATAAAGCTCCTCCCGTTCGTTCATCTGTTGCCGTTGCCGTGGCGTCAGTTCTCTTTCCGGCAAGGCAATACCCTTTTTTTGAGCTAAAAGACGTGCAGCACCTTGAAAGCTCAGCTTTTCATACTGCATAAGGAAACCAAACACATCGCCGCTTGCCCCACAACCAAAACAGTGAAAAATTTTTTTAGCTTCGCTGACAAAAAAAGATGGTGTTTTTTCCTGATGAAACGGACAGAGTCCCTTATAATTCGTACCGGATTTATGTAACCTGACGTACTCTGAAATTACTTCCACGATGCTGGTTACAGCTCTTATTTCAGCAATTTTTTCATCAGGGATAAAACATGAAAGCTCTTTCAACTTAAAAATCCTGCCTACGTTGGAAATCTAAATTATAAATTACTGAAGGGCAACAAGAAGAGACGTTATTTCGGCAGAGCTGCCTGAGAATATCGTTTAGGTGTCAGGAGATAGTGAATTTTATGGTTTAACTGCATTCGAATGATGATTATCGTCATGCAACCATTAAAAACAAAAGGCCCTGAAATAAAACGGACCTTTTGTTTTTAATGGTTGTGCTACCTTATTCTCATATTACGAAAACTATTGTGTATGACCATTCGACCTAATAAACACAACCCGGTCAGACTATAACAAAAAGGACCTTATGCTGTTCGGCGTAATCTTAAGGCTCTCTTGCGTGCTGCCACGGCCTTTTTTTTGCGCTTAATGCTGGGCTTTTCAAAATATTGGCGTTTTCGCAACTCAGAAAGAATTCCAGCTTTTTCGCACTGCTTTTTAAACCGTCTCAAGGCATTTTCAAAAGGTTCGTTTTCGCCCACCTTAATTCCGGCCATCCATTTCCCCTCCCTTCTCATGTAGGAGTGTTCTCGTATAGTACATATTATTTTTGCTTATCAAAACTTTTACAGCACCAAAGAAAAAATAAGTTATTGGTTTTGTTGCAAAAATTATTGCAAAAATTATTATTAAAACACTCATGCCCGCACTGGTTAATAACCAGTGTGCGTCCAAAGGCCATTTAATTATGTTAGGTCCCTGAACAAGGGCTATCGGTATTAATCAAAAGTATCTAAAGAGAGGCGGTTAAGAAAAAAAGTCTAAATTTTTAATTATAACTATTAAAGACAATCTGTCAATAGATTTCAATCAGGACGTTCACCAAAACATGCCAGGCAACACCCGATAATTGACAGTGGAACAGGGGACGAACAGGTAAAGTAAGCAGACACATAGATCAGGACGCAAGAAAATTTTCTTCGCCATACCACTAGCGTACAGTTATTCTTACACGGCAACCACCGCTATATTAGAGAATGCAGACCCCAGAGCATTCCTAAGATCGAAAACTCGACACGCTGGCCGCCAGTGGCGGAAAAAACTCTCGTGCGCTCCGTGCATTACCGGATAATAGAAAGATAAATTCGCATGAAAGTCCTAATTTCAATGCCTTGCGGGACATTCAGCAACAATGCGCCCAGTCATTCGGGAAAAACGCTAAAAAACATCAAAGCGTAACGTGGTATTACGGCGAAAATTAAAATACGAGCACCCGCTGGTGTTTTTATCGCCACCAAAAAGCCCGCCATTCCCGGAAAACGACTGCTTGGGGTATCCTTGATAATATTTATCCCTCTCTGTATCATCCGTGGCGAGTCCATTGCCAACTGCTTGCCAAGGCAGGATCCACACTGTGCCAAGGTGGTTTGTCAACGGGCATACATGGTTAGGTGGCAGCAAAAACCTCTTGATGATTCCTTGTGCTCAGCAACGAAATATTTGATGAAACGTTCCATGTATTAATAAATGCAAAGTTTTCATCAAAAATTATTACTGTAAGCCTATGATGTTAGGAAAAACCCAATTGTTTTGGAAGTGTTCTCGGTCGTGAATAAAATTCTTGGTTCTGCTCCTGAGAAACCACACGTGGGATGAAGCTTCTTAAAAACGCTCTGTGCCGCATACCGGGCAATCCAACATCTTTTTCTGCGGCAGTTCAGTGAACTCCATAGAGAATCCATCCCAGATAAGCATTCTGTTCATAAGATTTGTGCCTATGCCTGTTAAATATTTAATGGCCTCAAGCGCCTCGAGACAACCGATCATGCCTGCCGTTGCCCCAACTATGGGAAACAATGTTTTCGGTAAAGCACCGGTGTGCATACACCAGAGACAGGGTGTTTCAGGAGGTTTAATAAAGGTAATTTGTCCACGCATACCATATACCCCCGCATGGATCAACGGCATGCGATGTTTTACCGCATAGCTATTAAGGATATGCCGGGTTTCAAAATTATCCATGCAATCAATAATAAGGTCTGTCGCACCACCAATAAGCCTCCCGACGGATTCCTCGGTAATCATATCAACGAGCGGTTCAACTATAACGTCCGGATTGAGCCGCTGAAGAGTTTCCTGGGCTGAAAGCGCTTTGTTTTTGCCTATCCGGGTATCATCGTGGAGTATTTGACGATTCAGGTTGGAAATTTCTGGCGTGCTGTAGTCGCAGATGCGAATGGTTCCGACACCAGCAACCGCAAGATATATAGAAACGGGGCTTCCCAACCCTCCAGCGCCGGCAACAAAAACAGTCGCGTTTTTAAGTTTGAGTTGAGCTTCTTCACCCCAGTTGGGAAAAATCATTTGACGATGGTAGCGACTTTTCTCCTGTTCTGTCAATGCCATGTATAAATTTCTGCGCGAAACACGCAAATTGTTCTAAACGGGTTGAAGCATAAACATCAGCCGCAACACTTGTGATGACCGCCTCCAATAATAAGTCCAAACCAGAGCACATCGCCATCTTTGAGTTTTGTTTTTAATCCATCCGGATAGTCCTGAACCCACTGGATGCGGCTTTTGTTTAAATAAATATTTGGCGTTTTATAGGGCTTTCCATCAAGCGTGCCCTCTGCGTATACATGCTGACCAAACTTTGAACCATATGTACTGATGAGTGTTTCAAGAAACTGCTCAACCGTCGTTCCAGCAGGCACCGTAATTTCTTCTTGTTCTTTATTTGTGATGTTTTGCACGGTTGTAAAATATTTGCACACTACTGTCGGCATTATATTACCTCCGCAGGGGATTACTAATGAACTGAACGAGGCTTTTCAGTAATTATATATATACAATTCACGGGCTTGTCAATTCACCTCTGTTAAGCCGGTGATATTTTTAACCTTGCACCCAAAGAGGAGGCACACCGCAAGAATAAAAAAAACGCAAAAATAGAAAATATCCAGAGCAATCAACAGTAAGGAGCTATGCCATGGAAGAACAGGGGCAGGGTACGTGCTCGGGCATTCAAATATGCCGCAGCAAAAACACATTTTATGAAATTGCAATTGAAATAATTATAAAAGCAGCCTTTTGTCCACGTGAGGACCGCCTTTCTCAGTCAGCCGCGGAAAACAAAAAGGACATTGCCGTCCTTTTTGTTTTCCTGATCACAGATCAGTTATTCAACTTTTACTTCTATCGCCTTTTTTCCTTCTTCTTTGGGTAAGGCAATAGTCAGCTCAAGCACGCCGTCTTGATACTTCGCTTTTACGTCTTTTTCCGTTATGCCGTCCGGAACCCGAAAGGTTCTTTCAAAAGAGCCATAGGAACGTTCCAACCGATAAATACCTTTTCGCTTATCCTGATTTTCGTGCTCTGCTTTGCGTTCCCCTTTCAGCGTCAGATAACCGTCTCTCAGTTCCACATGCAGATCTTCTTTTTTCACGCCAGGGACATCAGCTTTCATAATATATTTTCCGTCTTTCTCCTCAATATCCACCGCCGGCGACCAGCTCCTTGCAAATCCAAAACGCGGAAAATCGAAATCAAACCAACTGTCCATATCCTCCCAGAACCTCACGAGATCCTCAAACGGTCTGTTTCTTCGCCATAAAGTTATTGCCATTATCAATCCCTCCTTTCGTAACCATTTTTTCTACGAATAAATTAAGGCTCTTTCATAAAAAGTCAATTGCCTAATTACCATCTAAAAGAAATCAACATTGCTTTTTTCACCGTTCGCAATTCTCCTGAACGCCATTAAAAATGGCAAATCTGACCGGTAAAAAAGCAATGCAGAGACAAACGTTTGTCTCTGCCTTGCTTTTTTC
>FWWM01008431.1_pt1 | contig 19829 bp, 18 predicted proteins | sample 2228351 | NCBI WGS metagenome assembly FWWM01 (sample SAMEA103939774, study PRJEB20133) | metagenome
GAGGCGAACGACTGTTTTGCCCTGGCGCGCGCGCTCGATGAGCATCCGGCAGATCTCTTCCTGGGAGTAAGTATGGAGGGCGCGCTTTTTGCCGACGTAGAGGCGCTCGGCGTGAGGGGGGGCAAGGTCCAGGAGGGCGCAGTTGGCCAAGTGGTCGTAAAGAATGGCATCGGCTTGTTCGAGGAGGCGGCGACCCTTCCAGGTGATCAGCTCGGGGTCGCCCGGTCCGGCGCCGACGAGATAGACCTTGCTCATCGGGAGCCGTAGACCTCCTCGAGGATCTCTTGGGCGCCGCCTTCCAGTAGGGCGCGCCCGACGGACCGGCCGAGGGCTTCAGCTTCGTCGAGGGCGCCTTGGGCGGAGCGACGCAGGCTGTTGCGGGCGTTGGGTGAGATTACGACGGCGGTGAGGGAGAGCGTTTCACCGTCGACTGTGGCGTGGGCGCCGACAGGCACCTGGCAGCCGCCGCCGAGTTCGGCCAGAGCGGCACGCTCGGCGACGACGGCGGCGCGCGTGGGCGGGTGGTCCAGGAGGCGGCAGACGTCGGCGACGGCGGGGTCATCCAGCCGCGTTTCGATGGCCAAGGCCCCTTGTCCCACGGCGGGGCACATCACCTCAACAGGCAACAGCTCGGTGATACGATCCTGCCATCCCAAGCGATTCAGGCCGGCGGCAGCGACGACGATGGCGTCGCAGCGGCCGGCGTCGAGTTTCCGCAAGCGGGTATCGAGATTTCCGCGCATGGGCTCGACCACAAGGTCGGGGCGCAGCAGGCGGAGTTGAGCGGCGCGGCGCAGCGAACTGGTACCGACCCTGGCGCCGGGGGCGAGGGCGGCGAGTTTGCGGCCGACGACCGCGTCGCGGGCATCTTCGCGCGGGGTGACGGCGCCGATAGCGAGTCCCGGGGGCAGAACGGTCGGCAGGTCCTTCATGCTATGGACGGCGAGATCGATGGCGCCGGCCGACAAGGCCTCTTCGATCTCTTTGGTGAAAAGGCCCTTAGCGCCGATTTTGGAGAGCGCCACATCGGTAATCTTGTCGCCGGTGGTCTTGATGATTTCGATGCGGCACTTCCTGCCGTGTTGCTCGAGGCGGGAAGCGACCCAGCGGGCCTGCCGGAGGGCGAGCTGAGAGACGCGCGAACCAATAGTGAGCATTGGGTCAAGAATCCAGCCGGAAGATGCGCCGGATCGTTTCGATGGTGTCGATGCCGGCGGGGGCGGAGGCTTGGCGCCTCAGTTCAGAGATGGGGCCATGAGCGATCTTGTTGATCAAGCCGCGGGTGAGGGCCTCGACGGCCTCGCGCTGTTCGGGTGTCAGGGAGGCCAGCTTACCGTGCAGCCGGTCGAGCTCGGCGAGGCGGAGGCTTTCGAGCTGCTGCTGGAGGCTGACGATTGTCGGGGTCACCTCGCGGACTTTGAGGCGGGCGGTCATGCGCCGGACCTCTTCGTCGATGATGGCCTCAGCCTCGGCGGCTTCGGCGAAGCGGCTGCGGAGGTTTTCATCGACCACCTGCTGGAGGTCGTCGATGTCATACAGGAATACGTTGTCGAGCTGATTGACTTCGGGGTCGATGTTGCGGGGCACGGCGATGTCGATGAGGAAGACGGGGCGGTTGCGGCGAGCCTCGATGACGCGGCGCAGGTCTTCCTTCTTCAGGATGTAATGAGGAGCGGCGCTGGAGGCGATGAGGATATCGACTTCCGGCAGCGCCTCGCGAAAGCGGTCGTATTCGATCACCCGGCCCTGGAAGATTTCCGCCAGCTCGACGGCGCGGTCGTAGGTGCGGTTGGTGACGAAGATCTGCGAGGCGCCGGCGCGGCGCAGGTGCCGGGCAGCGAGTTCGGACATCTTCCCCGCCCCGACGATCATGACCGTCCGCTTGTCGAGGCGGCCGAAGATCTGGCGGGCGAGCTCGACGGCGGCGTAACTGACCGAGACGGCACTCTCGCCGATGGCGGTTTCGGTGCGGACGCGTTTGGCGACCCTGAAGGCCCGCGTGAGCAGGGCCTCGAGGATGCCGCCGACGGCGCCCTGGGCCTTGGCCACGGCATAGGCGGCTTTGAGCTGGCCGAGGACCTGCGGCTCACCGACGACCATGGAATCGAGACTGGCGGCGGCGCGCAACAGGTGGCGGATGGCCTGGTCGCCCAGGTAGCGGTACAGATAGGGCGCGATCCAGTCGCGAGGAACGCGGCGGGCGGAAGCGAGGAACTCCTCGGCAAGTTGCGGCCCGTCGGCGCCGTCGTCGGAGGTGAGGGCGATCTCGACGCGGTTGCAGGTGGAGAAGATGAGACCCTCAATGACGCCTTTGCGGCGCTTGAGCTCGCTGAGGGCGGCGCGCAAGGAGTTGGGATCGAAATTCAGGCGCTCGCGCACTTCGATGGGGGCGGTTTTGTGGTTGAGGCCTGTGATCGAGAAATTCATTCTTATTGGGCCAGGACGGGCCGGAGCCCGATATGAGCCGCCCAGGTCAGCGCCGAACAGCAGACGACGGTCAGCACCAACACGGCTGCTTTTCGCCCGCGCCAGCCGGCATTGGTGCGAAGGAAGATCATCACCAGGTAGAAGCCCCAGGTAACGATGGAGAAGGCGACCTTGGAGTCGCCGATCCATTTGGTGCCGGACTCGATAAAGGCCCAGGTGGAGCCCGCCACGACCGACAGGGTGATGAATGCGAAGGCGAATCCCATGGCCTGGGTGATGATCCGGTCGAGCGTGTCGAGAGGGGGCAGCTTGCCAAACAAGCCTTTCCAGCGCTTCTTGCTCTTGAGGCGCCTTTCCTCGAGCAAGTAAAAGACGGACCCGACGGCGGCTAATAGCAGGGCGGCGTAACCTATAAGGACGAGCAACACATGGATGACGAGCCAAGCGTCGCGGACCCTCGAGTTGGTCCAGGGCGCCACCGGGACCTCGGTGGCGCCGACTAATGCCATGAGGAAGACGAGCGGGAACAGCACGACGGTCAAGCCGCTGAACTGGTAGCGCCAGTAAACGAACAGGAACAGCAAGGCGATCAGGAACGCACAAGCCGACATGGACTCGAAGAAGTTATCCAGCGGCAGGTGTCCAAGGGCGACGGTCCGCTCGACAAGCGCCACCATGTGGAGGATCACGCCTGCGCAGAAGGCGCCCAGCGCGACGGAAAAGAGCCGGGTTGGCTTATGCAGGGCGGTGAGAATGGCGTGGGCCAAGCCGACCGAGTAGAGAGCGACGGCCACACGCAGCCAAAATGTGCTCATTTCCTGGAGCAATGCCGGGGCCTTTCAGTTTCAGTATAACGTTCCGGCGGGCGGCGGGACTCAGTTCGGCGCGGGGGTAGTGACATGGTGATTCCCCCGAGGCGCCGTCACGATTGCCGGCGTGGCGGAGCCGGCGCTCGGCGCCACTTCTGTGGGGGGAGGCCAGCAGCTAGAGGAGTTGGCGGATGAGATCGAGGAAGGCGGCGCTGACTTTAGGGAGGTCATAGGCTTGGACATGGATTCGGCCGCAGTCACCGAGGCGGTGGCGGAGACTCGGGTCGTCGCGGAGGCGGGTCAATGCGGCAGCGAGCGCGGCGGGATCGGAGGGCGGCACGAGGAGGCCGGTGATCCCGTCGCGAACCACCTCCGGGGCCGCGGCGGCATGAGCGGCCACCACCGGCTTGGCAGCGGCCATCGCTTCGAGGAAGACGATGCCGAATGCCTCCTGGAGGCTGGGCAGGCAGAAGACGTGGCAGCGAAGATACTCTGCGGCAAGCTGCTGATGAGGGATGGTGCCGAGCCACCGGAGGCGGCGATCGAGGGCGAGCTGGTGAGCTCGTTGGCGCAGGCGGTCGCGCTCGGGTCCGTCGCCGACGACGCGAAGCTCGATGTCGGGGATGCGGGCGGCTGCCTCGAGCAGGGTTTCGAGATTCTTGCGGCGATAGAAGCGGCTGACAGTGAGCACGGTGAAAGACGGGCGAGGTCTGTCATCGCAGCGCTCAAAGCTCCGGCGCCAGGATTCAAGATCAATCGGCTCGGGCACGATGACGACTTTGTCGCGGGGATATCCGTAGCGGCGTTCGATGGTGTCGGCCGAATAGGCGCTGGGGGCGACGACAAGCCGGGCGCGGAAAATGTTGGCACGCTCGCAGGCGGCCTGCCAGCGCATTGAGAGCCGGACGAGCCCGGTCTCGAAACGCAGTTCGTCGGCGATGACGCCTTTGACGGAGACGACATAGGGGATGCCGGCCGTCCTGAGACGGTAGCCGTCCATATCGAAGCCGACGATGACATCGGGACGCGGAAGACCGAGCCCGCGCTTCAGGGAGCGGTTGAAGGCAAACCGGCGCAGGGTGTAGGGGGACCACTGGCGTTGCGGGCTGAGGAAACGGACGTCGGCACCTTGCCGGCGCAACCCCTCGGCCAGGGTGGCGATCGCGGTGAAGGTTCCGCTGCCTTCAAAGACATTCAACGGGGTGGCCGTGAGGAAGCAGACTCTCAGCAGCGACGAGTGCATGCGGCGCTTATTGTTGCAGTGGGAGTTCGGCGGCCGGTTGTTCGAGCAGCCGGCGCACTTCCTCTACGAGCAGGGCGAACGCCGCAGGGTCAAAGGTCCCGTTGTGACGCCAACGGACGCGGCCGCGGCCATCGATCAGGATGAGGTAAGCGTGATCGGGCTCGCTGAAGCCGACCCGGCGCTTCCACTCACTCGTGTCCCCGTAGACGGTGACCACGTTGCGGTGCAGGTCCGGCGGTGTTCCCTTTCGCATTCCCCGGTCAATAAAGAAGCGCCCCAAGCGCGCGACGCCGGAGATCATGGGTATTTCGTAAAAGGTGACGCGCGGGTTGTTCCCGAACGCCTGACGGAACTGCCTGGCCCACTCCTCGACGGGGAAACGCGAGTCATAGGTGAATCCGAGGGCCAGAAGGGCAATGCGGTGCCGGCAATCGGCCGGCAGGCTGGCCTGTTCCCCCGTCAGATAGTCTCCAGTGAGTTGGGGGAGCACGATGCCGGGTTGAAGGGGCATGGCGAAGGCGACGGCGACGGACAGTGCCAGGTGCATCATACACAGTTAGATGCAGCGCGGCTCAGCGGGGGATCACGAAGTCGATTTCAAAGACGTCGTAGGATGTTTGGCGCAAGCCGAGGCGCTGGTAGGTCCGGCGGGCGGCGAGGTTGGCGGCGTCGACGTAGAGCCGCAGGCCGCAGACGCCCGGAGTGGTGCGGGCGCGCTCGAGGGTGTGCTGGTAGAGGCGGCGGAAGACGCCGCGGTTTCTGTGGTGGGGGTGAACGTAGACGCTCTGGATCCACCAGAAGTTCGCGTTGCGCCAGTCGCTCCATTCGAAGGTGATCATCATCTGGCCTACGATGCGGCCGCCGAGCTCGGCCAGGGTGTAGAAACCTTTCGAGGGGTCGGCGAGGACGGCGCGGACGCCGGCGAGCAGGCGGTGGGGATCGAGTTCGACCTGTTCGGTTTCGCGCGCCATGGCTTGGTTGAAGGCGGCGATGAGTTGGGCGTCGTCGGGGAGGGCCGGGCGGAGGCGAATGTCCATGGCTGCGGCGCGGTACGGACCGTGGTGGAACGGAGATAGAATGGCAGTGTACTATAAGACATTAATTTGATGAAAGCCCTGTTGGAATCCCTGAACGGTCAGGATCCGGAATGGGGGCTGGCACACTCAATCGATCCGGAACGGCTTCCCCAACACATTGCCATCATCATGGACGGCAACGGGCGGTGGGCGAAGCAGCGAGGGTTGCCGAGGGTAGCGGGCCACAAAGCCGGAATCGAAGCCGTGCGCGCGACGGTGGAGACGTGTGCGCGGATGGGTATCCGGGCGCTAACGCTGTACGCGTTTTCGATTGAGAACTGGAAGCGGCCGCGGAGCGAGGTGGAGACGCTGTGGAACCTGTTGCACACGTACTTGCGGCGGGAGTTGCCGAAGCTATTGGAGAATAACATCCGGGTGCGGGCGATCGGGCGGCTGGCGGCGCTGCCGAAGCAAGTCCTGCGGGATTTGCAGGAGGCGATGGACGAGACATCTGCCAACACCGGACTTCACGTGAATTTAGCCATCAACTACAGCGGGCGGGCGGAGATTGCGGATGCGGTGAACGCGCTGATTGAAGAAGCGCGCAAGCAGGGGAGGGTGGACGGCCTGAGGGTGGATGAAGAGGCCATCGGCAGCCGGCTGTACACGGCGGACTTACCCGATCCGGACCTGCTGATCCGCACGTCCGGGGAGATGCGGATCAGCAATTTCCTGCTGTGGCAGATCGCCTACGCCGAGCTATACGTGACCTCGACGCTGTGGCCGGATTTCCGGCGGGGGGACCTGCTACGGGCGGTGTACGAGTACCAGAAACGGGACCGGCGGTTCGGCGGCCTGAAATGCACGCCCGAGGTGGCTGAGGAGCGAATTGCGGAAGCCTTCGGGATTCCCACGCGATGAAGCGGGTCCTGACGGCGGTTATCCTGCTGCCTGCGGCGGTGTATCTGATTCTGCTGGGGCCTCGGTGGCTGGTGTACGCCGCCATCACGCTAACGGCGCTGGTGTGCTTTGACGAGTACCGGCGCTTGGTGGGGAGTTACGAACTTCGGACGCTGGGTCCGTTTGGGTACGCGGCGGGTGTGGTGCTGCTGTGGGCGCCGGCGTGGGAGGCGTCCGTGCTGACCGCGATGGCGCTGTTGGCGCTGGCGCTGGCGCTTCGGGCCGAGGATCCGCGGCGGGTGCTGCCGCAGGCCTCGGTGGTGCTGCTCGGAGTGTTGTATGTATTCGGGCCGTGGCGATGCGCGCTGGGGCTGTGGGAGGCGAGCCGGCATTGGCTGCTGTACGCGTGTGTGGTCACCTGGGTGGGGGACACGGCAGCCTTTTATGGCGGCCGCGTTCTGGGGCGTCACCAGTTGGCGCCAACCACCAGCCCGAAGAAGACGTGGGAAGGATCGGCGGCATCAGTGGTTTGCTCGGCGCTTTTCGGGGCGCTGTACCTGCCGAAGTTTGTGGGGGACGTGGCGGCGGTGGAGGCGGTGCTGCTATCGGCGGCGGCGAACGTGGCCGGGCAAGTCGGGGACCTGGTGGAATCAGCGATGAAGCGAGGCGCGGGAGTGAAGGACAGCGGCTCTCTGCTGCCGGGCCACGGCGGTGCGCTCGACCGGCTGGACAGCAGCCTTTTTGCGCTGCCAGCGGTGTACCTGTGGCTGTGGAAGCCGTGGCAGGGTTAGAGCGGGCCCGCGACGCGGCGGCCGACGTTTACTGCTCGCGCAGGATCTTACGCATCACGCGCACTTGGAGCTCCTCTTCGGAAGGCTGATTAACCTGGACGGAATAGCGGCCTTTGCGTGCATAGAGGGCTCCGGGAACGGGCGTCCAGAGAGCCTCGTCGCCAAGGCCGGGCACGTTGTGGGGCTGCCGCCCCTGTGCGTCGAACTTGTCTCCGAGGACTGAGACAGCGACGCCGACATTTCCGCGGAACTGCTGAAACTCGGTCTTGGCCTGCTCGACGGAATCCGACCGTCTGATGGAGAAGTTGAGGCCAGGACCGGAATCGCCAGAGTTATTGAAGATACACCACCTGCTGTTGTCGCCCAATGGCTGAGAGTCGTCGCGCCAGCCTTCGGGGGGAGCGTTAAAGAACGCGGCGGCGTCGGCGACGGTGAAACCGCCGCAGTTGTTGACGTCGAGCTCGAATTCGGCCTCGCCCCCTGCGGTTCCTCCGGAACCACAGGAAAGCAGCAGGAGACCGGCGGCGAAGCAGGCGGGGGCCCAGCGAAGCGCGTTATTCATCGATCGATACCTCCCTCCGGGATCGAAGTCCCAGTGTCGCTGCAAGTATATAACAAGTTTGCATGGCCGGCCTGGGCGTGCCACGGGGCGGAAGTGCGGGAGCGCATCTCGACCGGCGCGACGGGCATGGCGGCGCCGACACCGCGGAGCAAGATGGTGGTTTGCGCTTGCCTACGCGGGCGGGGCGCTTTGGCGTCCAGACAAGGAGGGAGTAGGTGATAATGGAGGGTCATGAGGGAAGCATTCACCAGGGATTGGGAGCGGCGACGATGGGCGGCGGCGCTCGGTCTGCTGCTGTTGTGCTGCATGGCACTCAACTGCACGCGGGAGAAGGTGTATGACATTGTCGTCTACGGCGGCACCTCAGCAGGTGTGAGTGCGGCCGTGCAGGCGGCGCGGATGGGAAAGTCGGTGGTGATCGTGGGGCCGGACAAGCACCTGGGCGGCATGTCGAGCGGAGGGTTAGGATGGACCGACTCCGGGCGGAAGGAGGTCATTGGGGGCATCGCCCGGGAGTTCTATCACCGGATCTGGCGGCACTACCAGAGACCGGAGGCGTGGCGGTGGGAGCGGCGGGAGGAGTACGGCAACCGTGGCCAAGGTACTCCGGCGATCGACGGCGAGCGGCGGACGATGTGGATCTTCGAGCCGCATGTGGCCGAGCAAGTGTTCGAGGAGCTCATCGCCGAGCACGGCATCGAGGTGCACCGCGACGAGTGGCTGGACCGGGAAGACGGGGTGGAGAAGGAGGGTGACCGGATCCGCAGCATAGCTATGCTAAGCGGCAAGCGATTCCGGGGCCGGATGTTCGTGGACGCGACTTAAGAGGGAGACCTGATGGCGGCGGCCGGTGTGAGCTACCACGTCGGCCGGGAGGCCAACTCGGTCTACGGCGAGACCTTCAATGGGGTCCAGAAGGATGTGCGGCACCACCGGCACTTTTTCTTCATGCCGGTGAGCCCGTATGTGGTTCCGGGCGATCCTTCCAGCGGACTCGTGCCTCGCGTGCACGGGGATGATCCGGGCGAGAACGGCCAAGGCGACCGGCGCATCCAGGCGTACTGCTTCCGGATGTGTCTGACGAAGGTCCCGGAGAATCGCGTACCGTTCGAGCGTCCGGAGGGCTACGATCCGAACCAGTACGAACTGCTGGCGCGGGCGCTGGAAGCCGGCTGGGACGAGGTGTTTCACAAGTTCGACCCTATCCCGAACAAGAAGACCGACACGAACAATCACGGGCCGTTCAGCACCGACAACATCGGCATGAACTATGAGTATCCGGAGGCGAGCTACGAGCGCCGGCGCGAGATTATCAAGGAGCACGAACGCTACCAGAAAGGGCTGATGTACTTTCTGGCGACCAATCCGCGGGTACCGGAGAAGATCCGTACAGAGATGAGCCAGTGGGGGCTGGCCAAGGACGAGTTCACCGACAACGGGAACTGGCCGCACCAGATCTACGTGCGCGAGGCGCGGAGGATGATCGGCGAGTATGTGATGACGGAACAGGATTGCCTCAGCAGCCGGGAGACGCCGCGCTCGGTGGGCATGGGTTCCTACACGATGGACTCGCACAACGTGCAACGCTACGTCACCGCCGAAGGATACGTGCAGAACGAGGGGGACGTCGGGGTACGGGTGCCGAAGCCGTACAAGATCTCCTACGGATCACTGGCGCCGCGGCGCGGAGAGTGCGGCAACCTGCTGGTTCCGGTCTGCGTGTCAGCTTCGCACATCGCCTACGGTTCGGTTCGGATGGAGCCGGTGTTTCTGATCCTGGGGCAGTCGGCGGCGACGGCCGCGGCGCTGGCCATTGACGCGGGGGTATCAGTGCAGGACGTGGATTACGAGCGGCTGCGGGCGCGGCTGCTGGCGGACGGGCAAGTGCTGGAGTGGGAGTAGGGGGCTGTTGCGGGAGTTTGGTGATTTCGTAGCCTGTCCCCGAAATTTAATGGACCGTCCGCGTCTTGCGGTTGAGGTAGTCCATGAGCAGGTACTCGCCGAGGTTGTAGGGGGTGGCGAAGTAGGCCTTGCCGCGGCAGAGTTCGGCGACCTTACGAACAAAGGAGACCAGGGCGAAGTCGCCGGCTAGCATGAAGGTATTGATGAGGATGCCCTGGCGCTTGCAGCGGCTGACCTCCTCGAGCGTGCGGCTGACGACGAGCGGATCGAGGCCGAAGGAGTTCTTATAGATGCGGCCATCGTCGAGGGTGAGGGCGGTGGGCTTGCCATCCGTGATCATGATGATCTGCTTCATGTCCTTCTTTTCCTGGCTCAGGAGGCGCTGGGCCAGGATCAGTCCGTCGCGGGTATTGGTGTGGTAGGGGCCGACCTGGACGCGGGCGAGCTCGGACAGGCGAAGTTCCTCGGCCGTGTCATGGAAGAGGACGCAGCGCAAAGTGTCGCCCGGATACTGGGTGCGGATGAGGTGGGAGAGGGCGAGGGCGACTTTCTTGGCTGGGGTGAAGCGGTCCTCGCCGTAGAGGATCATGCTGTGGGAGCAGTCCAGCATGAGGACGGTGGCGCAGGAGCTCTGATACTCGGACTGGTGGACATGAAGGTCCTGGTAGTCGAGCTCGAGCGGCAGCCTGAGGCCTTTGCGCTTCATCGCGGAAAAGAGGGTGGCGCTGACGTCGAGGTTGAGCGTGTCGCCGAACTCGTAGCGCTTCGGGGGACCGGCGGCCTCGATGCCGGTGGCCAAGTCGCGGGTGTCGTGGGCGCCGAAGCTGGACTTGCCGAGCGAGGCGAGCAAATCCTTGAGGGATTGGTAGCCGAGGAAATCGATGGACTTATCGGTGATCTCGACCTTGACGTCGCGGGGCGGGTGCGGCCGGTCCTCGGGCGGCTGGTTCGGCGGTTCGGTCTCGCCGACGGTGAGGTAACCTTCGTCGACAAGCTTGCGCACCAGGCGGTCCAGGAGGCGCCCGAGATCCTCTTCGGACATCTCGCGGAGGCGCTGGGCCATCTCGCGGGCCAAATCCCGGCTGTCAAACAGTTCGCCGGATTCCAAAGCCTGAAGGATGGCTTCCTTGAGGTCGTCCAGGTTCCTCGGATCCCATTCGGTGAAGCCGGTGTATTGACGCCGGAAGCCGCTTTCGAGGAAGAAATCCGCCAGCGCCTGCATCAGCTCCTGGGCGCCGATGCCGAGGTCTTCACCGGTGTAGCGGGAATAGTTGACCCAGCGCATGTCGGTTGCTAGTTGAGGTGCTGCCGGCCGCGCCTGCGGATTTCGGGCCGGTCAGCGGGCGTTGCAGGCACTTCGCGGGTTTCGGGCGCCGTGTAGCCATGTTCTTCGGTGCGGCTGATCCGGCGGCGCGCATACAGGCCTTCGAGGATGAACTCGGCGCCAGAGAGGCGCAAGGCGGGATGGTCGGAGGCCGAAATGCCGAGCGGCTCGAGGCGGGCCATGAGGCCGTGAATGGCTTCGAGTTTCTTGACGAGGACGGCGGCCGGCAGATGCTCCTCGAGCCGGAGCGAGCCGCCGAGCTCGAACCACTGGACGATGTTGGACAGATCGCAGCCGTCGAAGTAACCCTGGAAGGCCTTACCGACGGCCATGCGGATCAAGTGGCGGGCCACGGCTTCGCCGCCCTGGAGTTCGCCTTCGTATTCGAGCTCGAGTTTGCCGGTGATGGCGGGCAAGGATGAATAGATATCGCTGACGCGGGGCACGGTGAGATCATCGCCGCTGGTCAAGGCCCTGCGCTCGGCGTTGGAGACGACGTTTTCCAGCGCGGAGATGGGGAGGCGCTGGGAGACGCCGGAGCGGTGGTCGATCTTGCGATCCTCCCGGGCGAGAAACGCGACCTGCTCGACGACCTGGCGAATGTATTCGGGAACGCGAATCTCCACGCCGGAGGAGCGTTCGGTCCAAGCCTCCTGGCGCGTGATGGAGATCCCTTCCTCGAGGGTGAGGGGATAGTGGGTGCGGACCTCGCTGCCGATGCGGTCTTTCAGGGGCGTGATGATCTTGCCGCGGGCGGTGTAGTCTTCGGGATTCGCGGTAAAGACGAGCAGCAGGTCGAGCGGCAGGCGCACCGGGTAGCCTTTGATCTGGACGTCGCCCTCCTGCATGATGTTGAACAGGCCGACCTGGATTTTGCCGGCGAGGTCGGGCAGCTCATTGATGGCGAAGATGCCGCGGTTGGCGCGGGGGACGAGTCCGTAGTGAACCGTGAGTTCATCTGAGATGTCCTGCCCGCGGCGGGCCGCTTTGATCGGGTCGATATCACCGATCATGTCGGCGATGGTGACGTCGGGCGTGGCCAGCTTTTCGACGTACCGCTGGTCGGGAGTCAGCCAGGCGATGGGCGTGTCGCCGCCGGCTTCTTCGACGAGGAGGCGACAGCGCCGGCAGAGGGGCCGGTAGGGGTTGTCGCGGATCTCGCAGCCGGCGATGTAAGGCAACTGGGGGTCGAGCAGTCCGGTGAGCTGGCGGAGGATTCGGGTTTTGGCCTGGCCGCGCAGACCGAGCAGGATGAAGTTGTGGCGGGACAGGATGGCATTGGCCAGTTGCGGGATGACCGTGTCGTCGTAGCCGACAATGCCGGGAAACAGGACCTCGCGGTTCCGCAGCTTCCGGATCAGGTTTTCGCGGAGTTCATGCTTGACCGTGCGGTGGGCAATTCGGTCCTCGGAAAAATCGCTTCGGCGAAGCTCGCCGAGGGTAGACGGCAGTTGCGAGTGGACAGGCTTCATGGTTAGACATCCCCGGTTACTGCCGATTGTAGCAGGGAACGGCGCGGCGCGGTGTCAGCGGCTCACGGAATCAGGGGTTGTATTCGCGGATGCGGATGCGGCGAAACATGACGACGGTGCGGGCGTCGTGGAGTTGGAGGCCGATGGGGCCGATCTTGCTCCGCGCCGGGTCTCCCGGATGTTCGGCGACGAGCGAGCCGTTGAGGAGAACGCGGATGGAGTCGTGCCGCGACTGGATCTCCAGCCGGTTCCAGTCGTAGTAGTTCTCGCGGCCGCCGTGGGCGGGCTGGAAGAGGTAGATGCTGCCGGTCGGATAGCGGGTGACGCCGGGGCGGTTGGCGATCTGGATCTCGTAGCCGATGTGGGAGGGGGTCTTGTTGCGGTCCCATTGTTCGCCGCAGGCCCAGCGGGCGCGGCTGGTGTCGCGGATCGAGATTCCGCTATTGGCGCCGTAGCGCGCCCAGTACTCCAGTTGCAGGTCGAACTCGCCGAACTCGCGGGTGGTATAGAGCCAAGACTGGTGGGTGGCGTTTCGCTCGTCGCGCTGGCCCAGGAGAATTCCGCCGCTCGTGACCGACCAGAGGCCATCGCCGACGATCCGCCAGCCATCGAGATCCTTGCCGTTGAAGAGCTCGATCCAGGGACCGGGGGCGGGTGAGGCGAGGAAGCCGATGCCGAGGAAAAGGCCAGCGAGTTTCAGCACGGCTTAATTCCGCCCGCAGAGTTCCGGATGAGGGCAGACGTCGCCGGACGGACACTGCGTGGGCAAGTCGGAGCGGCGGGAGGAAGCGGAGCGGGCGGCAAAGACCGAGAGTTGCCTGGTGACGCTGGTTTGGCCGCAGGAGGGGCAAGCGATGGGCGCGGCGTCCGATGTACGGACGAGCTTCTCAAAAGCGGCGCCGCAGTGGTCGCACTTGTATTCGAAAATGGGCATTGCAGTTGTCCAGCCGAATGGCTGCTTCAGCAGATATTGTAGCAGCGGAGAGGCGGAGCTCAATCGATGAGGACTTCCACGACGCTGTCGATGAAGCGGCGGGCGCTGTCGGCGGGCAGGGCGTAATTGTTGACGAGGATTGAGAAGGCCAGCGGGGCGCCGCGGCGAGGCTGGACGTAGCCAGCCAGGGCGCTGACATGGCTCATGGTGCCGGTTTTGGCATGGACACGGCCGGTGAGCGAGGGGCTCCGGAAGCGGTCTTCGAGGGTGCCGTCTTCTCCGCCGACAGGGAGAAGTCGGCGCCACTGGTCGCGCAAGGGTGAGTTCCACATATAGGCGAGCAGGCGGGCGATGGCGGCGGGTGTGACCAGATTGAGGCGCGACAAGCCGGAGCCGTCCTCGAAGTGGGCCTCTTCCGGGGCGATGCCCGCTTCGGCCAGGAAATCGTTAAGCTCGTCGAGGCCGGCCTGGCGACTGCCGATGTTGCGCCGGAGGCGACCGACCTCCCGGAGCACGAGTTCGGCATAGAGATTCTGGCTTTCCTTGTTGAGGACTTCAAGGATCTGGGAGAGCGGGGGCGAGGAACGTTCGGCCAGGACGATGCCTTCCAGGGGCGGCGGCGCCGGTCCGGACTGGAGGCCGGCGACATCGCTGATCCAGTGGTGGCGGACGCGCCGCTCTCCTCGGATCTCGATGCCGCGACGTTCAAGGAGGCGGGCGAAGGTCCAGGCGGCATAGTGGGCGGGGTCCCGGATGGCGAGGGCGAAGGTCTGAGCGCCGCGGCGCCGGCGCAAAGTACCGGAGAGTTGGATCTCGCGAGAACCCGGGGGCCAGTGAACAGTGACACCGGATTCGGGTCCGTCCACCGACCGGACGAGGTTACGGATGACGTAGTACTCCGAGGGCGGGTACAGGAACAGTCGCGCCGGCTGTCCGGGGGCCATAGCAGCGCGGACCGTGAGGCGAAATGCGTTGTCATGAAGGACCAGTGCGCTGACGGGGGCGCCGTAGTCCCAAGTCAGATCATCCTGGTCCCAGCCGTCCGGGTACGGTTCGAGTACATAGGCCGTGTCGTCGCCGATGATGTCGCCTTCGACCCGGCGCAGACCTTGTTCGGAGAGCTGAGCGACGAGCGCCTCGAGCGGGGCCAAGGGGTCGCCGCGGACCGGGCCTTTGCGATATGGGAATTCCCTGGCAGAGAGCGTCGGGTCGCCACCTCCGAGGAGCACCAAATCGCCGCGGAGGACGCCGCTGGGGCCGAGGGGTTCTGAAGACACGATGCGGGTGCGGAAACGGTGGTCGGGGCCGAGGCGGGACAGAGCCAGGGCGCAGGTGAACAGCTTGACGTTGGAGGCGGGGACAAAGAGCTTGCCAGCGTTGTAGCTGTAGACGATGCGGCCGGAGTCCAGGGTGACCACCTGCATACCCCAGAAGGCCTGACGGGCAATATTTGAGGAGCGGGCGAGCGAACCGATGCGCTCCGCCAAGTCGGCCGAGGAAGCCGGCGGCAGGAGGAGAGCAAAGCCGATCAGCCAGCGCATCACGCTCGGATATACTCAGGACATGCGATACGGCCTGGTTGCGGCGGCGCTGCTGGGGGTGGCGGCGCCGGCGCAGGACAACCAGCCCGAGTCCTTCATCAAGAAGTATGCCGCAACTGTGGCGATGAAAGACGTCACGCTGTCGGCCGAGTTTCTGTACCGGACGGCGCCGGCGGGAAGGGAGAGCTTGTTTCTGAAGAACTTCGTCGTGGTGGAAGTGGCCGTGAAAGGTGCGGCACGAAGGCGATTCGAGCTGCGGCCGGGGATGTTCTCGCTACGGGTAAACGGGCGGCGGTCGCTGGCGCCGACGAGTGCACAGATGGTGGCGTCACACCTCCGCTGGCACGACGACCGAAGGCAACTGGAGATCGGGATGGGACCGGGAGCGGTGATCCTGGGCGGCCCGAGCCCGGGGCCGCGCTTTCCCGGCGACCCACGGCGGGTTCCTGAACGACCGAGGGCGCCCGAGACGCAGCCCCCGCGTCGGGAGGAACGCGAGCCCGTGGAGATCCTGCGCGGAGCCGAGCTGCCGGAAGGCGAGGTCTTGCTGCCCGTATCCGGGTGCCTGTACTTTCCCTACGAGAAGAAGAGCAAGTCGATCCGGCGGCTGGAGCTGATCTTTCGGAGCGCGGAGGGGGAGGCGACGCTGCGGCTCAAATAGCGCTGATGCGACCGCTGAGGCGGGCCTCGAGCCAGATCAGCAAGAGCAGAAGGGCGACAATCAGGGTGCCGAGCAGCGGCAGCAGCATGAGGACGCCGATGCCCCACCAGTCGGCGAAGTAACCGAGGGTCCAGGGGGCCAGCAGGCCGCCCGTCATGGCAAAGGAGAAGATGCCGTTGAAGAAGGCGGGGTGGAAGTAAGGAAACCGAAGGCCAATCTTTTCCACGACCAACGGGTAGACGCAGGCGAAGCCAATTCCCAGGAACAGAATTCCGGAAACAGCGCCGAAGAGGTTGCGGGTGAAGCTCAGCACGAGGCAGCCCAGCAAGGCGGCGAGGACGCTGGCGGCCAGCAAACGGGTGTGACGGATCCGTGGGAGGAGGAATTGTGCGGCCACGCGTCCCACCAGCAGCACGAGCCAATAAACGGCCAGCAGCATCAGAGCGGACGCGGGGCTGATGCCGAGCCGCTGAATGAGGAAGATGGGCAGCCATCCGGCGACTGACCACTCGTTAGCGAATTGAAAGAACAAGAGCAGGGCCAGCAGGACCGCTGACGGGCTGCCGAGATCCCGCCAAGCCTGACCCCAGGTCGGCTCGACGGGGACAACGGCGGCAGAAAAAGAAGTCCTGACGAAAAGGCCTGCGAAGAGCCCAGGGATTAGAGCGAGGAGGATGAGGATGCTGGGTACGGTGTAGACGTAGAAGGTCCCGGCCACCAAGAGCGCCAGCGTGAGAGCGCCGAGAACAAACAACACTCCTACAATGTTGACGGTAGCGGCGGGATCGCGGCGGTACATGGGAGTGATGGCGTAGAACAAAGCCGAGATCATCAACCCTCCGCTGCCACCCAACAGAAAGATGCCCGGCAGGCGCCACCAGGCCGAGGCGGGCGGCGAAGCCAGGGCCAGAAAAAGCAACGCCACCGACGCGGCCGCCGAAGCGAGCACCAGCAGAGCCGAAATCGTCTTTCGCTGCAAGAGATTATGGGCCAGCGTCGCGGCCGCAACGATCCCGGCGGCCATGCTGAGGAAGTAGAATCCAGGCGTCGAGAAGTCGGCGCCGAGGTGATACCCCCAAGCGGGCAGTACTGGTCCGAGAAAAGACAGCAGCAGCCCGACCAGAAAGAACCCCCCAAGGGCTTTCCGGGTGGCGCCGATGGTGAGGGCGCCTTCCGGCGGGGAGGACCAGGAGTTAGCTGTGGGCGAGGCCACCAGAGCATTGTACCGTTCCGGGAGCAAGGGGCTGGGATCTTCGAAAAGCTGTAGCCGGCAGCTTCATTCCTACGAATTTCAAGAGGCAGGCCAGCGGCGGATGTAGACAAATCAGTCAGTTATGCGTTGGAGAGGGAATTGCGAGTATCGAAGCGGGGTAAGCGAGGTTTGTTTCAGCGTTGGTGGTGGTTGCCGCCCCCAACGGCGAACCGACACCCTGTGGCGCGGCAGGGTATTTGGTCCTGAGGCGGGGTGGTGCTTGGTCCGTCTCAGGCAGGCCGGACGCGCCGGGCGGTCCAGCGAGCTTTGGGATACTCGCCGAGGTTAAGTTCCCCCTCCATGACGTCGCCGGTCAACACACCGCTGAACGCATAGCTAAGCCGCGCGCCTTCGTATGGGAGGGTGCTGCGGAAACTGACGCGGTTTCCGTCCACGGCGCCCTGCAAGTTGCCGCGGGCGATCGAGCCCAAGTGAGTACCGGTGACGCGGTTGCCGTCGGTTTCCAGGAACAGCAGGTGGCGCGCTTCGCCGCGTAGGAATTTCACGTCGACCTCCCACCGGCCGGCAACGTCGGCCACGGGCGGGGCAAGTTCCCTTTTTTGAGGCTTCGGCGCCCGCCGGAAGATTTCCCGCAAGCGGCGGGCAACGATCTTGTACTCGTCCGGTTTCATAGCGACCGGGCGCAGGAGGAAATCATGACCCGGACCGGCGGCGTGCGTCTGAATGGAAGGCTCGCCGTGGAGCAGCAGGTCATGCAGTTCGCCGGCGGTCAGGCCGATCTTGTCGGGGTCCCAGGAGATCCTGAGCGTGGGGAAGGGGCCACCGCGGGAGGGGGGCTCGACGGCGGCGGAGACGCCATCGACGCGGGTGATCGTCTCTGAGATGTGGCGGTACCAACCTTCCCACTCGGCGTATTCCTCCTCGAGTTTGCGCTTGTTGACCCAGACCTCGACGGCCGCGACCATACCGACGATCTCCTCTTTGCCGACCTTCATGGGGCGGCCGAGGGCGTGGTGGGGAGCGCTGTTGGCGAAGGCGGCGCGGACGAGGTCTTCGCGGCCGAGCAACAAGCCGGCCGACTGGGGTCCGCGGAGGATCTTGCCGCCGCTGTAAGCGACGAGGTCGGCGCCGGCGGCCAAGTAGGGGTTGGGCACGATCAGGTAATCGGCGGCTGCGTCAACCAGGATGGGGATACCGGCCTGGCGGGCGATCGGGGCCACCTCGTCGAGGCTGCAAGGAACCTTTTCGAAGCGGTTGCCGAGGATCATGACCATCGCGGTCCGGTGATTGATGGCGGCGCGGAATTCGTGGATGGTATCGACCTCGACGGTCTTGACCCCGGCGTTGCGGACGGCCTGGTCATAGACGTTGCGCGAGGAGCGGGGGATGATGACCTCGTTTTTCAGGCCGGTGAGGTCGGGCAACTGCTGGATGCGCTCGGGGTCGGTCCCGGCGACACAGGCGGCGGTGGCGTGGGTGAGGGCGGCGGCGGCGCCGGCGGACACCATGGCCCATTCCACTTTCAGGAGCTCGGCCAGACGCCTGCCGGCGGCCTCCATCAGGGCATCGAGGTTGACGTGATAGTAGGAAGCATGTTCGATGGCCTCGATGACCTCAGGGAGCAGGCGTGACCCTCCGTTAATCGTGACGGTGGCGGTGCAGTTGATAAAGGGACGGGCACCGATGCGGGTGTAGACGTCCGGGGGAGGCTCCCGGACAGGCGCGGCGGACGAGGGGCGGGCCCCCGCGGCGGCGAGGAGCGCGGCGGCGGTGGCGGCGCCGCCAGTGCGGAACAGATCCCGACGGTGGCAAGACGTGGGCTGGGTGTTCATGGCGAATCCCTCCGGACGGTATCTTAACTCAAGTCACAGCGGCACGGCGTTGCGCCGGACGTAATCCTCGACGATGGATTCGTCGGGCGGGATGTGGTGGAAGTACTCGGCATACTCGAGGCCGTACTTGCGGCCGCGGACACGATCGCGGGCCAAGGCAAAATGTTTGGCGTAGGCGCGGTTGGCGGTTTCATCGTCGTCTCCCAGGAGGGGGAGTCTCTTGCCTTGTTCGGCGAGACGGCGGCGGAGGCGGGCGCCGTGATTGCCGGCGGGCCCCTGGGTGACGTTGGCGAGATTGGCCTCGACCTTGCGGTCGATGTAGTCGGTGATGTCCACCACGCGGTTGACGAGCTGGGGCCCGCGAGCGAAGTAGTACTTCTCTTTTACACTGTGCGGGGTCAGGCCAACCTTGAAGTGCTCGGGATAGTCCCACCGGGAGCCGGCCATCCAGCAGGCGGACTCCACGGCGCGAGCCGTAATGTAGTGGTCGGGATTGCGCTCATACAGGCCGGACGGATCGTAGACGAAGACGGTGTCGACCTTGTAGGCGCGAAACAGGAAGATCAGCCGGGCGCGGATCTCGGGGATGGGCCAGGCATCCATGTTGTGGTTCGGGTAATTCAAAAAGATCGCTTCCTTGAGGCCGAGCCGCCGGGCGACTTCGCGGGTGTCGTTTTCGTTTTTCAGAACGATGTCCCCGTAGGAGGCGCCGTTGCCGGCCATAGAATCATCCGAGACGGTGATGAGGATCCCCTCGTAGCCCTCGTCAATGAGCTTCAAGACGGTGCCGCCGGCGAAGATGGGGATGTCATCGCAGTGGGGCTGGATGGCGGCGAGCATTTTGCCCCGGTGCGGCATGCCGGGCCGTTTGCGTTCGATGGTGACCTCGACTTCGTAGGAAGTCGAGCCGGTACCGCCGGCTTGGAGTTCTCGTTCGGGCTCCTGAGCGGCGAGGATGGCGGAGGCGAAGGAACTTTCCAGGAATTGTCTGCGCTGCATGGGGTCACCTCAATCGACGTAAGCGATGCAATCGACTTGCAGCAGTTGTCCTTTACGGCGGAAGCCGGTGGCGCCGAAGTAGGAACGGACGGGACGAGGCTCGGGGAAGAAAGTATTGTAGACTTCGTTCATCGGCTCCCAGTTGTTTTCCGGATCGACGAGGGAGACTTGGACCTTGAGGACGTTGGCCATCGAGCTGCCGG
>FWWM01008432.1_pt1 | contig 19828 bp, 17 predicted proteins | sample 2228351 | NCBI WGS metagenome assembly FWWM01 (sample SAMEA103939774, study PRJEB20133) | metagenome
GCCTCGACGGTGATGGGCTTGGGGAACATGGCGTTGGGATTGCCAGCTGCGTTGCGATGGGCGTTGACCGAGAAGCCGGCGAAGGCCTCGTGGGACACGCCGTAGGTCTCCATGTACCGCCGCATCATGAGGGCGTTTAGCGCCACGAAGGACGCGCCCTCGGCCACCTCGTAGTCGGCGTCGGCAGCCGTGGCCATGGCAGTGGCGATCTCGCCGTCGGGCCGGTCGGTCATCTTCTCAACCCCGGTCACCAGCACCACCTCGTGCATCCCGCTGGCCACCGCCATCACGCCTACCCGCAGGGCTGCCGCTGCCGAACCGCAGGCTGCCTCGATCTTGGCTGCCTCCACCCCCCGCAGCCCGGCACAGTCGGCGATGAGAGCACCCAGGTGCTCCTGCCCGGCTGTCACCCCGGAGAGCATGTTGCCCACGTAGAGGGCATCAACACCCCGCACCCCGGCGTCGTCCATCGCCGCCAGGATGGACTCCACTGCCAGGTCGCGCAAGGACTTGTCCCACAACTCGCCCACCGGCGTTTGGCCGATACCTACGATGGCTACGTGGCGCATAGGTCGAGCTCCACACAAACAGAGATCAGGTGGTCACCAGCTTATCCCGATAGCGGGCGTAGGTGGCGTAGTCCACCAGTCGGCGCCGGGCGATGTAGGTCTCGGTGGCCGGCGCCCGGCGCTTGCGCTCCGGCGTCAGCCTGTCCGTCACCACGAAGGAGAAGGCATCGCTGCCCGCGCCGGAGCCGAAGGACGCCAGCAGCACCCGGTCACCCGGCCTGGCCGCGTCCAGCACAGCCGTTAACCCCAGCATGGACGAGCCGGCGTAGGTGTTGCCGATGCGCCGGACCAGGAAGCCGGCCTCACTCTGCTCTGGGGTGAAGCCCAGCATCTTGGCCACCCGCTGGGGGAACTTGCAGTTGGGCTGGTGGAACACCGCCATGGCGTAGTCCTCAGGCCGCGCCCCCAGCTCCTCCATGAGCTGCCGGGCGGCGTTCACGATGTGATGGAAGTACGCCGGCTCCCCCGTGAAGCGATGCCCGTGGGAGGGGTAGCTCTGACCCTGGCGCCGGAAGAAATCGGGCGTGTCGGACACGTAGGAGACCGAGCCCTCTAGGACCGCCAGGCTCTCCTCGGCTGGGCCGATGATGAAGGCGGCAGCCCCTGCGCTGGCGGTGTACTCCAGCGCGTCGCCGGGCCGGCCCTGGGCCGTGTCGCCGCCGATGGCCATGGCGTAGTCGGCCATGCCGGAACCCACGAAGGCGATGGCGGCCTGCATGGCCTCTGTGCCGGCCTTGCAGGCGAACTCCCAATCGGCGGCGTTCACCAGCGGGGTAGCGCCGATGGCCTCGGCGACGATAGTGGAGGTGGGCTTGACCGCGTACGGCTTCGACTCGGTGCCCACCCACACGGCCCGCACGCTCTGGGGGCTGATGCCAGCCCGGGCCAGCGCGTTGCGTGCCGCCTCGATGGCCATGGTGGTCACGTCCTCGTCCGGGCCGGGGACCGACTTCTCGTCCACCGGCATGGCGTCGCCATCGCTACCCCACACCCGGGCGATCTCCGCGGCCTGAATGCGGTAGCGGGGTATGTATGCCCCGTAGCCGATGATGCCTACGTCACGGTTGGGCTTCATGCCTAACCCCCAATCACCGATCTCTGATCTCCGATCTCAGGCGCTACTGCGCACTGGGTCGTTCAAGCTCAGTAGCTCTTTGGCCCGCTCCACGCGGATGTTCCCCTCGGCCACGAGCTGGGCGGCTACCCGGGCCACGTCCTGCCCTTGAGCGCCGGCGGCCATGGCGACCTGCCGGGCGTGGAGCCGCATGTGGCCGCGCTGGATGCCCTCTGTGGCCAGGGCGCGCAGCGCTGCTAGGTTCTGCGCCAGCCCGAGTGCCGCGCCGATCTCCGCCAGCTCCCGCGCCGTCTTCACCCCCAGGATCTTCAGGGCCAGCCGGGCCGTCGGGTGAGCCCGGGTCGCCCCTCCCACGATCCCCAGCGCCAGGGGTAGCTCGATCTCGCCCACCAGGTCGCCCTCTTCATCGCGACGCCAGCGGGTGAGGGGGCTGTAGCGGCCGGACCGGGTGGCGTAGGCATGGGCGCCGGCTTCCACCGCCCGCCAGTCATTGCCCGTGGCTACGGCCAGGGCATCAATCCCGTTCATGATACCCTTGTTGTGGGTGGCGGCCCGGTAGGGATCGGCTTCGGCCAGGGCCTGGGCTTCGATGATCCCCTGGATGACGGCCTCGCCGGGCAGGCCATCCCGGGCCAGCGCCTGGGCCGGCACCCGGCAGCGTGCCCGGGCCAGGCGTCTGTCCGCCAGATTGGACAGGATGCGCAGGGTCACGCGCCCGCCCGTCAGCTCCTCCACCAGCGGCGCCACCGCCTCGGCTGCGGTGTTGACCGCGTTGGCGCCCATGGCGTCGCGCACGTCGTACAGGAGGTGCACAACCAGCATGGGGCCAACGGGTGTCTCGGTGATGATGCGCACCTCCAGGTCCTTCGCCCCACCCCCCAGAGCTACAAGGGTGGGGTGACCCAAGTTGGCCTGGAACAGGATACGTCCCCGGTTGTCCAGGATGCGCTGCCGGACGGCCTCCAGGTCCGGCACGTCCAGCACCTGGATCTGGCCGATCATCACCGGCTCGGTGCTCTCGGCGAGGAAACCGCCGCCTTCCCGGACCAGCCGGGCGGCGTGGCTGGCGCCAGCTACCACCGACGGCTCCTCGATGGCCATGGGGACCAGCACATCACGGTCGTTGATCAGGAAGTTGACCGCGATCCCCAGGGGCAGCGCGTAGCGGCCCACCACGTTCTCGATCATCGTGTCAGCGCCCTGGAGATCGAGGCCGCCGCGCATGAGTAGCGCGACCTCGTCCTCGTCCAGGCCAATGAGGTCGCGCACCAGATGCGCCCGTTCCTCGAGGCTCAGCTGGTAGAAACCGGGAATCCGCGACGAAAAGGCGCTCTTCTCGCTCATAGTAATGCCAAATATAGCACCGCAAGACTGTCAAAAGCTATCAAATTGCGCGGGATCCGCGCGGAATGGAGGTTAAATGGGTAGGGGGACTAACGATTTGAGAGGATGGCTGCGCATTGTGTGCCGGGTATTTCGTTGTGCTGGCTTGCTCGCTGAGGCAGTGTGAGAGGGGAGCAGAACCCCCCTCACTCCCTTTGGTGCTCCTCCATGGAGGCCAGTTGCTTGGCCACCTCGTCTATGGCCACGCGCTGCTTGCGGTACAGATCCGATTCGCTCATGGCCAGGCGCCGGGCCACATCCCCCACCCGCAGCCCCCGGATGAAGCGTAGCTCCAGGATGTTGTACAGGAGCCACTCGCTGGCGGTCATGCTGCGCTGGCCTTCCGGCCGCAGGCGCTCGATGGCCTGGTCGAGGACGCTGCGCATGGCCTTGGCCGGGTTGTAGTTGTTCTCCTCCAGCGCCCGCCGCACGATGCGCAGGCGCAGCAACGGGCTCTCCGTCAGCTTCGGCCCGCCCCAGTAGTGGGTGAGGGCGTCTTTGACCCAACTGGCGAAGTCTGGCGAGAGCACCGGGTTGGCCTCCAACGGTTCCAGAGGCGGCGAACCCAGGTAGCGGATGGTGCCCCGCATGCGCTGCAACGACTCGATCTCGGCGGCCATCTGCTTGAGGACTCCCAGGACACCCTGCTGCAACCGGCGATCCTCCAGCGCCAGTTGCGCCCGTTCCACCAGCGCGGCGATGGCTTCTTGCTCCCGTTCGCTCAGTTCCGCCGGGTCACCGTTGGCCTTGATGCCCAGGATGCCCAGCGTCACCCGGTCGTCGTAGCCGCGCAAGGGCATGAGCCAGAAACCGTCTTGCTGGATGAACTGCCCCTCGGCCTCGTCCAGCGCGCTGACCCTGGTGATGGTCGCCAGGTCGCATTTCTTCAGGAAGGCCTCCGATTCCGCCCGGGAGCCGCACACCGTGTCCAGTTGCAGTTCCCCGTTGGACATCACGGCCACGAACCCCGTCTTCACCCGCAGCAGGTCGCACAGGGCCGTCAGGATGTTCTCCAGGAGCTGCCGCAGGTCGGTGCTGGACAGCATGCGCTCGTCGAGGCGACGCATCCAGGTGATCTCCTCCCAGTCGCCCCAGTACACCAGCAGGTCCACCAGGGGCCGGCTCAGGGTGACGACCAGTTGGAAGAAGATGATGCCCCCGATGACCACCATACCCACAATGGCATCGCGTGGCAGGCCCAGGATGCGATCAGATGGCGGTAGCAGCAGGATAATGGCGACCACGCACGAAGCCATGAGCGGGCCCTCGATGAGGTAGCGGATCAGGCTGCGCTTCACTACCCGGTCGGGCATGAGGACCCCGTGGTAGGCCACGCCGTAGGTCATCACCACGGTCATGAGGGCGATGGCGATGTTGGCCGCAGCCACCGAGAGGGCGAACAGCAGCGGCACCCGGTCCGGCGGCGCAAATCGCCCGGCCACCACCAGGTAGGGGAACACACTCAGCGGGGCGGCCACGGAGGCCAGCACGTAGGTCATGCGCCGGCGCGAGGTGGATGTCAGGCAGCGTTGGCGGGCCCGCAAGACATTGAGGGCGCCCCACGCCGAAGCCAGGAAGAAGTACAGCGCGAAGGGGCCGAAGAGCGGGCCGGCGGTGAAGTGAGCTGCCGTGGGGGTGAAGACACCGTCGGTGACTAGCCACTCGGTGGCGATCACCATCAGCAGGAAGACGAAGCTCAGCCCATAGGCGGCCAGGGCCACGGCGCGGCGGCGACGCGATACCGCGTTGGTGGTGCGCAGCAGCGTGTCGGAGAAGTGCAAGTAGGTGGCCGGTGCGAAGGCGATGCCCAGCCATTGAAACTTGAGCCAGAAGAGGGCCGCCGTCTGGGAGTCCACGCGGTCCAGGAACACGTCGCCCACGTAGACCACGGCGATGCTGGCCAGCACGGCGCAGAAGGCCCGGGCCACCGAGTTGCGGAAATTATGCGTGAGCAGGTAGACCAGCAGAGAGAAGGCAATGATCACGTTGGCCGAGGCCAGGATCAGGTTGCCTCTGGATAGGATGGCCAGTAAGGTGAACTCAGGCATTCCTAGCTCCCCGCGATCCACACGACGTAGTAATACATCACCACTGCCGTGAAGAGCAGGCTGTCCATGCGATCCAGCATCCCGCCGTGACCCGGAATCAGGGTGCTGCTATCCTTGACCCCCACCCGGCGCTTCAGGAATGACACGGCCAGGTCCCCCAGCGTGGCCATCAGGCCCAGCACCAACCCCAGCGCCAGGGAGACCCACCACGGCTGCCCCAGGTAGACGCCAATGCCGGCGCTCACCAGGGCACAGAAAACCCATCCGCCCACCGAGCCTTCCCAGGTCTTGCGGGGGCTCACGTGGGGGGCGAAGGCGCGCCGGCCCAGGCCCTTGCCCACGAAGTAGGCGGCCGTGTCGTTGGCCCAGGTGGCGAACAAGGTCCACATGATCCACCCCAGCCCCTGGGGCAGGTCGCGCACCGCCACCAAGTAGCCGGCCAGCACACCCACATACAGGCTGCCAGCCAGGGTCAGCGCCCAGTCGGCCAGGGAGCGTTGGGCCTCGGGCCGGAAGATCTGCCCGGCGAAAGCCAGCATCACCGCCGCGGTCACGGCCGGCCAGCGCAGGTGTGTCATCGAACTCAGCGACCCGGCGACCAGGACAGCCACCACCGCCAGGCTCAGGAAGGGCGAGGGCTGATAGCCGGCCCGCCTCCCCATGAGCACCAGTTCGTAGGCCCCCAGCATGGCAGCCATCGTCACCAACCCCGCAAACCACGGGTGGCCGGCGTACGCTGCCAGCAGGACGATGGCGCCCATAATGAACGCTGAGATGACGCGCTGACGAAGCACAAGGACTCCGATGGGGTGCAACCGGTCGCCGGGCCTGCGCCCAGACCCAGCCTCTCTCAGCCTGCGCTCACCTGGTACTTGGGGAGGCATCCGAAGCGCCGCTCCCGCTGGCTGTAGGCGACCAAGGCGCGGTAAAGCTCCTCCCGGTCGAAGTCAGGCCAGAAGGTGGGTGTGGAGTAGTACTCGGCGTAGGCGGCCTGCCAGATCAGGAAGTTGGACAGCCGCATCTCGCCGCCAGTTCGAATGATGAGGTCGGGGTCCGGCAGGCCGGCGGTGCACAGGTAGCGGCTGAAGAGTGCTTCGTCAATGGCCTCAGCCGGCACCCCATCGCGCACGATCGCCTGCACAGCCTTGAGAATCTCCATCCGGCCCCCGTAGTTGAACGCCACGTTCAAGATGATGCGGTCGTTGTTCTTGGTCAGCTCGATGGCGTCACGCACGCGCTTCTGCAACCGGAGCTCCAGCGGGTCCAGCCAGCCCAGGTGACGTAACTGCACCCCGTTCCTGTGCAGCTCCTGGAGCTCGCGGTCCAGCACTTCCTCCAGGAGGGCCAACAGGCCCCGCACTTCGGAGAGAGGGCGCTGCCAGTTCTCCGTCGAAAAGGCGTAGAGGGTGAGGATCTTGATCCCGAACTCGACGCTGGCCCGCAGCACCCGGCGGATGTTCTCGGTGCCCGCCCGGTGACCAGCCAGGCGTGGCAGACCCCGGGCGCGCGCCCAACGCCCATTGCCATCCATGATGATGGCCACGTGCCGCGGCAGATTGGTCAACTTGGGTTTCTCTTCATTCGTCACAGGGACTCCACGTTTGTCGTGCCCACTTTAACGCTCTAGCGCGATGAACGGCGCACCACGAACTCCGTCAGGTTTGCGGTGAGCGCTTCAGTCCGGATCACACTTCCAGGATCTCTTCTTCCTTGGCCTTGCCGATTTCGTTGATCTCCTCAATGATGCGGTCGGTGAGCTCCTGCATCTTCTCCTTGCCACGGAAGAATTCGTCCTCGCTGATGAGCTTTTCCTTCTCCAGCTCCTCCAGGTCCTTGATGCCCTCACGCCGGCAGTTGCGCACCGCTACCCGGGCTTCCTCCACCCGCCTGGCCGCCACTTTGACCAGCTCCCGCCGGCGCTCCTCCGTCAACGGTGGGATGGTCAGCCGGATGAGCTTGCCGTCGTCGGTGGGGGTGATGCCCAGGTCGGACTGCAGGATCGCCCGCTCGATAGCCCTCAAGGCGGCCGGATCCCAGGGCCGGATGACGATGAGCCTGGCCTCCGGCACCGAGATGGACGCCAACTGATTCAGCGGGGTGATGGTGCCGTAGTATTCCACGGGGAGGCGGTCCACCAGCGCTGGGGAGGCCCGACCGGTTCGGATAGTGGCCAAATCGTTGCGCAGGGCTTCCACGCACTTTCGCATGCGTCGCTCGGTGTCTTTCAGGACGTCGTCAATCATGGCTCACCTTGCTCCTGAACGAAGGCTCAACAGATCGTGGTGCCCACCTCCTCGCCCAGCACCACCCTCTCGATGCTGTGCGGTTCCCAAAGATTCACCACCACTATCGGTAGGTGATTGTCCATGCACAGAGTGATGGCTGTGCTGTCCAGAACGCCTACGCGCAGGTTGAGGGCATCAATGTATGACAGGTGAGAGAACCGCTCTGCCTGGGGGTTAATGGCCGGGTCCTCGGCGTAGACCGCGTCTACCTTGGTGGCCTTGATGAGCACCTGGGCGCCGATCTCCATAGCCCGCAGGGCTGCCGCCGTATCCGTGCTGAAGAAGGGATTGCCTGTGCCGGCCCCCAGGATGACCACACGGCCCTTCTCCAGGTGGCGGATAGCCCGCCCACGGATGTACAGTTCAGCGACGGCCTTCATCTCGATGGCTGTCTGCACCCGGGTGGTCACACCGATGCGCTCCAGCGCATCCCGCAAGGCCAGAGCGTTCATCACCGTGGCGATCATACCCATGTGGTCGGCGGTGGCCCGATCCATGCCGTGAGCTATGCCGTCCCGCCCGCGCCAGATGTTGCCCGCGCCGATGACGATGGCGACCTCCACGCCGTGGTCCTTCACGGCCTTCACCTTCTCCGCCACTTCGCTGGCGGCCTGGGGGTCAATGCCGTAGCCGGATGGCCCCGCCAAAGCCTCTCCCCCCAGTTTCAGCAGGATGCGCTGATACTTGGGTTTGCCCATTGTTCAGGTCCTTCGCCGGCACCGCATCGTGCCAGTAGAGTGGCCGGGGAAAATCACCCGGCCACTCCGCTCATCCCTCTCCCACCTCAAAGCGCGCAAAGCGCCGCACCACGATATTCTCGCCTAGCTGGGCGATCTTGCTGGTGATCAGGTCCTGGACCGTCATCCCTTCGTCCTTGATGAACTGCTGTCTCAGCAGGCAAACTTGGTCCAGGAACTTCTCCAACTTGTTGTCGACGATGCGGTCAACGATGTGGGAGGGCTTGCCTTGGTTCTCCATCTCCGCTCGATACGTGGCCCGCTCACGTTCCAAGACCTCTTGCGGCACCTGGTCGGCGTCCACGTACAGCGGGGCCGTGGCCGCAACCTGCATGGCCAGATCGTGAGCCAGGGCCTGGAACTCCTCGGTGCGAGCCACGAAGTCTGTCTCGCAGTTCAGTTCGACCAGTGAGGCCAGGCGCCCCCCTGGGTGCACATAAGCCTCAATGATCCCCTCTCTAGCCTCCCGGCCGACCTTCTTGGCGGCTTTTGCCAGGCCCCTCTCACGCAGGAGCTGCACGGCGCGATCGAAATCGCCGTTTGTCTCCTCCAGGGTTTTCTTGCACTCAAGGACGCCGGCGCCCGTGCGTGCGCGCAACTCCTTCACCATGTCAACCGTGATCTCCATCTATCCTCCTGGTAACGGGCTTATGCCCGGAGATTCTATTCGTCGAACTCCTCTTCGAACTCTTCCTCCATCTCCGCGTACGGTTCCTCTTCAAACTCCTCTTCTTCGTAGTACTCCTCTTCCTCTTCGAACTCATCCGGTACGAACACCCGGCGCGTCGTATCCACCTCGACGGTCTCGGCCATCTCCTCGATCAATGCCGCCTCGCGCAGCGCCTGGCCCTCGGCAGCTGCGTCGGCGATCTTGCCCGTGATGAGCTTGATGGCCCGGATGGCGTCGTCGTTGGATGGGATCACGTAGTCCACTGGGTCGGGATCGCAGTTGGTGTCCACCATGGCGATGACCGGGACCCCCAGGATGTTGGCCTCCTTGACGGCGATCTCCTCCCGCCGGACGTCCACCACGAAGAGCAGGTCCGGCAGATCGCGCATGTCACGAATGCCGTTCAGCCGGGTCTGGAGCTTGACCAGCTTGCGCTCCAAGAGCAAGGCCTCTTTCTTGGGCAGCAGGGAGAAGTCGCCTCGCGCCCTCCTGGTCTCCAGCTCAATCATGTAGTCAATCCTTTGCCTGATGGTCCGCCAGTTGGTGAGCGTACCGCCGAGCCAACGGTAGTTCACATAAGGCATGCGGCAGCGTGTGGCCTCGGCGGCGATGTGCTCCTGGGCCTGCTTCTTGGTGCCCAGGAACAAGATCACGCCGCCATCTTGGGTTACATCGCGCACCACCTCGTAGGCCCGCTCCAGCGCTTCCATGCTCTGTTGCAGGTCTATGATGTGGATGCCGTTGCGCTCCGTGAAGATGTATGGGCGCATCTTGGGATGCCAGCGGCGGGTGTGGTGTCCGAAGTGAACTCCTGCTTCCAGGAGCTCTTTCATGGTGACGACAGGCATGGTACAGTAAATCCTCCTTTGCTCGTTTTGGTCCTCCGCCTCCATCAACCCAGGTGAGAACCGGGCTCCCGGCCTGGCACCGGCTCCAAGTGCCCGCCGTCGCCTGGCACGACTCACGCGGTCCGGAGGCGTGTGTGATCAGACCTTTTCTGGACTTCAGCCCAACGTAGAAGTATACCACACCCCCAAGGAACAAGCAAATGCAGATAAGGCTCGTCAGGGCTTTTCGATGTTTTGGCCTTCAGTTTGCAGCACTCCAGCTTGGAAAGCTGTAGCTTGAGGGTGCTCAAGTGCCTATCCGCAAACCGCTCAGGAGGGGCGTCCTCGCCCAGGGGTGCGCGACGGCATTGCCGTCGCCCGAGGACGCCGGCGGATAGCGGGGTTTCCGGATAGGTTCCAAGAACACGGGCCTTTCCTTTCCAGGCCGACGGGGCTGGTCACAGGCAGCATGACCGAACGGTCTCTCCGTTACAAAATTGAAAAGCCCTGTACTGGGCCACGTCAGTTGTGTCCAGGCGCCGTTTGTGCTATACTTTTTGACGTTCTGCAAGCGGGTGCAGACCAGCGAAAGGTGAGGACTGGATGACGAGACGATTTGTAACCGCCCTGGTAGCCGGCGTGGTCCTGGCTTTGGCGCTGGCCGGCCACCTTCCGGCCCAGGGCGAGTTCAGGGTGCTGGACCAAGGGGCGGAGTATCGCTTCGGAGAGGAGTTGCGCTTCCGGTTGGGGGCCGAGAGCGATAGCCCCATCAAGGATGTCCTGCTCTTCTACGAGTTCAGCCACGGCGAGGCCGTCAACCGGCGGTCTCCTGAGTTCACCCCGGGCACCTCAATCACCGTTGAGCACGTGGAGCGCCTGCAACGAGGCGAGATCCCCCCGGCTGTGGAGATCCGCTACTACTGGCGCCTCACCAACGCGGCTGGCGACACCTTCAAGACCGAGCCCCAATCTTTCCTCTACATGGACGACCGCTTCGACTTCCAGCAGCTATCCGAGGGCCAGGTGGCGGTGTACTGGTACTCAGGCGGCGACCGGATGGGGCGACAGGTGTTGGAGAGTGCCCTGCGGTCGCTGGCACGCCTGGAGGACACCGTGGGCGTGACCCTCGACAGGCCCATCAAGCTGGTGGTTTATGCCTCTAAGGCCGACATGCAGGAAGCGCTGCCCCGGCGGGGCAGCGTCTTCGAAGCCCGCGTCACTACCCTGGGCACCGTCGTCGCACCTGACGTGGTGCTCCTCCTGGGCCAGCAGGAGGACCTGGACGCCACCATCGCCCATGAGTTGACCCACGTGGTGGTAGGGCTGGCGACGGAGAGCCCCTTCAGCCAGGTCCCGGCCTGGCTCAACGAAGGCCTGGCGATGTACAACGAGATGGAGGGGGAGCTGCGGGCGGGCAATCTGGCGGCTCTCCACTCAGCCGTGCGCCGGGATGCGCTGATCTCGGTGCGCTCGCTGACTGCCCCGACAGGTAAGCCGGAAGAGGTCAACCTGTGGTACGGCGAGGCTTTCAGCGTGGTCAAGTTCCTGCTGGATAACTACGGCAAGGAGAAGATGGTGGAGTTGCTGGCGGTATTGAAGCGCGGCAGCACCACCGACGATGCGCTGATGGAGGTGTACGGGTTCGATCAGGACGGGCTGGATGCCCTGTGGCGGGAGAGCCTGGGGCTGGCACCGCGCCAGATGCCGGCCCGGGCCACGCCCGCGCCCACAGAGGAAGCCGAGCCACCGCCATCCCCCGTTCCGCCGGAGCGCTCCGACGGCCTGTGCGGAGGCCTGCTGCCGGTGGGCGCACTGGCTGCTCTTGGACTCATCGGTTCCCGCCGCCTGCGCCGGCGAAGGTGCAACGCACTTCCGAAGTGCGTTGCACCTCAACACAAGACTACAGGATCTGGGATAGGAACAGCTTAGTCCGCTCCTCCTTGGGGTTGTTGAAGATCTCCTCCGGCGTGCCCTCTTCGATTATCTGTCCCTCGTCAAAGAACATCATCCGGTCGGCCACTTCCTTGGCGAAGCCCATCTCGTGGGTGACCACGATCATGGTCATGCCGGAGCGGGCCAGCTCCTTCATCACGTCCAGCACCTCTTTGATCATCTCCGGGTCGAGGGCCGACGTCGGCTAGTCGAAGAGCATGATCTTGGGCTGCATGGCCAGGGCCCGCGCGATGGCCACCCGCTGCTGCTGGCCACCGGATAGCTGAGCCGGGTACTTGTGGGCCTGCTCCGGGATGCCTACCCGCTCCAGCAGCTCCATGGCCACCTGCTCCGCCTTCTCCTTCGGCCACTTGCGCACCCAGATGGGCGCCAGGGTGATGTTCTGCAATGCGGTCAGGTGCGGGAACAGGTTGAAGGACTGGAACACCATCCCGATCTCGCTGCGGACGGCCTCGATGTTGCGGATGTCGTTTGTCAGCTCGATGCCGTCCACAATGATCTGGCCTCGTTGATGTTCCTCCAGCCGGTTGATGGTGCGGATGAAGGTGGACTTTCCGGACCCGGACGGTCCGAAGATGACCACCACCTCCTGGCGTTTCACCCCCATGCTGATCCCGCGTAGGACGTGGAAGTCACCAAACCACTTGTGCACGTCCCGGCAGATGATGATGTCGTCAGTAGGTTCGCGGGCCTGCTTCTCCATCACTCCTCTCCCTATCGCTCACCCACTCCCAACGCCGCTTCGAGCCGCCGGCTGGCATACGACATGGAGTAACTGAAGATCCAGTAGACGAAGGCGATGAACAGGTACACCTCTCGCTGCAGCCCCATGAAATCCGGGTTGGCCAGGATGGACCGCCCGATGTTCAGCAGATCCAGCAGTCCGATGATGGCCACCAGTGAGGTGTCCTTGAACAAGCTGATAAATTGTCCCACAATGGCCGGGATCACCGCCCGCAGAGCCTGGGGCAGCACGACGAGCAGCAGGATGAGCGGGGTGCTCAACCCCAGGGCCTTGGCGGCCTCCACCTGTCCCAGGGGCACAGCCTGTAACCCGCCGCGCACGTTCTCCGCCATGTACGCCGCGCTGAACAGGGTGATGCCGGTCATGGCCCGGATCACCAGGTCCACACGTATGCCCTCGGGCAGGAACAAGGGCAGCATGATCTGGGTCATGAAGAGCACGGTCACCAGGGGCACGCCGCGCACCAGCTCGATGTACAGGATGCTGAAGAGGCGGATTGCAGGCAGGGTGCTCTGCCGGCCCAGGGCCAGCAAAACCCCCAGGGGGAAGCAGGCCACGATACCCACGATGGCCAGCAGGAAGGTCAGCAGCAAGCCGTTCCACACCGAGGTGCTGGTGACCGGCAGGGCCGGGATGGGCTCCAATCCTCGCAGCAGGATGAGGCTGAGGGGGAAGGACAGCAGCCACCCAATGAGCACCCAGCGAGCCCTAACTCGAAGGGGCCGTACCAACAGGTAGCCCGCCAGAATAAGGGCCACGTTCCCGGCCAGCCACAGGCGCACCTGGAACCCGAAGGGCAGGATGGCCAGGGTGGCGAAGCCGGCGGCCAGGGCAATGGCGAAGGTGCGCACCGTGCCGCCCCACACGCCCCAACTCATCCCGAAAAGCAGCGACACCAGCCACACGCATAGGGCCACCCGCCAGAACTGATCTGCCGGGTACTGTCCTACCATGTACAGCCGCAGGTTGGCCGTCACCGCACGCCACTCGGCCTCGGTCAGCGCCCAGGTTAATGTCCCCTTGAGCACCACGTAGAGCAGCCCCAGGGAGAGGACCGTCAGCACGCTGTTGTACCATGTGCTGAACAGGTTCTTCCTGAGCCACCCGATAGGACCCAGGCGAACACGCGGCGGACCGATTGCTTCAGAAACAGCAGCCATATTCACCCCTCAACAAATGCGATCTTACGACCCACCTGCTCCCCCTGGACCCCAGTCCAGGCGCCAGCCCGAGTGGCAACTCGCATCCCCAAGGCACAAAGACTACCTTTGCACAAATGCGATCTTGCGATTGTAGATGTTCATGAACAACGACGTCAGCAGGCTCATGGTCAGATAGCTGCCCATGATCAGGATGATCACGGGCACCGGGCGGCCGGTCTGGTTGGCGATGGTCCCGCCCACGCTGAACAGGTCCGGATAGCCGATGGCAACCGCCAGGCTGGAGTTCTTGGCCAGGTTCAAGTACTGGCTGGTGAGCGGGGGGATGATGACCCGCAGCGCCTGGGGGAAGATGATGAGCCGCAGGATCTGCATCTCGCTCAGCCCCAGGGCCCGGGCGGCCTCGATCTGCCCGCGCTGCACCGAGAGGATGCCGCCACGCACCACCTCGGCGATGAAGGCAGCCGTGTATACCACCAGCCCCACCAGCAGGGCGAAGAACTCTGGCGTGAGGGCCAGGCCGCCGCTGAAGTTGAAGCGCCCCAACTCCGGCACGTCCCAGGTGATGGGTTTGCCCCCGGCCAGCACCCAGCCCAGGGCGGCTATGCCGACCAGAGCCACCGTCCCGGCCAGCACCGGGTGCGTGGCCCGGCCGGTCCGCCTCTGGAGTTGGGACAGGACCAGCCACAGGATGACGGCGATGACTGCGCTTGCTGCCAGGGACGAGAGCCACGTCGAGAAGGCCGGGGTTGGGTTAGGCCAGGGTATGGCGACGCCTCGCCGGCTGATGTAGATGGGGCCGGGCAGGGTCCAGCTCTCCTGGACCAGTGGGGCTTTGAAAATCACCGCGTAGTACCAGAAGACGAGTTGTACCAGCAGCGGGGTATTGCGGATGACCTCGATGTACACGCTGGCGATCTTGTTGACCAGCCAGTTGCTGGAAAGCCGGGCCACGCCGGTGATCACCCCCAGGATGGTGGCGAGCATGATGCCCACGACCGTCACGCGCAAGGTGTTGACCACACCCACCAGGAAGGCGCGCCCGTAGGAGTCAGAGGGCTTGTAGGCGATGCCCTCGCCGATCTCGAAGCCCGCCTCCAGCCAGAGGAAGTCGAAGCTGGCGGACAGCCCCCGGCGCTGCAGGGCGTTGGTCATGTTGGTGTAGAGCACGGCCAGGACGAAGATGACGATGAGCACGAAGATGACCTGGCTCAACACCTTGAGCACGCGGACATCACGCCAAAAGGGTATGCGCTGATGAACAGCTACTGATGATTGCAGAGCCATGGCTCTCGACAACACGACCGCTGCAGGTGCAGCCCGGAAACTCCGGGCTGCACCTGTGTCCAGACCAAAGGTCTAGCGGAAGGGCGGGGAGTAGAGGAGACCACCCTCGGTCCACAGCTTGTTGGGGCCGCGGTCCATGTTGAACGGCGTGCCCGGACCCAGGTTGCGGTTGAAGATCTCCTCGTAGTTGCCCACGTGCCGGATGATGCGCGCCGCGAAGTCGTTGGTCAGGCCCAGGGTCTTGCCTAGATCACCCTCCAGGCCCAGGAAGCGGCGAATCTCGGGGTTCTCGCTGGCCATGAACTGGTCCAGGTTCTCCGAGGTGAGGCCAAACTCCTCAGCCTGGATGGTGGCGAAGACGACCCACTTGATGACGTTGAACCACTGGTCATCACCATGGGGCACGACCGGGCCCAGCGGCTCCTTGGACATCACCACGTCCAGGATGACGTGATCGTCGGGGTTCTTGAACACGGTGCGCCGGGCTGCCAGCTGGGAGCGGTCGCTGGTCACTGCGTCACACCGGCCCTCCTCGTAGGCGTTGTAGGTGGCATCAATGTCCTCGAAGACCACCGGGGTGAAGCTCACACCACGAGCGCGCATCTGATCCGTCAGGTTAAGCTCGGTGGTGGTGCCGGTCTGCACGCAGATGGTGGCCCCCTCCAGGTCCTCCAGGGTCTTGGCGCCCAGGTCCTTGCGGACCATCATGCCCTGGCCGTCGTAGAAGGTGGTGGGGCCGAAGTTGCCCCAGGTGGCATCGCGGCTGATGGTCCACGTGGTGTTGCGGATGAGCACGTCAATCTCGCCCGTTTGCAGGGCGGTGGAGCGCTCCTTGGCGGAGAGGGGCCGGAACTCGACAGCGTTGGGGTCGTCGAAGATGGCGGCGGCGACAGCGCGGCAGTAGTCCGCGTCGAAGCCGGTGAACTGGCCGGTGGCCTTGTCGAGGAAACTGAAGCCGGGCAGGCCACCGTTCACGCCGCAGATGAGCTTGCCACGGCTGTTGATAGTGTCCAGCCGGCCGGCTGTGGGGCCGGGAGCCGGCGCCGGCACCTCCCGCGTGACCTCCACTATGCGGGTGACCTCTACCTCCTTGACCTGGGGCGCCTGCTGCTGACACGCCGCCACCAGGACCAGGAGCAGGACCAGACCAACCAGCATCCAAAACTTGCGCTCCATCGTTCTCCTCCTTTGATTCACTAGGTCGCTCAATGCGGCTGGCGGAAGAACACGGTAGACTAGGTTCTTGCCGTTCCCACCCCCTTTCTGTACAAGCTGAGCGTGGCGGATGCGGGGAACGAAACGTCTTATAGATGATAACATACCGATGCCGAAAAGTCAAACTTTTCGTCGGATTTTTATGTGCTCTTTACGCCACCCGGACGGCTTTTCGTATACAATACCCTTGGACTTTGATAGCTCGGCGGCTTCGGTCTGTCCTGGGGAGAAATAGCCATGCACACTCGTCGTTGGCTGTTCATCGTCCTGTTGCCGCTTGTCCTCCTGCTGGCCCTGCCATGGGCCGGCAGCCACTCGGTGGCCAGCCTGCCCACCCCCCAGCAGCTCGAGCTCCAGTGGGGCGAGGACCCGGACGCCCTATCCGGACCGCATTGCGGTGGTGTGGTGTACGACGTGGGGGCGAAGACTGCCCCCATCCCCTATGCCCGGGTCGCCAAGAGCCTGCCGGCCCCTACCGTCCAGGAAGTAGGCAACGGCTCCATCACCTTCGCCGTGGATAGCTCCGTTGACCCTGCCTACCGCCAGTACATCCTCGACCTGCTCAACGAGGTGTACCCGTACATCGTCCAGGTGTACGGCGCGCCGGCCAACACCATCCAGGTCACCGTTCACTACGACAGTTCCTACCCCGGCTGGTACTTCTACAGCCCGTACTACAACCGCATCACCATCAGCGCCTATCCCGACATCCAACTACCCTACGATCCCAACAATCCCAACGACTCCTCCTGGGACGGCATCATGGTCCACGAGCTCATCCACGCCTTCCACGACGATGCCGTCAGCCTGTCGGCCTCATGGGTGGAAGAGGGGATGACGGAGGCGGCCGGCGAGTTGGTCGCCATGCTTATGTACGACTTGGGTGCCAGGGATGTGCGCGGTCGCGTGCCCCAGTACAACCTCCTGATGTATGACACCTGGAGCCAGATGGGCGCAGACGTGCTGGGTGGGACGACGTACTCGTTCTACAAAGCGGTGCCTGATCTCTTCTATCGCGCGGCGCCCGCCCTGTTCTGGCTGCTCACCACCGGCCAATCCTCGGCGACAGCCGGCTACTGGGCTGATTATCAGTTCCTCAACGATCTCAACGCCCGGCTCTACAGTCACGTTTCCCAGTTCGGCCCGTACGTGGACCGCTCCACGTTCCTCTCGCTGCTGCGCGATGTAGCTCCTGAGCCGATTGATGGGCTGGACGCTGACCTGTGGGCCGACGCACAGGCCATCGCTCATACCGAGGGAGCCGAGGGCGACTTCCTGGGGATCCACCCTGGCCGGTGGACAGTGGCCGGCGGGAAGTGGATCAAGACGCCCACCAACCCTAACCGCATCTACCTTTTCGCCTTCCACCGCGCTGTAGGGGCCGACCCATGGGATACTCAGGAGACATCCATCACCGGGGTGACCGTGGCGGTGACCGTGGAGAATGCTTCCGGCGTGATCATGGCTTATGGAGGCGTGCCCTTGACCAGCGACTACAACTACGCCGGACTGGACACCAGCGGCTGGCCGGCGGGGGGTTATCGCATCCGGGCCTCGACTGTGATCAACAACAATACCGTGACCGCGCAGAACAGCTTCATTATCGGCGCCGACATGGCAGATGCACAGGATGGTGTGGGGTTTGTGGTGACCGATGAAACCGGCGCGCTGGCCGACTTGACACTGATGTCCGCAGACGGAACCTTCAGCCTGAACCAGGATGCTGCAGCCGTGCTGGAGCCGTGGTCAATCACCACCATCCCGGCGAGCGTGTACGTCGTCGGGGCTTCCACCGTGAGCTTGCCCTTGCCTTACACCCGGGTACGCGAACTGACTATGGCCCTGGTGCTGGGTGACTGCGACCACGATGGCGATGTGGACATCGCCGACATCCAGCAGGCTGCCGATCATTGGCGCTCGCCGGCGGGCTACGATCCGGACTTCGACTTCAACGCCGATGACAAGAACACCGTCGCCGACGTGCAGTTCGTGGCGGCCCACTGGGGTGCCGGGAGTTGACAGCGCGACCGGGCGGTGTTACAATCTGGACCGGACAGCCTCGGGGCTGACAAAGACCCTATGACTTCCGAGGTCTCGGTAACCTCGGAGCTTTTTCCTCAAGATGGACAACAACGATGCATGTACATGAACGACCCCCGCGCTTCCTGATGCCCCCGGCGATTGCAGCACTGCTGGCGGTGATTGCAGCCATGGCGCCGGTGATGGCTGCGCCACCTGCCCCTGAAGAGATGCTCGCCCCTGACCTCTCGGGCATCCCCACCGAGCCCATGCCCGTGGTCGCCCAGATGCTGGATCAGGTCTTCCAGGCCCGGCTCACCGCCCACATCTGCAAGCTCCAGGACGATGATAATGGGTCATACTGCAACACCCAGGGCAGCCGCTGGTCACATCGTACCAAGGCGCTAGAAGAGGCGGTGAGCTACGTCGCCGGGCGATTCAACGGCCTGGGCCTAAGCGTTGAGTATGACCCGTTCATCTGGGACACCAGCCCCATGACCAACGTGGTGGCCACACTGGCCGGCACCGATCCGACCAGCCAGCAAATCTACATAATCTGCGCCCATATGGACTCTATCGCGCTGAGGGAGTCGGGCTGGGACGGCTACGCCGACCCGGCGCCCGGCGCCGACGACAACGCCAGCGGCACGGCCGCCGTCATAGAGGCGGCGCGGATACTGAGTGGCTACAGCTTCGCTTACACCGTGCGCTTCATCGCCTTCGCCGGGGAGGAGCAGGGCCTCAGGGGCAGTGCCCACTACGCGGCCGAGGCCGCCGCCCGCGGCGACCAGATCGCCGGGGTCATCAACCTGGACATGATCGCCTGGGACCGGAACCAGGACGAACACATGGAACTGCACGCCGGCACAGATCCCGACTCCTTCGCCATCGCTCAACACCTGGCCAGCGCTATCCAACGCTATGGGCTAGGTCTGATCCCCCAGACCTTCACCACCACGGCCACCCGGGCCAGTGATCACGCCTCCTTCTGGGATCAAGGCTACCCGGCCATCCTGGCCATCGAGGACACCTGGTACGGGGCCACAAACGATTTCAACCCCTCCTACCACACCTTCGAAGACACCCGGGACAAGCTGGACGCCGACTACCTGACGCAAATGGCGAAGGCGGCCATCGCCACGCTGGCGGAGCTGGCCAGACCGGTTGCGCCTGATCTGGCGGTGACACAGACCGGGCCGGCCATCGTGGTGCCCGGCGAGACCATTACCTACACCCTCACAGTGACCAACGCGGGGTCGGCGGCCGCCGCCGGCGTCGTCCTCACCGACACTCTGCCGGCGGAGTTGAGCTACGTGGCCGACTCCAGCGGGCTGCCGGCCACCCCAGTGGGAAGTAGCGTCCGGTGGGAGGTGGGCCCCATGACCGAGGGCCAGGCCCTGAGCTTCGTGCTCACGGCGACGGTGGCGGCGGGCGTCGCCGACCCTGCGATCATCACCAACATCCTCTCCACGGCAACCGACGATGCAGAGCTCCTGGCCGGCAACAATCAGGTGTCCGTGGAGACGCTCATCTGCCGGGCGCATGCGGCCGACTACGATGAGGACGGGGTGGTGGATGACGACGACTTGATGGAGCTGGCCGGTCACTGGCACGCCGAGCCGGGCGACCCCCGCTACCAGGTGCGCTTCGACCTCAACGGTGACGGGGTCATCAACGTGCTGGATGCGCAACTGGCCGCCAGCTGGTGGGGCGAGGAGTGCATTAATGCAAAATCAAGAGACATTTTTGGAAACACTATCTTTGCACTTTCATAGGACTTATGCAGCCAAGCGGGCATAGAGCTCGTCCGCGGTAGCGCCGGCCCTGAACTGCTTCTATAGCCAAACCAAGAGGT
>FWWM01008441.1_pt1 | contig 19812 bp, 26 predicted proteins | sample 2228351 | NCBI WGS metagenome assembly FWWM01 (sample SAMEA103939774, study PRJEB20133) | metagenome
CCAACCAGCGATCCGCCGATGAGTATGGCAGCGTGCTTGTTCCTTCTTGTTGCCCAGTATGTGAGATCCAACAGCATTGCTGAAGGTATCCACACGGGAACTATGATGAAGTCGTACGGGTAGCCGAGTGCGAACCATGCGCCCTTTGCAACCCAGGTGTAGATTGTTATTATCGTCGCATAGTATGTGGCCGTTCCTGGTACGCCTGTGAAGAGCAGGTAGTATATCGCGCCCACTACGAGCATCGTAGACTGCCCCAGTGAGAATACTACGAAGGAGGTCCACATCCAGTCTGTGTAGAATAGGTAGTCGCCTGTGTTGATGGTTAGCAGTGTCCCGTTAACTGCAACCACCACTATGAACAGATAGTGTGTCGTACGTCTTAACCAAACCATCAATCCATCAGCCACAAAGGTGCTATTTAAGAATTTTTTAGAGACATCCTTCGCGTAATGCACTGCAATACAAAATATTGCATTACAAATCTGATGAACAACTATCAAGACGACATAACCTCCTCTGTTATGTCCTACAATGCTGAGGAGGAAAGGCGTACACGCATGAGAGCTTGCAGGCATTTTGGAAATAAGATTTTCCCGATTAGGCAACGTCATGCTCATAAGGCAGACATTGCTCCGCATGTTTGCGTGAAAACGAACATCGATTACGTGATCTCGGCTGCCCGGTATCGCAGAAAGAAGAAAAGGACGGCAAAGATAGTGGATTCTGTAAAACAACATCGTCTTTATGGGAACAGTATTGTTGGACAAGGCGAGGAAGCATCACGCCAGCATGTTATCTCCAATGTAGATGTGGGCATGATATACTATACTGTCATCTTCTCTAAGGACGGCAGGTTTGCGTTGAAAAATAAAATTACTAAATATTCCTTTCCAAGCGGAGATTATATAAGGACAGATGGCAATAAAACTAAAGGCGATAATTTGGGCGACCTGCCGACTTTCTGATTTTTTGTGTTGCAAGATTGATAGTTTCTTTATGGAACACCAACCAAATCCCCATCCTCACAATTCATAAAAACTAGCAAAAGCTTTGTAGCTGTGCCGATGGCTTTTGCATTTCTATAGTGCAGTCACTCTGCAGGAACAGGCCCCTCTGGGCCCGCTACCTTTTGGTATCGGAACCTCCTTGCTTTTTGGCATATTATTGGCTGCCATGGCTAAGGAGAGGTATGTCCAAATATAAAAATACGATGTTAACAAGCTCTCAAGTTATCGGTTGTCTACGGATAGAAAAAATCAGCAACCAAAGACTTGATAATGCCTTTTAGTATTGGCAATATCTTGTTCAAAATAATCGATTCAGGTCGGTCATAATTTCAAATGATCTTAGATGGCTCTTTAGAATACCATGGTATTTGACAGTACCTAGGTGTTTTTTCCTATCAGGCTGCTTCGATATTCTCTAGCGTAGAAATGATAACATTGGGAACCTTTGCTAGCAGCCTTCTTTCCATCTGTTCGATTGCCGGATGGCACTCATAGCAATAGCCGTAGGTCAAACAGACCATGCTTTTTCTTTCGCTACAATACAGGCATTCCTTATAGACTGGCTCAAGTGGATGTAAAAACTCGTGAACTTCTCTTTTTCTCATCCCCATACATGAGAACTAAATATAGTGCGAGATAATAACTTCAGGTCTGCGGTGTACTGCACTGCGATCTATTCTCTTGTAGCGTATCGAGTGCTCAAGTACAATAAATGTATGTTTTACTTTGGTGGCGATTGACCGGCTGCAGGCATACGCGATGCTGCAAGAACGTCGTCTATCCTCAACAGCATTGTAGCTGCTTCTGTAGCTGATTTTAATACCTGCTCCTTGACGACAAGAGGCTCTATCACGTTCTTCTTGCGCATATCTGCAACTTTCATTTCTTTTACGTCAACGCCCATCCAGAGGGCCGTTGCCGATTGCTTTGAACGCATCTGGATAATCGTATCGATTGTATCCATTCCTGCATTTTCTATCAGCGTAACTGGTATTGACTCGATGGCGTCTGCGAATGCAAGGATAGCAAAGTGTTCCCTGCCAGAGACTGAAGGAGCCCATTCCCTCAATTTTTGCGCTACATAGGCTTCAGGAGAGCCGCCGCCAGCCACTATCGCGGGTTTTTGGACAACATCCTTTACCACCATTAAGGCGTCATGGATTGACCGCTCGGCTTCGTCGACAATTCTTTGCGAGCCGCCCCGTATCAGCACTGATACTGCCTTGGGATTCCTGCATTTCTCTACAAAGACCCATTTGTCCAGCTCGACCTTCTTTTCCTCAACGAGCTGCGCGTACCCAAGATCGACTGGCGAAAGGTCGTCAATATTAGTGACTAACCTGGCGCCAGTGGCTTTTGCCAAGGCGTTGAGGTCAGATTCTTTTACCCTCCTTACGGCTGAAATGTTTGCCTTTGTGAGATAGTGTAGGCCGACGTCGTCTATTGCTTTCTGGCAGAACACGATATTTGCCTTTACTGCAGCAATCTTGTCCACCATTGCCTTTATCATCCTAGTCTCTTCCTCTAGGAACATTTTCATCTGCTCGGGCCTATCGATGCTAATCTTTGCGTCAAACTCTGTTTTTTCAATCTCCAGACCAGAATTCAGAAGCAGGATCCGTGCATTTTCAATCCTCTTTGGCATTTCCGAATGGGTGATTTCCTTGTCAACAATTATCCCTTCAATCAAGCTGGATTCACCCATCGATCCTCCCGGCTTTTTCTGGACCTTTACATTATCCAGATCTGCCACCATGTAATGATCTCTGTTAGCACCATCTGCCTTTTCAGCCACTGTCAATATAGCTTTAACAGCAAGGTCTGCCAAGACATCGCTGTCGACGGAAACAATTTTTGACTCCATGCTGGTTTTTGCTATATCCTTCAGGATAGCATGATCGTTAATGTTCACATCTTCGGCTATCTTGTTCAGAATCTCTATCGACATTCTCATCGCCTTGCGGTAGCCATCAACAATAATCGTTGGGTGTATTCCCTTTTTGATCAGTTCTTCAGCTTTTTCCAGCATTCCCCCGGCAATTATCACCGAGGAAGTGGTCCCGTCGCCGACCTCTTCGTCCACAGTCTTGGCTATCTCGACCATGATCTTGGCTGCAGGATGCTGCACATCCATTTCCTTCAAAATCGTAGCACCATCGTTTGTGATTGTAACATCCCCAAGAGAATCGACGAGCATCTTGTCCATGCCACGCGGACCAAGGACAGGCTTTAGGATAGCCGCTACGAGCTTTGCTGCCTCAACATTATTTCTTATCGCATCCCTTCCCTTTGTCTGGGATGTCCCCTCTTTCAATAGCAGTATTGGAATACCTTCTTTCGTCGTTCCTGCAACCGATAGCGTTGACATCAGAGCAATTATCTTGTAACCACTATTTCTGTTGGAAGGATACTCTGCCATGCACTGCAAACAATATTGATATTTATCCTGCTACTCTAGTAGCGATAGATGAACCCTGGACCGAATAGGAAGAATAGCAACAATCTGCCTGTCGTCTCAGATGGATACACGAAGGTCTTGCCTGTTACAAACCGAAAAATCGTGCTTGAAAGGCCCGTGATGATAGCAGGTTTTCCAGACAGCGGAATGATAGGGTCGGTTACAATTAACCACATCATAGAACAGCTAAACATGCATCAAATTGCCTATATTGAATCCCAGCATGTAATGCCGGCTGCAATTTTTATAGGAAAGAGATTCAGGCATGCATTCAGGATTTATGCCAACGATTCAGGGACGGTATGTGCACTGATATGTGAAGTGCCAGTCACTGTAAGAGGAACCTATTCCATAATTAACACAATCGTTGACTGGTGCATGAACGCAACAGTCAGTGAGATAATAGTGCTTGGTGGCATACTGCCAGCCAATTTCAGCCCCCCGTACCTGCTTGAAAGAAAGGCGATGCTATTGCGAAATGAACTTGCAGAAAAGCCATCCAGTCAAAGCCCCAAATCGACTGATGGTCTTGGAATGGCAGTTCCGGATGATGCGATTATTGTTGGTCTTCCCGGCTCGCTCTTATCTGTATGCGCCGCACGCGGTCTCAGCTGCACCGCCTTGATGATCCCAACAATGGTAGAATCGCCTGATCCTGAAGGAGCCGCCATTGTGCTAGAAGCGTTGCCTAAGATTCTACCCGGCTTGAAGGTCGATACTTCTTCGCTGAGGCAAAAAGTGGAAATTATAAACATTTGGAAGAATTTCTGAAAATACACCGACAGCAACTACAGGACTATGAGCGCTCGGCAAGCCGCGAGGCTGAAAGAATATACAAATAAAAAATGACTTATAGCGCTGAATCCCCTTCTTCCTTTGTTCCTAAGTCATACGCTTCTTTTACGTCATAGACAAAAATCTTGCCGATAGCAGACGAGCCAGTACCAAGTAACTTTAGCACATCGGCAATGATGGACTTTGCCAAAGCATCAGAGACCACCACCTCTATTTTTGTACGGTAGCCAAACTCTGGCACATACGTCATAACTCCTCTGCCGACCGACACAGGCTCCTGTTTTGCTCTCCCTCTGCCTTTGATATCGTAAAATGACATGCCGCCTACCTTGTGCTTGTGTAGTATCCTATTGACATCCACCAGGTTCTCATGCGGAATTATGATATCGAGTTTCTTCATCCGACAGTTCAAACCGTCCTAATGTAATAAGTAATAGGATTGTTGTGTACTGCACTGCACTCTTTTACAATTTGGCTTCTTTCAATAGTTTTAGAGACTGACCGATAGATCCTTTTACCTCACCCAGAATCTCCATTACAACCGCTTCGCCGTCGTCTTTCTCCCTTTGCTCTAGCTCGTTGTTATAATATTTCATCCAAGAGTATGTATGCTGGAGGTTTTCAAACAGCTCAAAAGGGAGAACTGTTTGCTTGCCTCCTAGTATAATGGCATCCCACATGTCCGTGAAGAATGGCTTGAAATCCTTGTACTGTACCGAGTCATCTATGAACCGGATTTTTTTCTTGAGGTCGTTGGCAACAAACTCGATAGTCCGTCTGGCATCTTCCTTTTCTTTCAGATGCATTTTTCTCTTTGCGACCCAGTTTTCCACAAATATTGCACTGTAGATTATTGTGCCAAGCATTGCCATTTCTGTAACCAAGACATCCCATTCTATTGGCATTACATCCAAGAATTGGTTTGAATATGTTATATTTTGGTCGAATGCCTTGCAATGCACTGCAATCCTAGATGCTTTATCCTAGTATGCTGCAAGGGCGCTCATGGTCAGAGAATCCATACAAAAAATATTGGTAGGGGTAGATGGATCGCCGTCATCCGATAAGGCGGTTGAAGATGCTATCAATTTTGCCAAGATGACGAGCGCAGAGCTAGTGTTTGTGCACGTAATAGAGGACATAAAGATGGGTGGCGTGATCGGTGCGCGAGCAAGGTACGGTGATGTCAAGCTGGTGGAAGGGTACAACAGAACAAGGAAAGAATCGGCTCTGCAGTGGATGAAGCGTTATGAGGAACAAGCAAGGAAGGAGAATCTTAAGGCAAGGAGCGAGATCTTGTACGACACTGGAAAATCAGTGACTGGAATGATAGTAGAGTACGCAGAGAAAAATGCTGTTGATCTCGTAGTCGTAGGAACAAGAGGGCTGTCAAGTTTCAAGCGGCTGCTCCTAGGCAGCGTTGCTAGCGGAGTGTCGAACCATGCACCCTGCCCTGTTCTTGTGGCAAGATGATCGGATGTCGGCTGAAACAAGCTAGCACAGTTACTGCGAACATAAAATGCCTAGCTTAATTTCCTAACCTTATAATTTTGGCCGTACGCCTAGACGGGGTGACTGTTATTGTATCGCCTCGCCTGACAGCAACTCCTTTTGAATGCATGGTTGTGCCATATAGGCGCGCATTGGCATCCCGAAGTAGTTTCATCTCAATAATTGACTGATGCGGTACAGTATATCTGACCCGGCTGTTTTGACGAGTTGTTCCATTTGTTTTCCTTACCACATACGTCGGTATTATATGGCATATACCAACCCTATTATCACCAAAACGCGCAGGACCTATGCTTGCCTGCGGGTATGGCAACAGCCTATTAGGATATGAAAAATACCCTCCGGCTCCAAATGATGTGCTGACGATGACTCCGTTGCCAATCGCATAATCGCCAAAGCGGATGAATTTGCTTCTACCAGAAGGTTTGACCATTGTCGCGTATCTGAGGCATCCTGCAAACTTGCCGCGTTCAAGATAAACATCCGTCAACACGTCAACTAAATGCCCATTCAAGCGCACAGAAATCATTTTCTTTTCTTCAACTGAATATCCGCCATCTTCGATATCATGCACGACTCTGGCAAGGTCGTCATAGAATATCTCGGCTAGCATTGCCCTGCTGCCAACAATTCCAGAATCTTTTACTCCCACAAACAACATGGGGACAGAAAGGGTTCTTCCATAGTATCCAAATGTGCCGTCCCCTCCTACAACTATGGCGACATCTGGGTCTTTTCGAGAGTACGATGCCCCTGCAGACTCTATATGCTTCAGTATCTTGTCAACAGGAACTTTTGGGCGTTTTGGATGAACGAATATCCCAAACTTCAATGAAGCCTCTACTTTGTTCCTCTGGATATAGCCTGTAATACGGATAGCGCCAGGCCCGGTCTTCTTGAAGGTGAAAGGAACATAGCTAGATCCGTAATCGTCACTATGCCCAGAAGCTTTTCTCCATCAACCACTGGGAGCTTGTGTATCTGATTTTTTATCATGATCTGGGCGGCTTCTTCAACGCTTGTCCCGCGGCCTACTTTTATTAGCGGTACAGACGCAATGCCTTCCAGTTTAGAATCTAGCAGCTTTGGCCACTTGCCCACCCACCTCACAATATCACTTTGTGTGACGATGCCAAATGGTTTGCCATTCTTTGTCACTACGACGCTTCCAACTTGATTTTCAGCCATTAGCGCCGCCGCTTCTCTAGGTGTCTTGGAACCATCCAGGCTAATAACAATAGGCGACATTATTTTTTCAACTTTGGTGATGCTCTGCTCTATCATCACTTCCAGTGCATCTTCCCTTGTAAGGTTATCGATAATTTGCTGGACAGCACTTACATCCATATCGACCTGTTGTGCTATAGCTTCAACTGAAAGGTCAGAGTAACGATACAGATTCGTGATAGTACTTTTCCTTTTTTCGTCGACCATCAAGCTTCTCAAGTAATGTCTACCTCGGATTCCAACTCTGAACCATGGCGTATTGTTGGAAATCTGTAGGATACAAGGAAGCCTATTCCTCCTGCCACGATGCCGGCGATAATCACCAGTATGGCTATCGAAATTGGTTCTACGAAAGAAGCCAGTATTTCATGCGCTTGCCCCGCGTTAAATCCTTGGCCTCCTACGTTCTCAGGAAGCATAGAGGCCCCGCCAAGATATCCTGCATACATGAGCAAGCCCATTGCCGCAGCTGTCCCGACATTCATCAGCACAAGATGGATCCAAGCAAGTACCTTGGCGCTTCTGCGAACGCGCCTTCCAAGCACATTTTCAAGGTAATGGTAGAAAAGCGCAGAAACTGCCACTCCTATCACCCCGACAATAATGTACATCATGTAGCCAAAAGTAAACCATGTGCCTGCGCCACCTGCTGCCATAACCCTCGATACTTCAGGCTTTATGAAGGATATCTGCCCCAGCACCAGAAATACAGTCAGTCCAGCAACAATAGCTCCCTGCACAATCGCTGCCGCCATGAACCTCTTGGTCCAAGTACCTTTGGATTGGTTTAGTTCTGATCTATTCATATGATTAATGCACGATTACATGTTATTAATGACAAAGAGTACAGTGCGTGGCTCTGCAAACATAGTGATTAAGAGTCAAAGGCGACCAATCCCGGATAATGATGGAAGAACCTGCGAAGCCGTCTACAGGTCCGATGGAGAAAAATGAACTTGAAACTTTCATTGAATGGTACACCTCAACATTGACAGACTACATCTACAAGATGACTATCGCATCGGTCCCATTTTTCATATCGTATCCTTGGGCTGCGCTTTTCTGGCCGCCGTACTATTTCATAGGCAGGCGAAAGGAATGAGCGCAGTAAGCGAAATCGTGTCCCCAAGAAAGATCGTCGCTCTAAGGGTCGACCGTACTCCGTCAGCCTTGGATGCGGCCAAGCTCATGGTCAAGAACAAGGTTGGCTCTGTTGTAGTTGTAGATTTCGAGGAGAAACCAGTAGGTATAGTCACTGAAAGAGACATTCTCAAGAAGGTCACTGCGTTGAACAAATCTCCAAGGGAAATTGCAGTTCAAGATATCATGTCATTTCCGGTTATTACCATCAAGACGTACGATTCCATTGAAACTGCAGCCGCCGTGATGGCAAAGAACAGGATAAAGAGACTTGTTGTGCTAGAGCAGAATGGCTCTCTGGTAGGTGTACTGTCCACTACAGACATCATAAGAAAACTGGCCAAAATACTTGCAAACGATTACAAGCGCTACGGTCACCTGAAAACCTTACTGGATTTTTAGTTGACTAAATTTGTTACATGCATTCATTGGAAGTTTTCTCAATCAAGCAGATACTATGGCAAAAGCCAGCTTGAACTATAAGCCATGCCTGTAAAGCATTAGCCGATTTTCAATAAAAAGCGGAGACATCAGAAGCGTTTTTCTTCAGGTGCACCTTTGTGGCAGGCGTAGCATGCCCCACACCATTCGCACACACGCGGAGTGGCTGCCCCGCACTTTGTGCAAAAGGTTTCAGGGTTGAATGCCTTCACCTCGTGGTAGTTGTGGGACATCTGCATTCTTGTCATTATGCTACTTTACCTCGACCTTTGTTGCCTCTTCTTTGGATTTGCTGGGATTCTTCTTTGGAAGTTTGATAACGAGTATGCCATTGTTCATCTTGGCATCGATCTTTGATGGCACTATTTCTTCCGGTACTGGTATCTTGCGGTAGAAGGATCTGTGGGACCTTTCGCTGTAGACATAATCTTTTCTCTTTTCCTCTGTCTTTTCTGACTGCTCTGCAGATATCTCTACCGAGTTGCTTGTAGCCTTGACGTTTATCTTGTCCTTTTCGATTCCAGGCACCTCTACCTGCAGTTCATACCTATCTCCTCTGTCTGCCATGTCGCATAGTGGCATTCTGGTTTCTCCATCGAACAGCGACGGAAACCTGAACCCCGTATGCCATGGTTTCAACGCGCTCTCAACTTCCCTTCTAAAATTCTCAAAAATGTCGTCTAGGTATCCAAGTTGTTTATCTTCCCTCTTAACGATCTTGCCTGATTTTGTCATGATGTAAATATAGACACATTTCTATTTGAAAAGTAGGTATACAGTGCAGTGCAATACACTCATCGCTGATAAATAGATGGCCGCTGCCATTGCCTTACAGGCACTGAATAATTGTGGTCATAAAATACTACAGATGCTTTGCTTGCAACTTGACGTTTAAGACCCTAGCATCGGCAATGGAGCACAAGACTGCCACGCTACATTACGACATCAAAGAGGAGTATTTTCTATCGCGCTTCGAGCCATTCCCTCCAATTGAGCTTAGCAAGCCTGCAGATTCGCTTCCTGAGATATCGCCGTTTGAGGATATCGCAATTGGGGAGTCAGTTGAACCAGTGGAGAAAAAGGAATTCTATGTATGCCTTAGCTGCAGGCTGACTTTTAAAAACCGTAGAACTGCGGCAGAACATAATGCAAATTCTAGGCACAAGGTAGTAAGAGAAAACTATCCAATCGGTCCATCTTATCCTACAAGCTTTGAAAGACTGAGCGATGTGCGAGGATCAAACATTGACTATGATTCCTTCTTCCAAAGGACAATAGACGACGTGCCAAATGAAAATTAGTTGCTTATCCGCACATAGTCACCGCAGAGGGAGCCTGCGGTCAAAGTTCAACGTAATACCGCGCTTCTCGTCTTCTTCTATCAAACAGACTTCATCAATATGCATTGGAATCTGCGATACTTCTCCTCCACATGCTGGGCATACTTTGATGACGCCTCTTGTATTTATGCATGAATAGCACCAGTGGCAGTTATCACATATGCCAAGAGCAAGAGTAGGGAATGTCTCCCCGGTTATGTGAAGCTGTCTTGTGCTAATATCTTCGTAGGGAGAGACAAGGCTTTCCGGCGAATCTGAGCTTCTTTGATAACTTTTCTTCGCACGTACCATGTTCACGTTAGAAACGGACAGATAATTAAGCAGCAAGAATGCAGTGCAATGCAATACAACCCTCAAACGTAAATATCATATGTATTCCATGTCAAGGCTATGGTAAAACCAATACTGGTGCCGTATGACGGAACTGAAATGTCGGACAGAGCTCTTGACAAAGCAATAGAATTCGCGAGGGTCTTGAAGTCGGAGATAATAATTGTGCACATCGTTGACAGCAGGTTCGTCCCTCCGAGTGCAACTCTTGGTCTGATGAGCGAAAAGACTACACTTGAAAACGCCAAGACGCAACTTATTAGAATCCTAAAGACAGGGGCAGAGATCATGCTGAAGGACAAGATTCAAAAAGCAAAAGAAGGTGGAGTGAGCGCCAGATTTCTACTTGGTGTAGGGTCGCCAGCTGAAGAAATTGTATCGATAGCAAACGCCGAAAAAGCAGAAATGATAATTATCGGCAGCAGGCAGTTGAAAGGCGACAAAATGATCACCTTGGGTAGCATAGCGAGAAGGGTATCAGAAACGGCCAGCTGTCCTGTCATGATTATCAGATAACAAATTGCATTATCAAATTGCTGCTCTAAACAAGGCAGGCTTGCGACGAGCACCTGATTACTAGTTTCAGGATCCGCTCCACCTTTAGCCAACACTTCAAAGCGGATAGCTGCAAAAATCACTACTCTTCGTTGTAGAATTAAAAGAACTTAAAGGAATTCGATGTTCAGCGACTTGATCTTTTTTGCGCCGGCCGCGCCGTTTTCGAATTCAAACGTGAACCTGCCCTTGACCTTGTCTCCCTTTTCAAATGTTATCAGCGCCGTTACCTTGTTGGCATCGGGTTTGCTTGGTTTTTCGAGTTTGATCGTGCGCTGCAGGCTGGAGTTGGCCATCATTGCCACCTTGAGAAATGGCTCTATCGAGGATCTGCCTTTCAATCCTCCTGGTATATTGCTGAAAGGCTCATGGATCACAGCGTCGTAATCGAAAAGGTCCAAGATGCCATCTAGATCCTTGCTATCAATACATTTGAAGTATCGATATACCATTTCCTCGCCGGTAAGTGGCATGCGTTCTTTACTTCTAGCCTTCAAAGACATTATTCACTCTTTTGATACTTTAGGTACAGGCTCAACATAGATAACTGGTAGGATTGCACTGCAATGCAGTGTTATCTTAGAACAACTTCAGCCACGGTCGTATTTGAAGTTGTGTTGATGTCAGCCCTCACGTTGGCCAGATTCTGGAATATAAGGTTCAGCAGCTCCTTTGTGAAAAGCGACCAATTTTCACCAAGCTCGTGCTGTATTATAAAGACGTGTTTCCTAGAGCCTTCCAGCTTGTGGTCGGCTTTAATGCCTGAAACCTTCATGTATTCTTCAAGCACTGCCAGAACTACCCAGAGGTTGTATTGCCTTTTCATGAAGAGCACCGAGTCTTTCATGAGCCCAAACGCAATCTGTGCGGCCTGCTTTATGATCTCGTCGCGGTAGCGGTCGACATCCTTGATCCCGCTGCTCTTTGCCACGGAAATGGCCTTGTCTATTAGGCTGGACAGGATTACTTTTGGGACTGGCATCATGCCAATATTGTTTTCAAATCTGTCCCATTCTGAATATCTTTTTAATATCTGGTTGACAAGCACATTGAGAGAAATCTCTCTGTTGTCCGCTTCTGCTTGGAGCTCATCGATTACCGAAGAATCTAGCCTGAATGTAACGCTACGGGTCTTCTTTGATTGGGGCACGCTCTCTGACATGCTGGGATCGTCTGACATTTGACGTTCTTTTACACAGTATGCACATTATAAAGCGTTTTGCGATTGTCGGCTGGCAATTGTTGTTAGTTGTTATGCTTCACCACTGACGCAGGTCGCCTTCCAAGAGGCCGCTTCCAAGGTGCAGCCTATCGATGTGCTTTGACAGGTCCTGCTTGTTTTCAAACCTTGACCCGCAGTATGGGCATGTAACCTTGCTAATCGTGGCGGACAGTTCCACATCAATCAATTCTATGCTCTTTTCGTGTGAATCTCCTATGACCGACTTGAGAGTCAGCATTCCTACAATCTTGCCTTCCTTTGTTACAGGCATCCTTCTAATGCTGTTCTTCCTCATCAGCACGATTGCATCCTTGACAGTTGCAGATTCGTCAACGACTATCAGGGGAGAGCTCATTACATCTTTAAGAACCGTCTTGAATGGGCTTCTGTGCTCTGCCACCAGCCGGTAAAGGATGTCCCTTTCTGTGATTATTCCGATTGGCTCCATGGCCGCTTTCCTGCTCACAAGGACGCTTGATACACCCTTTTGCCGCATAACCCTTGCAGCATCGGCAACATAGGCAGATTCGTCCATCACTAAAATGTCCCTTTCTGCAATATCGCCAGCTTTTTTGTCAGCGTATTCCTGATACATAGGTCAACTTTGGCGACCCGGCGATATATTGTGGATGTTTGCAGTGCAATGCACAACATTCCTAGACGTAAAATACCATGAAGCCGAACAATCCAGCATGAGCGTAGAATCGATAACCGTTTCTAGCGTCATGGTCAGGGACGTAAAGACGGCCAAGGAAAGCCAGACCGTCAAGGCGGTTGCCAAGATCATGGCTGACAACAACATTGGAAGCGTAGTTATTGTAAAAAATGCTGATCCAAACAGGCCAGTGGGCATAATAACAGAGAGGGACATTGTCCGCATAGCAGGGGCCGAAAAGGCATTGACGCTCCAGATGTCTGCGCGTGATATAATGAGCAAGCCTGTTATCACCATAGACGCAATGGGTTCAATCAGGGATGCACTTCAGACTATGGAACTGAATAATATTCGTAGGCTGCCAGTGCTCGACAAAGAGAAAAAGATGGTGGGGATAGTCACTGACAAGGACATATTCAGGGCCCTCATGAGAAGCCAGTCGCTTGTCGCAAGCTTTTGCGAAAACCTCTTGGTAGAATACAGGCCAGTCTACGAGAGGCTTGGCGAATTCATGCTTGGAGAAATGCCATTTCCGGGAGGCAGCCCCAAGTGAGATTTTTTAACAACTTTGCAATCCTGTGTGGATGCGGCATAGGACTCTTTTTGGAAGTAAGGGCGACTTAGCCAAGCAAGCTAGTTCACTGCCCTGCACTGCATTCCTATATTTCATAATAGTGATAAGGAGAGTTACTTTGTGTTGAAAGTCGGAGAGCAGAAAGAGCCGGGCCTGAAGCGGAACATCAACCTCTTTCAGGCAGTAATGTATGGCGTCGGGCTGATACTTGGCGCCGGCATTTACGTCCTGATAGGAGACGTGGCAGGCATTGCCGGCAACGCGATGTGGATATCTTTTGTGATTGCCGCTGTCATTGCCACCTTTACTGGGCTCAGCTATGCCGAGCTGTCCTCAATTTTCCCAAAGAGCGCGGCAGAATATGTCTTTGCAAAGAACGCCTTCAAAAACAACTTGGTGGCGTTTGTCACCGGCTGGATGATAACCTTTGTAGCAGTAGCGTCTGCTGCCGCAGTAGCCATCGGCTTTTCCGGATACTTGGCGAGCTTTCTGCCGCAGTTTGATCCAGTGCTGTCTGCCGTTGCGCTGTTAGCGGCACTGTCGGCCATCAACTTCATAGGCATCAGGGAGTCGGTGTGGATGAACACCACGTTTACGCTCATAGAGCTGGCAGGCCTTGCAATAGTTGTTCTAGCGGCGGTGCTGCTGGGCTCGTTTGCAGGAGTAGACTATTACGAGCTGCCGCCAGCTGCTTCGACGCTTTCGCTGTCCGTAGGCGCCATAATAGGCGCTGCAGGACTCGTATTCTTTGCCTATTATGGATTTGAGAATCTTGCCAACATTTCGGAAGAGACTAAAAATGCGCCAAGGACAATCCCAAAGGCTCTCATCATTTCAATTGCCGTCACAACAGGAGTTTACATTCTGATTGCCGTGTCAGCTATAGCGCTAGTAGGGTGGGAGGCGCTGTCCTCTACAGGAGCGCCGCTTGCGCTGGCGGCAGAGAAAGCCTTTGGAAATGTGGGCGTGACTGTTCTTTCTGCAATAGCGCTGTTTGCCACTTCCAATACAGTCCTGATGATGCTAATCGCTGGATCTAGGATAATGTATGGGATGTCAAGAGAGCGCGCCCTGCCTGCTGCGCTGGGTAGGGTTCACCCTGCGACAAAGACTCCATGGATTGCAGTCGTTCTGATGATGCTGCTCACCTCGGCCATGGTTGTCTTTTCCCGGGGGAGCATTTCTGCAGTGGCCAACATTGCGGTATTTGCGATATTCATGGTATATGCGCTTGTCAATCTGGCGCTGATCTGGCTCAGGCACAAGCAACCAGAGCTTGAAAGGCCGTTCAGGTCTCCAGTAAGAATCGGCTGGTTCCCAGTGCTCGCAGGGCTTGGATTCATAACGTCGCTGGCCATGCTGACTCAGTTTGACAGCGGAACGATGATTGCCGGAGCCGCTACCGTAGCAATCGGGTTGGCAAGCTATGCAGCAATAGAGAGGTACAGGAGCAAATGGCATTCATGAGATGGTCCCTCGGAGACTTTGTCTATGGCGCAACCGATGGGGCAGTTACCACTTTTGCGGTGGTCGCAGGAGTCATCGGCGCGTCACTGTCGCCTTCAATAGTGCTCATACTTGGGTTTGCAAACCTACTTGCAGACGGGTTTTCAATGGCTGTCGGCAATTACTTGGCGACAAAAGCCCAGCGCGAATACATTGAAAAGGCAAGGAAAAGAGAGGAATGGGAAATTGACAACCTTGTGGAGCAAGAGAAGCAAGAGATCCGGGACATTTACGCAAAGAAGGGGTTCAAAGACGAGCTGTTAAACGAGGTGGTAAGGGTCATCACATCACGTCGGAAAGTCTGGATAGACACTATGATGAAAGAAGAGCTTGGTCTTATCGAGGACAGCAAGCGGCCCCGTGACGCTGCGGTCACAACATTTGCGGCATTCAACGCGGTAGGCTTGATCCCGCTGCTTCCATTCGTGGTGATGTTTGTCGCTGGCTCCTCTGCATCGCCCAATGATGCTTTCATTTATTCTGTAATATTCACCGCAGCTGCGTTCTTTCTGGTAGGCGGCGTAAAGGGAAGAATCGTGCAAAGGCCCCTTCTTAGGTCAGGGATGAGCACACTCTCGGTTGGAGGGATTGCAGCTGCCGTCGCATATATCGTGGGCTACCTCCTCAACCTAGTTGTCTAGAGACAGCGTGCAGTGCATTGCAGTATAATCCTGCATCTTTATCTGGACTCACAGCGAGCTTTATCCTATGTTCAAAAGGATACTTGTTCCATATGACGGTTCTGAGCCGGCTGGCCGTGCGCTTGATCAAGCAGTAAACATTGCAAAATCACACGGAATAAAGCCAGAAGTGATATTGTTGCATGTAATTGCAGAATTTCCTACCTATCATTTTATTGACCGGCCTGCCCGGTCTATCAAAACAGGCGAGAAAATAATGCTTTCACAATATCTCAAAGAGATTTATGAGTTGATGGAAAAGAACGCAGCTGACGCGCTGGCCAAGAAAAAGAACGAAGTCAAGAAGTTTAGCGATTTTGAAATAACGACCAAGGTCCTAGCAGGCCACGTATCAGACACGATTATAGAATTTGCCAAAAAAGAAAAGGTTGACCTGATAGTGATAGGGAATGTCGGCCGGTCAGGGATATCCAAGATAAGGACATTGGGCAGCGTCTCAAGAAGCGTCAGCGAGAGGGCTCCGTGCCCGGTAATGATCGTTCACTGACAAGTACATAGTTGCACTGCATTACACAAAATTCCTAGTCCATATATCACAGGCTGAAAAATGTTCTACATAATGGCTAGTCAATATGTCTGGATTGGCATTGCGATAGGCGTCTTCTTGGCAGGAATAGCGATAGGCTATGGTGTTGTTGTGAATTCACAGCCTGTGTGGAACCAGCAGATGTTCAACAATATGATGCAACAGAATCCGCAGATGATGAACCAGTGGAACCAACAGATGATGAACGATCAAACGGGCAGGCAGCAGATGATGATGTCGATGATGGGGAACCAGCGATTCATGTCTGACATGATGAGCGATCCTCGGTTCCAGAGCCAGATAATACAGCACATGAGTCAAAACCACGACTTTACCCAGAGCACGATTATGAACATGATGGACGACCCTGCGATTAGAGGCCAGATGATCGGTCACATGCTTGAGAACCAAGAGTTCATGCGGCAGATGCAAGAAGCCATGGGCAACCAGACCGGTTCTGGCGGCATCGGAATGATGCAATAATATGAGCGGCCCGACAATGCTTGTTGATCATGACGCTCTATCTGAATTGCTGAGCGATCCGGCGATGATTAGGATTGTCATGGTGGTGAACTTGGCAAGCCTGTCTATTCTCGAGCTTCTAGAATACGGCTTTACGCGCAAGGATGTCAACAGGGCGATGGCCAAAGGAGTCATCGAGTTTGACAAGCCGCCCACGCCGTCAGCACCAGAGACCATGACCAAGGAAGGTGTTGCTCAACACGTTCTTGAAACCGGCGATTACTACTTTGGAGTTCTAAGCAGTAAGGTGAGATTGACCAAGCTTGGGCTTTATATGTTAGAAATCATTGAAGCAGATACGCAACCATCCATACCGGAAGGCGCTCTAGATGAACCGGAGCAAGAGGCGAGGAGCCAATTAAGCAAGTCGGTTCCTCATCTGTAGCTTTTCAAATTATGAATGCAGTGCAGTGCACAACATTCCACCAGCATATATCATTTGATGTTAAACATATCGATGAAATGGCACAGAAAAACAATGGGGCAACAGTTGCAGATTACATGACCACCAAGATGATCACGATGGGATGGAAGGACAGCGTACTTGATGCTGCAAAAAGAATGATGGAGCGCAACATAAGCTCGATAGCGATAACTGACGACAAAGACAGGATTATTGGTATACTGACAGAACGTGATGTTGTAAAGGCAGTTGCAAACGGTGTGCCTCCAAGCGGCATCACCGCCGGCTCATTGATGTCATACCCAGTAGTATCTATAGAAAAAGGTTCGTCTGTTGAGGACGCTGCGCGGGTAATCGGGCAGAAAAAACTAAGGCATCTCTTGGTCGAGGATGCGAATAATCAAGATATAATAGGCATCATTACAGTTACTGACTTGGCAAGGTATCTCAAGAGAAATCTGGCCGACGAGGATCTTGCAGCATCAGAAGTCTGGGAGCTTTTTTTCTAGGGTTATGATCCGGCAAACAAGAAAGCATACGACTTCATCTTGAGAGAAGCCATTTTGCCACTTCGGGCCAGAGCTTTCTGTGTGCGTTGTTGCTAATACATAACGCAACGTGGCCGCCAGGGTTATTTAGAACTGATTTGTCTTTGCTTGAGATATGGTCATTTACGGCGACGGAGGATGCAGGAGAAACGAGGTCATCCTTTTCTGCAATTATAGATAGTACCGGCATTGATATTTTTTTGAGATTAACTTTTTGCTTTTTGCCATCTTTGGCAATTTCCATACCGCCTGATACCAGCAGGTTATTCTTGTAACAATCGTTGATGATTTGCCGATGTAGTACACCCGGTATCGGGGGAGTGTCGTACAGCCACCTTTCGACATCTATGAAGGTGTCAACAAATTCGCTGTCATGGGCTTTCTGGAAGAGTTTTAGGTACTTGTCAAAGCCATACCTTGGTGGGTTACGCATCAGAAAACCTAGATCAAGTACCTGACCGTCCATGTGACCAAATTCATCCATCATAGCATCAACATCAATTACCTTTGACCATCTTGCAAGTATAGTGTTGTCCTTGCTGAAATCTATCGGAACTGCCATGAGGACCAGGTTCCTGACCTCTTCTGGATTCAGGGCAGTATGGATAAGTGCAAATATTCCACCCCAGCAATATCCAAGAATTGATACCTTGTTTTCTTTGGTTTGATCTTTTACTACTTTAACGGCATCGTGTACATAGCCAATATAGTCTTCCAGCGACACGTTGTTATCATTCCAGTCAGGGTAGCCCCAATCAAGCAGGTAGATGTCTAGGCCATTAGATGTCAAAAGGTCTCTAACTACGCTTCGTTTAGGATTCAGGTCTAGTATGTGAAAGGTGTTGATGGGAGCATAAATTATTAGAAGTGGTTGTTTTTTCGCAGAAGTCTCCTGACCATAACTGCGATAGTGGAGCAGTCTTGCCTTTCCTTTTGTGTATACTACATCATATGGTGCCAGATGAGATTCTTTTGGAATAAGCGAGAAAACCAAATAGTTCCTTACGTACCAGTCAAACAGGCGGTCCAGATAGTCAATGTGATAGCCAGCTTTTCTGAAAAGTGAACGTTGTTCCAACAGCAATTGCGTGTATCTTGAAAGCAAGCTTGTAAAATGTTCAGATTTCAATTCTGCTTCTAGTTCTTCGTCAACGTTCTTTAGCCACTTGTTGTATATTGATTCTAGCGTATTGTAAGAAATTGTTCCTTTACCTCCGCCTCGCATCGTAGCTTCAATTACATCGTCTCTTTCTTCTGTAACCGCTTTTTGAAATGCTTGCAAATAGATTGAATTGTATATATTCGCCAGTTTGAGGCCGTACAGGCAAGCGTCAAGAAATGTTGATGTTAATTGGTTCATGTCTATCCTATCTCTAATTCCCGGGCTTTATCGATTCTCTATCACAAATAAATCTTCAAGACTCATACGCTCTGTAAGTCGGAGAATGTTATTTGTGTTATAGGAATTCAGAGCAATGCACTGCAAACGTGCAATGTAAATATCTCCATCCAAGAATTCTGTCTATGAACGTAGTCTATCCACAATCAGATATAGTGATAGCAAAGACGTGCGGTTGCAGCAGTGGCAAGCAAAGGGTTACCTATGCATTTTCTGCGGACTTTCACAGCCTATGCATGGACAAGAAGGATTTGCTGGCCGCAGAGATCGCGGCCTGCGAAAAGATCTCAAGATATGCTACAGCCGAATCTGAAAGTGGAGTAATTGCAAAAGAAATAGCAGAATTAAAGATGGCACTTGACCTCATGACATAGCAAGGGGTCACGGCCAATTCTATTCAAAGACTATCAGCTGACCCGCATTGCCGGCCGGTGAAATGTGCAGATGTAACAACTTCGATCTAGGAAGTTTTCTAACTGTGCTTCGGCGCGTGAGTTGATGATATTCTTCTAGGTACGGAACAGTTGGCAGACATCATTTTGGCTCATAGTCTTTAGCCAATCTATATGTGCCTTGTTGCTTATCCTGCTGCCATCTACCACAGTCTTTTTAGCATTAGACAATCCGTTGCCTGCAACAATTTCCTCTCTTATTACTGAGGACCTGTCATGAGAAAGCTCCGCGACTATCCCAAAAAAGTGCTTTCGGTTATCATAGATGTTAACAAGGTCGTAGTTTGTTAGTATGTGATTATTGTTACTGTCTATTGCTGGCTATTTCTTTATAGATTAACCTTGACTTTGAAGGCATTTCTGACCTTTCCAATTCTCTCAATAGAGACTCGTTTTTCTTCCAAAATGTCGAAATGTCGATGCTGTCTATTTGTTCTGACGAAATGCCAGATGAAGGGGACATTCAATTGTCTTGTAGAATAAATTTGATCGCTCT
>FWWM01008444.1_pt1 | contig 19808 bp, 13 predicted proteins | sample 2228351 | NCBI WGS metagenome assembly FWWM01 (sample SAMEA103939774, study PRJEB20133) | metagenome
CAGATGTGAAACGCCTGGACTTCGACAAGGCGTCGTCGCAAGGGTTGATCGAGCGGTTCGATCCCTCGGTCGAATACATCGCCAACCTCAAAACACTTGTTGAGCTGGCACCGATTGCAGATGCCGGCCTGAAGGTGTTGATGGATCCGATGTGGGGCAATGGGGCAGGCTGGTTGCCCCGGCTGATCGGCGGAGGCAAAACCGAGATCGTCGAGATCCACAACGTCCGCAACCCGATCTTTCCCGAGATGACGCGCCCCGAGCCGATTCCGCCCAACGTGAACGTCGGCCTGGCCCGGACGAAGGAAATCGGCGCCAATTGTTGTTGCATCACCGATGGCGACGCCGACCGGTGCGGCTTCGGCGATGAACAGGGCGGCTTCATCAACCAGTTGCGCGCCTACGCTTTGCTGGCGCTATATCTGCTGGAGATTCGCGGCGAACGCGGCGCGATCGTCAAGACGCTCAGCACCACCTCCATGCTCAACAAGCTAGGCGAGCTCTACGGCGTGCCGGTGTACGAGACCGGCGTGGGCTTCAAGTACGTCGCGCCCAAGATGACCGAGACAAACGCCATGATCGGCGGCGAAGAGAGCGGCGGCTATGCCTTCCGCGGCAACGTCCCGGAGCGGGATGGCATCCTGGCCAACCTCTACTTCCTCGACTTGCAGGTGCGCACGGGCAAGACGCCATCGCAGTTGATCGACTGGTTGTTCGGCAAGGTCGGCCCTCACTATTACGACCGCATTGATTCGCGCATTGACCCACAGCAGCGCGAGGCGATCAAGGCGCGGCTGCGCGCAGCCCAGCCGGCGACGATCGCCGGGCTGAAGGTGGTCGGCAAGGACATGACCGATGGCTACAAGTTCGTGTTCGAAGATGGCGGCTGGTTGCTCATCCGCATGTCCGGCACAGAACCACTGATGCGCGTGTACTGCGAGACGAGCAAGGAATCGCTGGTCGAGCCGGTGTTGCACGATGGCGTGAGGCTGGCGAATGACGGGTAGAGCGCCGATCTTCGACACGCACTGTCACCTGGACGTGCCGGCGTTCGATCACGACCGCGACGACGCCATCGCACGCGCGCACGCCGCGGGGGTGACGCATCTGCTCAACCCGGCCTACGACCTGGCAAGCAGCCGGCGCGCGGTCACGCTGGCGGCGACGCATGCCGGCGTCGTGGCTGCGGTCGGCATCCATCCCAACGATTCGGCCGGCTTTGGCCAATCGCACCTGACGGCGCTGCGCGAGTTGGCCCACGCGCCACAGGTCGTCGCCATCGGCGAGATTGGTTTGGATTATCACTGGCAGACGGTGCCGCGCGACCAGCAGGCGCGGGCATTCATCGCGCAGTTGGCCCTGGCGCGCGAGCTAGATCTACCGGTCATCGTGCACTGTCGCGACGCCTACGATGATGCGCTGGCGCTGTTGCGCGACCATGGGCGAAATCTGCCCGGTCTGGTCATGCACGCCTTCTCCGGTCGGACGGATCATCTGCGCGCCGCGCTCGAATTGGGCTTTTACATCGGCGTTGGTGGGCCGATCACCTATCCAAAAGCCCACGCTTTGCGTGAGATGGTCGGGGCGGCGCCCCTGGAGCGAATCGTGGTCGAGACCGACTCGCCCTATCTCGCCCCGCAGTCGCATCGTGGCCGACGCAACGAGCCGGCCTATGCGGCGGACGTCGTGCGAGCGATCGCCGAGCTGCGCGGCCTGCCCGACGGTGACATTGCGCGCATTACGACGGATAATGGGCGGCGCTTATTTCGACTCGATGGAGAAGGGACGGTTTTGAGATGATGGTAAGGAATGTGCCCGCCGGGTTGCAGATGACCAACGGCAGCCATCCGGGCGTGTCCAAAGGGCAAACCATGCAACGTGCGCAAGGATTAGTCAAAACACAGCTGGCCGATGTAGAAGCGACGCTCAGGCACCTGCCCGACCTGCAGCCGCCCGAGTTGCGCGAGGCGGTCGAGCGCATCGTCGCCAGCGGCGGCAAGCGCATTCGTCCGGTGATCACGCTGCTTATCGCGGGGATGCTGGGTCGGCTCGACAACCCGCGCGCGGTCAGCCTGGCCAGTGCCGTGGAAATGCTGCATACGGCCACCCTGGTGCACGACGACCTGATTGATGGCTCGCTGGTGCGGCGCGGCGCCATGACGCTGAACGCGGTGTGGACGCCAGCGGCCACCGTGTTGACCGGCGATTACCTCTTCGCCATTGCAGCCAACCTGGCTGCGCGAACCGACAGCGTCCGGGTGATGAGCATCTTCGCCGACACCCTGGGCGTGATCGTCGCCGGCGAGCTGCAGCAACAGTTCACCGACTTTGCCTTGCGTGCCACGCGCGACGATTACTACCGTCGCATCTATAGCAAGACGGCCTCGATGTTCGTCCTGGCGGCGACTGCAGCCGGCGTCGTCTGCGATGCGACCGAAGCACAGATCACCGCCCTGCACGACTACGGGCGGAATCTGGGCATCGCCTTCCAGGTGATGGACGACGTCCTGGACTTCACCGGCGAGCAGGCCAGCGTGGGCAAGCCGGTCGGCAGCGATCTGCGGCGCGGGTTGATTACGTTGCCCACCATCTGCTACATCGAAGCACACGGTGAGGCGGGCCTGGAATGCGCCCTGCGCGGCGAATGCGACCCGCAGACCTATGATCGCATCGTGGCCCAGATTCGTGCTTCGGATGCAATTGCGTGCTCGTTGCAGGAGGCGGATTCGATCGCCCAGAATGCTAAGAGAGCCCTGGACGTCTTCCCCGAAAGCCCGTATCGCGAGACGCTGATTGACCTGGTTGATTACACGCTCGAACGCACGAATTAGAACTTGATTGAGCAGGCGAGGGCATCGCCTTTGCCTGCCCCGATGCCTTATCCTTCGCGCGATTGCATCTCACACTTGATTGCTATTCTGATCGTCAGTTGGAACGTGCGCGAGCTGCTGCGCGCGTGTCTCCTGTCGTTGCAGCGACATCCGGCGACGACGCATGAGCAGCGCGTCGTCGTGGTGGATAACGCCTCCGACGATGGAACGCTCGAAATGCTGCGGCGTGACTTCCCGGATGTGCAGGTCGTCGCCAATACCACCAACCGCGGCTTCACCGGCGGCAACAACGACGGCTTGAAGGCGATCGAGCGCCTGGAATCGAAGGAGGGGAGTGAGCCATCGCCCTCTGCCCACTTCGTGCTCTTGCTCAATCCCGACGCCGAGGTGACGCCCGGCGCGCTCGACGCACTGCTGGCCTGTGCCGAGGCGCATCCGGAGGCCGGCGTGGTTGGGCCGCAGTTGCGCTATCCCGACGGCAGCCTCCAGTCCTCGCGCCGGCGCTTCCCCACGCTGTGGACGGCGCTGTTCGAGAGCACGTGGCTGCAACCGTTTGCGCCGCGCGCCGTGCTCGACCACTACTACGCGCGGGATTGCCGCGACGACGAAGTGAGCGAAGTGGACTGGGTGGTGGGTGCGGCGATGCTCGTGCGCTGGGAGGTCTACGAACGGGTCGGCGGCCTGGACGAGCGCAACTTCTTCATGTACTCCGAGGAACTCGACTGGTGCAGGCGCATCAAGGCTGCCGGCTGGAAGGTGATCTACGAGCCGCGCGCGATGATCGTGCACCACGAGGGGCGGAGCAGCGAGCAAGTCTCCACGCAGCGCATGATCCACTTCAACACCGGCAAGGTGCGCTATTTCGCCAAGCATCACGGCCGGGCCCAGGCAACTGTCCTGAGGCTGGCGCTGCTCGGCATGTTCGCCTGGCAGTGGGCGCTCGAAGGCGCCAAGTGGTTGGCCGGCCATCGGCGCGAGCTGCGCGCCGGACGCATGCGGGCGTATGCGCAGGTCCTGCACTCCGGCCTGCGTTGACGTGTGTTCAGTAGCCGCTCATCTGGAACAACTTGCGCAGCAGCGCGGCGCGCTCGGCCTCGTTCATCGGCACGGGCTGCGCGTTGTCTACGATGAACGCTGTGCGCAGGTCTACGCCCAGGTAGCGGCCCGCGTAGAACACATGGCGGTCCACGAAAGTCTGTAGCGTGCCTTTGCTGAACGTCTGGTCGCCGAAGAAGAGGTTGCCAAGCCCGTAGTGCAGAAATCCCTTCTCGTTCACGTCGAAGCCCTGGGCGTGGTGGCCCTGGCTGCCGCTGACGATCACCGCGCCGGCCTCGCGCAGCGCGTCGAAGTCGCGATGTTGCTGTGGTGTCGCCGCGTAGGTGTAATACTCGGCGTATTGCAGCGTGGCGATGACGTGATAGCCCTCGGCGCGCAGTTGCTGGATGACCGGGATGATCAGGTCGAAGGCGCGTGGATTCTGCGCACCGCAGCGGGCCGAGCCGGGGCGCGTCTCCGTGGCCCAGTTCACCCCAAACCAGTTGCAGCCGACGAAGGCGATCTTGTTGCCGTTGACTTCGAATCTGGCCGGGTTGAGCGCGGTTGCCGCGTTGCGGCCGCCGCCGAAATATGACCACCCGCGCGCCTCATACATGTCCAGCGTGGTGTTCAGGTGTCGCCAGCCATAGTCCCACAAGTGATTCCCGGTCAGCTCGACTACGTCCGTGCCGACATCCTCGAGGAGCGCAATGTACTTCGGCGCAGAACACATCACCACGCCGCTGCGAAAGCGCGGTGGTGGGCACCCTTCCCAAAACGACACCTCGTTGCTGATGTGGGCGATGTCTGCACTGCGCAGCCAGTCGCGGATGGCCGCGCCGGGGTAGAGCACGCCTTTTTGTTCCATCATCACCGCCGTTCCGCGCACCAACGCCGTCACGCCGGTCATCGCGACTATGGTCATCTTGTCCGGGTCGCGGTTGGCCGGGCCGTTGACCACCAGCGGGTATTGCGACACGTCGGCCTGCTTGTCGAACAGATTGATGCCGTCCACATACAATAGCTTCCATCGCACGTCGAGCTGGTCGAACGGCAAGATGGCAAACGAGACCGGGCGGGCGCTCCAGGCGGCGGCAAGCAACGCTTCTGGCGGATAGACCAGGAAGCGCGCGTTCGGTCCTGGTGGCCCCAGCAGTGAGACGAGGGCGTCTCGCGATGCCTCTGTGAGGTAGAGCACCGGCAATGATCCGTCGTTGGTGATCGAGCGGAGCGCGCCGGCATCGCCCGACCAGAAGGCCCGCAACTGCTCGAAGCGAATACCATCGGCGATGGTTGGGAAGGGGGCAACGACGGCGAAGAAGCGTCCGCCTCCGGCTTGCGCATGTGCGAGTGGTGGCGGCCACAGGGCTGCGCAGGCCAGGCCTATCGCGCTCAGCAATCCGATGATGCCCGTGCGGGTGCAGTGGCGATTTGTCATAGGTCGCCTATTGTGCACGCTGTCACGCCGCTGAGGCTGCAGGCTGGGCTAACTCGAATCGCACCGCGCGATGCGATAGTGCAGTTGTGATGCCGGGGATCAGTCTCGCCTGCGGAAGAGCAGGTAGGGTCCGTTTTCGCCGACGAACTCGTAGTTCTCCTCCACGAAGCGATTGACTTCGGCCATGCCCTTCCACGTCTCGATGAAGCGCGCCGATTCCCAAGGGAAACCATCCTGGCTGAGCACGAAGAACCGCGGTGGGTTGCGCGTCAGGTCGTCGAGGTAGGTGCCGGCCAGCGCCGTGCGCACCGCTGCGTCTCGCGCTTCGTCGGCCCAGCGCAGGTAGGGGAAGCGCGTCGCGTTCTGGCGTTGCGCCAGGAAGTACACGACGGGCGTGTCGCTGAAGACGATGATCCGCTCGTCGGGCAATGTGTTCTCCTGCAGGAACTCGGCCAGGTAGCGCTGTGCGGCTTCCTTCGACTCCAGATGCAGCGTGCGGGCCGGCTTGCCCTGCACGATGACGTTGTCGTAGGCGTCGCGCATCCAGGGCCACATCGCCAGCCCTTGACCAACGGCCATGGCGCTCAGCAGGATCGGGGCGAGCGCGCGCGGAATGAGGCCGGCGGTGCGTAGATCGGCAAACGCTGCTCCGGCTAGCAGTGCTATCGGCGGCAACCAGATGATGAAGTGATAGCGATACGAGTGCCCTTGCCACAGGTTCAGCAGCACCGTCGTTGTCAGCCACAGGATGACCAGCGCGCCGGCCTCGCGCCGTCCTTTGCTCCACAGCGACCGAACCGCGCCGAGCACCATCAACAGCATGAAGGACGGATAGCCGCGCCCGAGCACCTGCACCTGCGGCACCGTGTCTTTGAATCCGGCCGTCGGCGTGCTACCGATCTGCACGAACGTCGTGATCTCGGTCCAGAACAGCCCGGTGAGCCAGGTCCACCTTTCCTGCAGCGGCTTGTTGTGAAAGTTGGTGATGGCGTAGCGCAGATGTAGCAGCAGATCACCGAGCGCGCCGTTGATCAGGAAATAGGCGCCGCCCAGCGCAATCGCCAGTGCCGCGCCGACGCCCATCCAGCCGATTGTTGCCACGCGCCTGTGTCTGGCGATCGCCCAGATCATCAGCACGAGGGCGAACAGCGCGAAGGGATACTTGAACCAGAAGAGCGCCCCGGCGAATGCGCCGCTCGCCAGCAGCCATCGCGTCTGCCGGCGGTCTATCCACCGGCTCGCCTCCCAGGCGCACAACGTCGCTGCGATGAAGAACAGGTTGGCGAAGCCCTCGGCCTGCGCCACTGACCAGTAGTTCAGCGTGGCCATCGTCAGCCAGAGCAACGCGCCTGCGATCGCGCCTGCCAGCCGGCTGTCGAACATGCGCCACGCGAGCGCGCCGAGCAACACCGCCGAGCCGGCCTGCCACGCCAGGTTGAACGCGAACATGGCCGGCTGCGTCGGGCTGAGCGCCGTCCCCGCGGCATAGAGCGCCGGCGTGAGCGGCCCGCGCACGTCCCAGCAGTCGCGCAGGAAGACGCCGCCTCGCCGCAGCACGTCGCCGCACGCGGCGAACGCGCCCTGGTCGAACCACATCGGATACCAGACTTGCGGCAGCGCAACGGCCAGCAGGCCCAGCGCAGCCAGCATCATCAGCCCCGCTTTCAAGAATCGCATGTGCGCTCGTCAGTCCTTCCGGCGGAAGAGCAAGAACGGCCCGATCTCCGCTTCGTAGCGATAGTTGGCTTCCACGTAGGCGTGCAGCGCCGTCAGGCGTTTCCAGTTGTCAATGTGGCGCACGCCCAGCCAGGGGTAGTCGTCCTGAGTCAGGATGAAGTAGGTCGGCTGGTTGCGGGTGACCTGCTCGTAGAACTGGCGACCGAACTCGGCGTTCGTCCATGAGCCGTGTGCCGGCGCCCACACGTCGGCGAATGGGAAGCGGGTGGCGTTGCGCCGGTCGGTGAGCATATACACCCACGGCGCGTCGGCGAACAGGCTGATCGTCTCGTCCGGCCGCGTGTGTTCGACGATGTAATCGGCCACGTAGAGCTGTGGCGCGACGCGGCTTTCCAGGTGGATCTCGCGCAGCGACTTGCGCTCGGCAACGACATTGGTATAGGCATCGGCCAGCCAGGGCAGCATGCGGATGACGAGCAGCGCGAACGCGGCGACGCCAGCGAACATGCCCAGCGCGCCTAGCGCGCGTGGGATGGCGCCCGGCCCGCGCAGCCAGAGCCACGCCGCCGCGATGCCTGCGCCCGCCATGATCGCCAGCGGCCCGTGCAGGATGGTGAAGTGATACTGCACATATTTGGCCTGGATGGCCACCACCGCCAGCCCGGCGACGAACAGCCCAACCAGGTAGGCGTAACGCGCCAGTCCGTCGCCGTTCGCCGGCCGGACGAAGCGCAGGCCGCCCAGGATCGCCAGGGCAAACAACAGCGGGAAGCCGCCCCCGAAGAACGTCCACTGCGGCACGGTCGCCTTATAGTCGCCGGTCAGGTCCGCGCCGTTGTCGGTGAAGCGCCACAGGAACTGCACGATTTCCGGGAAGGTGCGCGGCGGGCCAAGTGGGAACAGCTCACGAAAGACGTTGAACTGTTCGATCAGCGCCGGAATGCCCCCGACCAGCGCAAAGTAGATCAGCACGAGCGCGTTGACGGCGACCGCGCCGGCGGCGAACGTCGCCCCGCTCCTCAGCGCCGCATTCACCGAGCGCCTGCGCAGCCAGGCGTGCAGCAGCAGCCCGGCCCCGATCACCAGGACGAACAAAGCGAAGGTGTACTTGAACCAGATCAGGAGGCCCGCGCTCAGGCCGCTGGTGAACACCAGGCGCCAGTCGGGCGCCGCAGATCCGTCCGCACGAACGGCACGCCAGGCCAGCCACAGCGAGAGCACGATGAACAGGTTCGAGAACGTCTCGGCCTGGTTCATGGACCAGTAGTTGATGCCGGCGTAGATCAGCCAGTAGAACGCAGCGGCGGGCAGCGCTGCCGCCGGATGGAACATCGCGCGGGCTGTCCACCCAACCAGCAGCGCGGTGATCGCCTGCCAGATCAACGTGAACGCGTGTATGGCGACGGTGCTGAACGAAGCCGAGAGCGCGACGGCATAGAGCACCATCACTCCCGGCCCTTTGCTCTCGAAGCAGTCGCGAATCGGCACGCCCCCGCGCCGGATCACATCGCCGCACGCGGAGTAGATGCCCTGGTCGTGGCCGAACGGGTAGATCAGATGGGGTGCCGCCAGCGCGCTGAGCGCGAGTCCGCCGAGCGCGATGGCTGTGGCCTGCAGCCAGCGGCGGCTGGAGAGAGCCTGTTTCGCATCGAGCACGGAGACGATGCTACCAGCATCGGCGGGCGATCCTGCACCCTCCGGCGACGATGTGCTGCCGATCGCACACTGTGGCTTGCAGGGCATCGGCTGCAGCGTCATGCGAGTGATAAAGTAGGCCCATGGTGCATCACAGGCTATCGCATGAAGAGCGGCTGGGCGCGCTGCGGCGCATGGCCGACGAGGGCGTGGATGTTCTGGTGGTTGGTGGCGGCATCACCGGCGCAGGGGTGGCCCTCGAGGCCGTCGCGCGCGGTTATCGCACCGGCCTGGTGGAGAAGGCCGACTTCGCCAGCGGCACTAGCAGTAAGAGCACCAAGCTGGTGCACGGCGGCATCCGCTATCTGCCGCAGTTCGATTTCGCCCTGGTGCATGAGGCGCTGGTCGAGCGCGGCCGACTGGTGCGCAACGCGCCGCATCTGGTCAGGCCGCTCGGCTTCGTGCTGCCGCTGTATACGGAGAACAAACGCCCGCTCGGCACGCCCATCGTCCCGCCCGGCGGCGTCGGTATGAGCCTGCTGTTGCGCTCCGGCCTGACCCTGTACGACGTGATGGCGGGCCGCCTGGCCATCGAGGGACACAAACACATCGGCGCCGGCAGGACGCTCGAACTGGCGCCGGCGCTGAAGGCGGAGGGGTTGAAGGATGGCTTCATCTACTACGACGGCCAGACCGACGACACGCGCCTGACGCTGACCGTGCTGCGCACCGCAGCCGGGCGCGGCGCGCTGCTCGCCAACTACGCGGAGGTGATCGGGTTCGATTACGACTGGCGACCGGAGCGCCCCGATCGCGCCATCCGCGCTGCCCGCGTGCGCGACGTCCTCGGCGACGAGGAGTTCACCATCAGGGCCAGAGCGATCATCAACGCGACGGGCGCCTTCGCCGGCCGGGTCGAAGCCATGGCCGGTGAATCGAAGATCACGGTCAAGCCGGCCAAGGGCGTGCACCTCACGCTCCCCCGCGATGCCATCCCGATGACCGAATACGCTGTTGTGTTGCCGGAGACCCCCGACGGCCGTCTTTTGTTCATCGTGCCCTGGAACACGCGCGTGACGCTCGGCACCACCGATACCAAGGGCGGCGACCTGGATCGCCCGGTCGCATCCGAAGAAGACATCACCTACCTGATCGAGACGGCCAATCCCTACCTGCGAACGAAGCTCACGCGCGACAGGGTCATCAGCGCTTGGGCCGGTTATCGCCCGCTCGTCAGTCCGGCCAATGCGGATGGCGCGGCTACGTCCAGGCTGTCGCGCACGCACGTCGTCGTGGACGGGCCTGGCGGCATGATCACCGTCACCGGCGGCAAGCTCACCACCTATCGCCGCATGGCGCAAGACGCGCTTGATCACCTCGCCCGGCGCGAGGGCAGGCCGATCGTGCATCCCACCGAGAACCTGCCGCTCGCCGGCGCCGAGGGCTACGAGGCGTGCAGCGCCGAGCTGGCGCGCGCTGCCGGCCGCTTGGACTGGGACGCCGACGTCGTCGCCCGGCTGAGCCAGTATGGTGGCGAGGCGGGCGTGATCCTCGCGTTGTGCGCCGGCGAGCCGTCGCTGACGGAGCGCATCGTGCCCGATCTGCCCTACGTCATGGCCGAAGTCGTCTATGCCTGTCGCTGCGAGATGGCGATGACGCTCGACGATGTGCTGGTGCGCCGCCTGCACTTGAACTTCGAGGACTGGTCGCGCGGCGTGGAGCCGGCGCCGAAAGTGGCGCAGGTGATGGCGCGTGAGCTGGGCTGGTCGCCGCATGAGGTCGAAGCAGAAGTTACACGCTACCGTGAGCAGGTCGCGGCCAACGCCGTTTGAGCTGCGAGGCGGGCGTCTGTCGAAACGGCAAAGTGGCCGGGCCAAATTGACTTGCCCGGCGCCTGCTCCTATCATCGCGAGCGCGAAGCGCAATCCACAATCTTGCAACGTGTGGAAATGGCCATGTCTCGAACCACGGTAAAAGTCGGCGTATTCGGCATCGGGCTGGCGGCATACTGGCCGCAGTTCGACGGGCTGAAGGAGCGGTTGGAGGGTTATCAGCGCGAGGTCGAAGCGCGGTTGGCGGGCTTCGGCGCGCAGGTGGTCTCGGCTGGGCTGGTGGACACGGCGCCGGCGGCCCTGGCGGCCGGCGATCTGTTCATCCGAGAGAACGTTGATCTGCTCGTGTGCTATGTCGGCACCTACGCCACGTCGTCACAGGTGTTGCCGGCCGTGCAGCGCGTCGCCCGGCCGGTGTTGGTGCTGAACCTGCAGCCGGTCGCTGCGCTCGACTACGACAACACCGACACCGGTGAGTGGCTGGCGAATTGTTGTGCGTGCTGCGTACCGGAGATCTCCAATGCTTTTGCCCGCAGCCGCATCAACTTCAACGTGGTGTCCGGCCAGCTTCGTGACGACCCGCGGGCGTGGGGCATCATCGCCGACTGGGTAGCGGCTGCGGCTGCTGTGCGTGCGCTCAACCGCAGCCGCATCGGCTTCCTCGGCCACACCTATCCCGGCATGCTCGACATGTATTCCGACTTCACCATGGTGCAGGCGCAGACTGGCGCGCACATCGAGGTGCTGGAGATGGACGACCTGCAGGTGCGCGTGGATGCCGTGACGGCCGACCAGGTCGAGGACAAGAAGCGTGAGATTCTCGACACCTTCGAGATCGCAGAACCGGGCAGCGACCGCATCACCAAGCCGGTCACGCCCGAAGCGCTGGACTGGTCGGCGCGCGTGGCTTGCGGGCTAGACGCGCTGGTGCGCGATTTTGACTTGAACGGGCTGACGTATTACTACCGCGGGCTAAACGGCAACGCGTTCGAGCAACTCGGCGCGACGCTGATCGTCGGCAACTCGCTGCTCACAGCGCGCGGCGTGCCGTGTAGTGGCGAGGGCGATCTGAAGACCTGCCTTTCGATGTTCATCATGGATCGCTTGAAGGCTGGCGGCAGCTATACCGAGTTCTACGCCATGGACTTCGTCGAGGGGTTCATCCTGATGGGGCACGACGGCCCGGCGCACATCGCCATCGGCGACCAGAAGCCAAAGCTGCGCGGATTGGGCCTCTTCCACGGCAAGCGTGGCTATGGGCTGTCGGTGCAATTCCAGGTGAAGCCCGGCCCGATCACTATCCTGGGCACCACCCAGACCGCTGACGGACGCTTAAAGTTCCTCGCCGCCGAGGGCGAATCGCTGCCCGGCAAGACGTTGCAGATCGGCAACACCAACTCGCGTTTGCGCTTTGGGCTGCCGCCGGCGGAGTTCATGGACGCCTGGTGCATGCACGGCCCCACCCATCACGTCGCGCTCGGCGTCGGCCATCAGCTCGGCAAGATCGAGAAGGTCGCCCGGCTGATGGGCATCGAGCTGGCGGTGGTGCGCTAGTCATGATGCATGAACGGTTGATTCACGTGTAATGCATCTCCAGCGTGTCCCGCGGCTGCCAGCCCAGCAGCCGCCTGGCTTTGTCGTTGCGGAAGACGCCATGCGGCAGATCGGCGCCGATGTGGAAGTATTCGAAAGCCGAGGGGAGGGTGGGCACCTCAAGCGCACAACGGATCGCGCGTGCAGCGTCGCCCCACGAGATCGTCAGTGGGTGGATGCGCGGGCCATACGGCGTGGATGGATCTACGAACTGGCAGAAGGTGAGCGCCGGCACGACCAGCCCGTAGTGCTCGGCGAAGATCCGGCAGATCTCCTGGCCGAAGTACTTGCTCATCATGTACACCCACTCCCTACCCGGGCGCGGCGGCACATCGTCCACGATGTCGTGATCCCAGTCGTAGCCGGTGCGGTCGTGCGCGCCGAGCATGAACGGGCCGGTGTGCACGACGCGCTGGATGCCATGGGCGACTGCAGCGCGCATCACGTTGTATGCGCCGATGGTGTTGACCAGGAAGGCGTCAGCCGGGTCGTTGCGCAGCACCGTGCAGTTGATGATGGCGTCCATGCCTTCGCAAGCTGCCATCACTTGTGATGGGTCGCGCACGTCCATCACGCGCCACGCGTGGGGCGGACGCGGCACCTCCGGCATCGGCGCGCCGGGCGACTGTGGCTTGCCGGTAGCCAGGATGTCTTCGACTGCCTTGAGGTCGGCCAGCCGCAAAGTGTAGTCGGACGCCAGCTCGCGCGTCGTCGCTGCGGCCAGCGGCCCGCCTGCCCCGAGCAGCGCCACGTTGCGCACAGCTGCGCGCGGCCGGATCGGTTCCGGCCTGACAAAGGGTGCTTCTGCCTGCCGCGTGGCGCACCCGGCGAAATCGTGTTGTGGGGCGAAGTCGAACTCCTCCGGCGTCCGCGTGAACCGAAAACGCGCGCGTGGGTCGGCTGACGGCACATGCACGATGAACCAGCCGTCGAGCGCCTTCCTCAAGGCTGCCTGGATCGCCGCGACGGCGTCGTGCACGTGCACCCACATTGGGTCGAACGGCCGAGAGGCGACGGCTGCGTCGTCCACGACGTGGCCGAAGCGCAGGCAAACAGCCGAGAGATGCGTCGAGCGCACCATCTCGCGCGTCCCCAACTCAGCCAGCCAGGTGCACAGATCATCCAGATGGGGCGTGGGGCGCGGTCGCCAACCCTCGTCCACGCGGAACCGTGCGGGTGTCTGGGCGAAGAGGTCCAGCGAGCTGCCCACGACCACGCGCCGGGCTCCCGCTTGCGCGGCTGCGTCCATCAACTGGAACGTGCCGCGCGTGGCGTGGTCGAGCGAGGCTTCGTCGCTCGCCAGCCGGGTGTAGAGCGGGGCGAGGTGGATCACGTCGGCGACGCCGGCGCAGATCGTCTGAACGAAGGCCGGGTCGCGCAGGTCGCCTTCCAGCGCTTCGATGCCTTCGGGCAAATCGCGGTCAAATTTCACGTCCACGGCGCGGATGCGCCTGGCGCTGCGCAGGGTTTCGATGGCATGGCGGGCCAACAGGCTGTCGGCACCGGTGATCAGGAGTACGTCGTCGTCCATCCGGCGAACCATGATAGACAAGATGTAGCAAATGGCAAAGCCGGCGAGCCGGCGAGGCTGCCGGATGCGCAGATTCAGGACGGCGAGGGCGTCCACGCCGGCACGAGATCGTTTACCCGCAAGGCGCGCTGCGGGCCGGGTGCCGGCCAGCGGTTGGGGTGCAGGATGCCGGCCAGGATCTCGACGCCGTCCACGATGCGTGGGCCAGGCCGGCTGAAGTACGACGTCGCATCCACGGCATAGAGCTGCCGAAGATACATCGCAGGCAAGTCTCGCCAGACTTCGAGTGATGCGACGTTGCAAAACTCGCGCACGCTGCCGGCCAGGTCGAAGCCACACGGCATGGCGACGACGCATTCCGCCTGGGTGTAGATGACGTCGTCCCAGGTGCAGCGGAAGCTGGGCCGGCCCTTGTGGCCGAGCACCGGGTTGCCGCCGGCGATTTCGATTTGTTCCGGCACCCAGTGGCCAGGTGCGAATGGTGGGTCGAGCCATTCCAGCGCGGCGACGGTGGGGCGATGGACGATGTCGTCCAGCGCTTCGCGCACGCGCGCCAGGCGGTCGCGCAGTGCCTGCACGTGCGCCCTGGCGATGTCGCGCGTTCCCGTCAGCTCGCCAACGGCCAGGATGGTTTGCAAGACGCCCTCGATGTCGGTCGGCTCCAGCGAGACCACGTGGGCTGGGCCTTCCCATTTGTGGCTGAGGTCGCGCACGGCGGCGCGCACTGTCTCATACGACACGGCGCACACATCGCATAGCTCCTGGGTGAGGATCAGGTCTGGCCGAGCGGCGTCGAGCCGGTCGGTGTGCAGGCCGTAGAGGCTGAGGCCATCGTGCAACTGCTGCGATACGCGCGCGTCGATCTCTGCGCTGGTCAGTTCGGCTGCGACCCGGCCATCTTCGCCGGTGACGCCGATGGCGCTGAACGTCATCACCGGAACGTCGGCGACGTCGGGCGGATAGTCACACTCGTGGCTGCGGCCGACGAGCGAATCACGCAGTCCGAGCAGACAGACGATCTCGGTCGCGCTGGGCAGAAGTGAAACGATTCGCATCACAGGCATGGTCGGCAATTATCATTCACCGATTCATAGATGAGCGATCTCGACTTCTCGTCCTGTTTGCGACGAGCGGTAGATCGCGTCAATGATCTGCAGGCCAATCAGGCCGTGCTCGGCGGGCGACTCGGGAGTGGCACCGCTCAGCACGCAATCCACGAAGTGATGCACGGCGATGCGGTGACTGCTGACGCCGGTGGGGAGCCGGGGCACGATGGCTGCCGGCTGCTCGTTGACGTGTTTGTACAGCACGACGGTCTCGCCGTTGGGAGCGCCGGTGTAGAAGTTCGCGCCTGCTTCGCTGCCGAACAGGCGCACGTAGAAGCCGTCCTGCATCGGTTCGCGATGTGATGCCCAGGCCGATTCGAACTGCAACACCGCGCCGTCGGCGAAGCGCACGAAGCCGAGGCCCATGTCGTCCACGTCGAAGCTGGCCGGCTTGACATCGCGCGGACGGGTCTTTTGTCCACGCGGCCCGAATTCGGCGAATGCCGCGCCGCTCACCGCGACCGGCTGTGGGTAGCCCATCAGCCACAGGGCGAGATCGAGCACATGTACGCCCAGGTCAATCAACGCGCCGCCGCCAGCGCGCTCCTTTTGCGTGAACCACTGGCCGTGCGTCGGGATCCACCCCTCGCGCAGCCAGCCGGCTTTGGCCGCGTAGATGCGGCCGAAGTCCCCAGCGCGGATCTGGTGCTTCAGCCATACGATCTCAGGGCGGTAGCGGTGGTTGTAGCACACCATCAGCGTCTTGTTCGCCGCGCGGGCTGCCTCCAGCATGCGCCGGCCGGCCTCGACCGAGGTGGCGAGTGGTTTCTCGCACAGCACGTGTTTGCCGTGCGCGAACGCCTCGAGGGCAACTGGCTCGTGCAGCCAGTTGGGCAGGGCGATGCTGATCGCATCCACCTCGCCCGATTGCAGCACGTCGCGATAGTCGGTAAACCGGCGTGACTCGGGGACGTTGAACCGGTCGCCGCGCTCCTTCAGGATGGTCGGGTTGACGTCGCAGATGGCGACCAGTTCACAGTTTGGGTGGGTCTGGTAGCCTTCGATGTGATTCCAGCCAACGCCCACGCCGATGACAGCAGCGCGAAGTTTCGAGGAAAGCGTCATATCTCATTGCGGTCTCATTGCGGACCGGGCCTCGAATCTCGATCGGGCAGAGGTCGGACCGGTCAGCACTCAAAGCCTGTCCAAAACTCGCATGCGAGTCGTCGGGGTATCGGGGTAGGCGAAGGCACTGCCTTCGCCTACCCCGATACCCCTGATCACCTTGATCGAGTTTCGGGTTCTCACTTCAGTTCCGCCAACGCATCAACCAGGGCGTCTATCTCCTCGCGCGTGTTCGTCTCGGTGCAGCACACGAGCATGTGGTCCTGCAGCTCGGGATAGTCTTGGCCCAGGTCGTAGCCGCCGATGGTGTCGTGCTCATCGAGCAAATAGTCGTTGATCTCTTTCACCGGTGCGGGACAGGCGACGACGAATTCGTTGAAGAACGGCTTGTCCCTCCACGTGCGCCATCCGTCCAGCTTGCCGATGCGGTCGGCAGCGTAGTGCGCCTTCTGATAGCACAGATGCGCCACCCGGCGCAGGCCATGCTTGCCCATCGTGCTCATGTAGACGCAGGCGGCGAGGGCCATCAGGCCCTGGTTGGTGCAGATGTTGCTGGTGGCCTTCTCGCGGCGAATGTCCTGCTCGCGCGTCTTCAGGGTGAGCACGTAGCCGCGTTTGCCTTCGCGATCCACCGTTTCGCCGACGATTCGCCCGGGGATGCGACGCATGAACTCGCGCCTGGTGCAGAAGAAGCCGAGATACGGCCCGCCGAAGCTGAGCGGTATACCGAGCGGTTGGCCTTCGCCGACGACGACGTCCGCGCCGTACTCAGCCGGCGGTTTGAACAGGCCGAGTGAGATCGGGTTGGTGACGACGACGAACAGCGCGCCGGCAGCGTGAATGCGATCGGCCAGCCCGTTCACCTCCTCGAACTGGCCGAAGAAGTTTGGGTTTTGAATGCACACGCAGGCGGTGCTCGGGGCGATCAGATCGGTCGAGTCGTTCGGGTCGAGTGAATCGGCCTCGATGATCTCGATGTGCGGGTGGAAGCGGGTGTAGGTGCGAAGCACCTGGCGGTAGTGGGGATGGATCGCGCGCGAGACGACCACCCTCGGATGCTGGGTGACGGCCATGGCCATCAGCACGGCTTCGGCGAACGCAGTGGCGCCGTCGTAGTGTGAGGCGGTGCTGATCTCCATGCCGGTCAGCGCGCTCATCATGCTCTGGAATTCGAAGATGGCCTGCAGCGTGCCCTGGCTGACCTCCGGTTGATACGGCGTGTATGCAGTGAAGAACTCGCCGCGCCGGATGATGTGATCCACCAGGCTGGGGATGTAGTGGTTGTAGGCGCCGGCGCCGAGGAAGCACGCATGATGGTTGACGTCGGCGTTGGCGTCAGCCAGGGCGCCCAGCTCCCACATCACCTCCATCTCGGTCACGGGATCGGGGAGGTCAAGCCGGGGGAAGCGGAATTTCTCCGGGATTGCGCTGAACAGATCTTCGATGCGTTCGACGCCGATGCGCGCGAGCATCTCGCGGCGCTCTTCGTCCGTGTGCGGGATGTAGTTCATGTCCAGGTATCAGGATCGAGGCTTCGCCCGATGCCCGCTCCTACTTCTCTTCTTCCTTCAATAGTTGCTCGTAGGCAGTGGCATCGAGCAGCGCGTCGAACTCGGCGATGTCGTCCGGCTTGATCCGGATCATCCAGCCGGCCTGATAGGGATCCTGGTTGATCGTCTCCGGCGCTCGCTCGAGCTGCGTGTTCACGGCAGTGACGGTGCCGCTGACCGGCATGTAAACGTCGGAGGCAGCTTTGACCGACTCCACCACGCCGAATGCCTCACCGGCTTTGTAGGTCGCCCCGACGCGCGGCAATTCGACGTAGACCAGGTCGTTCATCGCCGATTGAGCGTGATCGCTGATGCCGCACACGATTTCGTCGCCTTCGATGCGCGCCCACTCATGGGTTCTCAGGTAGCGCGCCGATGGGTCAATCTTGGATGCCATGGTGCTTCTCTATTGTGTGAACTCGACGGTTGGTTGAACGGGATGATGCATCTCGTGCAGCGATTCGCGTGTTATGATGCCTTTCCCGCGCGAATGATACCAAAGCGTTCGTCTGTGCGAGGGTTCTGCGATCCTCGCGACGCGTTCATACTATACGGGACGCATTCACCCGAATCCGATGCCCGAGGGTAGGATAGGGCATTCGTGACTTCCTGTCAGTTCCGAGGTTACATTCCATGTCAAGTGTGGCTGCAACGGTGCAAGTAACCGGCGCGGCGCCCGGCGTCGAGCTCGGGCCGAGCGTGGCTCCGGTGACCTTCGCCAGTCGCCTGAGTGTGTGGTGTGATCGGTTGATCGAGGCCGGCTGGCTGGCGGCGATCGTCGTCGTGCCGCTCTTCTTCAACATCTACTCCAGCCGTGTCTTCGAGCCGGACAAGTTGACCACCCTGCGCTCCATCGCCCTGGTGATGGCCATGGCCTGGGTGGTGAAGTGGATCGAGGAATTCCGCAACCCGAACCGGGATCGTAGCGTGAACTGGCGCACACCGCTGGTCGTGCCCACGCTGATCGTCGTCGTCGTCTACATGATCAGCACGGCGCTTTCGATCGCGCCGCGCACCAGCCTGCTCGGATCGTACCAGCGGTTGCAGGGCACCTACACCACGTTCGCCTACATCCTGGTCTTCCTGATGATCCTGCAGGGGATGCGCCGGCGCGCCCAACTGGATCGGCTGCTCACGGTCATGATCGTCACCTCGCTGCCGATCGCTATCTACGGCCTGTTGCAGCGCTTGCAGCTCGATCCGCTGCCATGGGGCGGCGATACGGTGGAGCGCGTAGCCGGCAACATGGGCAACTCGATCTTCATCGCGGCCTACCTGGTGATGGTTTTCTTCATCACCTTCTATCGCATCGCCGACGGTTTCGCTGCCATCTTCCAGAGTGAACAGCCGCGCTGGTCGGACGTGGTGCGTGTGGCGTGTTACATCCTGGTAGCCCTGTTCAACGCCATCGTCGTGTTGGTGCTGGCGGGTAGCCGCGGTCCACAGCTCGGGTGGCTGGGCGGCGTGTTGTTCGTGGCCCTGCTGCTCGCCCAGCTCGTGCGCCGGCGGCGAGTCCGGCTACAGCTCACCGTGGGGATGATCGGCCTCGGCATCGCCGGGCTGGCCTTCCTGTATTTCATCAACGTCACGCGCAACGACCCGAATTACGAGTGGCTGCGTCAGTTCCCGCTCTTCCGTCGCCTGGGCACCGTGCTGACCACCCAAGAGGGCACCAATGCCGTGCGCGTGCTGATCTGGGAAGGGGCTGCCAACCTGGTTTCGCCCCATGATCCGATCACCCGGCCGGACGGCACGCCAGACGCCTTCAACGCCATTCGGCCGCTGGTCGGCTATGGGCCGGAGTCCATGTACGTCGCCTACAACCGCTTCTATCCGCCAGCCCTGGCGAACTTCGAAGCGCGCAACGCCTCGCCCGACCGCAGCCACAACGAGACGTGGGATGCGCTGGTCATCACGGGCATCTTCGGCCTGCTCGCCTACATGTTCCTGTTCGGCAGCGTGCTCTACTACGGCTTTCGGTGGATCGGGTTGATCGCTTCGCGGTTCGAGGCGCAATTGTTCGTCGTGATGTGGATTGCCGGCGCGGCGCTGTTTGGAACCGGGGTGATCCTGAGCGGCAACAATGAGTTGTTCGGCATCGCCGTCGGCGCCGGCGTGGTGTTCGGCCTGACCATCTTCCTGTTCGTCAGCGCGATCATCAACGCCCGCCGTGGCGATGATGAAGCGCTGCCCGTGCGGCTCTCGCTGCGCGACCAGTTGTTGCTCATCGCCATCGTATCCACCATCATCGCGCACTTCGTCGAGATCCACACCGGCATCGCCATCGCAGCGACGCGGACTTACTTCTGGACCCTGATCGGTGTGCTGGTCGTGGTGGGGGCTGGATTGTTGCGGGGCGAAGCCCCGGACGCGCTCGACGGCAAGGGCGAAGCCGAGGCAAGCGCGACGAAGCCCGTGGGCGCCGGCCTCGCAGAAGGCCAGCAGGCCGGCGCAGGCGGCACACGGCGCCAGCGGCGCGCCGCGCAACAGCGCGCGGCCGCGGCGCGCCGCGCTT
>FWWM01008445.1_pt1 | contig 19808 bp, 26 predicted proteins | sample 2228351 | NCBI WGS metagenome assembly FWWM01 (sample SAMEA103939774, study PRJEB20133) | metagenome
ACCTGCGCCAAAGTCTCAACGGCCTTGGCGTATGCCTCTTTTGTAATACGGATTTCGTAACGCCCAGCACCCACTGTATTAACAGTATAGTGCACGCCCTCCTTCAAACCCCTCGCCTTTAATGCGTCCACAGCGGTGTTTTTAGAGGCCTCGCTACGAGGTTGATGTCTTACTTCTATACCTTTGCTTTTATAAACAACCGAAAACTCTATTCCGGCGTATTTGACGGTGTTTGGCCCGGCCTCTATGTCCTTAACTAGCCGTTCATACCTATCCTTGTCAATCAGCCCCTTGCTGTACAGCTCGTCAACGAAGCTCTTCACCGCGTTAAGCCAACCGTTGTTGCGGATGGCGATTATGCCCTCGGTGGTGAGCCACACTATCCACCCATATCCGTGAGGTTTAACCTCAACCTCGCCTCCAAGCGCCCTGATTATAGAGGCCAGACGCTCGGCGTTTTCGCGAGAGCCGCTAAATACGGCTTGTAGCTTACTGCCAGTCCAGTACACGGTTATGTGCGCCGCCTCCTCGCCGCCTAACTTGAAGCGGATAACGGTCTTCGGCCACTGCCCGCTAGTGTCCAACGGCCCCCTCTCAACGGCGATGTTTCTGTAGACGTAGTTCTCTACCATTGCAATAATTTCATTTAGCTTTTTGAAAAAGTTTTCGTTCCTCACGTCATATGCCCAGTTAATGCCGAATTTCCTTTTAACCACCTCGCGGGTAACGACTTTAAACGCGTCGGCGAATTCCGCCAAGGCGTCCCTCAGCCCGTGCAACGTGGGTAGCTCTGGGACAAGCGCCTCCGGCAACCTTGGCAGAGTACGGGGAGTAATACGCAGTACCGCTAATTAGTGAGTACGCCCTGGGGAGGGCCTCTCTGTGGGAGGGGGAGTGGAGGGGAAAGCCCATATCGTGTTTCGTGACGGAGAAAAGGGCGGTGTGCAAGGTGGGCGACAAGACGGCCGCGTTTTATGTATTTGACACACCCCACGGCGTATACCTAAAGCCAGAGATAAAGCTTGTGGACTACTGGATAAAAGTGGCCCCCAGAGGCGATGGCAGTTAAGGCGGTGTTTATGCCAAGAAGAGTTATCCCGATAATGATCACCGGCCGTATCTCCAAAAAATGGCGATAGCAAAAGGAACTCCAATAATCGACAAGACAATGCCCGATGGGACGTCCCTGGGAAGGAGCGCCCTCGCGGCTAAATCCGCCAACAGCGCCAGTAAAATTCCAAAGAGGGCGGTGTGGCCGAGTACTCTGTCAAATCTGTGACTCCCCACAGCCCACCTCGCCAAGTGTGGCGCCATGAGTCCAATAAACCCCACAGGCCCTACTAAAGACACCACAAGCCCGGTAAAAATAGCAGATAGCCCCGTGATTAGCAAATTCACCCTCTTGATGGGCACTCCCAGCCCCTGCGCTGCCTCTTCGCCGTGTATATACGCCGAGACCCATCTCGAATACCCCCACGCCGTTATTAACAACGGGAGCAACAACGCCGCTGCGGCGTATCCCAACGGCCCAGGGGGGTAGGCGGAGAACGCGCCTTGGAGCGATAAGTACACATACCCCAGCTCGTCTGGCGGGAGTAAAAGGAGTACTAATTGCAATACTGAGTGGGACATAAAGGCGAGTAAGACGCCGGCAATTACAACTGTCGAAATAGTTGCCCGAGCCGCTAGGGCGAGGAGGAGGGCAGAGGCGGCCGCGGCCCCAAGCAATGCGCCGCCCACATAGCCAATATACTCAACGCCTAAAAACCTCCACGCCAAGTAAAAAGACAGCGCAGTTAGAGCTGAAACTCCGCTGATGCCGAGCACGTAGGGATCAGCGAGGGGGTTGCGCGTTGCTGTTTGCAACAACAAGCCGGCAATTGAAAGGGAAACGCCGGCGAAAACAGCCCCTAACACTCTGGGCAGTCTAACCGCCTCGACGACATGCCAATCCAAGCCCGCAGGGCCCCACAGTAGGCTGAGAAAAATAAGCGCTATTACGCCGGCTGTTAAAACGGCAATCACTTCAGCTTTACAAATAAGGTAAAGTTGCCAGGAGGCGCCGCCTCGGGGTGGATAATCCACACTAGCTCCTCCAGCAACTTTTCGGGATATGCGTTTGACAGCTGGTAAAACGCTGGGCTGTAGGCGTATACACGGCCTAAGATCACAGGCCTCAGCTCTTTAAGCCTGGGCTCGATTTTTATAATGTCGTCGATAGTCTTAACGCCGTAGCCGCTCCAAACGAGGATATCTACGTCGTTTTTATGTTTTAAAACCACCTCTAAATCCACTCTGCTGTAGTTGGCATATGCATATCTCCCGCCGGCCAGTCTTATCAACTCCCTCGCGCCGGCGCCCGCTGGGTACAACACGCCTCCGTATATAATGAACCACGCCACTCGCGGCCTGTCTAAATCGGCCACTAGAGAGACCAGCCCCCTCCACTTGTTCTCAATTCCGTTGAAAATCCCCACCGCCGCTGAGGTTAGGTTATAAAACGCGGCGATGAACTTGATCCACTCAGCCCTCCCCAGGGGATCTCCCTCTTGGAACTCATTAATAACGACGTAGGGAATGCCGAGTTGTTCTAATTTTTTAATTACAGATTCAGTTCCGTAGGGTCCCGGGTAGAAGTAGACAAACACCACATCTGGCTTAAGCTTAGCGATTAACTCGTAATTGGGCGAATACGCAGGCCCCACGTCGGCAATAGAGCCGTTTTTCAACATCTCCGCAACCTCTGGGAGATACCAATCGTACTCCTTCCCCCACATAATGCCCACAATGCTCTTCAAAACGCCGGCGTTGTCCGCCTCTTTATACAGCCTATAAGCCATGGCGACATGAGTAGAGGACATATAAACCGCTCTCTCCACGGGGTACTTTATAACAACAGCCGGCTTGTACTTGTCCGTGTAGTAAGCGGCTAAGTCCTGGGCCATGCCCCTCGGGACGAGCAGTATCCTCCGGCCCATGGCGTCGGTCAAGATGTACACACTGCCCTCATAAGTAATTGTGAACAGCCTAGCGTACCTCACTTCCACAACACCTGCAGGCGACCCGGCGACTTGTCTTAACGTCCTCACCTCCCTGGCCAGCTCCGCCAAAGAGCGGTTTAAAGAGGCCAGTTGGGACTCCCTGGCTTGTAAAGCGGCTTTAAGGCCCTCCACCTCAGCGCTGAGGGACTTAATTGAAGAACTGATATCCCCCAGCCGGCTCTCTAGGGACGGGAGCAGGCCAGACAGCGATTGATATGTCGCTATCGCAACCGCCAGGCCGGCGAGGGCGGCAAGTATTGCCGCCCCCAGTATTGTGTAAAGTATTTTCTGCGTTTGAGCCATAAGCTGGAGAATCCTCCATTATTTATATTTTTTCAGGCAGGAGATACGCCTCGGCCACGTCTATAATCCTCCCCTCTAGCCATGCAGTGCCCGCCACGGCGGCAGACCAAAAGACGCGCTCCGCCTCTTGGGGGCGGCCCCCCTTTAGGTAGAACTCCGCCAGCGTCACAGCCCTATTCACCGGACTCCGCCAGCTGGATTCCCAGAGGTATTTAAAAAACGACAGCCTATAGGGAGGAGGCCTCCGCGGCCTCAAGGCGTCTTCCACCGCCTTTCTAACCTCCTCCAGTCCCCTGGCCGACTCCACTACCACGGCCAGATAGCCCACGTCGCCCACCACGTCGAAATCCACGTAATAGGAGTAAGCAATGCCCGTACTTCTTACCACGTTAAATAAAACAGACTTAGTCCCAGCCTCTAAATGTATAGACGCGGCGCTGAGCAAGGGGTATACAGCGGCGGCGTTGTCGACGGCCACTCTCACCGCCTTGGCGTAGTATACGCCGTCTACATCCCTCTCCTCAATTAAGCGCTTGGGGCCCTCCGCCCATGTGGGCGTCCTCCTCTGGGGTCTCCCTCCCTCGAGCCCGCCGAAGAGCCGCGCGGCTTTCTCCATGGCCTCCTCGGAAAATCCGCCCGATAGGACCACTAGGGTATTCCCCCCGACAAACCACTTGCGCTTATGTTCTAGCAAGTCCCTCAGCTCTATTGACTCCACGGTCTCAGGCGTGCCGCCCACCGGCGCCCCCCAATCGCTGTCTCCGAACAGCGCCTTTACCGCCAACTCGCCGACTCTGTCAGAGGGATTTTCCCTCGACTGCCTGAGCTCTGACAACACGGCGGCTCTCTCCCTCTCCACGTCCTCCTCTGCGTATTTCTCATTTACGTAAAGCCTGTGGGCTAGCTCCACCAAGCCTCCAGCAGATGCGGCGAGGCCCTCCAGCGTTATCATAATGGCGTCCCGCTGGGTATAGGCGTTGTTGCTACCCCCCAGGGACTCCACTGCCTCGTCGACGTCAAAGCCCGGCACTCTAAACATGACGTGTTCTAAGAGGTGGGTAATCCCCCTCTTATCCCCGTCCTCATAGAGCGACCCCACGCCCACCGCCACTACCACCGCGGCCAGCGGCGAGGCGAAGGGGTCGGCCACGATAACAACGCCGTTGTCTAAAGCCAAGACTCTGCGCATGCCCCAGGGGGAAGAGCTATTTAAAAACTATGCTCAAGGCATCCGTGGTCGCGGGGGTTATAATGGCGGGCGGGAGGGGCCGGAGGGCCAACGACCCGGAAAAGTGCCTCTGGCCGCTGTGCGGAATTCCCCTTCTTTTCAGAGTGGCAGGCGCCTTGGCGCAAGTGGCAGAGGAGCTAATCGTCCTCACCACGAAAAACCACGCGAGAATTGCGAAATACGCAGAGGCGTGGGGGATTAAAGTGGTTTATACCCCTGGGGAGGGCTACGAGCGGGACGTTCAATTCGCCGTTAAATTCGCCCCCGCTTTTATTGCCTCCTGCGACCTCGCTAATTTAAAGCCAGGCCACTTAGAGGCCTTGGCAAATAACGCGGTGTTCACCACGGCGGTCACAAAAGGCGGGTACCCCGGCCTCTCCTACCTCCCCACTCCTGACATGGAGAAGTGGTCTGTGGTTGAGCTCGGGGATTTATACGACGTGGATACGCCCGAGGACTTTGAAAAGGCGGAGCGGGAGTGCCCCACGGCCTATCCCTTAAATGCCGACCCCAATTTGTTAAAACCCCACGAGGAGGTGTTAGAATTCAGAAAATACGAAGTTGTAAAGCCAATCGCAGTAGACTACAAGACGGGGGTAATTCTCGACGGGCACCACCGCTACGCCTTTTTAAAAAACTTTAAGGCAGTCCCAGTGCTCCTTTTTGACTACGACGTCATTGAGACAAATATCGACAAGAGGGTCATTCTACAAGCGGCATACTCAGGCCGCCTCCTCCCGCCGAAGACCACGTGGCACACATACCGAGGCCGACACATTTCCCAAATACCCACTATAGACGTCCCAATAGCCAAACTCCTCAAATCCCAGCTGTAAAATCCCTAAGGGCTTTACCGCAACTAACGCCGGGGCTGGACCGGCAATCAGCCGCCTATTTATCGCTGAACGCCCTATCAGTGAAATCTCGCTGTGCTGTAAGCCTTAGATCAACGCCGGCTAACTGTCCGTCGGGAGTAATGCGGGCTTGCCAGGGGGCTCAGCTTAGAAGCACGGAGTTTAGGTAGTATAGTCGCCGAGATCACCTTGTGTGGAGCAACGCGTCGTGGCTCATACAGCTTCTCCCCCGCGCAACTCTGGCGGCGTCCCGGGCCGTGTAAACTGCGCCGGAAATAATACTGGATGTCGCTGTCAGTGCCGGCGCCCCTTTTACCAGTCCAGCCCTTTTATTGCCTTATTGCCTAAGTTGTAGTAATGCTTCTCGGCGTCTAGCCTTGTTATGAGGTGGAAGATGTCTCTTAGTGAGGGGTGCCAGTAATTCCCCGTGGCAATAACGTGGCTCTCCACGCCTTCCAGCTTTTTCAACTCGTCGCGGCTTATTAACCCCTGTCTTATTGCGTATAAAACCTCGTCGAGAATTATCACGTCATACCGCCCGGCGGCGTCAACGGCGTATTGAAGCGCCGCCTTTGGGCTTTTCAACTCGGTGAGATACACTGCATCTATCCCGAGCCTTTTCATGGCTTTATACTCCCCCACCTCCTCGCCCATGTAATAGGGCGTTTTCATAACTCCGACATAAAGTATCCTCATGCCGTGGCCGTAGGCTCTGAGGGCTGTGCCCAACGCCGCCGTGGTCTTCCCCTTGCCCGGCCCGTGGAAAGCCAGCCTCATGCCTTTTAGAGATTTGGCGATAAAATACCTAACGGCCGTAGATCCTCTCGTAGAGCCTGAGATATACCCCCGCCAAAAGGGCTGAGAGCACGTCGTCTCTAAACATTTCCAGCTCCGGAATGCCGCCGTCTTTTTTCACTCTCTCCACCCAGTAAGTAGTCAACACCGCCTTAAACCCCCCGATATAGTCCGCCAGGGCCGCGCCTAAAAGCTCGTCGATAATTATCCTGGGAGTATCTGCCGAGTGCTCATCGGGAGCCAGCCCCGGGATGCCGCCAGAGGTTGCGTGGGCGTCTAGCTCAGCGGCGGCGATTAACAGCGCCCAGACGTTTGGGTCTTTTAACAGCTCTTCCAGCGCCGATAAGATCTCCTCTTCGCCAGCAGGGAGCGGGGCCTTTTCAAAAAGCCTTTTCACCAGCCCGGCGAATTCGCGCCTTGAGAGGCCGAAAATCCTCTGAAATAAGTCATACCTATCCCCCGCCCGCACTGCTTTATACACAAGCCTCGCCGCAGTCTGCCCCAGCTCTGTGGCCGGGCCCGCGTAGTGCTCCCCGTCGCCTTCCTGCGCCAGTATAGCCACAGCGTCAGTGACCGTGCCTGGGCTTCTCCTCCCGTTACACCTCAGCAAGGAGTCCACCGCGGCGAGGGCCTTAGCCTCTGTCGCAGTTCTTAAAAGGTCGGCCATGCCCCATTTAGACAAAGGCCTATTCACAACTACTGCCACGTTTATCGTGCCTATACAAGTCTGGGGTGTCATGGCCACGGTCGCCGCCACTTTCACGTCCCCCTCGGAGAGAGACACAAAGGAGTCGGGCAACTCCGCCGCGGTGAAGAAAACCACCGCCTCCAGGCCCAGATCATCCCTCACCTTGGAGGCGTCTTGCAAGAAATCCCCGCAATAGTCCTTAGGGACTTGCACAAAGGCCACGGCCTCGGCGTAGTCCGGCGACGGGACTGTGGAAAGAACCTTATACCTATTGCCCAGCTTCGCCAGCACTAGCCCCTTCCTCTCTTCAATTAACATTTCCCGCAACCCCAGCGGATAATAGCCTCTCGTACTCTGCCTCCACTAGTCTGAGCACGTCCTTGCCCTTACTCAGCGCGTAAAATAACGCGCCTCCCATCGCCACGCCCTCTTTAACAGCGCCTCTTTCATAGGCCCTTAAGCCCTCGTATTTAGAGCCGGCAAAACTGACGCCGGCAATATACACGTTCTTCACGCCGACTATTTCCATGAGGCCCATGAAATCAGCCGACTTATCCTCGGCAATCCACCTAGTGGTGGCCACGTGTAATTTCGCCAGATCTCCACCCAGTCCCTTGTATAAAGCGGCGGCTGCCGCCATTTGAGTGCCTCCCGCCAGCACTGGCACTCCGCCGCATTCCGAAACGCCTAGGGCAATGGCGGCTACTGCCAAATGCACGGGGTCTCCCATTTCGCAAACAGCCTCAAGGGGTTTAAGCGGCGCGGACACTCTCCTAAGGCCCTCTTTAACCACGGCGATTTTAAGCTCTTTAGGGTTATTAGGCGAGGCGGAGCTGGTCCTCCCCCAGGCGTCGTAGCCCATGGCCACAAGTATAGCCATTGCGGTGGTGGTGCCCCCCGGTATTGACTCGCCTATGTATATACAGCCGAGACGCCCCAGCTCACAGCCCAGGGCCCTGCCTCTCTCCAAGATATTTCTAGCGGCTTCGCAACTCAAGGCTGGGCCTCTGCGGAAGTCACGCCCCGGCTCGCCGCCTAAATCCACATAGGGCACTTTAGGCGTAATTCTAGACCCTGCGTTTACCACTAGCTTGGCAACTTCTCCCGCCACGGCTCTTGTTACTAAAGCCGGCGTTGGGATGCCCTCGGGAGTTACTGGGATGACCTCCATAGTTTTGGGCATTCCCAAGAGCAGGTATTCCACGTCCAGGGCCGGGGTGTAGTGAGTTAACTCCGGCGAGGCCCCCGCCACTGAAATGCCGGGGATTAGCGATATGTCTGTAGTGCCGATAACTATGGCCATTATCTGGGGCTCTAGTTTCATAAGCTGGTTAAAAATCCACTTTTTAAACATTTCCTCTGCGAGCCATCATAAGCTGGGCAAAACTCGTTTAAATGGAAATGCAGTTAAAGCGGCCGGCGTACCAATCTGGGCCAGCACCCAGCTCCACTTAACACAGCAAACACAACCGCGCCTTAATGGCAGTTCGCAACGGCAAATGCTTATATATTGGTTTTTCTTCCCCTTTTTATGGAATTTTTTGAAGAAAGGGTTATCGCAAAGGCGTCGATATGAAAGTGGCTTTTTACAGCGGCGGTAAAGATAGCGTATATGCCGCGTTGAGAGAGTGGCCTGTTGACATGTTTATATTCTTACTGTACCAATTCCCCAGGCCCTCGCCGCATTTAATGAACATGAACTTCGCCGTGAGGCTTGGGTCGGGAATGGCCCCGGTCTTGGTGTACCAATTGGAGAGGGGGCGCGAATTTCAACAAAAGGCCGAGTTGCTGAGGAGGCTTGGGGCGGATATAATTGTGGCTGGGGATGTGGACGTCGAGGAGCATTTAAGATATATGGAGAGGCTTGCCGGCGAGGTTGGCGCCGTCCTAAAAGAGCCGCTGTGGGGCATGGATCACTACGAGCTGTTGGCTAGGGAAGTGGAGGAGCTGGAGTTCATAGTCATTGGGTCCAGCAAAAGGGAGTTGCTCTGCAGACGGGTTCGTAGGGAGAATTTTCAAGAATTCGCCTCGGCGGCAAGGGCGCTGGGGATAGACGTCTTGGGGGAGTACGGCGAGTATCACAGCCAAGTTGTGTCAGTCAGCAAGTTCGGAATTAGTCTAAACCCGACGTGTAAAGAGGTTGTGGAATTCGACGGGTATAGCATTGCGCTGATATGATTGAGTTGCTGGCGAAGTACTCCGACTGCGACGCCGTGCTTTTCTCAGGGGGGATAGACTCCACCCTTGTTCTGACGGCGGCAGTCAAGAGGGGGCTGATGCCTTTGGCCGTGCACGTCGCTATGAGGAATTGCGGCGTGGATACTAAATACGCGGTGTCTGTCGCGGCGAAGCTAGGCGTCCCGCTGGCGGTGAGGCTTATGGATTTGGAAGAGGCCTTGGGCGCGTTGCCAAAAGTCGTTAAGATTTTAGGCCTTTTCAACCCCATGGAGGTGGTTAACTGCGCCGTGGTTTACTTCGGCTTAGAAAAGGCATTGGAGCTAGGCGCTAAGAGAGTGTGTACTGGCGATGGCGGGGACGAGCTCTTCCTGGGCTACAGCTTCTTCCAGAGGTATAGCCCCGGGGAATTAGACAGAGTTAGGAGACGCGTTGTCTCCCGGTGGTATTTCTGTAGTTTTGACCTGGGCAGGTCCCTGGGGGTTGAGGTCGTCGCGCCTTTCACAGCACAGGAAGTGGTTGAGCTAGCCTTATCGCTCAGCCCCGTGGAAGTCCTGGGGAAAAAGCCCCTTAGGGACGTCCTAAGGGGGTATTTCCCCGAGGTGGCCGAAAGGGAAAAGACGCCCCTGGAGAGGGGGTCGTGTTTTGACAGACTTTACGGCGAGATGAGACAAAGGGCAGGAGACGAAGTGGAATACTTGAAGTCGCTGTTCAAAGAACTGGGTCTGTCATACCCCACCTCCCCAAGGGGATGTCCCAGATGCGGCTATGCCTATTTTGACGGGAGTTATTGCCGTATGTGCGGCTATGCACGGGGGAAGTAGCTGGGCCGATCCCCCAGTTCCCGACTTCTCCGATAATTCAAACCCTCTGGGCCCGCCGCGTGAGCTAATACGCCTCGTGAAGGAGGCTGTTGAGCGCATGGCCTATCTCAAATTCCCCGCCAATCTCGTGGAGGAGGCGCTTTCGGAATATGAAGGAGTGGAGGTGACGGCTTTTAACGGAGCAACGGAGGCATTGACTGTCCTCCTCGCGTCGCTTAGGCCGAGGAGGGTGTTGATAGAATGGCCTAATTATACAGACTACGGGAGAATCGCAGAGCTCATCGGCGCGGAGTACGTATACGTCGATAACTTCAACTCGGCGGGGCCGGGGGACGTTGTCATAATCTCTAACCCCAACAACCCCACGGGGAGGCTTAGGAAGAGGGAGGAAGTGTTGGACTTGGCTGGGCAATTAGAGAGGAGGGGCGCGGTGCTTGTCGTAGACGAGTCGTTTATAGACTTCACCTCCGAGCCCTCCGCCGCGCCGGATGTCTTGGTGGTTAAGTCGTACGGCAAGTTTCTGGCGGCGCCGGGACTGAGGCTTGGGGGGATTCTGGGGAGGGTTAGGGGGGCGTTAAAAGCCCCGTGGAGGGTGAACTCCATAGCGGACTACGCCGTTTTTCACCTCGGGGCCAGCGCCATGAGGCGGCATCGAGAGGCCACGGTTAAATATGTCGCAGAGGAGTCCCCGAGAGTCCAGAGAGAGTTGGGCAAATGCGCCTCAGTAGTGCCGTCGCCAGTCCACTTCTTTATAGTCAAGGGCCCTATGCCGCAGGGAGTGAAGGTTAGGCCTTTAACCACCCACGGAATTGAGGGGGCGTACAGAGTCTCTATTAAAACTAGGGAGTTAAACGACGTCCTCATCAAAGCTGTGTGCCGTGAGGTGTCTTAAGTCCCTCCTGGCGTTTTTCACTGCATTTCCCATAGGCGGCGCCGAGCTGAGTTTTAAATGCGTCTGGGCGCTTCCGTATGTGGCGGCGCCTATAATTGCGGCTATTCCCACAACGCTGTTATACCTCGGGGCAAGCCCGGCAATTGCCTACATCGCCCTACTAGCCGCCACGGGTCTCCACCATTTAGACGGGCTTGCAGATGTAGGGGACGCATTGCTAGTTAGAGACAGAGAGGCGGCCCGGAGGGTGCTGGAAGACCCCAGGCGGGGGACTGGAGGCATATTTGCCGTGACAGCCGTTGTGGTCACAACGGCGGCTCATCTCCACAGCCCCCTTCAATTACTCCTAGGCGAGGTGTTCTCCAAGTCTACCGCGTTATTATTCGCCGGGTTCAGCAAGAGCTTTAAGCCAGGCCTTGGAGAGGCTTTCACCGAGGCGGCTAAACGGCAGTGGCCTGCGGCTCTGCCAGCTCTGGCAGTCCTCGCCTATTTAGCCCCCGTGACAACAGCCGTGTCTCTCGCCACGTCAGCCCTACTCTACCAATTGGCGTATAGACATTTAGGAGGCGCCAACGGCGACGTCTACGGCTATTTGTTGGAAGTTTCTAGATCGGCGTTTGTAATTTGGTCGGCATATGTGCCTGTGCCGACGGCTTTCTGAGGCCTGTATAGCAGTCGCCATAAGCGCTGCGCTTCTCGCCGCAAAGCCCGGGTGTTTATTTTCGCGGGCCTTCTGCCCAGACCCCCTGGCACTGGCGGTGGCACTGGCCCTCGAGGCTTTAGACAGGCCAAGGCTGTGGAGAGGACATTTAGTCACAAACCTAATACCGCCGCAGATACACCCCGTTTCTCTAGTATTTAAAACGGGAGCTAGGCTAATAGGCAGAGGCGGGTTGCTGAGGGGCGTGTTGGTGCTAATAACGACCTCACTTCCTTTAACCGCCGCGGCAGTTCTTTACGGATTGGCGAGAGGGGACGGGATATTGTGGAGCGTATTAGAGGGGTATCTGCTCAAACTCTCCTTTTCTATTACCCACATCACATACGGGTGCTTGATGGGATATGACGGCGGGATAGCGTGCGCCGTAGTGAAGGAGTTCGTCCGCAGAGACTTATCTGGATGCGAAAAAGGCCTCGTCAACAGCGCCTGTATAGAAACCGCGGCGGAGAGCCTTGTTGACTCATTCGCCTCCACGCTTTTTTGGTACGGCCTCCTCGGGCTGCCGGGGGCTTGGCTTCAACGCTCTGTCAACACCGCGGACGGGCTCGTGGGCTTTAGACAATACGGCCCGCTTGGCCTCCCCTCCGCCCTCGCGGACACTCTCATGAACTTCTTGCCGGCGCGGCTCACGTCCTTTTTTCTGCTGGGCGTGGGCGGGTTACGCGCGCCTCACGCGCTGTGTCGTATGGAGAGAGTGGAGAGTATTAACGCCCGGTGGCCACTAGCCTCTATCGCCGTAGTTCTCGCAGTTAAGCTAGAAAAAGCGGGCTACTATAGTATAGAGGGAGGGGGTTATCCCCAAGACATTGACGTTTACAACGCCTTGAGACTTGTAAATAACACAGCTCTGGCAATAGCCACATTCACAATACTAGCAGTGTTGTAGCGTTATGCATACCCCCGCCGGCATTAACTCAAGCTTTTTCTATGCCCAGTAGATGTTGGGTATGAGATTTAAAGGAATTTGGCGGATTTTACGACTCAGAGGTTAGAGGAGTAAGTAGTGAAAACAGCGATGTTGTCGCAGTGGAGAGGAATTGAAAGAGCACTGCCAAAAGTATTTATTAGGACACGTATATGTAGATGTGGAATACTTAGCCCTGCCAGTCTCTGTGGCGGAGAGACTGCGCAAGAACGTCCCCTATTCCTCCCGGGCTCCCCAGGGACAGGGCTCCGCGCTCACTCCTCCCGCGGAGGGGCCGCCCGGGGAGCCCGGGAGGGAAGGGGACATTTAGAAAGGAGTAGGTAATTCATTAAATTAAACGACGGCTTTTTAAAAAACAGCCATCTGGGAGGCATGGCCAAACAAAAACTAAAGTTCTACGACATAAAAGCGAAACAGTCCTTCGAAACGGACAAATACGAGGTCATTGAGAAAGAGACGGCCCGCGGGCCGATGTTATTTGCAGTGGCAACCTCGCCGTACACTGGCATAAAGGTGTACAGACTGTTAGGCAAGAAGAAATAAACCCCTGCCTTTTTTCTCTCCGTGATAGACCAAGTTTTGAGCTCTCCCACTAAGATAAAAATCCTCATTGTCCTGTGGAAATTTGGAGAAATGAACATAACAGAGCTCGTGAGGCGCGTCGGCGCGTCGCACAGAGCCACAGTACAGCAACTAAGACAATTAATTGAACACGGAGTTGTGGAGGCGAGACAGATAGGCAGAATGAGGCTGTACAGACTGCCCAACGACGAGGCGGTGCAAAAACTCGCCGAAGCCCTGGCAAGGGCGGACGAGTGGCTGGCCTCAAGCAAAGCCCAGAGACTGGCGTAGACAACTGCCAGGCCCGGGGGAGCGGGGCGCAAGGCGGCTACCCCCCGCATGCGGCAGAGGCGTTTAAAATCAGCTCTAGCAAAACCCCCTCGTTGTCAGGCAAGCCCCTGTGTGCAACTCCGCACACCTCAATTACAACGTCGTCGCAAACCCCGTAAACAGCCTCTGCATGTATCCCCCACTCCTCTAAAACCTCCCTGATATACCGCAGCCACTCCCTCAATGTATACACGTAATATTCAGGCCCGCAGACGGATACTCTCACGGGCCGCACAGAGGCATAAAGCCGCGGAGTTAAAAAACACTGGCCCGCTGTTTTGTTAAAATTATAGAGACACCCTCCTGCCCCTCATTAACGGTCTGCCGAAGTCAAACCTCTCCTCCCGCCACGGATCCCCATTGAGGGAGTAGCCCTGCGCCTCCCAGTAGCCCGGCACGGGCTCCTCCACTACCTCCAAAGCCCCGAAGTATTTAACGCTCTTCCACGCGTAGCGGGTAGGCACCACCAGCCTCGCCGGCGCGCCGTGTTTTCTGGGGAGCCTCTCGCCGTTCATTGCCCACGCGATAATTGACGTCTTCTCCATTAACGCCTCTATTGGCAAAGAGGCCGAGTAGCCGTCTATACCCCAGGCCAAGGCGAAGGGACCGTAGGGCCTGGCCTCCTCCAGCAAAACCCTAGTCTGCACGCCCCTCCACACCACTCTCTCCACCGACCAGCCAGTGACGCAGTGAAAGGGGGCGATTAAGTCCACACACGGGTATTTAGAGGCGAGATCCTTCAAGGGGATTTCAAGAGGGCGCTCCACTCTCCCCACAATTCTAACGACGTGTTCCTCAAATTTCACCTCCGGCGGGTCAAAGACATCGTAAATAACAAAACGATGCGCCTTGACTTGATTGGGAGGCCAGGGCAGGTCCACGCGGATCTCCCTACACTCCATAAATGTCTGCACGAATGTACTTAATAAATCCGCAGAGGGGCCGGGCCGGCGTCGTCCAGATCCGCCGGCGATTGGCGTCGGCTAGAGTTGTAAGGCCGCGTTCAATTTTCGCCTCAGCTGTTATAAGGCGTCTTACAGCTGGTCAGTCCAAGCCACTTGCCCCCTTAACGCCTCAGCCATTTTTTAACAACGCCGCTCGCCGCCATTGCCCCCACCCTTGTTCTATACCTGAAAGAGACACGTCCGGGTCTGGACCGCGGGAGTGATAATCGTGTAAGTTAAGCGCCCTCTCCGTCCGTGCGAACAAGCTGTCATTCCTCTAACATTTGCGATAGGGATTTCATTTTAGTGGTGGTCACTCTCGGCAGTGCCCTTTCGGCGAGCCAGCGCCTTTCTTCTTCAATTGGCGATATTCAACACAGTCCAGCCTCAGCAAAGCCCGCCAAACTTGAAATACCAGCGGCATTTCTAGTGAGACCTTGGCTTACCAGGGACAGCCCGCCTCAAGTTGAAAATCCCTGCTGTTGTGAATGATTTGTAGCATAGACACATGCTTCCTCATTGACTGGGCTTTGTACAGCAAGATTTATTATTCAAGGCCTTCGACATGTGTTACATAATAGAGGAGGTGCTGGAGGAGGTACGTTCAGACAAAACTGTTGAATTCGTGGCAGAGGGCTTGGCGAGGGGGTTCTTCGCCATATACCCCTTCCGCAGGGAACTGGAGCCGTTAGTCAGAGAAATAATCATTATCTCAGACCCTAGAATTCGGAGGCTGGAACCGCCTGAGGCATACGCAATAGCAATTGGATATAAAGAGGGCGCGGTTGTTTTAACAGAAAAAAGGCGCACTTGCTTTATAAATATGTTGACAAGTTTAAAAACGTCAAAATGTGGAGGAGCTACGAGCTCCTAGCCCACCTGGCGGAGAAAGGGTTAATAAACCTAGAAGAAGAACTCCCAAGATATGAGAGACTGGACACAGATTCCCTAGAGCGCGACGTCAGGGCCCGTGAGGCCGACTGGGAGGAGATAGAAAAGCTACCGCCTAAATTAAAAGCCGCAGTAAAGCTGTATATTGAAACCGGCGACATCAGGCTGGCCCAGAAGCTATCGGGGCTACCCCTAGAGGACTTCGTTCAACTCCTAAGGAGAGTCAAAGTGCCGCCCTTTGTTACAGTGATAGAGTAAAGATAGCTTGCGCAACAACTCCGAGCCGCAACTTTAACGCGAATGGCCTGGCGAGTTGTCCGCGCGTTGTGGCTGAAATGTATAAAAAGAAAACAGGTTAGTAGCAGTATGATTGTAAAAAATGTCTACGACAATATCGCCACAAATGCCGTCGAGACCGGCCAGAGAATTTATATCATCTCAACCGCCGCTGCGTATTACGACACGTCGGTAGAGGTAATCTCCGTGAGGATTAGAAACGGCGAGCCTAAATACGTCGTGGAGGGGAGCGGAAACTTCGTCATATTCGCCGACGACGACGGGATTTGGGCCGTGGACCTAGAGGTGAAGAGGTGGAGGGGGGACTATAAAAATGTGGTGGAGGCCCTCAGAAAAGCCCGCGTGGAGGTGTGGTAACGCCCCTGGAGGTAAAAATTGTGGAGACCGAGCCAGGAAGGGTAGAACTCCCGGAGTTTGACATCTCTATAACATATAGCATCACCAGCGTCAAGGCGGCTAAAATAGGCGGTGGGTACTTCATAGCGACTACTATAGACATAACAGCGAGATTTATAAAGCCGGCGGGATGGGCCTTTGGCGTCTGCGCCCCCGGCAACGTCACCTACAAGCCCGTGCAATTTACCGCCTTTAAGCCCGCCCACGCAGTAATTGAGGCGGACGGAAAGATCTTCGACATTTACGTAGAGCCAATCGCCGTCATGGTGGCAGACGGGTTCATAACACCGCTAGGCGAGCCCTGCGTCGCCTTGTCAACAGCAACGGGATGGACTGTCAGACAACATACTCAAAACACGCATTAGAAAAACACAGGAAAGACGTCGTGAAATACGCCGGGCTTGAAGCGCTGGATATAATACTCCAAAAGGCGCCTTTAGTATACAGCCGCGTCAATCCGGACGAAGTGCCTGAAAGGCTCAGGGGAATTGAAATAGAGCGGAGAAGGACGACTGTAAAATACCGATGTAAGACGTTGCGCGTGGTAATCGCAAAAACAATAAAGTGTTTTACAATAGTAACTATCTTCCCCGATCCCGAGAAACAGCCGGATCTTGAACTATGAGAAGTGTAGAAAAATCGTCACATGCCGCTTTACGCCTTGATGGCCTCCGCGTTGCGGATCCAATTCAACCCCCCCCCCCTTCCGGCAGATGCCATCCCGAATGGCGCGATTTTCCTTAGTACGCCAAAGCAATAGAGGGGTGGCAAGCAGGAGCCGTAGGAAGGTTGAAGAGGCGGTGAACATATAGGGGCAATACGACGGAGACGAAGAAAGGAGACCTCTGGCTTATTTAACGCTTAACGGGTCTGCGCCGATAGGCTCACGGCACAGCTACTCTGTTTTAAACTTGGCACCGCTAACCTCGATAAATGCCTACAGCCGCTCCTTCTTTGCCATTGGCTCTAAAACAATGCATAATCCACAGAAACCCAACTAAAAGAAATTTACGGCGGACAAGACCGATTTGAAATTCTACAAGCGCCGCATGATGCCATCTGACAAACTATGAAACACCTTCCCAGAGTTTTCAAAAGACTCCACGCGATCAGCGAGCTAATAGCGATCTTCAAAAAAGACTTAAAAACCAGCTCGCATCTCGCTTTATGCTCCTGACGGCGGGGTTTGTGCCTTCGCTTTTGTCGCTTTCGGCGCTTAAAAGCCGCGCGTTGAGGAAGGGAGTTTGGTTTAGACTTGACCCCGCCGCCAGGGCGCTAGTAAATGCAACTCTCCTCTACCTCAAGAGAGGCGGGAGGGTGAAATCCCCCGCCTTAATAAACGCCTTGAGGGCAGTGGCCGAGAGGATAATGGCAATGACGAGTCCCCTACGGGTATTGGCGAGGGCAGTGGGCATGGCCATTGCCCGCGCGAGGGGAATTCAAGCAGACGAGGAGAGAGCTGTGGCGCTCGGCCTACAGTGGATAAACACCCCCAAGAGGTACAAAAACTTTGCATTAGTTGAGCCATAAACACGGATTTGCAGGCGACGTGTTTCAAACAGCGTGTAGCCAAGGCGGTTCAACCAAGCACCACGGAGTGTAGACGCCATCGCGGATGGCCGTTGGCAAAGGCGGCGTGGCGCGGTTAGAGAATACCTAAAGAGCCGCTACGGTGAGACGCCCAGAAGGGCAGTTGCCCAAGCCTTAAAGTACGCCCACGGGGCCATAGCGTATGAGTGGCGGGTACTACGCCTCGCCGCGGATACACGGCTCCAAGGTGCTGTTGGCGAGACTCAGGTATCTACTCGCCGCGGCGTTAATTAGCCGTTTTGTGGCAGAAAGCCGAGACGCCCTCGATCTGCTGGAGGAGAGCTACGCCATGGCCAGATCCGGGGCGGCCTCATACGGCAAGAGGCGAGGCGTGCGTGGAGACCGCCAAGAAGGCGCTCGAGACGCTTAAAGGTGTTGAACGGGCGCTGGGCTAGGTACGCGTTGGAGAGATTCTCCCTCCTCAAGAGGTGGAGGGAGCTAGCCGCGATTATCGCGAGGGCGTGTAGGGAGGTGGCGGGCGACTGCGAGGTGTACGTCGTCGGCGGGGCGGTCGAGGACAGGCTGACGGTGCTGAGCGATATAGACGTGGTCGCGATGGTGGAGGACCCCGCGCTGAGGACAATTGACGTCGTTATAGCGGTGAAGAGAAGGGCCGAGGAGCTGGGGCTACCCGAGGACGCCCCTATCGACCTGAAGATCTTCACCCCCAGGAATTCCAAGAACTCTTGGAACGCGGCGTTTATAAAAAAGCCGTCAGGATAGAGCCGTGAGGATTAAGCTGACCTTCGTGCCGGGGCTGGAGGTGGAGTTCGTCGACAGGGAGATGTCGCTTAAGAAGATGGAGGAGTGGGCTAGGGAGAGCACTAGGCATCCCCAAGTCGTATTCGGGCCCGAAGGGTGCGGGAAGACCGCTTGGCTAAGGCAGTCGGCCGTTCTGCTTAAGGAGCTCGGCTTCCACGTCATTTACGTCGATCCTTTGCGGAAGTACTTCGAAGCGTATACAGACGTGAAGGAGGTGGCTAGGCGTCTGGCAGACGCCGCAGCTGGCGTGCTGGGAAATGCAAGGGCGTGGCTCGCTACCCTCGCCATCGATCTCACCAAGCTCTTGATAGAGAGGATGAAGAAGAAAGTCGCCGTGCTCGTAGACGACGTTTTCCAAGCAATAGGCCTCAATGAGGCGGCGCTCTATGTCAAGGCCCTCCTCGGCCTTATAGAGTACCCGCCGAGGAGCATAGACGCCATTGTCGCCGTCGTGGCCACGAGCGAGGGAGTGACAAGGAGGGAGATCGGGCGGCACAGGTGGGCCCACCTAACGCCGATGTGGAACATGCCCCGCGACGGCTTTCGCCAGCTCTACGACAAATTGCCGGGGGAAAAGCCGCCGTTTGAAAAAGTGTGGAGGGCGACGGGCGGGAACCCCAACCTCCTCGCCGAGTTGTATAAGGCTAGGTGGGATGCCGACAGCGTTGTTAAGGAGCTGTTAAGAGAAAAAAGGATAAAAGCCTTCGTCAACTCGCTGAGCGATGCGGAGAGGGAGCTTCTGAGGCGCGCCCTCGACGACCCCGACGCCTTGTTCACCAGAGAGGGCATCCCGTTGATGGATAAGCTCGTCGACATGAACCTTCTAGTCGACACCCTGCCCGAGCGCGACCCCCGGTTCTGGGCAGGAGAGCCCCCGCCCGAGAAGGACTTGGGGCTGGGAATCGGGAAAGACGTCGCCTGGCAGACGCCCCTACACAGAGAGGCCGTGAGGAGGGCTCTAGAGGGATCCTAGCAGATTTCGGCAGGCCAGCCTCTCCATCCGCGAAACTCTTGGAGCCCCCATCCCAGCTCACCATTATGCAAGCACCGACACTTGGAGACCGAGATTCCGGAGAGCCTCGCCAGAAACGCCGCGGGAAGGGCTTGCCGATGCCCCGAAACTACAGAAAGCGGCGCCGAGGGCGCACGCTCGAGGATTTGGCAGATTCCGGAAGGCCGGCTACTACGGCGCGAGCATGCCACTAGCAATGGGATACATCCCTCAACGCGCTGCACAGAGGCCGCGCCCTGCGCCGGCAAAGGAGGCGACGAGGCGCGTCAATTCACAAAAGGGGAGGGCCAAGCAGAGTTGGGAAGGCGCCAGGGGCGTTGAGATATGAGTTGCACCATGCTAAACCGCCGTTGTGTGAGTATTTAAGCAACAGGCCAAAGCACCTCGTGAAGAGGGTCAAGCTATCACTAACTCCCGGCGTAGAGGTGGAGTTCGTAGACAGGGAATTAGCCCTCAAGAAAGTAGAAGAGTGGGCGGAGAGGAGCACAAGACTTCCCAAAGTCGTATTCGGGCCCGAAGGGTGCGGGAAGACCGCTTGGCTAAGGCAGTCGGCCGTTCTGCTTAAGGAGCTCGGCTTCC
>FWWM01008449.1_pt1 | contig 19799 bp, 20 predicted proteins | sample 2228351 | NCBI WGS metagenome assembly FWWM01 (sample SAMEA103939774, study PRJEB20133) | metagenome
GGTTGGCCAGCGCGCGGGCGCGCGCGCGCAGATCGCGATCGCGCTCGGCCAGGCGATGGCGAACCGCTTCCATGTTTCCGCCGCGCGCACGTACGTATCAAAATGGGGGCCCACGGGGATAAACCTCCCGGGTGTGTTCCCGTAGGAGCAGGTGAAAATGCCACGGTAAATGGGCTGTGTGGCTTCGACGTCCAGAACATAGGCGCATGGCCCTGAACCCAGACTGCGAGCGAGAAGGTCTTCCACGCAAAGCTTATCGGGGGGTGTCTGAAAGCGCGCAATTAGGATAGGCCATCATGGGCCCCGAGCACGCCGAAGTCGGTCGCCCGGACAATTGGGATGCCGGTATCAAAACGGCGGTAAATTTTCCCTTTTCGGACGGGCTTCCCGTCAGGATATGATTGTGCTGCGGATACCGCACGCCGGCAAACGCATACGCTCCCTGACGGGAAACCAAGGGTGCGCTCCATATGCTCCCATCATCGTGCGTGAAGTTCGCGTTCCATTTAGCCATAATCGGCAAAGGCCGAACGCGGCTTCGGCAGTTTAGCTGGCGTGACCGTGTCGTAAAGGGAAACGGTCATAGCCGGCGTAGCAGCAGCTCCGGATGGCGGTTTTTCCGCGGCATAACATGTGACAACGCCAATCGCTAGACAGATCCCATACGCTTGAATTCCGCCTATAACATTCGCCCTTTCTCTTCTCGTTTTCTTTCCTGTGGATGAACCCGTCGATGCCGGAAACCCACGCATGGCCTCTCCGAGGCGACTGTTGTCTGAACTGTAACAAACAATCAATCTATTACTCCGTCGGTTCCCAGACATACCGACCCGTATGGTCAATATAGCCTTCCTTGTCGCCAACGCCTATACGAGCCAGGCCTCGGTCAAATTCCCATGCCGCATCAAATTTCGCGTCGATAACCATCCTGCCCGTTTTATCTACGTACCCGTGCTTTTCCCCGACCAAAACCCTCCCTTTCCCTTCCGAAAACCGCCAGGCGTAGTCGTATTGCGGTGCGATAACTATCTTTCCGGTTTTATCGATATAGCCCCACTTTCCACCAGACCGCACCGGCGCTAGTCCATCGGGAAATGGCCTCGCATCTTCGAACTGCAAAGGGCTCACAACCCTCCCGCTTCTGGCGATGCCGGACGGCGGACAGCTGGCGGGCTACGACCAGAGATGAGGCGTTTTCCGTCCGAAAGGCCATCCTGTGGCCGTTCAGCCAGCCGTTCAATCAGACGCCGACGCCATCGTTCCAATCGGGCTCTGTAGCGGGGATCGCCAGCCAAATCATGTTTTTCTTCCGGATCGTTCAGCAGGTCAAAGAATCGCTCGCGGCCTGACACGGGAAACCAGATGTATTTCTCCGTGCCGTCCGTGAGGAATTGCATGGCGTTGGTTGGTTCGTAGCATGCCGAATGCTCCCCGTGCACAAACTCGCGACCTGGAAGCACCGAGGCACCCGCGCAGAGAGGCAGCAGACTCCGTCCCTCCGTCCTTGCGGGGATGGGCACGGAAGCCGCTTCGAGGAGCGTCGGATAGATATCTTCCAGCACGACAGGGACGTTGCAGCGTCCTGCCCGGACAACTCCTGATGCTGGCCGAATAATGAGGGGCACACGCGCGGATCCTTGATAGGCGTAGCTTTTGCGAAAGAGATTATGATCACCCAGCATTTCGCCGTGATCCGAAGTGAAAAGAATAAACGTGGGTCCGCAGTCCCACTCCTCAAGGGCCGCGACGACGCGGCCAATCTGTTGGTCGATGTGGGAAATCTGCGCGTAGTAGGCGCGTCGTGACTGCAGGAGAACTTCCGATGGCAGAGTTCCATACCAGGCGTCAGGATCTGTGACTTCCGCGCCATATTCGGCGGCCCAATCCCCCACCGGAACGGGTGGCACAGGGCGATGTTGAAACCGATCCCACCAAGTCTGCGGGGGATCCAACGGGGCATGTGGGCGATGGAAGGAAAGGTTCAGAAAAAAAGGGCGACGCCGGTCTCGCCGGCGCAGAAACGCGATGCCGCGGTCTGCCACCCAAGTATTGTTGTGCCATTCCTCAGGGAGATGACTGGGACGGCTCATCCAGGAATTAAAGCTCAATCCGTGGTCGGTTTCCTTCAGACGCCCCCCGGTCCGTTCCTGAAGCCACTGGTGGTAATGGTTGACATAATCGTCATGAAACCGCTGCAGGCCTTCGTACGATTCAACTTCCTCAAAACCGAAGCGCGCCGTCTGCGGGTAAAAATGCGTTTTACCCACGGCATGCGTCTGGTAACCGGCCTGGCGCAACCGCTCGGGAAGCATGTCGATATACTCCCATGGAACCTGATCCCGGTATCCCAACCGACCATGTCCTGAAGGGCTCAGCCCCGTCATGATGGAAGCTCGCGCCGCAATGCACGACGGACACGAACTGAATGCGCAGGTGAACACAACGCCGGTCCGCGCCAGCTCGTCGAGATGAGGGGTCTCGACAGTCGGGTGGCCCAGGACGCCCAGGCTGTCCCCGCGCATCTGGTCTGTCAAAAGAAAAAGAATGTTCGATCGATTGCTCACGGGCACGGTTTTACCACCGTTCTGGCAGACGCCGCACGTATTTTTTGAGGTTTCCCTCCCCGGCGCTCTTGTAAAAGGCCGTTCCGTCCATGCCCGTCGTTTCCGTGGCCTACAGGCCCGCGAAACACGCAAAACGCCTGTCGTGCCATACATGGGTGCAGCGCGCACGCGACTCGGCAAAGGTTCATCGAACGGCAAAAATCACGCGTGGACGCTTGCGAGTCAGGTGGGAATGGCACCCGCATTCTTTCCATATCCCGGTTGTATGGCAGGGGCAGGGACACCCGCCCGCCGAGGCGTCGCCACGCGGCTTCACACATGTCGGCAGCAGTCCCCCCGACTGGGTGATTTCCCCTTTCACGCCGGATCGTCCGCAGGCCTCGGCCGACGGGCACGACACACCTGGAAGGCGACCGTCTATCCCGTGCCGCATACAGCCAGAGGTAGCGTCCGCCGAGACCATCGCAAGAGAACATTCTCCCCTTGCGCTCGTGTCGCAGGCGATCGAAAAACTCCGGAGCACAGAACGCTTGCCATCCGGTCCTTTTTAAGCCATAGTTGAAAAAATTGGTTCGGACTGGCCGGACGCGTGACGAAGGCAACGGCATGAAGAATAACACCGAACAGGATTTCCCACGGCGCCTGGCCGAACTGGAAGACGCACTGCGCCAGAAAGAAGCCGTCGAAGAATCGCTCCGTAAGACGGAACAGGCGCTTCGCCAAGCCAACATGCAGCTTTCCGCCGCCCTGGCCGAGATCAAACGATCCCATCTCAAAATGATCCAGTACGAGCGTCTGGTGGCCCTGTGCCAGATGGCCCGCAGCATTGCGCACGAATTGAACAATATCCTGATGCCTATCCTCGGATTCAGCGATCTGCTCCTTCAGAATCCCGAGACGCTGTCCAACCGCGCGGAAACGGTAAACATCCTCGCGGATATCCGAACTGCTGCCCAGGAGGCCGCCGCAGTGATCCGACGACTCCGTGAATTCTACCGGGCGTCGGACGACCCGCAAACCCTTACCACGCTCGAGGTCAACGCCCTGATCGAGAGCATGCTGGATCTCACGCAGTCACAATGGAGCGAACTGCAGGCTAAGGGAACGGCCATTCGTGTCGAGCGGCGTTTGGAAGACGTACCCCCTATCCGTGGCGTCGAGTCACAACTGCGAGAAGCACTCATGCATCTGACGCTCAACGCGTTGGATGCCATGCCTCAGGGAGGTGTCCTTTCCTTTCGTACACGCGTGGACGGCGACTGGGTGGTGCTGGAAATCGCTGACACCGGCGTCGGCATGACCGAAGAGGTCCGACGGCGATGTTTTGAACCGTTCTTCACCACAAAAGGGCCGGAGGCGACCGGAATGGGGTTGGCCGTTGTTTACGGAATCGTTCGCCGGCACGGCGGGTCCGTTGAAATCGAAAGCGCCCCTGGAACAGGAACCTGCGTTCACATCCGGCTTCCCCGCTCTGAACGGGCACCCGAAACGGCTCCGTCGCCCCCACACGTTGCGCTGCCGCTCCTACGCGTGCTCGTCATTGACGATGACCCCTGGTCCTGCAACGTGAACCGCGGTTATCTCCATGCCGAGGGCCATACCGTCGAGGTTGCGGAAAGCGGAGCCGAGGGGCTGGATCGGTTTCGCGCCGGGAGTTTTGATCTCGTCATTGTGGATCGCGCCATGCCCGACATGAGCGGCGATCAGGTCACCCAGACGATCCAGGCTGAACGTCCGGGAACACCGGTCATTATGCTGACGGGATTCGGCGAAATCATGCGGGAAAGCGGGGAACACCCTCCGGGTGTGGCACTCGTTTTGAGCAAGCCCCTCACCGGACAGGAGTTGCTATCCGGCATCAGCCGGGTGCTAGGGAAACACCCCGCATCTCCGTGTTCGGGCCCGGCGGCAACCTGATGTGCTCGAAGGTTCCTGTGTCCCCTTCGTCTTTGCCCATGCCCGATCCGCTGAAAGGGTGGCGGCGGCGCCTGTGGGCGGCCTTTGCCGTGGGCAGTGTGATCCCGCTGCTTGTTTTTGCGTATGTCCTGACGCACGTGGCGCTCCAGCGGCCCTGCCCACCGGCATGTCCTTTTCTGGTGTTCGCCCTACTGGTTGTTCTGGCGCTCAGCGGCTACGGACTCCTCGCGCGGCACGTGGGAACACTTTCCGCATGTGTCCGCTACATGCGAGAAATTGCCCTCGGCAACGGGGAGGCTCCGCCCCCGTCGGCACCCGACCGTGATTCCGACTTTGCCGCTCTTCTAGCATCCGTGACCGCGGCCGTGACGCGGTTGCGACAGGACCGCGTTCAGCTGAAGGAGCTTTCCGACACCCTTCAAGCCAAGGTGGCCGAACGCACAGCCGAACTCCAACAGCTGACCGAAAATCTGCGCCGAGAAATGAAACAACTTCAGGAGACAGAGCGCGCCCTGCAACGCAGCCGCGAAAGCTTTCACCATATCGTCGAGCGTCATCACGACGGCCTGTTGGTGCTTGGAGCGGACGGCTTGATCCGGTTTGCCAATGCCGCCGCCCAACACATGCTGGCGGCGGAAAAGAATCCATCCCTTCTGAATCGGACCTTGCCCATTCCGTGGAACGGGGAAAACCCTCACACCGGAGTCCCTATTCGACGCACCAACGGAAACGCCGGAATCGGCGAGTTGCGGGTTTTTGAGACGGAATGGGAGGGATCGCCGGCACGGCTTGTTATCGTACAGGATGTCACGGAACGGCGGGAAGCGGAGGAGGCCGTGCGCCAAGGGTATGTACGGATTGAAGGGGCGTTGCGCGATCTATCCGAGACCACCTCCCGACTGGTTGCCGAGGCGTCCCACGAATTGCGAACGCCGCTGGCCATCATTCGTGAATTTTCGGCTCTCGTCCACGACGGAATTGTCGGGCCGCTCACGCCCAAACAAAAGGACTGCCTCCATACGGTCCTGCGGAACTGCGATCGCATGACCCATCTGATCAGCAACATGCTTGATCTGTCCCGGATCGAGTCCGGAAAGCAGAACATTCACCGTCAATCGTTGGATCTGCAACCGCTTCTCCGCGAGGTCGTTTCCGAGTGGGCTCCCCAGTGCCAAGCCAAGGAGCAGAAGCTGGTCTTCGATATTCCCGGCGTGCTCCCGGCCGTGTATGCCGATCTGGAAAGCGTGCGCCGCATCCTGACCAACCTCCTAGGGAACGCCCAGAAGTTCACTCCATCGGGGGGAGCGATTCGGGTGTTCGGCGCCGTGGAGGGGCGCTTTGTCACGATCTCCGTACAGGATACCGGGCCCGGGATTGCGTGGGAGGACCAGCAACGGATCTTCCAGCCTTTCTACCGCAGCCGTCAGGCGGAAGACGCCGGCATCAAGGGATCCGGTCTAGGCCTTTCCATCGCGCGCAACCTGGCTCAACTCAACGGAGGCTATCTTGCGGTTGAAAGCGAACCCGGACGCGGGAGCCGCTTTTTCTTTCCCCTACCCGTCTATCAGGTGTCCCCCCGCCACCGCGTGCTGCTTATTGATGACAGTGCGCCCAGCCTCGAACTCATGGAGCAGATGCTCCGCCGGTCCAACCTGGATCTCGAGGTGCAGACCTCGCGCAGCAGCATCCAGGCGCTGCTGGACATCGGAGAACTCCAGCCTGATCTGGTGGTTCTGGACGTCCACCTGGCCGACCTGGCGGGGCAAAGAGTTCTCACCGCCCTCCGCCGCAAACCCGAAACGCAGACCCTCAAAATCCTGGCGGTGTCAGGCGATCCGGACGCACTGGCCGAATGTCGCGACGCGGACGCCGTGCTGGCGAAGCCCTTTTCCAGCCACGATTTCGTGCAGAAAGTCGTTCAGCTTTTGGGTATTGAACGCCGAGCCCGGCGTGTATAAAGTCTAAGGCAGAAGCTCGGCGCGCTATGGCTCGACGGGCCGCGTGACCCGCTACAGACTCGCTCGAAAAAGGTTATGGCGAACTTCAAACGCATCTTGATTGTTGAAGACGAACCCGAATTTCGGCTGGCCATGAAAATGCGCCTCGAGGCAGCCGGCCACCTCGTTCTGGAGGCGGAGGACGGAGCCTCTGGGCTTGACGCCGCTCGGACCCTGCGTCCCGACATAATTCTTCTGGATATCATGCTGCCCCGGATGGACGGATATCAAGTAGCCCGCTTGCTCAAATTCGACGAGGCCTACCGTGACATTCCGATTGTCATGCTCACGGCGCGTTCACAGCAGGCGGATCGTGAAACGGGGCGAAACTGCGGCGCCGATGCCTATCTGACCAAGCCGGTGGCCGCGGAGGAGCTGCTGCAAACCCTGGACCGCCTGCTGTCCTCGCCAGCGGCGGAGCCGCACGCCTCATGAGCCAAGAATCTTCCGATTTCGCTTCTCTACCCTGGCCCGATGGCGAGCTGGCCCGCCGTCTTCTGAACCGCGGACGTCTCAGCCGCCAGGTTCTCCACGCCGCCGTGGAGGCCTGCCAAGCCGGCGGCAAGCCGCTGGCCGAACATCTGACGCTCGCCTGCCAGGTCCCGACTCGCGATGTATATGGAGAACTGGCGGCCATTTACGGAGTCCCGTTCGTGGAGCTGAAAACCTATGTCTTCGACTCCGCCGTGGCCGCTCTGATCGGGGAAGACCTCGCCCGCGAGCTGAACGTCCTGCCCCTTTTCCTCATCAACAACACCCTGACCGTCGCTATGGCCGATCCGGCCGACGTCACGGTGACCGACCGGCTGTCCGCCGCAACCCATCACACCATCGAAACCTGCCTGGCCGCCCGCGAAGACCTTCGGGAGGCCATCAACCGCGTGTATGGGGGAAGCGGGAAGGTTAAACGGTTTCTCGATGAGATGGGCGACCGTGCCGTTCCGCTAACCGCACGGACGGAGGTGGAGGAATCGGTCATCCAAAACCCCGAATCGCCTGTGAGCCAACTTGTGGACCTGATTCTCGCCCAGGCCGCGCGCGATCGCGCCAGCGACGTCCATATTGATCCGGACGAGCAGACGCTGCGCGTCCGGTTCCGGGTGGACGGCCTGCTCTACGATCTGGCGCCGCCGCCCCGCCATCTCCACTCGTTTATTGTGTCGCGGATCAAGGTGGTGGCTAACCTAGACATTGCCGACAGCCGACTCCCCCAGGATGGCCGGTTCACGATCACCGTGGACGGCCGGACCATTGACGTACGCGTGGCGACCATGCCCACAATCGATGGCGAAAACGTGGCCCTTCGCCTGCTAGATGCTCAGGAAATGGACATCCCGCTGGAACGGCTCGGGCTTGACGAGCCGCTTCGCGTCCAAATGGAGGCCCTGATTGCCCGGCCGCATGGACTTCTTCTGGTCACGGGACCCACGGGAAGCGGCAAATCCACGACGCTATACGCCATGCTTACCCGGGCCCGTTCGCCGGAACGGCACATCATCACCCTGGAAGATCCCGTCGAACGCCGTCTGGGAGGGATCACGCAAATCCCAATCAACGAACCGGTGGGCTTGACGTTTGCCGTGGCTCTGCGCACCGTTCTACGCCAAGACCCCGATGCCATCATGGTGGGAGAAATCCGCGATACGGAAACGGCGCAGCTGGCGGTCCGAGCCGCGCTCACCGGGCACCTGGTGTTTTCCACGGTGCACACACGGGATGCTCCGGGCGCCGTTACGCGCCTGGAAAATATGGGAGTGGAGCCGTTCCTGCTGGGCTCCTCGCTTGTTGGCGTCATCAACCAGCGGCTCGTCCGCAAGGTCTGTGCCGAATGCCGCACGCTCGTGCCCCTGCCCGATCCGGTGCGGCAGCGCCTCGAGGCCGTAGGCATTCCGCCGCCGGCCCAGGTCGCGCGCGGCCGAGGGTGCGGCCATTGCCGCCAGACGCGATACCGCGGCCGCATTGCACTGTTCGAATTCATGCCATCGACTTCCGCCATCGCCCCGCTCATCCAGGCCGGCGCGGATGCCGGAACGCTGCGCGTCCGGGCACGGGAGGCCGGTATGCGCAGCGTTTTTGAGGATGGCATCCGCAAGGCCGGCGAGGGCATCACCACTGTGGAGGAAGTCTTCCGCGTGGTCGAGGTCGAGGCCATGCCGTCGGCCGTCGCAGCAGCGGAGACCACTGCGGTGTCCTCTGCGTCTACTCCCGCACCACCGGCCGGGCCCGCCGGGCCGCGCCTCGATCTTTCGGAATACCGCGAAACTCTGGCCCGTTGGCTCGGCGCGGGCCGTTGACAAACGTTCGGACGCGGTGGTAAAGCTCGATCCGGCATCGCCCGGATGGTTCCCCACCGAACGATATCGGCTTAGTCATGTACGAGGCATATTGGAAGCTGTCGTGCCGTCCGTTTCAAAATATTCCGGATCCCACCTTTTTCTACCGTTCCCCCCAGCACGAGGACGCCTTGGCCAGGCTGGCCTACGCCGTCAACGAGGGCATGGGAGCGGCGCTCCTCACGGGAGATTATGGATGCGGCAAAACCTTTCTCGTGCAAGTCCTTTTTTCCCGGCTCGGACCCGGCGTACTGCCGGTGTCCTGCATGGCCCAGCCGACCATGACGCTCCTGGACCTGCTCCGGCTCATGACCCGCAGCGTCACCGGCCAGAATCTGGCGCTGAACCGCTCGGATCTCCTCCCCGACGCCCTGGTTGAAGCCCTGCACCGCCGGCTGATCGAAAACGATCGCGACGGCCGCCATACGCTGCTGGTGCTGGACGAGGCGCATCTGCTGGTGCCAGACACGATTCTGGAGGCAACCCGGCTCCTCCTGAACTACGAGGGCCCAGGCGGCTTTCTCCTGACGCTCCTTCTGGTGGGGCCCCCGGAACTGGCCGAACACGTCCAGCACCTGAAGCCGCTCGCTCAGCGTATTCCCATCAGCGCACGTCTGTGCCCTCTGGCGCGGTCCGAACTGGAGCCCTATATCACAAGCCGTCTGGCCCAGGCCGGATGCCAGGAGCCTCTGTTCACGCCCGACGCGATCGCGGCGATCGCGGAGTACTCTGGAGGTATCCCCCGGCGTATCAACACGCTGTGCGACGTTAGCCTCGCCCTCGCGTGCGTCCAGCGCGCCGAGCAGGTGGACGCCGCGCGGGTCCGTGCAGCGGTTGAGCGGTTCGGTGTTCTATAGGGAGTCGGCATGTACAGTTACGCCTATCGTGCCGTGAACCGGTTGGGGCATCCCGTACAGGGACGCGTTCGCGCGGCCAACCTGCAGGAGGCCCAGCGGCAGATCGAAGCCAACGAACTTGTCCCCATCGAAATCCGCTCCGCCGAAGAAACGATGCGGCGCGGCGCGGCGCGGTTCCGCCGCCTGCGCGTGCGGCCGCGTGATTTCATCCTGTTCAACCGGCAATTCGCCGCGCTTTTGAACGCGGGCGTTCCTATCCTCCAGGCGCTGGAGGTCCTGCGCAGCCAGGCGGCCAGCCCGGCGCTGCGCGCGGTGGCTTCCCGTTTACAGGAAACCGTGAGCGGCGGCGCGCGTCTGTCCGAAGCTGTGGCGGAATTCCCCCGTGTGTTCCCTGCCAGTTTCATTCACATGCTTATGGCCGGCGAAACGAGCGGTTCCCTGCCGGAGGTGCTCCGGCGCGCCGCAGACTGGATGGAACGCGAAGAGCAGACGTGCGCGGACATCCGGGCCGCTGTCCGGTATCCGATCGCGGTGCTCATCGCCCTGGTTCTGGCCTCCCTGACGCTCGTCACCATGGTGATCCCTACCTTCGCGCGCCTCTTTGCCCGCTCTCGGGTCCCCCTCCCCTGGCCGACCCGGATGCTTCTGGCGATTAACGACGTCCTGCAGGCACACGGGTCGAAACTGCTGATCGGTCTTATCCTACTCATTGTCGCCATACGACTCCTGCTCCGGATGTCCGTGCTGCGGCCGGCTTGGGATCGGCGTCTGTTTCACCTGCCGGTGATCGGGGCCCCCTACACCCAGGTTGTTCTGGCTCGATTTGCCCGTATTCTGGCCCTCCTGGTCCGAAGCGGCGTCCCCGTCATTCGCTCCCTTCAGCTGGCTCCGGGTGTCGTGGCCAATACGTACTTCCGGGCCTGTGCACAGGAGGTACTCCAGGAGGTGGAGTCAGGCGCTTCCGTGGTGGAGGGTTTCCAGCGGTGCGCACTTTTTCCCCGCATGCTTGTGAGTCTGGTCGGGGTTGGTGAAAAAACCGGAACGCTGGACGAAATGCTAGAGCATCTGGCCACAGAGTTCGAGGCGGAAACGCGTTATAGACTCCGCACCCTGACCAGCACCCTCGAGCCGGTCATTACGGTGATCGTTGCCCTTGGCGTTCTCTTTCTCGCCCTTGCGGTGTACCTTCCTATCTGGAGTCTTTCCGACGTGCTGCGGTAAACCCTATAGGGGGGGGCGCAGGGCAGGGGAAGGAAAAGCTGGTCCCCTTCGGAAAAGGCCAGACATCTTGGCCAGGGGTGACACGTTCACGTCCCTTTGCTCTCGAAGAGAAGAGAGGGGAATTTCGATGTGCCTCCTTGCGGGGCAGCGAACACGACGGGGCAGTAGGATTCGTCGTGTCTGACGCGGCAGAAAGGTTCGGGTAGAGAAAAACCGATGGGACGCACGCCAACGCGTGCCGCCCTCTCATGGCGATGGCAAATTCACCGCGGATTCCGGAGAGGCCACAAACGCCTCGCCGTCTTCCTGCTGCCGCACCCACCACACGGCCTCCGCGACCCCACCGGCGGATCAAACAGTCTTGCCGCCTCCGCCCGCCCGCTGTTCGCTTCCGGAACTTCCGGTAAAGGTCAGCAGCACCATTCCCAGGGACCGCTGTCGCAAGACCTGCGCCAGTTCCACCCCGTTCACCCCTGGCAGGTCCAGATCACAGATGGCCACCCCGTGCTGTTTCCGCTCCCAGGCGGCCAGCGCGCCGGCCGCGTCCTCAACGGTTGTGCGCGCCACACCGTGCCTTCATCCGCGCACCCCGACGGCCTATTGCGTTCCCTTGCTCATCCACAACGCACATGAACATATGCCACGCCCCTTTCCCACAGTGACCGTGTAGCAGTCCAAGGGACACGTCTACCGCCTCCGCCGAACACCGGGGCTACACTGCCCGCCTGCACCCGTCATTCTGGCGGCATCGTATATTCCAAACACATCGTCCCCTCCCGCGCGGCCAGCCCTACTCCCTCCGCTCTCACGCGGCGCACCTTCACCGCCTCCTGCCCCGGCGCGCGGGCCATACCTCGCGCGTCCCGCCACGCCGACTCCGCGGCCACGGCCCATGCCGTCGCCACCACCGCCAACCCCAGAACCTCCACACCTGCCTTCATTCCACACCCCCTTTGCCTGTTACCCGCACCACAAACCAGCCGCCCACACAACCGCCGAAACGACAACGAGCAAAAAAACGGTAAGCCGCCTCCACTGAAAACGGAACACAGGAAAAGCCACGGCGTTACGAAGCCTCTGAACGGTCTCGCCGACAAATTTCTCTTCACTTTCCTCGGCCAAAATGCGTAACCGCACCATGTCGGTGAACGCTTCCACAGACCGGCTCCAACACCATCCCTGCGCCATCATTTCCTCTAGCTGAAGCCATGCCGCCAACTCCCGCGCCAAACGACCATCCGCCCGCACCAACGCCAGCAGACGTTCAAGCTGATCGGGCGTGAACTCCTCGTCGAGAAGCGCTGACGCCAACGTCGGAAATTCCTCGCCGTTCATACCAAAAGCCTCTCGCTACGGATTTTCTCTTCCACGCATGCGCGTACGGTCTGGCGAATGCGAACCAGTCTCTGACGAATGGCCTCCGCACTCATACCCAAACGTGCGCCCAGCGACGTGGACGGCTCCCTTCGTTCGTAGTGCTGGAGAAGAAGAAAACGGCTCTTTTCGGACAGCTGTTGCAAACAGTCCTGCAGCACACGGAGCAAACGGCTCTTCCTCGCCTACCGTTTGATCGAGAATTTCGCTCAGGTGCTCGGACAAAAGGCGGGATCGCCGTACCGCCTTGCGCCGTTCATTTGCCACCAAGCGACGCGCAAACCCTTTCGCCCACCGGCCAAAATCGCCCTCGGGATCAAACCGGTCTTTTTCCCGCCACGCCAAAAGAAACGCTTCCTGCGCAATGTCGTCGACCATATCCGCACACACGCCCAAAGAACGGACGAAAACACGCACAGAGGCTTGGTGATCGCGGATCAGATGCGTGTACTCATCCAGGGTCAGCCTTTTCATGCTTTCCCCTATATAATTGTCGCCAGAGAAACAACTGTGACATATTTTTTTGATTTTGTGATTCCCCCATGCCGTCTAGACAATAGGTTGCCCATGGAAAAGGAAAAACATCAAACCCAAAGCCGACAATCTGAGAGCAACGCCTCTCCTTCCCTCAGCTCTGCCACGACTATCCCTGCTGTGGACATGGAGGCAAAAAAACGCGATCAGACCACGATGGGTACATTCCAGGGGATATGAGCTATTTCACGCCCGCACCAGAGACTTTCCCCTCGGGTATACCGGAGGCCTTGATCTTTCCCCTCCATCCGCTACGCACCGCCAAAGTGTGCCCTATTGTATCGGTCATCGAAAAAACGTCACCCATCGCACTTCCTCGTCGAGACTGTTGAAGAAATAAGACCCAGGCTGATCGGATTGCGCCTTCCCAGAAACGGCCGGGTACGCTAGGATAACGCTTAATGACGCTCGATCAGAAAACACGCATCCAACTTTTTGCCGTGGTGCCGATTGTCATGGCTTTCCTTCTCAGCCTGGGCATCATGGTGCTCGCGCGGGAACTCGAAGGCCGCTGGCTCGTTTACCTGTTAGCGTGCGGGTTTGCCATCCTCGCGCTTGTTGCGAGCGGGGTTCTTTACGTCGTGGGGCGGACCTTTTCCTTCCGGCTGGCGGCGCTCGAACAGGGGGCCGCTCTAGCTCGGAGCGGCGCGGCAGAACCCGTTGTTCTGTCGGGCGAGGACGAGTTGGCGCAGATTTCGCGCGTTCTCGGCGACATGACACGCGAAGTGCGTGCCTATTTGGAGCTCAGCCGCAAACACACCGAGCTCCAAGCCCAACTGGCGGATCTCCATCGGGTCGCCGAATCGCTTCGACGCACGAACATGGAACTTTCCGACAGTCTGGAGCGACTCACGCGAGCTCAGGAACAAATTCTGCGCCAAGAGCACGTTGAACTTCTCGTGCCGATGCTGAGCGGCATGACGCACGATTTCAATGAGGGGCTCACGGCTATTCTGGCTTTGACCGAATTCGTTCGCGAGCACCCGGAGAAAGTCGCCGGGAATCAACAAATTCAGCGCTGGTTTGGGGCTATCGAGACGATCGCTCAGCAGGCGCGGCAGAAACTTCACTCCCTGTTGCAGTGGACGCAGCCCTTAGAAAGTCGGGCGGAACCTGTGCGCCTTCGCGACGTCGTCGAGAAGGCCCTTCGCGCCACGCAGCCAAAATGGGAGCAAGAGGCCCAGGCGCGTGGCGCCAGGATTCGCGTGGTCACCGATTATCGCGACACGGAGACTCTTCGCGGCGTTCTCCCGGACCTGGTCCGCCTGGTTTCCCATGTGATCGTCAATGCCGTGGAGGCTATGCCGCAAGGGGGAACCCTGACGCTTCGGACCGCAGACACCACGGACGGCGCAAGCCTGCAGGTGCAGGACACGGGAGTGGGGATGGACGAGAAAATCCTCGACCGGGCGTTCCGACCGTTTTTTTCCACTAAGGAAGGCGCCGCCGGGCTGGGATTGACGGTGGCCCGCGGCATTGTGCAGCAGCACGGCGGCAAGATCGGCTTATCCAGTCGTCCCGGCGGCGGCACACGTGTCTTTGTGGACTTACCGGCCAATCTACCCCTCGCCCCGCCGTCTCCCGAGGCGAACCTGCCCCCCCTTCGCCGCACGTTGCGCGTCCTCCTCGTCGAGGACGACAAATGGACCATGGATTTCATTGCCCAAAATCTGAAGGCTGAGAACCACGACGTCGAGACGGCCCGGAACGGAATTGAAGGACTGGACCGGTACCGTGAGGGCCGCTTTGATGTGGTCATAACGGACCGCGCCATGCCCCTGATGAACGGCGATGAACTGGCTCGCACCATCAAGCGGACGTATCCGTACGAGCCCGTGGTGATGCTGACCGGGTTCGGAGAAATCATGAAAAGCAAGGGAGAATATCCTCCGTTCGTGGACGCCGTGGTCAGCAAGCCGGTCACGATGCAAGAGCTGACAAGGGCTATGGCAGAAGCCTTGATCAAACAGGGACACAGCCTGACGTAACGCGTCGGCGAGGCGCGCTTTTCTTCCCGGCCGTCCTGCGGTTCACTCCGACCCACGTAGCCGTTCGGATTGCATCGCCTTACGCAGTAAACGGATGGCGCGGTGGAGGCGGCTCCTGGCCGCCACTTCGCCAATTCCCAGTCTGGCGGCAACACGCACGTAGGGAAGCCCTTCAACGTACCGCAGGGTCACGACAACACGAAGCCGCTTCGGAAGGCGAGCCACAAGCGCCATCACCTGCTCGGCACGGTCGGAAGACGACGGCGGAGACTCTATCTCTACCTGCCGCTCAGACGCCAGGGAGAGAAGCGGGTTCCGGCCTATCCGGTCGTTCCGGGTTTTCCGCCTCCACTCGCGTACGGTATTGATGGTGATGCCGCACAGCCACGCGGTGAACCGCAGGGGATTCCGAAGTCGGCTCAGGTCGCGGTACGCCCTACAGAAAGTTTCCTGGGCAAGATCCTCGGCTTCATTCCCGTTCCGGGTGTGCTGACGCGCGAGGGCGAGCACCAGACGCTGGTGGGTTCGGACAAGTTCTGCGAAAGCCTCCGGATGTCCCGCCCGAGCCTCCTTGACCCATGCGGCGGCCGTCTCGGGTCGAATCCCCGGTTTTTCCCCCTCGATCAGATGTTCAGAACTGGGGTCTGCCATGGAACACGCGTCCTGTCGCGTGCCTTCCACGCGGGTTTTTCGGTCCAGCCGCCGCATGTCCTTACAGGGGACTCATCGCCATCATGTTGCGCGACCTACGGGAAGTGTTGATCGTCTAGAAGCCGCTTACTCGGCCGGTCTGCATTCGGTTCCATCCGGCTTTGGCGCGTCAGCGGGCGATAGTCCGGTGAGAACCTTCAGAATCGCGTGGATGGAGCCGGCGAGATTCTCCAGCCCATAGCCTCCCTCCAGGACAAAAACGATGCGCCCCTTCGCATGACGGGTGGCCAAATCGTACAGTTCCCTGGCCATCGCCACGTACCCCCGGTCCGTGTACCGGAGCCCTCCCAGAGGGTCCCCCTTATGTGCGTCGAATCCCGCAGACACCAGCACAAATTCTGGTCGGAACTTTTCCATCGCCGGTTTGAGACTCGTGTGAAAGGCTTCCCACGCCGCCTCATCGGTGGAACCGACGGGAAGGGCCACGTTGAGGGTAAACCCTTTTCCCCTGCCGCGTCCCGTTTCCGTGGGATGTCCCGTGCCCGGATAGATGCCCTGCTGGTGGAGGCTGAAGTAGAAAACCGAATCGTCCTCGTAGAAAATGTCCTGCGTCCCGTTCCCGTGATGGACGTCGAAGTCGACGATGAGAATACGCTGAAGGCCGTGTTGATGTTGCAGATGGCGGGCGGCAATAGCGACGTTGTTGAAGACACAGAACCCCATGCCCCGAGCGCGCGAGGCATGATGGCCCGGTGGACGAACCAGAGCAAAGGCTGCCGCGACCTGCCCGGCCATAACCGCATCACACCCTGCGAGGGCCGCCCCGGCGGCGAGAAGCGCAGCCTCCCACGTACCCGGTGAAATAACCGTATCTCCGGTGCTCAAGCCATCGATCGCGCCTTCCGGCAGACTTTTGATCTCTTTTTCAACCCGTTGGATATACTCCGGAGCGTGCACAGCCTCCAGCGCGCGAAGGCTTGCCCGCGTCACCTCTGGCCAGACGAGGCGCGCGGACAGCGCCGAGTCGGCGCGAAGGCGGGCAAGGACCGCCGTGAGCCGTTCGGGTCGCTCAGGATGGCCAGGCCCCGTGTTATGCAGGAGAAATTGGGGGCTGTACAGGATGGCCACTCGCGGAATGGCGGGTCCGTCTACTCGTTTCGGCTCCTGAATAGGACCGGCCATGGCCACGCCCCAACCGGCTGCAACTCCGCACAAAAAGGAAACAAACGAAAACATCATGACGGTGTTCCTCCTCCGCGCCTATGGTTCCACCCCGTTATCCGCTACGCAATCGGCAGGCGCCCGCACGTGCCCGTGCCAGGCATCTAGCCAGGTTTCTCGCTATTCCGGTGTTGCGGTTCCGATCCTTCCTGGATCCTTCTCCGGCCATTCGTTCCGCGTCCCCTTACGCCCATGTGTAGGTGGACCCTCCTGACCCGGCACATTAGTCAAGAGAAGGGTACTCGAAGGGAGGCAAGAGGTCAACGTCGGCGGGTTGGCGGCACAGGGCAGAGAGACTCAAAGGGGCTCGTTTCCGGCCGTTGAGACCGCCTTTTTTCTGAGGCGAGGGGCCAGCCCGCTACAGATGTTGATGCCACACGGCCGCAAACGGCGGCCCAAAAAGTGCATAACGCACACGAAAAAGCGGCCGCCCGTGACACGCGAAAGGCGAGGCGACGCGCGCTGCTGCTCGGGCTCCCCCGCCATGCGCTCACCGTAACGCGTCAGCAAAAGACGCCGGGGGACAGGGCGGAGGATTCGTCGAACACCGCCGCTCGTTCCCTGACACCGTCACCCGTGGAGAGACACGCCGTGGAAACGCCGAGCGATGGACATGGGCGTGCGATAACGCATAAGGCGAACGGAGCGCACGAATCCAAAGCCATGCCGGCGGGTTGCGGCGTACTCGTCGCCCTGTCCCATCCCAATCCGCAACCGAAAAAACGACAAGGACTGTCCGATCTGATAGATAGCCTGACGTCGGGTCGCTTCCGACACGCAGCGGTTTCAGCCACAGACTGTGAGCGGTTGGTGAGGACACACCCTCGGAGCGTACCGAATCTCATCCGTCCGCGTACCCTCGTGATCGTGTTTCACGTTTTCGTGCGGCGTTGGCTGGTGGCAACCGGAACACCGTTTTGACGCTCCGGTATGTTTTGGAAGAGTAGGCCGATCAACGTCGTACCTGAGGCGTCACCGGAGGGAGCGGTCTTTTCCGGGGTTGAAGCCGTAGAACGACGGTTCTGTTCTTTTTCCGGTTGGTGGGTGTGTCTTCAGGGAAAGGGGGATTCTGGCCGGCCATTCCAACCGCGACGATGGACTCAGCGGGAACGTTTAAAGCGGATGCGAGGACCGCCGCAGCCGCCTCGGCGCGAGCCCGAGCGAGTTCGTGGTTACTGGAAAAGGGTCCGGCTCGGATGATGGGCGAACTGTCCGCGTGGCCTTCTACGATGAAGCCATAGGAGTCCAGCAAGGGGCGAATCCGACGCGCGGCGGTGTGTAGGCGGTCCATGGCGTTGGGCGCAAAATTCGTCAGAGAGGTGAAAATGCCGTGGTCAAAGACCACCCGCAGCGAAGTTCCTACCGGTCGGATGGAAGCACCGGGGATGTCCAGGACAGGCAGAGAACCCCGCGACGGAGTTCGGGAAGGAGCCTCCAAGGACGAAAAATCCAGAGCCTGCGCCTCGATGGGCGGAGGCACCGGCAGGGGCGGGGCAACAGAATCCGAAAGAGTTCGCGCGGGACTGACAGCTGATGCCTCCCGTGTTCCCGACGGCAGGGGGACGAGGTCTGTGGCGCGGGAGGGGGTCCGAACCTCTCCTGCAAAAGGCGATGGGGCTTCAGACAGGGACGTGGCAGGGCGCGGACTTGCTCGGTGGAAGCCGAGATAGAAACCGCCGAGCGTCGCGAGAACAACGGCCGCCAGAACGGACCCGACGCGGAGCAAGCGAACCGTTCGGCCGGGAGCCGATGTCCACAGGAGCGGCCGACCGATGGGGACTTTTTCCCGGAGTTGCTCGTTTTCCTGTTCGAGTTGCTCGACACGGCGGAGGAAATCCTTCTCGCGTGCCGCACTACGGTTCGCGGCGGCCTCGACGGCCGCCAACATCGCGAGGCGATTTTCGGCCGTGGCCACTTTTTCGGCAGAACGCGCGAGGTCCTCGTTACGGTCCCGCAATTCTGCCTCAAGGTCGCTTATGTAATGTTCGAGGTCCCGGGCACGGAATTCAGCCGTGCGGGTTGCGGCCTCCAACCGCTGTCGCAGGGCCATAAGCTGACGCTCCGCATCGGTGGCGCGGGCCACAGCGGCATCGCGTTCGGAAACAAGGCGAACCTTTTCTGCCGCAAAGGATGCGCGCGTTTCCGCCGACAACGTTTCATAGCCAGCCCGTTGCGTTTCGCGCTCTCCAGGGGCCTTTTCGCGCGCGGAAGCGGCTTCGCGGAGTTTCTCCAGGTTGGCGGCCTCCCGGGCGCACGCTTCTTCCGTGGCGCGTTGCACGTGACATTCGGCCTTCGACAGCCGCGCCGGGAGTTCTTCCTCATCGCAGTGCGCTGGCTCGCGCTCCGCAGCGGTCGGCTTGAACTCCACACCTTTCCTTCGAGAAGGACTTTCGCTTTCCGGAAGCCGTCTTCGTGTGGCCTGGCGTTCTGTGTCTGTCGTTTCGGGAAGCGAAGCCACTCGTGGTGGAGAAACGGCCAGCTTTTCAAACGGCAACGTCATCTGTTGTGATAGGAAGGGGGCAGCGCCCGGACCAGCATTTTGACACGACACGGATCGCTTATCCCGGAGAAGGCGTTCCGCGTGAACCTCCTGGCCGGACCTCCTGTGGCTGAGCGTGGCATCCGCGCTCAACAGCCCGGCTTCGACCAAAACCGGCACGGCCCGGACGTTGAACGGTCCGTATGTCCGACCGTTCGGAAGATGAGCGAACCACTCCATCTTGAGCGTGGGAAGGGACTCGGCCGGCTGCCAGTTGTGACCGTCCGGGGATACCTCATGACCAGGGGCAATACGGCTTTCAGCCGCCCACTGGCAAAGCGTGGGGAGATCCACAGGTCCATAGACCGACCCGTCGGGAAGCCGGGCATACCAGGTGCGGCTTGGGCCCGCACCCTTGCGAAGTTTCTCATGCATGATAGACATGGCCGTATGCCCTATTCGCCCCATGACTGGGAGGCGAGCGGCACTGCATCCCCTGTCTCCGGAGCCCTTTGCCTTTCTCCAGATTCTGACCCTGCATACCGGGACCGGCCGGGAAAATCAATCCTAACGTTAGGGAACGTTTGTGCCTGCCATGGCCGTCGCAACCGCCTCAGATTTTTTATCTCCGTGTCTAACCCGGAAAACCCTGATCATTAGCGA
>FWWM01006992.1_pt1 | contig 19795 bp, 21 predicted proteins | sample 2228351 | NCBI WGS metagenome assembly FWWM01 (sample SAMEA103939774, study PRJEB20133) | metagenome
CTCGGCCCAGGCCACCACCGGGCGGAAGAGGAGCTGGTCGTAGAGCAGCACCAACAAGAACAGCGTGAGCCCGGCCCAGAGCATGGCCTGGGCATCGGCCTGCTGGATGGCCAGGGCGATGTAAGCCCCCACCCCCGGCAGGTACTGATCCTGGTCGCGCCCCACCACGCTGATCACCTCCGAGGCCACCACGAAAAACCAGCCCCCCGAGACCGACATCATGGCGTTCCAGACCAGGTTGGGCAGGCCGAAGGGTACCTCCAGCTTCCAGAAACGCTGCCAGGGGGAGAGCCGGAGCATGGCCGCGGCCTCTTGCAGCTCCCTGGGCAGCGTGCGCAGCGAGGCATAAAAGCTGAAGGTCATGTTCCAAACCTGGGAAGTAAAGATGGCAAAGATGCTGGCGGCCTCGAGGCCGAACAGGTTCCCCCGGAACAGCCCCAAAAAGATGGCGGTGGTGGCGGTAAGGAAGCCCAGGATGGGCAGCGACTGCAAAAAGTCCAGAAGGGGGATGAGCACCCGCTCGGTGCGCGGCACCTTGGCGGCGATGGTAGCGTAGACCAGGGTAAAGGCCAGCGAGAGCAGAAGGGCGGCCAGCATCCGCAGCAGGGTGCGCAGGCCGTAGTAGGGCAGGTGGGCCGGGTTCAGGCTCACCGTGAGGTCGGGGGTGTTGGGGCCATAGGGGGCGGTGGCCCCCCGCAGGGCCAGGGTGAGCAGGAGCAGGAGCACCAAGACCCCCGGAATCACCACCAGATCCCAGCGCGAGAAGGGAGCGCGGGGCCGCAAGACCTCGGGGGAGGGGAAGACCCGCCTCATGGGCGCCCTCCCTGGCTCAGGTGTTTGAGCAGGGCCAGCACGGCCTCCTCGGCACCTGGTTCATCGGTGGCGATGATGGGGATGCGGTGGAGGCGTGCCCGGCGCTCGAGGGCCTCCTGCAAGGCCCTTACCTGGCTGAAGTGGGCCAGCGCCTCGCCGGCATCGCGCCGGGTCGTCTGCGCGCGCTGCTTCAGGCGGCGCAGGTGTTCCTGGGGTGAGCGCACCACCAGCAAGACCGTAAGGTTGAGGGGGTATCCGGCCCGGATGGGGTGGCCGGGCAACAGGTGAACACCCTCGAGCACGAGCGACCGGCCCTCGCGGGCCACCCGGCTGGCCACGGCCTGCACGCCCTTTTCCAGCAGGCGGGCCTGGGCTTGTAACCCCTGGAAGACCTTCGGGGTTCTGAGCCCATTTTGCGGGAGCAGCCGCCAGGCAGTGTAGGAGTGCGCGTGTAGCTCCGGGTAGAACTCCGCCGGGTAGGCGGTGCGCAGGGCCTCGCGCAGGTGGTCGGTGGTCTCGAGGTGGGCGCCGAGCCTTTGGGCTAGTTGCCCGGCCAGCGCAGATTTCCCCACCCCACTCACCCCGCCCACCATCAGGCAAAACGGCGGGAGTGGGAAGGAGGTACCAGTGGGATAGGCCAGAAGGTGCCGCTTCAGGATGCTGAGCATGAAAAAACCTCCTTGGGTTTGGCGGTGTCCCCAAGGAGGCTGGCCGGGCGGGCCTATGACAGGAGCACGGCACCCCCAAGGGGACTTGGCTTGGGACTGTAACTACCAGCGTCTTCCATCTGGGGTGCTTCGGCTCCTTTCTTTATGGATTTTGAGGCGTTGAGCCCTGGGCGATTATGCGCGGCGCTGGGCCAGTTGTCAAGGGGTTGGTAGAACCCGTGCTGCCATCTTCAGGGGGCCAGTGCAGGCCTTTCTCGCGATGCTGGTGTTTTAACCTGACACCGAAGGAACAGCCTCGCTCGAGGCGGTTCCCATCGGTCTTCTTTCAACGCTTGAAAGCTATCTTTCTGGCTTTACCTGGCTTCCTCGTGAATGGCGCTGGCTCCTTTCTTGAACTCCCTGATCGCTTCCCCCAAGCCCCGGGCCAGCTCAGGTAGTTTGCGCGGGCCGAAGAGCAGCAGGGCCACCAGCAGGATAACTGCCATCTCGGGAAATCCGAGGTTCACGCGCTTCCTCCTTGCACGCTGTGGAAGGGACAGGTTTAGTTGAACAGCACGTAGGGAGCGATCTTCTTCCAGAGCGAGGGGCCGATGCCCTTGACCTTGCCCTGGAGGTCGTAGGCATTCTTGTAGGGCCGGTGCTTGATGATCGCCTGGGCCAGCTTGGGCCCGACGCCGGGCAGGGTCTCGAGCTGCGCCAGGGTGGCGGTGTTGATGTGCACAGGGGCGATCTTTGCGGCCACCGTGGTCTTGCTAGCCGCCGTCGTGCTTCCCGAGGAAGCAAAGGCCATCAGCGGGCCGCCCACCACAGCGAGTGCAGCCAAAAGCAAACCCAGAGACTTTTTCATACGCATAATCCTCTCCTTCTGTGACCCAGGCACGACAGTGGTAAGGATAGGTCACGGTCGATACTGTGAAGCCAGGGCGTGAAGGCAGAATGAATTGCCCGTGCTGAAGCCTAGCGGTTGCGGCTCGACTTGACGTGGCGCACCTTGTGTACGGTGGGCTCCTGGGAGGGCACCACCGAGATGGTGCCGTCGATCTCCAGCACGGCCGAGGCCACCTGCTCGGTTCGGCTGACCCCGTGCTGGCGCAAGGCCGCCTCGAGCTCCTCGAGCTTGATCCCCTCGCGCCGCAGGGCCTCGTGGAGGATCTGGCCGTTCTGGATAAGGAGGGTGGGGCGGCCCTCGAGGGTCTGGCGCAGGGGGCTGCTGGCTACCGCGCGGTTGAGCAGGAGCAGGATGGCCGCGGCCAGCAGGCCGCCGGTGAGGCTGTTGTCGGGGCCGATCATGGCGTTCTGCACCGCGTTGGACAGCAGCAGCAGGGTGAGCAGGTCGAAGGGGGTCATCTGGCCCAGGGTGCGTTTGCCGGCCAGCCGCAACAACAGCAGCAACCCCACATAGACCACCGCCACCCGCAAGGCGGTGAACAGCAGCGTCACGCCGTCGCCCAGGGCTTGTATCAGGGCTTCGTTCATGCCAGCTCCTTGACCATTACCAGGTGCACCGCATCGCGCCCCAGCCAGGGGCGCCACAGGGGGCTGCGGGCCTCGCGCCAGATGCAAAAGCCCATGCGCTCGTAGAGCCGCAGCGCCGCCGCATTCTCGCGCGTGGTGGAAAGCTGCACCCCGGGCAGGCCCTGCTGGTGGAGGGCCTCGAGGTGGGCGCACAGGAGCGCCTGGCCCAGCCCCCGGCCCCGCCCCTCGGGCAGCAGGTTGATGTGCAACTGAACGGGATAGGCAGCGGTGGGGGCGTGGGGTAGGGCATAGCGGAGCAGGCGCCCCAGGTAGGCTAGCGAAGGCCACAACTGCGGATAATCGCCCCGCAGCGCCCGGCTGCAAAGCCCAGGCAGGGCGTGCAGCAAGTGACGGCGGTAGGCGCCCAGGTGAGCGCCCAGGACGTAGCCCACCGGCGCCTCCTCTGCAAAAGCTATAAAGCTCCCCCGGCCCGCTGGGCCCAGGTAGGGCCGCACCCAGAGGTCGGTGAAGAGGGTGGCATCGGGGAAGAAGCGCCGGGCGCTCTCACCGAAAAAGCCCGTTGCGTAAGCGATATGGCCGAGGGCCTCGAGGTCTTCCATGCGGACTTCACGGATTTTATCCATAATAGCTCACGTGCGCCGGTGGATCAGAAAACGGTATATGCTGTTGACAGCTTTGCTGGTGGCAGCGGTGGTGATCAATGCGCCGTCCATGGTTGCCTGGGGCTACGGTTTTTATTATCGCCTTACCGTGAACCGCCTGCCCCAAATGCCCCTGGCGGGGGAGCGGCTGCTGGTGCTTTCGCCCCACCCCGACGACGAGAGCCTGTGCTGTGCGGGGGCCATCCAGCAGGTGCTGAAGCGCGGGGGGGAGGTCTGGGTGCTGTGGTTTACCAGTGGGGACGGCTTTGAGTGGGACGCGGCGCTGCTGGAGGATACCCTCAGGCCGCAGGGCCGGGCCTCCCTCGAGCTGGGGCAGCGTCGCATGGGCGAGGCCCGCCTGGCCGCCCGCCGTCTGGGGGTGCCCCAGGATCACCTGATCTTTTTGGGCTACCCCGACCGGGGCCTGCGGGCTTTGCTCGAGCGCCATCCCCAGGGCACGCCCTACCGCTCGCACCTGACCCTGGTTAGCCATGTGCCCTACGCCGATGCGCTCTCGCCTGGCGCCCCCTACACCGGCGAGTCGCTGCGGCGCGACTTCCGGCGGGTGCTCGAGCAGGTGCAGCCCACGCTGGTGCTGGCCCCTTCCCCCAGGGATGCCCACCCCGACCACCGCGCCGTGGGGCTGCTGGCCCAGCAGGAGGTCGCTGCTGAGCGGCTGCGCTTCTGGATTGTGCACGGTGGGCTGGAGTGGCCCTTGCCCAAGGGCCTGCACCCCCAACTGCCCCTCGAGCCCGCCCCGCGGGGCAAGGGCCTGCCCTGGCAGCGCCTGCCCCTGAGCCCCGAGGAGCGTACGGCTAAGCTCGAGGCGCTGCAGGCCCACGCCAGCCAGATGCAGTTGCTCGCACACTTCATGCTGGCTTTCGTGCGCGAAAACGAACTCTTTAGCCCTCGAGGTGAGTAGCGCTCACCTCCTTACTCACCGGCCCAGGTATGGGCGGCCTTGGGGCCATCGGGGATGAAGCCATAGCGCGCATAAAGCTGGTAGCCGGTGCGGATTTGCTGGCGGGCGGCCTCGAGCTGCCCCTGCTTGCGGTAGACCAGCCCCAGCACGTACACCGCCAGGGGGTTGCCCGGCTCCAGGCGCACCGCCTCCTGCAAAAAACGGGCCGAGGCTGCCAGTCCTTGAGGCGTAGAAGGGCCGATGAAGCCGTTGGGCGCACGTTCGCCCCGGTAGTAGTAGAACTGCGACTGTAGGTAGCGCAGGCTGAGCGGAGCGATCTCGCCCACCGGTGCTTCGTGCCCGTTGCCGACCAGGCGATAGGCCCGAATTTCGTGGTTGGCCGCGAAGCGGGGCTCGAGGAAGCGGTAATCGCCCACGGCGGCGTCCCAGGTGAAGAGGCCCTGGTGTTCGGGGAAGGGCTCGGGCTCCGAGGCGTCGACCAACAGGTCGTGGCCGTCGGAAAGGCGCAGCAAAGTGCTCACGTGTCCGAGGTTGCTAACCTGCCCGTGCAGGTTCTTCCAGACCATCACCGCGCCTGCCCTCAGCCCGATGCGCTGGAGCATCCCGGCGATGAGCACCGACTGCAACAGGCACTGCCGCTCCCCATAGCGCACCGCGTAGGCGAACTCGTAACCGCGCTCGAGGCTGAAGCGGGGGATCAGGGCCTTGACCGTGCGGTAGGCCCAGATCGCACTCTCCCGCTCGAAGGCGGCTTTCTGGGAGCCCGCCAGCTTGCGGTAGGCCCGTCGGCGGGCCTCGAGGCTCTGCTGCAGACCCTTCCCCGCGTAACGCGCGTAGGCTTTCTCGAACCAGGGATAAAAAGGCTTCAGTCCTTTAGCCTCGGTCAGCCGGTAAGACGCCTCTACCAACTGATTGAAAGCCGTGGAGCCGTAGGCGTAGGCATCCTCGGGCGGACGGGCATAGGCTGGGCGTGCCAGGCTGAGGAGTAGCAGGACGGACAAAACTTTGCGCCACATTTTTGTTACCCTCCGGTGTGCGGCCGGTACTGGGGCAGGCGCAGCCGCACCTGGCTCCCCTGGTGCTGCTTGATGTGTAACTCCCCCTGCAGCGCCTGGGCCACCGCCCGTGCCACCCGCAGGCCCAGCCCCTCGTGGGCGTCCTTATGGAAGCCGGGGCCGGTGTCGGCCACCTCGAGCCAGGCCCAGCCCTCTTCCAGGCCGCTTTTTAGCAGCACGCTACCTTTGCTGGTGTAGCGCAGGGCGTTGTGTACCAGGTTGTTGAGGGCTTGCTCGAGCAGGCGTGGATCGGCATAGACAGGGGCGGGCTGGGCCTCCAGGCCCAGTTCCAGACCCCGTTCCAGGGCCAAAGGCTGGAAGCGGTCGAAGGCCTCGGAGACCAGGTCAGCCAGATCCAGGGGTTGTCCCCGCACCTCGCCGCTCTCGGCCCGCGAGAGGGCCAGCAGGTTCTGGGCCAGAGTCTCCAGCCGCAAAGCCTCGCGGTGCAGGCGGCTGAGCTGCTCTGGGCCCATCTGGCCCCGGAGCCTGGCCGCCTCGAGGCTGGCCCGGAAGGCCGAGAGCGGGGTGCGCAACTCGTGTGCAGCGTAGGCTAAAAACTGCTGCTCCCGCTCACGCTGATCCTTAAGCCGGTCGAGCAGGCTGGCAAAGGAACGGGCCAGGCTGGCTACTTCGTCCTGGCCGGAGATCTGCGGTACCGGCTCCCCCTGCTCAAAGCGAGCCGCGGCGCGGGTGAGGCGCTCGAGGGGCCGTACCGCCAGCCCAGCAGCTAGATAGCCCAGCCCTGCCGAGAGCAGGGCCAGCAGCAAAGCAATGGGAACAGCGACCTCCACGAAGCGCTCCAGGGTCTCGCGCAACAGCCATAACGATTCGCTGAGCTGCACGCTTAAGTCCCCCTGGCTTAGGGTGTATACTCGCAGCCCCCGCACCTCGCTGGGGCCCTCCCGGCCCAGCATAGCTGCGTCGAAGGGTAGGTCGGAGGTGAAGGTGCCGCCTTCCCAAATCTTTTGTAGCCCACGATAAACCTGCGCCGACTGGACACGGTTGTCCTGTGAAAGCGCGTCGGCCAGACTGTCGGGTATGGGCCGGCCGCTGAGCGCTGCCTGCAATACTATGCTGGCCTGGAGCCTAAGCTCCCGATCGAGATCGGCCAGGCGGCTGCGCTCCAAAATCTGGTACGTCAGGAGCAGGCCCAGGCCCAGGCCCAGAAGGGTCAGGCTGAAAGTAATGAGGGCCAGGCGCAGGCGAAGGTTCATAGGGCTGGGGGGTTCCTCGAGGTTGTGGTTGTTTGCATAAATCGCCAGATGGAGGTGCGCAGGGGGTTGGAGGCCCGGCTTCTATAGTATTTGCTGCAAACCAGCCCAGGTGTGTCCGCTCGCATGCCCAAGCCAAGCGAAAACTCCATGATACCCCTGGGCAGAAGGCTAGATCGCAGGGGTGAATCTGAGATGAAGGACATTTGTGCTGCTTAGCAGGGGCCTCGATTGTTTCAGACCCCCTTCATCTGGCGGGTGATGCTAGAAGGTATGAGGCCTTGGACTTGGATATGCTTGCTACCATGGGCATTGGGACTGGCGCTGGCCCAGCCGACCAACCAGGCGCCGCTCCCTCCAGTGCAGGCCATTCCGCCCAGCGAGATGCAGCCGCTGGCACCCGGTCAGCGGCCGGCTCCCACGCTACCCCAGATCGTTCTCAACCCACCCATCCGCTTCGTGGAGCGGATTGCCTGGGCCTCCAACGGCTTCGTGGAGGCCGCTGAGGCCCTGGTGTTGATTCCGGAGGCTTCCACCACCCCTAGCTTCATGCTCACCAAGGCCCAGCGGGTAGTCGCTGAGACCTTTGCAGCCCGGCCTTCCCTGAGCTATGTGGATATCTCAATTTACAGCCGCAGGGAGTACGCGGGTTTTGGGGGCCCCCTGCCCCGTTTTACCGCTTCGGTTCCGCGGGCCAGGCTCAACGAGTTTTTGCGCTTAAGTCTGAGCAACTTTTTGCAGTTTGACCACCTCTGGATCAAGCCGCAGGATGCCTTTTATGGCCCGCCCGCGCCCGTGACCGATGAGCTCGAGCTCACCCCTCAGTTCCAGGGCACCCGGGCCCAGCTCCGCGCCCAGCAGCTCGAGCAGACCGCGGCCAGCCAGCAGGGTGGGGTGGTTGGTAACCGCCTTTTTCACGGCGATCCCAGGCAGCGTGTGGTGGCCCTGACCTTCGACGATGCGCCCCACCCCCTGTTCGAGCCGCTGCTCCTCGATACCCTGCGCCGGGCGGGTGTGCGGGCCACCTTCTTCTGCATTGGCCGCAACGCCGAGGCCTACCCCTACTTCGTACGGGATATGGTGCAGCAGGGTCACGAGGTCGCCAACCACACCTACCACCATGTCCGCCTCAACGGGCTTGACGAGGCCAGTGTGACTGCCGAGATCGTCCAGGCCAATCAGGTGCTGCAGGCCATTACCGGTAAGCCCATCGTCTACTTTCGCCCACCCGGAGGCCGTTTCTCGCCCACGGTGCTCGAGGTGATGCGACGACTGAACATGACCCTGGTCTTCTGGACGGACAATCCTGGCGACTTCGATAACATCGGGCAGGGCCCCCTCGAGGCCCGGCTGCTGCGGCGGCTGCGCCCCGGTGGTATCGTGCTGCTGCACGATAACGTGCTCCAGACCATCGCGGTGCTGCCGCACTTTCTGGCTTTGGCAGGGCAGCAGGGTTACCGGCTTGGCACGGTGGGTGGGCTGGTGCAGGGAGTAGATCGGAGGTAGGGTAGGGGTATTCCAGTGGATGAGCAAAGGCGGGTAGGACGCGGGAAAGGGGCGATGATGGTAGCCCGAGCGGGCACCACCACAGCGCTGGAATCCAACAACAAAGCGGCGGTGGCTGGGGAACGGCTGCTGGCTTTGGACGGGCTGCGGGGTTTGACGGTTTTCTTGATGCTTTTGGTGAACAACCTCGCGCTTCAGGAGTCCACACCTGACCAGCTCGTGCACGCCCCGTTTGGGGGGGTGACGCTGGCCGATCTGGTGTTCCCGTGGTTTTTGTTCTGCATGGGGGCGGCCATCCCATATGCGATCACGAGCTTCGATAAACAGAAGCTTTCGTTGTGGCGCAGGCTGCTTCGCATCCTCAGGCGCACGAGCCTGATTTTTTTGCTGGGCCTCTTCCTGACCAGTGCCCTGGCCCGCACCCCGGTCTTCGCGCTGGGGGTCTTGCAGCTCATCGCGCTGGCCTACTGCCTGGCCGCGCTTTTTTACCTGATCTCCCCCCGGCCCGCCTTCCTGTTCGCGGTCGCAGCGGCGCTCCTGGTCGGCTACTGGGCGGCCATCCGCTTTGTTCCCATCCCCGGCGCGGGGCCGGGCATCTTCGAGGAAGACCGCAACCTGTTGCTGCACCTGAACAAGACCTACCTCGAGCCCCTCGGCCTGCGCGGCCTGCTTTCGACCATCCCCACGGCGGCGCTGGCCTTGCTGGGGGCGATTGTGGCCCAGGTTCTGCGCGGAACGCGCGAGGAAAAAAGGGAAATTGGGGTGATAACGGAAAACCCAAGCCCTCGACGATTTTCCCCCACCCACCACCCCCTTCCCCAGCTCCTCCTGCTGGGCAGCGCGATGACCGGGCTGGGGTATGGCTGGAGCCTCGAGCTGCCCTTCTCCAAAACTTTCTGGACGCCGCCGTACATCCTGTTCAGCGCCGGGCTGGCGACGCTTTTGATCGGGGCGTTTTACGTGTTGTTCGACCTCGGTAGGTGGAAGTGGCTGGCCTTTCCGTTCCTGGTCTTCGGGTCGAATGCGCTGCTGGCCTATATCCTGCCGATTTTATTCAAGGTCTGGGTGTTGCAGGGCTGGACGGTCTCGCTGAACGGAGCGCGGGTCAGCGTGCAGCAGGCCTGGCTCAACTGGCACGTGGCCCACAGCGGGGCGGTGGTGGGGGGGTGGACGTACACGCTGCTCTACATCCTGGCCTGGTGGCTGGTGTTTTGGGGGTTTTACGCCCGCAAAATTTACTTTAGAGTCTAAGGCCTCGGGGGTTCATCCCATCATTTCCTCAGCGGCGGAGCAAAAGCTGGAGTGCGATCAGGATCAGCAGGATGCCAAAACCCCGCCGCAGCACGGCCTCTGGTAGCGTCAGGGCCACACGAGAACCAAAATAAGTGCCCACCAGCAATCCTAGTGCCAGCAGGCTCGCCACCGGCAGATTGACCGCCCCCACCCGGTAGTAGTTGAGCACGCCCAGAATTCCCACCGGCAGCAGCAGCGCTGCCAGTGAGGTGGCGGTGGCCTGGAGCTGGCTCAGGCCCAGCAGAAAAACCAGGGCGGGCACCACCACGACCCCGCCCCCAATGCCGAAAAAGCCCGATAGGATACCTGCTGCTGCGCCGATCAAGAGTGTCAACAAAAAGTCCACGCTAACACCTCGAGGGGCTGTACATGCCCAGCATAGTCTACGGCCATTGGCCGCACGGATATGCGATTTCATGCTGGTTTCATCTAAGAAAAGCAACATAAATCCGCACAGACCATTGCTGTGCCTTACCTCCCCCCAAGCTGCGGCCTCACCCACCGCAGCTTAATTTTTGGCGCCTTCACCTGGCCTTCAGCCGATGGCATTAGCATTACAAGAATGTGCCCGCTAGCCGATCGTCCAGGGGCCGAGATAAGCTTAGGTGTGCGTTTGTTAATCGTCGAAGACGAGCCCAGCCTGGCCTCCACCCTGAAGGAAAGTCTCTCGGTGCAGGGCTTCCAGGTTACCCTGGCAGCTTCGAGATCCGAAGCCGAGGCCCTGGTCTGGGAGCAGCCCTTCGACCTGATTTTATTGGATGTGATGTTGCCCGAAGGGCCGGAGGCTGGCTTTGAGCTGGCCCAGGCCCTGCGCGAGTCGGGCTTTCATCAGCCCATTCTTTTCCTCACCGCCCGCGAGGCCCTGCCCGACCGGGTGCGGGGCCTCGAGTGGGGCGACGATTACCTGCCCAAGCCCTTTGCCCTGGCCGAGTTGGTGGCCCGCCTTAAGGCCCTGGGGCGGCGTGGGGAGATCAAACCGCAGGTTTTGCAAATTTCATCCCAGGTCGAACTGGCCCTGGAGCACCGCCAGGTGCGGCGGCAGGGTGAGCTGGTGCGCCTTACCGCGAAGGAATACCTGGTTCTGGAACTGCTGGCCCTCAACAAGGGCCGGGTCTTTACCCGTGAGGAGATCCTCGAGCGCATCTGGGGGCCGGGCTTCGAGGCCGACTCCAACCTTATAGATGTGTACGTTAAAAACCTCCGCAAGCGCCTTGGCGAAGATATCATTGAGACGGTGCGGGGAGTAGGATATCGGCTGGGAGCGTGAGTGGTGTTGAGAGCCCTGCGGCAGGATGGGTTGTTTGCACAAGCGGGTAAGGGTATTTGGCAAACGAGAATAAAGCGGCGGTTAAGCCCAGGCGGTTCCTCGATACGCGCACGGTCTCTGGTTGTCCTGCTGCCCAAACAACCAGCAGTACAAACCAGAATGGTAGTGATGTATGTCGGTTAAGCGACACCCGGCCCGCCCTATTTCCAGCCGCTTACAACACTGGCTGCTCGAGGGGGCTCCCAAACCCTCCGAGGGCTACTACAAGCAACCGAGCGCCACCCACTCGAGCCACCCCTGGTGGCGGGTGATGTGCCTGACCGGGGTGGACTACTTCTCCACCCTGGGCTACCAGCCCGGCATTGCAGCGCTGGCCGCGGGGGCGCTCTCGCCCATTGCCACCCTGGTGCTGGTGTTGCTCACCCTGTTTGGAGCCCTTCCCATGTACCGCCGGGTTGCCGGGGAAAGCCCTCATGGAGACGGCTCAATCTCGATGCTCGAGCGCTTGCTCAAGGGCTGGACAGGCAAGTTTGTGGTGCTGACCCTGATCGGTTTTGTGGCGACCGGCTTTGTCATCACCATCACCCTCTCGGCAGCGGACGCGGCCAAGCATATTGTTGAGAACCCCCTCGCACCGGACTGGCTGAGCAACCAGGTTGGCTTGACGCTCTTGTTGGTGGGCCTCCTGGGGGTGGTTTTTCTGCGCGGTTTCAAGGAGGCCATCGGCATCGCGGTGCTCTTGGTGGTGGCCTACATTGGCCTAAACCTGGTGGTGATTGGTCAGGGGCTTGGCCTCATCGCACAGAACCCTGGCCTTCTGTCCGAGTGGACAGGGCGTATCGCCCTCGACTACGCCACCCCTGCTGCTGTGGTGGTGGCTGCCCTGGTGGTTTTCCCCAAGCTGGCCCTGGGTCTTTCCGGCTTTGAGACCGGGGTGGTGGTAATGCCGCTGGTGCGGGGTCGGCCCGACGATTCGCCCCAGCACCCTGTGGGACGGATAGCCAATTCACGCAAACTGCTCACCACGGCGGCCCTGATTATGAGTGTGATGCTGCTCAGCAGCTCGCTGGTGACCACCCTGCTCATTCCACCCAGCGAATTCTGGCCCGAGACCACCACCCAACGCGAGCTGCGCGGCCAGGCCCGTACCATCGATGTGCCGCTGGGCAACGGCGACCTGTACACCTACCACGTACCCGAGCGCACGGGAAGCTTTACGGAGCAGATTCAGCTCGATGGGAACCAGGGCACCATACACCTTGTGGTGACGGTCACCCCCACCCCAGGCGGGCGGCTGGTGCAGGTTACCAAGGAGGGCGGTGCAGCCAACGGGCGGGCCCTGGCCTTCCTGGCCCACCAAAACCTGGGCGAGTGGTTTGGCAGCCTCTACGATTTTTCCACCATTCTGATCCTTTGGTTCGCGGGTGCGAGCGCCATGGCCGGATTGCTCAACATCACCCCAAGGTATCTCCCCCGGTATGGTATGGCGCCCGACTGGGCCCGGGCGGTGCGCCCGCTGGTGCTCATCTTCACCGGGGTCTGTGTGTTGGTTACCCTGATCTTTCGGGCTGATGTCAATGCCCAGGCCGGGGCCTACGCCACCGGGGTGCTGGCCCTGATGACCTCAGCGGCCTTCGCGGTTATGCTTTCCGCCCTTGCCAAGCGCCAGCTTTGGGCCGCGCTGGGTTTTGGACTGGTTACGGCCATCTTTATTTACACCGCCACCGTGACGGTGCTGGCCGACCTCGATGGCCTGGTGATAGCTGCCTGCTTCATCGCTGCGATTGTGGTGGTCTCGCTGCTCTCACGTGTTTTGCGCTCAACCGAACTGCGCGTCGAGCGGGTTCAGGCCGACCTCGAGGCCCAGGCGATTATCCGGCAGCTCGCCCTGGGTGAGATCCGCCTGGTTGCCAACCACCGCGACTCTGGCAGCCCTTTCGAGTACACGCAAAAGCAGGAGCGGATGCACCGGCGCACCCACCTGCCCAACCGCGATCCGGTGGCCTTCCTCGAGGTCTCCGTCCCCGATGCCTCCGACTTTTCCGATACCCTCTACGTGCACGGTGTGGAGGTGGGTGAGCACCGGGTGCTGCGGGTGCAGGGCACCTCCATCCCCAACGCTATTGCCGCCTTGCTTTTGTATATACGCGACACCACCGGTAAGCTCCCGCATGTCTACTTCGAGTGGAGCGAGCGTCCCCTCCTGCGCTCAGCCCTCGACTTCATTCTCTACGGCGAGGGTGATGTCCCCAGCCTCACCCACGAGGTGCTGCGCAAGGCCGAGCCCGATCCACAGCGCAGGCCGGTGGTGCACGTGGGGGGGTGAGCTTGGCTTTACAGGTTTATGTGAGGTTACATCGACCATCTTCGCACCAGGGCGCGTTTTTTTGTCGATGAGAATCGGTGGTTATGGTCAAATATCACAGCCCATTTTCCGGGGCATTCCAAATTATGTATGTAAAGTCTTTCTGCCCTCGGGAGCAGAAAAGCGAGGTGAGCTATGCGCACAAATGGTTTTACCCTGATTGAGCTGGCTATCGTTATTGTGATCATTGGTGTTCTGGCAGCCGTGGCGGTGCCCCGTTACATCGACATGACCACCCAGGCCCGCCAGGCCCAGCGCGAGGCGACCTTATCCAGCATTCGCTCAGCTTACGCGATTTATCTGGCCCGGAACGGTGGCAACCCGCCCACCTGGGCGCAGTTGGTGACTAACCTGGATGCCAGCCCTCAGTTGAAGTTCAATGGCGGCTACGCCTACATGGACTACGATAACAACAACACCGCAGCCGCCACGGGTGAACGGGTGGCCCAGCTCTTCAGCAACGACACCTGCACAACGCCGGTCAACAACACTACGACCGCCATACGTTGCATACGCAATGCTATCAACTGAGCATGGCAAAGGCTACATCCTGATCAGTCTTGCAGTAGCCCTGGTTTTGCTGGGGCTACTTCTTGTACCGCTGGGCTTGCTCACCTGGCAGAATGCCACACGCAAGACCTCAGAAACCCAGGCACTACAAGCCCTGTATCTGGCAGAGGGGGGTGCGGAACAGGCTGTTGCCCACATCCGGCTTAGCCCGCTTGTGCCCCTTTTTGCCGCTCAGCCTATTCTGATCTGCCGCACTTCCAGCTCCTGTACCCCTAGCAGCCCGGATTACGTGGGTCGGTATTGTTTTAGCAGCGGCAGCTTAGGAGGTTTAGCTTGCAGCGCCACGCGCAGCCTGGCTGGTGGTAAGGTGCGCTGGACAATTTATGCCGTGGGTGAGGAGCGGGGTGGGGTAACCCGGCGGTTGCGCTGGGTGTACAACGCCACAGATGGGGTGGTCGAACAGAGGGTAGTGGATCCGTGAACTCTCGAGGATTCAATCTGTTGGAGGTGGTGGTGGCCCTACTGCTGATGGGCGTGGCTGCTACGGGGGTGCTGGCTGTATCGCAGGTTTTGCAGAGCAGCCAGGAGCCGTATTTGCAAACCGGGGCTGCGTTAGAGATCCTTCTGGAGGCCTCCCCGGCAACCATTGCGGCCTGTCCCAGTCATACCTCTATCTCCCTGGGTGATCATACATTTGCAGTTTGTCGTGAAAGTATCGTGCAGAATGGGCTGGGTTACACCCGCACCGTAACCACCCTGCGTTCGGGGCCGTACCACCTGACCCGGGTTCGCGTGACCAACCCCTAGAATGAGGCCATATGCGCCTGATCGAAATGGCAGTGGTACTGGCTTTGGCAGGCTTTCTGGCCCTGGCAGCTAGTAGCCTGCTGTTTTATGGTAGCGAGGCTTCCAGAGAGGCCCATTTGCGCTTGGGCGCCGAGATAGCCTACGATGAAATTCGGGCTCGGCTGGGACGCGATATGCGCGAGGCATTGCAGGTTGTCAGCCTTACCAGCGGCGAATTGCGTCTTGCTGTGGCCGGAGGATGTGTCATGTACCGGCTTCAGAGCAGCCAGCTTTTTCGTCAGGCCTGGGTGGGTGGTTGTGCGATTGTATCGGGGGTGCCGGTGCGCCTTCTGGAGGACACCAGCCTCCCCCTGGCACGTTTCTGTAGCGACCCTGCGTTGCGCCGGGTGGGTCTGTTTGATGTTTGCCCATCAAGCTGGAGCGTTGTTGGTGGGGTGCTAACCCTAAGGCGGAATGATCAAGATCAGGCTTTTGCGCCTCCAGTGGTCTCGCTTCGTTGATTATGCGCCTGGCTTTCCTTACCCGCGAGCACCTGTTGGTATGGGATAAGCGTCGGCTATCCCGCTTCATCCTGGAGGGTCTCCTGGATGGCGAGGGTCGTTTGCAATTGCACAAGCTTCCGTTGCTGCTGAAGGCTGTACGCAATCTGGACTACTTAGCCGTGGGGCCAGAGTTGGCTTTGTTGCGCACCGGGTTGTTTCCCAATCTACCTGGTTTCCCCCTGGACGAGGCGGTGCTGGCGGAGGCTGAGCGCAGCCCCCTGTTGGAAGGACAGTCGCTAACGGTTACACACCTACCCCTGGGTTTTGAAGACCGCAAAACCCGGCTGCTGTACGCGGCCATGCCCGAGAAGGTTACCGAGCTGTTGAGTCGCAGTCTACGACTGAAGGCTCTGGAGCCTCTTCCTCTTTTTTTCTGGCGACAGATACGTGGCCTGAGTAAGGCCCGCCGCCACATTGTTTTAGAGAACCTGAGTCATACCATTGCCTACTTTGAAGATGGCGGGTTGGTAGGCTTTCGCTATCTGAGCCTACCCGTCGATCAGGCTTCCCCGGCCCTTGCCGATGAGGTGGTGCGGTCTATAGGGCTGTTTGGAGGTGTGGGAACGATAGAAGAAGCCTGGCTGGTGGGTCTGCCGGAGGCCTTCGATCCCCCGCCGGGCCTACCGGTGGAGCAGGTATACCGCCTGGATAAGGTCATGCCGGAATACGCGCTGACTGGAGAACCCTACCTGAACCTCAGGCATAGGCCGCAGCGCATTGGGGAGGGTTTGTCGCGGCAGGTACAGGTTATTTTGCTGGTAAGCGCGGTTGTTGCCACCATGGGCCTGCTGGCCCATACCTACTTGCAAACTCATGTGCGACGACTCGAGCGGCTGTACAACCAGCTTAAGTCTGAGCAGGCAGTGGTGGTTGTGCCGAAAACCGAAACCCCCCAGGGGGTGGGCCTGGAGGGTCTGCTCAGTAGCATATCGGCGCGCCCGGATCGCCTTTGGTTTACACGTTTTGAGGCCAGCCGCGAACAGATGCGCTTGCAAGGAGAGGCCCTGAGCCCCTATGCCCCCCTCGAGCTGGCCCAGGCCCTGGGTGCCCGGCTGGTGCTCCTAGAGGAAAAGGGGGGGGCTCGAGCGGGTCTCTACACCTGGGAGGTGCAACTTGGAGAAACTCAAGCTCGGTGAGCTGCTGGTCAGGTTGGGAAAGCTCACGCCAGAGCAGCTTTCCATGGCCCTGGAGGAGCAGCAAAGGCGGCAGGAACCGTTGGGGCAGGTGTTACTCCAGAAGGGCTGGATACGCGAATCCGAGCTGTACCAGGCTTTGGCTGATCAACAGCGAGCACCGTTGATTAGCCTTAAAGCAGTCGAAGTACAGCCGGAAGCTCTAAACCTCCTGGATCGGCGTTTCGCCCGTGAGAAGCAGGTGCTGCCTCTGCGGCTGGATGGGGCTCGTCTGCATGTGGCGATGGCCCACCCCGCCGATCTGGCTTTGCTGGATGAGCTGCGCTTTCGTACTGGTAAGGAGATCGTGCCTTACCTAGCCTCTGACCGGGAAATTTTGCAGACACTGGACGATTTGTTGCAACCCCAGCAGTCCCTCGATGCCGTGCAAATGGAGGCTCGACCAGGCCCCGATCTGACCATCGAGCAAGCGCCAGCGATCGAGCTGGCCGATGAGCTGGTGCGCAAGGCCCTGGGTGCGCGGGCCAGTGATTTGCACTTAGAGCCCCAGGAAAGCCATGTCCGGGTGCGTATCCGGGTGGACGGGGTTTTGCAGGAGATTCACAGGCTGGATAAGGGGTTGGAGGCCCCCCTGGTGGCCCGCTTCAAGGTGCTGGCTGGTATGGATATTGCAGAAAAGCGGCGGCCGCAGGATGGGCACTTTACCTACACCTTCGGCAATCGCCGCCATGAACTGCGCGTAGCCAGCGTGGGCACACTTTTTGGCGAACGTCTGACGGTGCGCATTATCTACCCCGATGCGGTGCGGCGGGGGTTGGCCGATCTGGGGATGCTACCGGAGGATCTGAAGCGCTTTGAAGGGCTGCTGCGTTCCACCAGCGGTATTCTGCTGGTGACCGGCCCCACCGGCAGCGGCAAGACCACCACCCTGTACGCCGCTATGCAGCACCTGTACACTTCGGAGAAGTGTTTTCTGACCATTGAGGATCCGGTCGAGGTGCCCCTCGAGGGAATCAGCCAGATTCCTGTACAACCCAAGATCGACCTGGATTTTGGTGAAGTACTGCGTTCGGTGCTACGGCAGGATCCGGATGTCATCTTGGTGGGAGAGATTCGCGACCGCACGACCATTGACACAGCCCTGCGGGCTGCCCTTACCGGGCACCTGGTGCTGGCTACCTTGCACGCCAACGATGCCCTATCCACCCCCATCCGGCTGCTGGAGATGGGGGCTGAGCCTTATTTGGTGGGTGCAACCTTGCTGGGGGTGGTGGCGCAGCGGCTGGTACGCCAGGTCTGCCCGCAGTGTGCTGAGGCTTGCCCGACCCCTCCCGAGGCCCGCCTGCTCTGGGGGGAGGCTACACCGACGCATGAATACCGCGGTCAGGGCTGCGCCTATTGTCGTGGTACCGGGTTTTCTGGTCGGATGGGACTTTACGAGATCTATAGCCTGGATCAGGAAGCACGCCACCTGATTGCCTCGGGGGGATCGCTGGCCGAACTACAGGCGCGGGCAGCCAGCAGCCAGCATAAAGATCTCTGGGCCAAGGCACTGGTGGCAGTGCGTGATGGGCGCACCACCACCTCCGAGGTTTTGCGAGCCCTGGGCTGGCGGGAGGTGTGAATGGGTCTGCGCTTCACCTACGAGGCCACCGATGCCGAGGGTAGGGAGATCTACCGGGGGGTTGTGGAAGCTGCTTCCTTGCGGGAGGCCCGCTCGCGGATACGGGCCATGGGGCTTTTCCCACTGCGGCTTACGCAGGCTCCCCAACGGCCTTTGCGCAAGGTGCCGTTGCCAGAGCTGGTTATTTTGACCGAACAGCTCGCCACAATGGTGCGGGCTGGGGTGCCGCTTGTGCAGGCCTTGCACACCCTGAGCCTGCAAGCGGGTAGCCCTTCCTTGCGCGAGGCCCTGCGAGGGCTGCGAGAACGGATTGAGGCCGGACAGGGATTGGCCCGTGCCATGGAGGATTACCCTCAGGTGTTTCCGCCCCTAATGCGCCACCTGGTGGCGGCGGGGGAGTTGGGCGGTAGCCTGGAGGTGGTGTTGCAACGCCTGGCGGAGTATCTCGACAAAAGCTACGAACTGCAAGAGAAAACCCGCACTGCGTTGTTTTATCCCGGTTTTGTGCTGGGGGTGCTGGGGGTGGTGGTGGCGGTGCTGCTGGTGTTTGTGATCCCGGTCTTTGCTCAGCTATACCGCGAAACAGGGGTGGCGCTGCCTGGGCCCACCCAGTTTCTGCTCAGCAGTTCGGCCTTTTTTCGTCAGCACGGTTGGTGGCTGTTGTTGCTCGGCCTGCTGCTGGGATACGGGCTGAGGCTGTACTGGCGCACCCCGGGGGGTTCCGTGCGGCTGGATGGCTGGTTGTTGCGCATACCCCTGATGGGTTCAATTCTGCTCAAGGCTGGGCTGGCCCGCTTTGCCCGTACCCTGGCTACCCTATACGCTGGAGGGATTCGGATTACCGAGGCCCTCGAGGCAAGCCGTAAGGTGGTGGGCAACGCCGCCCTGGCGGAGGCTATTCTCCGGGTAGAGCAATCCGTGCAGCGCGGGGAAGCTTTGGCTACCGGACTGGCCCGCGAGCCCTTTTTCCTTCCTCTTTTTGTCAGAATGGTTTTGGTGGGGGAGGAGGCAGGGCGGCTCGAGGGGATGCTCAACGAAATTGCCTTTCACCTCGAGCGAGAGGTGGACTATAGTCTTAAACGCCTTTCCAGCAGTATCGAGCCGGTGCTGACCCTTATCCTTGGGGGGGTGGTTTTGGTGGTAGCCTTGGCCCTATACCTTCCACTGTTTGATCTATCCCGTGTCATCAGAATGCGATGAGAACGAGCTTGCTCTGGCTATTTCCTGGCCTGCTTGTGGGGCTAATCTTGCTGTGGTTGCAAGGCAGCTATGAGCGGATGCGCGCCTTGCAGATTCAGGTAAGCCAGCTTCAACGTGAGCTGGACACCTTTGCACCACCCCAGGCAGCAAGCAGGCCACCTCTCAAGCCAGAGGCCTTACCCCAGGTCTACACCTGGCTGGTGCGCCAGGCGGAGCGGCAGGGTCTGCGGCTGGTGCGTCTGGAGCCTCAGGATGCCATGGCTCGACTGGTGCTGGAAGGGGGCTTTGCCTCCGTGTTCCAATTTTTGAAAAGCTTGGAGCGTCCACCGTTTGCCCTGTGGGTAGAGCGGTATAGCCTTATTCCTACGGCGCAATCGGCTCAGGAGTTGCAGTTGGAAATTCTGGTTGGGGTAGAAATACAGAGGTAACGGTGGCGACTTCTCGGACTGGAAGTCCAAGGCTTCTCGGGAATCACGGGTATACCATGCCCGAAGGCTCCGTCCGAGCCCAGGAAACCTTGACTCCGTATTTATCCAGCGAGTTGTTGCACATAAGGCAATAAATATTGCTCACGGGTCAAATGAATGTTAAACTGCTCCCACCGTCATTGCAGTGATGCGGTGCGAGTTAGGAGGAAACTATGCGCAAAGGGATTGTTGTGATGGTCTTGATGGGGCTGTTGGGGGCTTCGGGCGCCCTGGCCCAGAGCTGCCTGGCTAACGTTAAGGCCAACGGTTTGACCGTGGGCACCAGCCCCGACTA
>FWWM01001692.1_pt1 | contig 19792 bp, 18 predicted proteins | sample 2228351 | NCBI WGS metagenome assembly FWWM01 (sample SAMEA103939774, study PRJEB20133) | metagenome
CGTTCCAAAACCCCCAAAATGCTTACTACGACGACGCCTTTTATGCTCGCTCCCCTGGGGATTGGACCCACGTTTATTACGGGTACCCTCTAAATCTTCCCAGCTCGGCTCGGATCCTGGGCATCGAGGTCCGCCTCGATGCCTGGCGGGTTCCCGCTGGCGCACGGCACATCGTGGATGTGGAGGTCTCCCTTTCCTGGGATGGAGGAGCAAACTGGACCGAGGCCAAAACTGTAAGGCTTCCCACTTACGAGAACCCGCTAATCCTGGGCGGGCCCAATGACCTTTGGGGGCGAAATTGGACTCCTGCGGAGCTTTCTCCGGATTTGTTCCGCGTGAGGCTTGAGGTGATCAGGCGCACTGGTCTACCCGAAGCCAGGTTTGATTGGGTAGCTGTACGAATTTATTACGAGATCGAAATTCATCTTGAGGTTACGCCCACAACCATAAACTTCGGGGAGCTCACCTTTGCCGACTATGATCGAGGGTATCGGGATTTTTCGGGCTTCCAGACGGTGGCGCTTAAAAGTCCAGCCTCCTGGACCCTTTACATTCGGGCGGAGACGGAGGCCTGGAGATACACCGGAGACCTTCCTGATCCGGGAAAGCCCGCGGGCCACCTCCTTTGGCGGGTGGCTGGAATCCAAGGCCCGGTCACCTGGTTTGAGGGCCAATTCCAGGGCCTGACCACGCAAGATCGACAAGTGGCCCGGGGGAACGCTGGACAAGCGAGCTTAACACTGGCCTTCCGCCTGGTGGTGGATTACGAGACCACCTGGCCCGGGACGTACAGCCTGGATTTCCATTACACCCTGGTTAATCCCTAGCCCTTTCTGTAACATTCCGCGGCCATGAGGAAAGTTTTTGCGGTTGCCGTGGTCTTAACGGCCTTTTGTGGCGCGGCGTTCGAGGTGAACCTCCTTGAGGTGGATCTGCAAGCCCGTCCCGGCGCGACCCTCCCGTTCTCCTTTATTGTGCGCAACGAGCTTGCCCAGCCCGAGCAAATCGTCCTCTACCTTGGGGATTGGGACCGCGACGAGTTCGGGGAGAACCGGTTCTATGAGCCTGGGAGTTTGCCCCGTTCCGCGGCCGGCTGGACCACGGTGGTGCCCACTTCCTTTGTCCTGGGACCGGGAGAGGTGCGGGAGATCCAGGGCGCGGTGCAGGTTCCTGCGCAGGCCGGGCCCGGCACCTATTGGACCATAGTCTTCGTGCAGGGAGAGCCAAGGCTCATCCCCTATCAGGGCGTCATGGTCACCGTTACCCGCCGGATCGGCATAAAGATCTACGTCACGGTGGAGCCGGCCGAGGCGCGGGGAGAGCTGCGCGGCCTAGAGGTGCGGGGGCTAAACCCCCTTTGGGTTTGGGTCAAGTTCGCCAACACCGGCACGAAAAACCTGCGGGAGGTGCGGGCCTTCCTGCGGGTGACCGATGTGCAGGGAAAAACGGTGGCGGAAGCTAGCGCCTCCCCGGTTCCCTGCCTCCCTGGCGCGGAGCGCTTGATCCGCGTGGACACGAATTTTCGGCCCGAGCCCGGAGTTTACCAGGTCCTGGCCACGGTAGATTACGGCGGGGAAGCCCTAGTGGCCATGCCCATGCGCCTTGTGGTCCGGCCCCTTTCCCTTTTCCCCCTCGCGGAGGGGCTGGGCCTGCCCCAGGACCTCGATGGCGATGGATTCCATGAGGACCTGAACGGCGACGGCCTTTTCAACGAAGCCGACCTTGAACTTTTCGGGCAAAAGCTCACCCATCCCGTGGTGCGCGCTAACTTCCGGGCCTTCGATTTCAACAACGACGGCCTTATTGACGAGAAGGACCTCGCCGCCCTCCGGGAGCGTTTATCCGCGTAGGAGGTCAAAGTTCCTCAAAAGGGGTAACTCAAATCACCGAAGTTTTGGTCCGGCGACCGCAAAATCTTTTGGATGCGGCCGCTTTTGGTTTGCACCTTTTTGAGCGTCCTCGCCCTTGGACAAAACCTGGAAATCCTGCGCCTCTCCCCTCCGGCTAAGGTTCGACCCGGAGATTTCGCGGTCCAGGTATGGCAAGTGATCAACCATACTCCTTCCGCCGCGGTGGTCCGCGTTGTCCTGGACCTTCCTGCGGGCTGGGAGGCCCTGGGCCTCCCGGATTTCCTCTCCCTTGGCCCGGGCGAGGAGGACTACCTTTTCCTCACCCTCTATATTCCCCGCACAGCGAGAAGCGGGGTTCACACGGTACGAGTTTGCTTCCGTTGGGATGAGAAAGAGGAGGTGAGCGAGACCGCGGTGGAAGTGGAGGCGGTGGCCGCCGTGGAGCTCAGCCCTCCTGCGTCTCAGGCGGCCCAGCCTGGCGAGACCGTCTCTTTTGCGCTTCGGGTGGCCAACCGGGGGAATGCCCTGGACCGCATCGCCGTGGAAGTGCGTACGGCCGCGGGGTGGAGGGTGCGGGTAAATCCCGCGGATCTGCCCCTTGCTCCGGGTGAGGCCGGAGAAGTGCGGGTCACCATCGAGGTTCCCGCGGACGCACGGGTGGGGCGGGAGGTGGTGATGGCCCTCGCCCGCTCGGGAATAGCGGCAGGGGTGGAGTCCCGGACCGCCTGGTACGTGGAGGTCCTTCCGCCCGGTCCGGAGAGGGTTCCTGTGCAAATCTTTGCCGAGCTTATGATGGAGGGCTTTGGCCGCTTTTCCTACGATTTCCTCGCCGGGCCGGGCACCTCCTTCCTCGGTTTTTCCGGGCGGGGGACGGTGCTCGACGGCGCGTTGACCCTCTCCGCCCGCTGGGCTGGCCCTTGGGCCCCTCGGCCTTACCAGCTCCTGGATTTTCAGGCCGTGTACGTCACGGAGGCGCTCGAGGTGGAGGCCGGCCGGGTGGGATTACCCCTTAACTCCCTTCTTTCGCCCTTGGGCTTTTGGGGGCTGGGCGTGCGCCTAAGCCTCAAGGATGCGGAGCTTGCGTTCGGATCCGGCTGGGAAGGCCTGGCGGGCCGGGCCGGCGGGATGTTCCTCCTCCGTCCGACATGGGGGGAAGTGGGCGGAGCCTACCGGGAGGAACGGGACGGCCTCCATAGCCAAGGAGGCACAGTTTACATGGGCCTAGAGGCTTTAAAAGGGCTTTGGTTCCGCGCCGAAGCTGGTGCGGCCCGCGCGGCCGGGCTCACCCGCTTCGCCGGCCAAATGAGGCTCACGTGGGAAATCCCTGAACTCTTCTTCCTTGAGGCCCGCGGGTACGCCCTCGATCCCAGCTTCCCCGCCATCCTCCAGGATCGCGCGGGAATTCTCCTCTCCGGCCGTTTGGGCGCGGAGGAGGCGGGGTTCCGTTTCACTTGCCAGTGGGAGCGGGATAATCTGCGCGGCCTTTCCCCGTTGACCAGGGTTTGGCAGGGAGTGGAGGCGGGCTGGGACCTTTTTCCCGCGGATTGGCCGCTTCGCTTTGGGTTTGGCCTCTCCCTCAGGCGCACCGCGGATTTGGCCTTCCCGCCGGCGCTGGATGAGCGGGCTATCCGCGCCGAAGGGGCGGCCTCCTTCTCCTACCGCGGGTTTACCCTCGGAGCGCAGGGCGTTTTTACACGCCTCCAGGATGTTGTTTCCGGTCGTTTTTGGGCTCGCCAGGAATTCCGGGAGTGGTTAAGCCTGCGATTCTCCCCGGAGGTTTCCGGCTCCGCCGAGTTTCGCCAGGTGATCTTCTCCGCGCCGGAAACGCAGGTACAGGGGGAGGCCAGGCTCTCCCTATCCGTGGAGGAGGGGGTGCGCCTCCTTTGGGAATACGGCCGGGAAGGAGGGACGGCCCGGGTGGAATTTCCCGTCAGCCCCGCCTCTTCCCTCACCCTAAAGTTTGGGGTGGAGGCCCGCTGGCGGGAGGAGGGCGTGCCGGTGCGGCTCACCGCTACCCTGGACTTTTCCTACACCTTCCTCTGGACTCCGCCGTTCCTCCCCGTGTATGGCGTGCTCTCCGGTGTGGCCTTTGCCGATTTGAACGGAAACGGCGTTCAGGACCATGGAGAGCCCGGCGTGCCCGGGGTGATCCTCGCCCTAGAGGAGCAGCAAGTTTCCACGGGAAAGGCCGGGGAGTTCCGTTTTCCCGGGCGCTCGCCGGGAACCTACGTGGTCAAAGTGGCCCGCCTTCCCCCAGGCTATGGGGTGCCCATCCCCCACTTTCCCGTATCCCTGAAGCTTGGAAAGGAAACGCACCTTCTCGTCCCCCTTGTGCCCCTTTCGGAGGTACAAGGAGTGGTGTTCCTCGACGCGGATGGGGACGGCGTACGGGCGCCCAATGAGCCGGGCTTAGGCCGGGCATTGCTGCGCCTTGTATCCGAGGATGGCAAAGAGAGGGAAGTCCTGTCCGACCCAGTGGGCCGTTTCTCCTGGCCGGAGCTCCTTCCCGGGAGATACCGGGTGGAATTGGTTTTGGACTTTCTCCCTCCCCGCCATACCCCTACTACCCCGGCGGCAGTGGAGTTCGTTTTGGCGCCGGGGGAGAGGAAGGAAGTGGCGTTTGGCGTGCGGGAGCGGCCGCGGCCGGTGATCGTGGTTCAGCCGCCTTTGGCGGATTTTGTCTGGACCCCAATGATCCCCAAAGCCGGTGAGCCCGTGCTCTTCGATGCCGCCCTTTCCCAGGCGTTCAACGGGAAGATCGTGCGCTATGCCTGGGACTTCAACGACGACGGGATCATCGACACGGAGGGCGCACAAGTAACCTGGACTTTTTCCGAGCCCGGGTTTTACCTGGTGACCCTCATCGTCACCGACTCCGCTGGCCTCACCGGTCAAACCCAGTACCTCCTAGAGGTTCGCCCGTAGCTCAAATTTTTCCTCCCAAAAGGAGGGCCAACACCGCCTTTTGGGCGTGCAGGCGGTTTTCGGCTTGGTCGAAGATGACGGAGTTCTTGCTGCGCGCCGCTTCATAAGTGATCTCCTCCCCGTAGTGGGCGGGAAGGCAGTGCATCACCAAGCAGTCGGGCTTGGCCAGGGAGATGAGTTCCAAATCCACGGTATAGCCTTGGAACCTTTTGCGGCGAAGCTCGGCCTCGGCCTCCTGGCCCATGCTCGTCCAAACGTCGGTATAGAGCACATCCGCGTCCTTTGCTGCCTCCCTCGGATCGCGGAGGATCTCCACTTTTGCTCCCCAAGCCCGGGCCTCGGCCACAATGCGGGCGCTGGGCTCATGCCCCTCCGGGCAGGCGATGCGGAAATTTATTCCGAGCTTCGCGGAGGCCTCGATGAGGGAGTTGGCCACGTTGTTGCCATCGCCAATGAAGGCCAAGGTCAGGCCGGAAAGCCCGCGTTTCTTCTCCCAGATCGTGAGCATGTCCGCGAGAGCTTGGCAGGGATGGAGGAGGTCGGAAAGGCCGTTGATGACGGGGACGGTGGCGAAGCGGGCCAGCTCCTCCACCACCTCATGGCCGAACACGCGGGCCATGATCCCGTCCACATAGCGGGAGAGGTTCAAAGCCACATCCTCCACGGTCTCCCGCTGGCCGAGCTTTATGTCCTCCGGGCCAAGGTACAGGGCGTAACCCCCAAGCTGCCACATCCCCACCTCGAACGAGACCCGCGTGCGCAGGGACGGCTTTTGGAAGATCATGGCCAGCGTTTTTCCCCGCAGAATGTGATCGTGCCTTATCCCGGCGCGTTGCTCCCGCTTGAGATGCGCTGAAAGCTCCAGAACTTCCCAGATCTCTTCCGCGGACCAGTCCGAAAGGCTCACAAGATCCCGCTTCATTTGCCCTCCTTGTTCTCGCATCATAGCGGGAGGGGTGGCGAAGACAACCGGGATTGGGCCCCCAAGCGGGCAAGCTATAATTGGAAACCATGGACAAGGTCAGGGTCAGGTTCGCTCCCAGTCCCACCGGCTACCTCCACGTGGGTGGAGCGCGGACGGCGCTTTTCAATTGGCTTTTCGCTCGGCATCATGGGGGGACGTTCATCTTGCGCATCGAGGACACGGACCGCACCCGCTCCACCGAGGAGGCCATCGACCAGATCATTGCCTCCCTGCGCTGGCTGGGTCTCGATTGGGATGAGTTTTACCGGCAGACCGAGCGCCTTCATATCCATCAGCGTTATGCGGAGGAGCTCCTCCGCCGCGGCGCGGCCTACGAGGCCGACGGCGCCGTCTGGTTCCGCATGCCCAAGGAGGGCGTGACCGTGGTGGAAGACCTCATCGCGGGAAAGGTGGAGTTCCAAAATCGCGAATTCAAGGACCTCGTGATCCTCCGCTCCGATGGTACCCCCACCTATAACTTCGCCTGTGTGGTGGACGACACAGAAATGGCGATCTCCCATGTGATCCGCGGGGACGAGCATCTCCCCAATACCCCAAAGCAGCTCCACATCTATTGGGCTCTGGGCCTCACCCCCCCGAAATTCGCGCACATTCCCCTCATTCTCGGTCCCGATCGCACGAAGCTTTCCAAGCGCCACGGCGCCGTTTCCGTCCTGGAGTACCGGCGAAAGGGGATCCTTCCTGAGGCCATGGTGAACTTCCTGGCCCGGCTGGGCTGGTCCCACGGGGATCAGGAGATCTTTTCTCGCGAGGAGCTCATCCGCTATTTTGACCTGGATGGGGTGGGGCAATCCCCTTCTGTTTTCGACGAGCAGAAGCTCCTTTGGCTGAACCGGGAGTGGATGCGCCGGCTTCCCGTTCCGGAACTGGTGCAGATGGCCAAAGAGTTCCTGGTCTTGGAGGGCGTGGCGACGAAGGAGGAGGTGGAGGGTTTGCCGGCGTCCCGCTTTCTGCGGGCGGTGGAGCTTCTGCGCGATCGGAGCCACACCCTTGTGGAGCTGGCCCGCAGCGCCCGCTTCCTCTTCCCCGGCGAGATGGGGATTCCCCCCGATGCCGAGGAGCTTCTCCGCCCTGAGCTTGCCGAGCCGTTCCTGGCTCTGGCCCAGGCCCTGGAGGGCCTTTCCGATGGCGGGCCAGGGGAGATAGAGGCCATGGTGCGGGCGGTACTGGACCGGTTGGGCCTCCCTCTCAAGGCCGTGGCCCTGCCCATGCGGGTTGTGGTCACCGGCTCGCGGGTGGGCCCGGGGCTATTTGAGGTTCTGGCCATGGCCGGGCCGAAGCTCGTGGCCGAACGGCTGCGTCTTGCCGCGGCTCGGCTGCGCTCAGAGAAAGGAGGTTGACCTTTGCGCGGCCTCCTTTTGGCCCTTTCAGTCTTCGTTGTGGTTGGCGCGGCCCAGGAGATCTCCCTGGAGCCTATTAAGCCCGAGATTTTGGGGAGCTGGGCCCAGGTGAGCCTGCCCTTACGCCTTTACCCCACCTTGGCCAGACCTCTTCGCTACGAGGGTCCGGAGCTCGCCACCAAGCTATTCGGGGAAATCGTCCTTGGGGAGGCCAAATACGCCGTCCTCCTTGGGGTGAGCGCGCAAAATGTGGTCGCCCTTTGGGTGGACTTCGATGGTGACGCCCGCCTTACCGCCGCTGAGGAGCTCCGTGGCACGCGCATCAGCGGCGGTTTATCCTGGGCCTTCGTCCTTCGGGCAAGGCCTGAGGGCGCGGAAGTTTACGACTATCCCCTTTTAGTGCTCTGGCCGGAGGGCCGGGGCTACGTGTTTCTTGTGGGCGGCGCCCCCCGCCGCAGCTTTTTCCGCGGCCATCAATTGGTCCTCGTGGATGGCGATCTAAACGGGGTATTCGGCACAAAAGGCGACTTTTTGGGTGTGGACGTGGACGGAGACGGGCAGATCTACGCCGACCCCGACGGGCACGAATACTTCGCCCTCTTTGAGGCCTTCACCTTGGGGGAGGAGAGCTTCAAGGTCCGCGAGGTTTCCGGGGATGGCCGGAGGATTTGGCTCGAGAAAACCGCCTACGTTCCCCCAAAGGCCCCCCTCATCCCCAATTCTCCCGCTCCCGACTTTTCCTTCCGCGATTTCCTAAGCGGCCGGGAGCTTTCGTTGGCCAGTTTCCGGGGAAAAGTGGTGCTCCTCGATTTTTGGGCCACCTGGTGTACGCCGTGCATGGCCAGCCTCCCCGGGCTTAAGAAAATTTATGAGGAATTCCACGTCCAGGGTTTCGAAATAGTTGGGGTAAGTCTGGACGAAAACGCGGAAGACCTCCGCCGGGTGCTTTTGGAGCAGGGCATATCCTGGCCGGTGGCTTTCGAGGGGAAACGCTGGGATAACTCCATAGCCGCTCTTTACCGGGTTTATCAAATCCCCACAAGCTACCTTCTCGATAAAAACGGGTTGATTCGCCACCGCGATTTGGAGGGGGAGGAGCTGCGGAAGGCCGTGGCGGAGCTTCTTGGGGAAAGTACTGAAAAGACAGCCCCCTCGGAAACCTTGGCCCTTCCGGCTCTTCCGGTTAAAGCCGAGCCGATTTTGGAGGTCCAAATTCCCACGGAAGCCGGGGTTCGCCGGGGGGAAGAGACCTCTCTTAGCGTGCGGGTGGTCAACCTCTCCCCGTACCTTGCCGAGGAGATCCGGTTTTCCGTGCAGGGTTTGCCTCCGGGGATGGAGGCCAAAGTTCCCGAGCTCTTTAATCTCCCGGCCTTTGGCGAGCGCACCGTGCGCCTCGTTTTTTCCGCCGAAGAGGTGGATCCGCAAGCTTTTCCAGTCCAGATCAGGCTGAGCGTGGAGTACCACTACTGTATTGACGAGGCCTGTTTTCAGATGGCGCAAGAAGCCAAGACTGTGTTGGTGTTGGGCGCGGCCGCCTCGGGTTTTGTGCTTCCCTGGTGGGTCCTCATTTTGTTGGCCGCGGGGGTTCTCGCCACCTGGTTCTTCGCCGGGCGAACCCTCTCCTTTTTTTCCTTTTTCCTTTGCGTTTTGGCCCTTGCGGCTTTAGGGTTTGGGGTATATCTCGGCCAGGCGCGCCAGGCCCAGCGCATCGCCGCCGTTCTTTGCACCTCTTGCGTGGGCATTGAGGAGGCCCGCTCCCCCAAAGTTGAACTCCCTTCCGAGCTTCGCGCGGCTTTCTCTGCCCTCCCCAACCCCGTGCACCTTGTGCTTTTTTACACCTCTTGGTGTCGAGCGTGTCCCTACGCCAAGGCCTTGGTCGCCGAGATCGCCCTGGCGAACCCCAAAATCCTGGTGGAAACAGTCGACGCCGATTCGCAGCGGGAGAGGGCGGAAAAGGCCGGGGTGATCATCAACGGGAAAGCCGTAGTTCCCGCAATCCTCGTTCAGGAAACGGGAAAGGTCCTCTTCGGCACGGAGGATCTGGCCGCGCGCCTCCTTTCGGCCCTAAGGGAGATACCGTGAGGCTTAGGTATCTGCGGCGGGGCGCGCAGGGACTCGGGATCTTTCTTGGGCTTTTGGGGGTCACAGGGATCGGCATGACCCACGTCATCTTTCCCGGCCTTCACTGCTATGCATGCCCCCTTTCCGTGACGGTCTGCCCCATTGGGCTTTTGCAGAACCTCGTGATCGCCGGGACCGCCCCGTTCTATCTTCTTGGGGTGCTCGTGGTGTACGGGGTTTTTCTGGGCCGCGGCTGGTGTGGGTGGTTTTGTCCGTTCGGGGCTGTCAATGACCTTTTTTCCTGGCGGAAGGTGCGCTTCCACCGGTTCCTTTCGCCCATAAAATTCCTGGTTCTTTTTGGAACGGTGTTTGCTGCCTGGCGCCTGGCCGATACCTGGTTTTGCAAGCTTTGCCCGGCGGCTTCTCTCACGGCCTCCTTGCCCTATTTCGCCATGGGGCTTGCCCAGCCCACCACACCTTTTTTTATCCACATGGGGACGCTGGCGGCGACCGCGACCGGCATGGTGCTAGTGGCCCGCTTTTGGTGCCGCTATCTTTGCCCGATGGGGGCCATCCTTGCCCTCTTCAACCGCGCTAGTTTCTTTGGCCTTCGTCTCGATCCTAAAAAATGCACATCTTGTGGGCTTTGTGGGCGCGCCTGTCCGATGGGGATCGACCCGCGTTTCGAGGTGAACTCCACCAACTGCATAAAGTGCGGGGAGTGCCGCTCCGCCTGTCCGCAGGGCGCGTTATCCTTGGGCTTTTCCCTTCCTGGGGGCCGTGGGCATGCTCCGTTACGTTTTCCTTGGCCTCGTCCAAGGGCTGACCGAGTTTCTTCCCGTAAGTAGTTCGGCCCATCTCCTTCTTCTGCGGAAATGGCTGGGCCTTGGGGAGCCGGCCCCCCTTCTCGTGGCCTTCCTCCACCTGGGCACGCTTTTGGCCTTGGCGGTGTGGTTTTGGCGGGATCTACTTTGGCTGACCTCGGCCCTCACTCGAACGGGAAAGGAAGCCCGGCGATACGTGGGGTGTTTGGCGATTGGTTTGGTCCCGGTTTTGGTTTTGGCCTTGATTTTGGGTGAGGAAGTGGAGCGCGCTTTTTCCTCAACGCGGCTTGGGGCAGGACTCCTTTTTGTGACCGCCATCCTTCTCTTTTTTGCCGATCGCGTAAGGGAAGGGGAAAAGGTCGCTCCCACGGCGGTGCAGGCTTTGGTCGTGGGTTTGAGCCAGGCGGCCGCCGTTTTGCCGGGCATCTCCCGCTCCGGAGCTACGGTCACCACCGGCCTTCTCCTCGGGCTGAGGCGGGAGGAGGCCTTTCGTTTCTCCTTCCTCCTTGGGATTCCCACCTTCATTGGCGCTGCCCTTTTCTCTTTGCGCGGAGGTGGAGGGGAAAGCTGGGCTGGCCTTGCCGCCGGCGCCTCCTCCGCCTTCGTTTTCGGGCTCCTCGGCCTTGCGCTTTTCCGGGGCGCGCTCCTCCGCCGAAGACTTTGGCCTTTTTCCCTCTATTGCCTCCTCCTTGGCCTTACCGGCCTAATTTGGGCTTGAGGTTTTGGGACATTTGTCCCCAAAAACGGGGTGCCTGAAGGTCTTATAACTAACCCCCACCTCCGCTAGCTACGTCCCATCTTCCCTTCGGCGTGCTCCTTTAGATGGGCACACTTTTGGCGAGCATGTGGGCGATGTGGCCGGCGCTTCTGGGGTTAGTGGTGGGCTTAACCGGCGTTGGGGCGCCCCCGTCTTTTGGCACTCACACGGACTCCGCCGGCTGGGCATGGTTTTCTGGGGCCACCGGGCAACCTCAATGGCAGTTTTACGATCTTCCGTGGGAAAGCCATTACTTAAACGTGGAGATCTTTTTACAGACCCGCGGCTGGCGGACGCCACCCCCGCCCTCCTTGTGCCTAACTTTTCAATTTTTCACCTTCTCCTCCGCGCTCACCCGGCGAGCCCATTTGCAGCGCGTAAGCGAAAAGGGAGAGCACGTGGGTTACTTTGGACAGCTCATCCTCTCTCGCCGGGATTTGAACTTCGGTTCGTTTCTCACCGTTAAACTCAAAAGCGGGCTGCAAGATGCGGAGATAGGCGTCCATCCCTCCTCAGTGCGCATCCGAGGGGAGGAGTTTTTCTCCCCAAGCTCCGTGGCCGGGGGTGTGGGTGGTCCCGTGGTGGTGGGAGTTCCCGGGGGTGTGGAATCCGCTTCCTCGTCCTCGACCCTTTTGCAAAGGGAAGGCCAATCTGGCCAGGACAAGATTTTCCGCGAGTGCACAGAAAAGGAAGACGCCCCTTATGTCAGTCCCGGAAGGTATGTGGGCGAGCTTGGCTGGCCAGGGCCGGGAAGCCCTTTGGATTCCCATGATTGGTTGAAGGTCAACCTCAACCACGGTCACCTTTTGGAGGTCCGGGTTAACTCTCCGCGCCCCGTTTTCCTGGTGATCCTCAATCCTTTGGGCCAGGAAGTGGGGCGGATTCTGGGCTTCGGGCAAATCGGCCTCGCCTACCAGGCGTCAGCGCCTGGAGCTTACTGGGTCTGCATTTCCCTCGGTGAAAGCGCGCCCCTTTTCACCTACACCCTCGAGCTCGCCATCCGTCGCTAAACTTTGTGTTTGTGGGCCCCAAGGACATTCTTCCCCTTCTTCCCGAGGGATTGGCCGATTGGGAAACCCTTTTGGCGAAAACCGGCCTTTCGCGGCCGGAGCTTTTAGAGATCCTTTCCCAACTTCGGGCCGAGGGATTTCCCATTTTGATGGAGGAGGAGGGCGCCGGTCTTGCGCCAGGGAGCCCTGCCCCGCAAATCCTTTTTCCCCTCCTAAAAGGGGAATTTGGCCGAGCCTATCGATATTTGGGCGTGGTCACCAGCACTCAGGACGTCCTGCGGGCGTGGGAAGATGCCCCCATCGGGGCCGTAGTTTTGGCCGAGCGCCAAACCCGCGGGCGGGGAAGGCACGGCCGAGTATGGGAAAGCCCGCCCGGCAACCTCTACTTTTCCGTGCTTTTAGGGAAAAACGCCGATCGCCTTTTGCCGCTCCGCGCCGGTTTGGCCCTCCGCGAGGCCGCACGGGTGGGAAGCTTGAAATGGCCCAATGATCTTCTCGCCCCGGATGGGCGAAAGCTAGGAGGGATCCTTGTCGAGGCCGAGGGAGAACGAATTTTTCTCGGCGTTGGGATAAACGTGGATGTTCCGCCCCTTCCCCACTCCGCGGCCCTGAGGGAGTTTCGGGAGGTGCAGCGGGCCCAACTTCTTGCGGATTTTCTGTGGACTTTGGAGGCCTGGCTTGAGGAGAAGAAAGAGGATGTGCTTGCCGCCTGGAAAGACCAAAATGTGACCCTGGGGAGAAAAGTGGTGGTGAGGACGGGAAGGGAGATTTTGGAGGGGGTGGCCTTGGACCTAGGAGAAGACGGCGAGCTAATAATTCGCACCCATGAAGGCATGCGCACGATTTGCGCAGGCGACGTGATCCTATGCGCGACGGATGACGTAAAAGATGCCAAAATAGGCGAGGATAAGGCGCAGGGCGGAGGCCCCGGCCACGGCGAACGCGAAAGACCAGGGTCTTCGGCCGAATAGGGCCAAAACGTAACTCATGGCGGTATCTGGAAAGCCGGGGATAAGCAGGAAGAAGAAAAGGGCGGGGGCACCCACGCGATTTACCCATTTTTCTGTGCGCCAGATCCATTTTTGAAGGCGAGCTTCTTTTGCCCGCCAGGTTTGCAACTTTTGCCAGCGCTTTAAACGGTCGCCGAAGAAGAAAAGAAGGTAAGCGCCTGTAGCCCGCCCGAGGGCAGCCACCGCGATCACCGCCCAGCCCGGCGCCGCGGCGGCCGCGCCAAGGGCCAACTCCTGGGGACTTGGCAAAAGAACCACCGTGCCCATGGCGTAGAGGAAAACGAGGAAAAGGGTTAGGGCCATGCCCTAAGTGATCGGCTGGCTCACGTTTTGGCAGCGCGGGCAGAAGTTCGTGCGCTGGCCCTCGAAGAGCACCTCCCCAACGGGGGTTCCACACACGCGGCAGGGAGCACCGGCCCGGCCATGGACATAAAGAAAATCCCGGATTTCCTTGTCAAAAAGGCCGTCGCCCACCCGGGCCTTTATCTCCTCCTTCGCCCAGCGCAGGGTCTCCGGAATGGCCCTCCAAAGCCGCTCCACCTCCACAGGGGACAGGGTGTGCACGTAACGGAAGGGCGAGATCTTCGCGAAAAACAGGATCTCATCAGCATAAGCGTTGCCGATCCCGGCTACAATGGCTTGATCAACGAGAACTTTTTTGACCATTCGGCGTTTTCCGTGCAGGGCTTGAGAAAAGGCCTGGAGCGTGAATTCCGGGGAAAACGGCTCGGGTCCGAGTTTTGCCAGGGGCTCCGCCCGGGAAAGATCAGAAAAAAGCCAGACTCCCGCGATCTGGGGGGAGCCCGGCTCGATGAGGCGAAGGTCCGTTCCGTCATGGAAGGAGAGGACGAGGGTGGTGGCCTTGGTGACCTCGTAATGGGATGGACCGTGCCAAAGCCATCCGAAGCGCATGAGGTGTACGATCAAAAAGAGGTTTTCGCTGAAGTGGAAGACGAGGTATTTGCCGCGGCGACTTAAATCGCCCAGGGTTTTGCCCACAAGGGGGGAGAGGTCGGCGGAGCCGGCCTGGACCAGGCCCGGCCGGCGCACCGCAACAGACACCACCGCCCGGCCCAAAAGCCTTCCGGCCAGGTTCTCCTTAATTACCTCCAGATCAGGAAGCTCCGGCACTTACTCGTTCCCAACGCCCAGGTAAATGGTCACCCCACACCCACAAGGAGCTACGCAGCTTGGACAACGGTAAACTTTCACGTACGGCTGACACCAGGAGAAAAAGCACGGTTTAGAGCAAAGTCCCCAACAGCCGAAGAAGAAAAACGGGAAGCAGCATGGCTGACATTCCGGCCTGGCCACGATTTTCACGGTGTTCTCGTACTCACCCGCCGTGGTGGAAACGACGATCTTGTAGTAGCCAGGTGGCACGGGATTCCCCGTGGCATCCACCTGCTTCCACACCCATTTCCCCGGCGCCACCGGGCTTGGGAAGGTTTCCTGGTACACGACATTTCCGTCCGTGCTCAGCACGCGCCAGCCCGTCACCTCGGGCTTGGGGCAACAACAAGAACAACAAAAGTACCAGGGGACAACGAGCTCAAAACAAACGTCTTCGCCCTGCCAAAATGCCGTGTAACATGAAGGCTCCGCAAGGGGAGCACAGGAAGGACACCCTTGGCCGAAGGCCAACGCCCCAAGCACGCCCAACCCCAACGCTAACGCCAATGCCTTCTTCATGCCCGCCACCTCCTTCCTTTGGTTTTACACCCCAAGGCCGCGGGAAGTTTCATGACCATCCACATGCTATGCGGAAAAGGGGCCAAGTCAAGTAGCGTTCATTACGTTCGTGTTTTTTCCGCCAGACCAAGCTTCAGGGTTGACCAAACTCGGCGGCCTGTCTCCCCGCAGGGCGGCAAGCACGTTGTCCACGGCAAGCGCCGCCATTCTGCGCCGCGTGGTCCAGGTGGCCGAGCCGATATGGGGGGTGAGCACGACGTTCCGAAGCGTTAAAAGTCCGGGATGGACCTGAGGTTCCTTCTCGAACACGTCCAGGCCCGCTCCAAGAATGCGACTCTCTTTTAATGCCCGCACCAGGGCTTCTTCGTCCACTACCGGGCCCCGGGCCACGTTCACCAGGATCGCCTCCCTTTTCATGAGGGAAAGCTCGCGCTCGCCGAGGAGGTGCCGGGTCTCGGGGGTGAGGGGGAGGCAAAGGACCACGAAATCGCTTTCCCTTAAGAGCTCGTCCAAAGGGGCAAAGCGTGCTCCCAGATCTTTCTCGGCCTCGGGCTTTCTTGTGCGCGAGTAATAGAGGATGGTCATGGAAAATCCGCGGGCGCGGCGGGCCACGGCCTGCCCGATCCGACCGAACCCCACGATCCCTATGACCTTCCCATACACGTCCACACCGAGGTGTTTGGGCAGGAAGGTCCAGCCGGGAAAGCCCTCCCGGCGGAGGTCTTGATCCGCTTCCACAATTCTTCGGGCCACGGCCAAAAGGAGAGCCCAGGCCAGATCCGCCGTAGCCTCCGTGAGGACATCCGGGGTGTTCGTGACCAACACCTTCCTTCGCGTGGCCGCAGCTACGTCGATGTTGTCCACCCCAACCCCAAGGTTGGCCACAATGCGGAGGCCGGGAAGTGCCTGGAGGACCTCCTCGTCGATGCGGTCGGCCAAGGAGATGATCAGGGCCTCGGCGCCATTGGCAAAGGCCATAAGCTCCGCCTTCTCCAGCCGGCCTCCTTCGTGAACCACCACTTCATGTCCGGCGCGCCTAAGCCGCTCGGCCTCCTCGGAAAAGAACCTCGTGGTAATTGCCACCTTAGCCATAGGTATCCCCTTTCCGAGTCTATCCGAAACGGGTCAAAAGTAAGAGGGTCAGGGAAAGGGTGCCCAGGGAAAGAAAGGTGGAGAGGAGGAGGCCGGTGGCAGCGAGGTCCGGCCGTCGCCGGTACTGAGTGGCCAAAATGTAGGCGTTTACGGCGCTGGGAACGCTGCCCTCGATGATAAGACTCCGGCGAATTATTGTTTCGACGGAAAATAGCGGGGCCAAAAGCCAGGCAAGGATGGAGGCGAAAACTAGGCGTGCTAAAGCGATAAGAACCGCGGGCTTGGCCACGCCTTGGAAATCCACGGCGGCGAGCTCCAAACCGAGAAGGACGAGGAACAAGGGGATGGCGGCCTGGGCCAAGAGCCCGGAGGCCCGGCTCAAGACCTCGGGCCAAGCCCCGGTGAAACGCATGATGACCGCTAGAACCACCGCATAAGGCCAGGGGACAGTCAGCGCCTCTCGGAAAAACGCCCGCGGTGCCAGCCGGCCCTGCCACGTGGCAATCCCCACACCTAGGGTGCTGAGGAGCACGGTGTTTGTGGCAAGAAAGATCACGCCCACGTCCACTGCGCGCTGGCCGTAGGCGAAAAGGAGGACGGGAAGGCCAAGGTTTCCACAGTTTCCGAAGGTGAGAAGGAGGTTTGTGGTCCGCTGGGCGTCGGCATCGGAGGGGAAGAGCTTTCGGCCCAGGGGTATGGAGAGGAGGAACATGCCGCCGTAATGGGCGAGGACGAAGATGGCCACGAAGCCCGCTTCCTTTGCGGGAAGTTGAGCTGTGCGCAGGGTCTCAAAGATGAGGGCGGGAGAAAAGAGCCAAAAGCTTAGTTCTGCAAAGGGGCGGGCCGGGATTTTTCCAAAGCGGCCAAACACATAGCCCAAAAGCACAAGGAGGAAAGTCGGGCCGATGACCTCAAAGATCACGGTCCTAAGCCTACGCGGAAGGGAGGGACGCTTACAATTCCCGCCGATGAAGATCGGGGTTACCGGACATCCGGGCGTGGGCAAAACCACGTTGGTCAAGAGGGTGCTGGCCGCCGTGCCCCTCAAGGCCGGGGGCATGATCACCGAGGAAATCAGGAAATGCGGATACCGCGTGGGATTCCTTTTGCGGGACGTGGCCACCGGCAAAGAGGGGCTTTTGGCCCACCGTCACCACTGCACCGGCCCGGAATTTGGAAAGTACCGGCTTTGCCTTCGGGACCTGGAGGAGATCGGGGCCGCGGCCATCGAGCGGGCGGTGGAAGAGGCGGAGCTCATCGTGATCGACGAGGTTGGCCCCATGGAGCTGCAATCCCAAAGGTTCATTTCCGCGGTGGAGAAGGCTTTGGCCAGCAAAAAGCACCTTCTGGTCACCGTACACCGTGCCTCCAACCACCACCTGGCCTACCGCATCCGCCACGAGGTGGACCAGCTGATCCGGCTTACAAAAAGCAACCGCGAGGAGAAGACCCAAGAGGTCATCCGGCTTTTTTCCGGCTGACCCAAACCGGGCCAGGCAGGCCGTAGAACCTTTGATAAAAGTTGCGAAAGGCGCGCTCAAGCTCGCGCATCATCCTCTCCACATCCTCCTCTTCGGGGAGGTTTGGGTCCGGCCGGATGGGCTCAGCAAAGTGCACGGCGATCCAGCGCTTTTTCAGGGTTTTCCAAAGGGTGCGAGGAAAACCCCGCCAAATTGGGAGGTTTTCCCCGCCGGGTTCATAAACGAGGGCGTTTTCCAAGCCCACGGGGATGAGGGGGACTTCCGCGCGCTTGGCCAAAAGCGCGGCCCCCCGATAAAGCCGGCGCTCCCAAAATCTGTCCCCTTCAGGGAAAACCATGAGGGACCCGCCTCCCTTAAGGTAACGCACGGCCCTCTCCAAAGTGTTGGGGTTCACCAGGCGCTTGCGCGCGGGATTTTGGGTGACCCCGAATCGCCAGAACGCCCGGCAGAGAAAGCGCACGAAGGGGCTGGGCCAATCCATGGTGTACAGGGCCCACCCCCGCCAGTGCCCACTAGCGCGGGTGACAAAAAGGGGCTCAAATCCGCCCACATGGGTCACGGCGAGGACACATGGCCGTACTGGCCGCGGCCCAACGCGTTTTGTGCGCACAAAAGTGGTGAGAACAAAGCCAAAGGAGAAGTACCCCAGCCAAAAGAGCTCCAAAACCGGGAGGATGAGGATCTCCCCCACCCTCATAGCTCTCGGTGCACCAAGCGCCAGTAATGTTCGGCGGAGAGCCGCCCGCGGCGCAGGGCCACGTCCAGCCAAAACCAAAACGCCAAGAACCCCGCCCGCCACCCGAGCTTGGCAAAGCGGCGGTTGGAGGTGTAGCAGACCATGGTCGGAACAAACCGAACTTTTCCAAGTTTTTTGAACCGCAAAGAAAGCCAGAAATCCGGGGAAGCTAACTTTGCCACGCTTTCGTAACCCCCGACCTGAAAGTACGCGTCCTTACGAAAACCGAAATTTGCGGCGCCGGAAAGGGGTACTCCGAATATGCTGGACAAAAGGGCCAAACCCGCGTATCCCGCGGCCTCCATTTTTCTTAACGGCGCAGGGCTTTCCCGAAATCCCATGGGGCCATAGGCGGCAACAGTGTTGGGGCGGGTGAGGGCCCGCACCATCTTCTCTAGCCAATCGGGAGGATAGAGGGTATCGGCGTCGGCGCTCGCTAAAAAATCCCCTTGGGCCAAGAGAAAACCACGATGCATGGCCCAGACCGCACCTTTTTTCTGTTCATAAATAACGCGGTCGGCATAGTCGCGGGCGATCTCGGGGCTGCGATCGGTGCTTCCGTTGTCCACCACGATTAGTTCGTAGTCGCGAAACCTTTGGGCCCGTAGGGATTCCAGGGTCTCCCGGAGGTTTCCTTCCTCGTTCAAAACGGGGACAACGACGGTGATGATGGGCTTCATCCCTTTTCCCGCCGGACCTTGTGCCAAGTTTGGCTTTTGGTGAAGGCGTTGACAAAGCACACAAGGACGAGGGCTTGAATCCAAAGGTGCACTAAAAACGGGCCGATCAGGGTGTTTATGATGGCTTCCCGCCAATCCGGCCCATCGAGATAGTAGGAAATGAGGACCCCGCTATACAGGGCGGCGAGATAACCAGGAAGCACGAGAGGCACCAAAAGCCAGGCCCCTCGACCCAGATCCACCCAAACTAGCACCCAGGGGAAATAGATCACGAGGGCCAAAAGGGCCATAAGAATCAGATAACTCAGATGCCCACTTTTTATCTCCTCCAGCATTTCCCGAATCCCCCCGGTGAACCAGCGCAGGAATTGCCGGAAAAGGTCGGGGAAGCTCGGGGCATACTGGATGAGACAGCGGGGCCCGCGCACGAATTTTGCGAAAATTTTGTGTCTGCTTAAGCGCGTTCCCAAATCGAAGTCGTCGACTAAAGTGTTCGGATCGAATTCTCCGGCCTTCTTTAGGGCCTCGTGGCGCACAAAAAGGCCGCAGGTTGTGAAAACTGGGCGCCAAAAAAGGCCGGAGAACACGAATGCCCGGGCCAGGGAAAAGAACAGCTCCTGTACCACAACCGCAGGCGTCCGGCGCAGGTTGTAAGGGGCAAAGTCCGCAAAGATCACGGGGTTTCTGGGATGGGCGGCAAGGGAGCTATAAAAGCGGATGGCCTCTTGGTCCAGGCGGGCGTCGGCGTCCAAGAACAGGATGATCTCGCCGCTGGCGTGCTTGAGGGCGTAATTTAACGCGGCGGGTTTCCCCCGCCGATGGGGATCGGAAAGGACGAGGAGCTGGGGGAGTTCCTCTTTTAGCCGGGCCAGGATCTGCGGGGTGCGATCCGTGGAGGCATCCACCACGATGATCTCCGCGTCCGGTGCGGCTTGGGCCAGGGTGCGCACCGTGTTTTCGATGACCTCTTCTTCGTTGCGGCTGGCGATGATCACCGAGAGCTTTCCCGGCGGGGCCGCGTAGGATACCGCCTCCTGCAAGGCCCGGAAATTTCGCCAAAGGGCGAGGAAAGCGAGGATGACCCCCGCCCCTAGACCAAAGCTCAGGCTAATTAAGCTCGGGTTCATCTAGCGACGATGGAGACGAGCTTCTCGGGGATGGCGATGATCCTCTCAACCCTAAGCCCTTGGAGGCGGCTTTGCACTTCAGGGTCAGCAAGGACCAAGGCTTCTAAGGTCTTGGGGTCGGCCGCCTTCGTGCGGGGAAGGCGCAGCCGCGCCCGCACCTTCCCGTTGATCTGTACGGGGATCTCCACCTCCGCCTCCTCCAGGGCCTTTGGATCATAAGCC
>FWWM01003083.1_pt1 | contig 19777 bp, 17 predicted proteins | sample 2228351 | NCBI WGS metagenome assembly FWWM01 (sample SAMEA103939774, study PRJEB20133) | metagenome
AACTCTTAGACCCAGTTACTTTCCTTTCACTGAACCGAGTTTTGAAGTAGATGTTTCCTGTGGTGTATGTGGCGGCAAAGGATGCCAGGCTTGTGGTTACACGGGATGGCTTGAGATACTTGGGGCCGGGATGGTTCACCCAAATGTTTTCAAGAACGTGGGGTATGATCCGCAAAAATGGACTGGATTTGCCTTTGGGATGGGGGTTGAACGTATCACCATGCTCAAGTACAATCTGAGTGATATTCGCGATTTTGTGCAGAACGATAGGCGTTTTCTCGAGCAGTTCTAGACTTTGGAGGGATGGGTAAATGTTGGTTCCAATAGAATGGGTCAAAGAGTTTGTTCCTATAGAACTTTCAGTTGAAGAGCTTGCGGAGAAATTAACCTTGGCAGGACTAAAAGTGGAAGGCATATTGTATCCCTTCGCTCAGGGCAAGATAGTTTGCGCTGAAGTGGTTGAAACTTTGAAACACCCACAATCTGATAAGCTTAAAGTTTGTAAGGTCTACGACGGAGAAAGCATCTACACGACTGTAACCTCGGATATGAAGGTCGAAAAGGGTTCCAAAATTCCTGTGGCTTTTCCTTCGAGTAAACTTGCAAACGGCGAAATCGTAAAACCTGTAAACATAAAGGGGATCATCTCCGAAGTTGTAATGTGCTCGCTCGAGGAACTTGGTCTCGAGCCAAGGTCAGATGGAATATGCTTGCTGAATCAGATTGGGGAGGATCTTCCAGTTGGAGCAGACGTTGTTGAATGCTGGAGATTGGCGGATCCTGTGCTTGATATAGAGGTTACCCCAAACAGACCTGATTGTCTTGGTGTCTTGGGTATAGCACGGGAAATAGGTGGGCTGACAGGGAAATCGATCGTAAAACCTGTTGCATCGTACAATGTCAGTGATGCGACAGTCGATGAATTTGTGGGGGTCACGATAGAAGATGTCGATGGTTGTCCAAGATACTGTGCCGCATACATCGATGGACTTACGGTCAAACCAAGCCCCATTTGGATGCGCAGGAGGCTAATGGCTTGTGGGGTGAGACCAATCAACAACCTTGTGGATGCGACGAACTATGTGATGTTGGAAACCGGTCATCCGACCCATGCGTTTGATCACAGTAAGATCTCAGAGGGCTTGATCGTTGTCAGGAAAGCTAAAAAAGGGGAAAAGGTAAGACTTCTTGATGAAAAGGAGTATCAATTGAACGGACATGAGACATTGATCACTGACCCTCAGGGAATACTCGCGGTTGGTGGAGTAATGGGAGCGGCAGATTCAGCAGTCAGCGAGAGGACGAATCAAGCTGTTTTAGAGGTTGCGTATTTCAATCCAGTTAGGATAAGAAGAACTGCCAAATCGCTTGGTATAAAATCGGATGCATCGTACAGATTCGAGAGGGGAGTTGATCCGAACGGCTTAACCTTTGTCATGGAGAGATTGTTGACCGTTGTTCAAAGTGTTTGTGGAGGTTCAGCAGCAAAGGGTTTCGTGGACCGCTATCCAGTTAAGGCGGAGAACCTGGTGTTAAATTTACGAAAGCAAAGGATATCCGCGTTGCTTGGTGTTGATCCAAAAGAAGAATCCACAAGAATTCTTGAATCGTTGGGTATGAAAGTCGAAGATAGTGAGGAGATACTCAAGGTTACAGTTCCAACTTTCAGACCGGATATTTCTATGGAAGAAGATTTGATAGAGGAAGTTGGACGAGTTTACGGTTACTCAAAAGTTGAACCAGTGGCTCCAAGAATACTCATCAGGGGTCGTGGATGGAGTGAGAAACAGCTTTTCAGAAAAAGGATGAGAGAGCATTTGCTGTCACTTGGCTTCGACGAAACGATCAACATGTCGTTCTGCTGTTCCAAAGTTGTTTCTAAGTTCACAAGTTGCGATCTGGTGAGGTTGCTCAATCCATTGACAGAAGAAATGGACTGCCTGAGACCATCATTGCTGTTTGGTCTTATGGACTCGCTTGCGTTCAACTACCGAAGACAAATTCGGGACATAAAATACTTCGAAATCGCAAAAACCTTTTATTTGTCCAACGGGGTCATCCACGAAAAAGAATCCTTAGGCATGATTGCAACAGGAAGGGTCGAGGAAGAAAACTACAGGTTTAATGGGGAAATTGATTTTTACATCTTCAGGGGGTATCTTGACTCCATAGCTGATTGCTTGGGCATAGAGTTTGCAGTCGAACCTTCCTATTGTCAGTGGTTTGTTCCAGGTAGATCGGCCGTTGTCAAGCTGGGAGATGAGCAAATAGGAAAAATTGGCATGCTTGTCAAAGATCTTCTTGAGATTTACGATGTAAAAGGTGAAATCTACTTCTTGGAACTTGATTTGGACAAGCTGTTTGTTGCGGCTTCCAAACCTAAAAGGTCTGTCAAAATCCTGTCTGGTTTTCCAGCCATTAGAAGGGATATATCACTGCTCATACCAAACGGGGTCTACTCTGGCGGCATAGTCAAACATTTAGTTTCATCTAGTGAATGGGTCGAGAAAGCTGGAGTTTCGGATATGTACAAGGGAAAAGATATTCCAGAAGGTATGACAAGCGTGACTTTCTACGTTATATACAGGGCACAGGACAGATCCTTAACGGATGAGGAAGTCAACTCCGTCTTTGAGAAAACGATTGTCGAAATTGAACAGAGATTTGGTGTAAAAAGAAGATTCGCATGATCTTTGAATACGATCGACAGTTACCTTTTAACGAAGAAATTCGAAGGTTTGAAGAGTATGATTTGATATCCTTTGATGCACCATATGAACCAGATATCCTGGAATCGAAACGCATCTATGTTTACCGATTTAGAACAGTGAAACCATGGATGAACTTAATCTTTGTGCACGGAATAAGAAACGGCAATATACCCTATCTGATGTGGTTTGGAGAGCACTTTAAAAACTTTGGAATAGAAACGTTCTACTTGATTCTTCCATACCACGCTCAGAGAGCAAAACCAGATTGGATGGGAGGCGAACCTTTCTTTTCCACCTCGCCATCCTTCTGTAACATTAGATTTCACCAAGCGGTGAAAGATGTACGAAGGACAGTTGACTATATCGAAGTGATCTCTTCGTTGCCAGCTGCGATTATGGGTTTCAGCTTTGGAGGCATGATAGCTACCATGACTCTGGCTCTTGAAAAAAGGATCAAGGCGGGAATCTTAGCCTTCAGTGGTGGCGACTGGTATTGGATAAACTGGTACTCTCCTTACACCCGATCCATTAGAGAGGATTATGCGAGGCAAGGGAACGAGATCGGTTGTAGAGATGCACGCAGGTGTTTTGAAAATCGTAGAGAATCTCTTGAGACATTGGACAAGTTGAAGCAGATTGAAGAAATATTCTCGCTTAATCCCGAATGTTTCCATTACGATCCAATGAGTTATGCAAGGTTCGTGGAACAACCGGTGCTGTTTTTCCAAGGGTTGTTCGACCGAGTAATTGTTCGTGAAGCTTCTGATCAGTTATTCGAGAGACTGCCACACGCAAGGAAGGTGCTGATTCCGTGCGGACATAAATCTTCATACATGTTCCGAAGATTGATAGCAAGGCGCGTAGCAAGTTTTCTTCGCAACACACTAACCAAATGAGCAGCTGGTTCATAGGAGAATTGGATATGAGACTGAGTGAAAAAGAGTACAAGTGGAACTTCTTTGTCAACTCAACAGACATGGCTCTTTTTAACCTGGGAATGACGATGGCTTCCATTTCCACTTTGCTTCCTCTGTACGTAAGAAACCTAGGTGGAACAAACTTCGAGGTTGGTCTTATTCCGGCGATAGCAAACCTTGGATGGGGCTTGCCAGCCTTGATCGGCGCGAAATACGCCGAAAGATATCCCAGAAAGCTCGATCTTGTTATTCGAGTAACGGCAGGCGAGAGGTTACCATATCTTTTCATGGCACTGATTAGCTTCTTCGTCGTCGAACTGAATCAGCAGCTTGCCATGTACTTGATAATTTTGATGCTTGCGGTTGCAACGTTTTCGATGGGTTTCTTAGGTCCTCCGTGGATGAGCATGATTGAAAAGGTCATCAACCCAAGACAACGTGGCAGCGTCTTAGCAATGGGAAGTGGGGTCGGTGCCGTTGCCGGCATAGGAGGATCCGTAGCTGCAAGACAGCTGTTGCAAAGATATGAATTTCCACACAACTTCGGATATTGTTTTTTGTTTGCTTCTCTTGCCTTTGGGCTTTCGTTTGTTTTTCTCTGCCTGAACAAAGAACCGGTAGATGAGGTGAGAAGCGGACAAAATGTGACATTTTCCGAATACGTTCGATCAGTGGGATATATTTTGAAGGACAGGAACTATCTAAATTTCATACTTGACAAAGCTGTATCAACCTTTGGTCTTAGTGCGAATGGTTTCGTGGCGGTCTATGCAACCAAAAAGCTACTCGTACCCGACTACCGGGTAGCGGAATTTACAGCAATTCTAATGGTTTCTCAGGCTGTAGCCTCATTCTGGCTTGGACTGCTTGGTGACAAGAATGGGCACAAGATCAGCCTGTTAATAGGCAAGATAGCTCAGATATCGGCAATGATTATCTTGTTGTTCAGTAGCAACATAGTCTTGACTTACTTTGTTTTCGCTTTCCTTGGAATAGTCAACAGTTCTGGTAATGTCAGTAGTTTGGCTTTGACGATAGATCTCGTCTCTGGAAAAAGAAAAGAACTCTACGTGGGTGTTCAAAACTTTGTCCTATCACCTATTTCATTTGTTGCGCCTTTGATCTGTGGATTTCTAGCCGACTGGCTTGGATACCACGCACTATTCGTGTTTTCAACAGTCATGACGACAGTCTCGACAGTGTTCCTGGCAATTTTCGTGAGCGATCCAAGAAGATCACTCAGATGAAAGAATTCTAAATCGGTAGTCGTCAACTGTCGGCCTAACTGATCTGAGGAGAATCTTTCTTCCTGTGAGCATCAACTCTGTACACTCCAGGTCAGATGCATCTTCAAAATCCTTTTCGTCAAAACAACCTGTTAGTTCGTAAACAAAACCGAATACGTTCTCAAGTTTCTCGTACGTTGTAACTCCTCCATCTGGCTTCAAAAGCAAAAGATACTGACCATCACTTATGGTGCTTTTGAGTTTGAAGACGGTCTTTCCGTCGCTAGCATAGTCGTCTACTACGGACACGACCACCGGAAGAACCCTAAACGACGCGAAGACCTCCGTAACGGGTGCGGCAGACTTATTGAGCTGGACTGACAGCGGAGTCAGTGGAAAACCATAGCTTTGCTCTTCGTACTCAAGCAGTTTCCGGTCTGTCAGTTCGACTGGAGAGCTTTGGTAACGTTTGCCGAATTTCGAGGATATCTCAAGTAGTGCCGGGTCGAAACCCATGCGAAAACTCTCGAAAGCAAGGATCGACTTTTCCCTGTCGTTGTAAATGCAGTCAAAGGCACCAGCGAAAACAAGTTTCTGAACAACTGATGTCGAAGCTTTTGTTCTTTTCACGAAATCCTCGATATTGTGGTAAGGAGCATTATCAGAAATCTTTTTCGCAAAACTTGAACTTATTCCTTCTATCGCTTCAAAAGGTAACTGAAAATCTTGTTCGCTGATTTGGCATTGGTTCACAGACGGTGGAAGCACTCTGTAACCAAGATTTCTCAGTTCCTGCACAGCCAGGAAAATCTTTTCCCTTTCGGCTGAATGCCTTTTGATGTACTCAGTAAAGAAAAGCTTTGGTGAGAGATTTTTGAGATATGCCAGTTCATAGCTGAGGTAGGAATACGCCACGCTGTGTGATTTGTTAAACGCATATTCTGCAAAATTTTGAATGGTGCTGATCAGCTGATTTATTTCTCCAGATGAGTATCCTCTTTGCTGCATACCGATCTTCAGCTTTGTCAAAGCCTCCTTCATCACCTCTGAATTTTTGCTAGAAACTGCTTTTCGAAACAGATCAGCTTCTGCTGGAGATAACCCTGCCAGATTCATTGCAAGTTTCATTATCTGCTCTTGATAGACAATTACACCTCTTGTTTCAGGGGAAAGTTTATCCGCTTTTTCGCAGTGTCTTTTCCTTTTTGCGTAGATCTCGTTTAATTTCGCTCCAAGCGGTCCAGGTCTATTCAAGGCAAGTAATATCGCAAGTTCGTCAAAATTCTCAACTCTGACCTGTCTACAAAGTTTCCTAGCTGTTTCAGATTCAAGCTGAAAGACTCCTAGGGTTTGCCCCTTTTTGATCATCGAATAAGTATTCTGATCCTTATACGAGATGTGGTAAGTTTTTGAAGCTTTCTTGAGCTTTGATAAGAAAGAAAGGGTAGCTAAGCCAAGTATGTCTATCTTGATGATTCCGACATCTTCAAGCGAGTATATGTCGTATTCGGTTATTCTTTGCGGCACATTAGGCACCATAGGTATATTCACCGAGCTATCAGTTATCACTACACCAGAAGCGTGAATACTCCTTCTGACTGGCAATCCAGCGAGCCTTTTGAGAGTCTTATTCGACGCAGATAGGTTTTGACGTTTCAGTTCATTTAGTAAAGATCTTTCGGAAAGTCTTGAAAAACTCGACACCTGAGCTACAAAAGGAAATTTCTCTGCCAATTTGTTTATCAATTCCTGTCTTCGTTCATCCTCAACATCTATGTCAATGTCTGGTGGTTCGTTTCTGTATTCGTTGAGGAATCTTTCGAACATCAACCCGTGTTCCACAGGATTCACGATGGTGATCCCAAGTACATAGGAGATAACAGAGCCCACGGCACTGCCACGACCTGGCCCCAAAGATATTCCCAGTTGCTTTGCCGTTTCAACTATTTGTTTCACAACATAGAAATAGCTTTCGTAACCAAGTTTCTCGACTACTTCGACCTCTTCGATAAACTTGCGCTTGAGTTCTTCCGGCACTTTCTCTGTGAAAGAGCGCAGCCAACCCTTTTTGGGTTGGGGAAGAGTTACCCTCACGTTTAGGTCGTACGATGTCGTCTTCAGAACCTTGGCTGGGTCCGTTGATTGCCCATCAAAATAAGTGTCTTGGCGTGGTTCCACAGTTAAGATTTTACACATTGTAACGTGGGCATCATAGTCTTCGGGATGAAGAAAATAGGAAAGTTTAAGTTCTTCAACTGGTATCGACTCCGTTCTTGGTTCTCTGTTCTCGTTGTACGCTTTTATGAGTTCTTCGAATTCGTCTTTATTTTTTGCGTAGAAAACTCTGTCAGAAATTCTTATTCCGTGAACTGGAGTTATTCCATTTGACCGACAGAGCTTGTTGAACAAAACCGCACCGTGAAAATTGGTATCGCAGAGCAACAAAGAAGTAATGCCAGCAGACTTTGCGAATCTTACAACTTCCTCGAAGCGTATCACAGAACCATCAAAACTGTACGGGCTTACTATTCCAGCTATCATTGTGAGCACATCCTGTGGCACTCAAGGATTGCCTTCTTGAAATCCTCGGGAATTGGGGCAACAAAAGAGCGAAACTCGCCAGTTCGTGGATGAAAAAAACCAAGTTTTGCCGCATGCAGCATCTGGCGCTTTACGATTTCGAGCTTTACCTTACCGTAAAGCGGATCACCGATTATTGGATTTCCTATGAACCTCATGTGGACTCTTATTTGGTGCGTGCGCCCGGTTTTTGGAAACACGGCAACCAAAGTTGCAATTTCTCCGAATCGTCTTAAAACTTTGTACTTGGTTTCTGCTCGCCTACCGCTTTCCGAGACCGTCATCTTTATGCGATAAACTGGGTGACGTGCAAGTGAAGCCTGTATTTCTCCTTCATCCTTGGTTATCGAGCCATGTACAAGCGCCAGATACATTTTGAAAACTTTTCTATCCTTAAATTGTTTTGATAAACTTTGATGGGCAAGATCGTTTTTTGCAACCACAATCACCCCAGAGGTGTCTTTGTCCAACCTGTGAACTATGCCGGGTCTAAGCTCACCACCGATTCCTTGCAAGTCCTTACAATGATACAATATGGCATTCACCAAAGTGCCACTCGTATGGGACGGGATTGGATGGACAATCATGTTGTAAGGTTTGTTCACCACAATTATGTCGCTGTCCTCGTAGATGATGTCCAAAGAAATCGGTTCTGGTTCAATCTTAACCATTTTGAGAACTGACTGAGGTTCCTCGACAGTTATGACATCACCAGGTTTGACCTTGTAGCTCGGTTTCTGAATTTTGTCGTTGACCTTCACCTTGCCTTCCTTTATAACCCGCTGGATATGGTTTCTCGAGAACTTTGCAGGAACTTTGGTCAACAGAAACAAATCCAACCTTTGGTTGGCTTCATTTTTGTTGACCGTGAATTTCATTTTTTTCTCCTTTCAGGAGGCTTATTATGACCAAAAGCCCTCCAAGGGTTATAAAAACGTCGGCAAAATTGAAGACAGCTGGAAAATAGCGCAGGTTTATGAAGTCTACGACATAACCAAGTCTTATTCTATCGACAAAATTGTTTCCAAGTGATCCTGCAACTATCATCTCAAGTCCGATTTTCGTGAGTTGCTTTGGTTTGGCAAAATATGGTACCAGGGCTATGCAAACTGTCACTGCGAGGATAATCCAAATGATCCACGGGGATCTTGAGAACATTCCAAAGGCTATCCCAGCGTTTCTCGTATAGGTTAACCACAAAGTTCCAGGAATGATGAAGACAGGTCTAACCAAATAGCGCTCCACCAACGCCTTGGAAAACTGGTCAATCAACAAAACAAGGGTTATCCAGAACATTCATTTCACCCTTTGGTAGATAAAAGGTGACGCGATTCTAAGACCGAGCTCATCGTAATTGAAAATCCTCTCCGTGCTTCCCACAAACAAGTACCCGCCTATTCTCAAAGCTTTTGCAAAGTTCTTGTAGAGTACGTCCTTTGCAGTTTGTTCAAAATATATGACAACGTTACGACAAATGATCAGGTCCAGAGAATCTGGAAATGGATCTTGAAGTAGATTATGCTTCCTGAACTGTACCCTCTTCTTCACTGTCTCCTTGATTCTGTATTCACCGTCGACAATGTCGAAATATCTGTCAATGTAGCTTTTCGGGGTGCTGATCATAGACCTTGATTCGTAGATTCCCCTTCTTGCTTCATCCAAAGCTTTGTCATCAATATCCGTCGCGAGCACATATGCGCCGGAAGGAGCCTTCAGTTCCTCTAAAAGAATTGCCAGCGAATACGGTTCCTCACCACTCGCACAACCTGCACTCCACGCTTTGAACCTTGATTTGCTAAACGATAACAGCTCCGGAAGAAACTTATCTCTCAGTTCCCACCACTTTTCGGGATTTCTGAAAAATTCAGTCACATTTATGGTCAACCTGTCGAAGAATTCATCTTTAACCTTCGGATCCGACAACAAGAGTTTTAGATAATCTTTGTACGAATTCAGTCTATACTTTCTGATGAGTATCTCAATTCTTCTCTTAACTCGATGTGGTTTGTAACCTGATAAGTCTAAGTTGAAGTACCTATGGATTTCCTTGATAAACCACTCGAATTCTTCCATCGGAAGTTCACCAGAAAACTGGGAAAGAAAATCCTGCATACCATTCCTCCCGTTCACAACCAAAGACCAATGCAATTTCTCCAAACCTTTTTCGAAATGAAAAACCATCACTGGTCAAGATGAACCATTCTTGTCTGCCAATCCACGAAATACCTACGTCTAACTCACCATCCAGATACTGTGAATACAGCACAAAACCTTCGGTACCCAATGAAAAGCGAAAGCCTCTCTCAAGAACGGCAGTGAAATTGAGATTACCAAAACCAAAGCTCAAACCATATCCAAGATTACTCACCAGCGGACCTATGAAGAAATCGGAGATCTTGATCGGCATTCCAAGCTGATAAGAACCATCGCTTCCCACAGACAGCGAAAAGTAATTCAGTCTTAAAAACAGCAGATAAATCTCGCTCGCATATCCACCAATTGTTCGGTTGAAAGCCCAAACACTGAGAGAGTTGTTGCGAAAACTCACGTTCATAAAAGACAGCAAAAAGGGTTCCGTCACCCCATATTTTATCCCCGAGGAGTCGAGTACAATTGACAAATCCCTGAGACTCTCTTGTGGTTTATCAACAAGTGCCGGAACCATCGCGCTGTCTTCCAATTTGATTGTTAAGTCGAAACAAAGCCTTGCATCAACCTCCCAGAATCTTATTTCCGACAAAAAAACAAAGCCCATTCTCTGTGGGTTACCTACGTAGTAGTCGATGTTCACAGTTGCTGCAAAGCAAAACAATGGAAAAACGACAAAAACTGCTGCCCAGTACTTCATTGATTCAACTGAGCGAGAATTGCTTCCATTTCAGCGTCATCCATCTCGAAGTTCGAATAAACTTCCTGAACATCATCCATTTCCTCAAGTGCGTTGAGCAGTGTCAGAACTCTTTCGGCGTCTTTTCCAGTAACCTTGACCGTGTTCTTTGCAACATAGGCAATGTTTGCTTCGCATTTGTACCCATTTTGTTCGAGCGTTTCCTTCACTTTCATGAAATCTTCGGGTGCAGTTGTCACTCGGATCGGATCGTCAGAGTCATCGATATCCTCGGCACCAGCGTCAATGGCAAGCATCATAAACTCCTCAAGGTTGGCAACTTGAGATTTTGGAACGTTTATAATCCCTTTTCGCTCAAAAATCCAGCCCACCGCACCGAGATCGGCGAGGCTACCTCCGTGTCTGCTGAGTACATGCCTCAATTCCTGAGCTGTTCTGTTTTTGTTGTCGGTTAGGGCTCTTATGTACAAAGCGACTCCTCCCGGAGCGTAGGCTTCGTAAATTATTTCCTGATAATCGACTCCTTCGAGCTCGCCGGTGCCACGCTTGATCGCTTTCTCAATGTTGTCCTTCGGCATGCTGGCTTCCTTTGCTCTTTCAATAGCAGCCCTCAGCCTGGGGTTGGTGTCTGGATTACCTCCTCCTTCCCTGGCAGCCACGATCAGTTCACGAATGAGTTTTGTGAAAAGCTGAGATCTTTTTGCGTCCTGAGCCATTTTCCTGTGTTTTATGTTCGCCCACTTGTTGTGACCTGACATCTTTCTTCCCTCCTAACGGTTATGATTTCTCTCCGAGATATTTTACCACCGCAATCGTTGTATCGTCATGTTGCGGGTGATTTTTGACGAACTTTTGTATTTCTTCACGAATTTTCTGAGCGATTTCCTCGGCTCTGTGTTCAGCCACGGAACTAAAAGAATGAATTAAACGGTCTAAGCCAAATTCTTCTTTGATTTCGTTCCTCGCTTCGATGATACCATCAGTGTACAGCAAAACGGTATCTCCGGGATTTAAGGTAATTCTTTCGACGCGATATTCGAAGCCTGGCAGAATTCCCAGTGGCAGATCATGCGCGGTCAAAACTTCTGTTTTTCCGGATCTATAGATTAAAACTGGATTATGACCGGCGTTGACAATCTCCATTTCCCCAGATCTGTCGAGACAACAAAAAACCATGGTTACAAATCTGTCTTCTTCCAGATCCTCACAAAGTGTTTGATTTAACTGTGTAGCAAGCTGTGAAAGGTTCGACTGATTGACAGAAAGTGTTCTCAAAGCACTCCTGAGCGATGTCATCAACATAGCCGCAGGCACACCTTTCCCAGACACGTCTGCCACACACACCATTAGCTTTTCCCCGCGCACCACGAAATCGTAGTAATCCCCACCGACTAGAATCGCAGGCTCGCTGTAAGCGTTGATTTCTGCAAAGAAGATATTTGGTGGCTTCATCGGCAAAAGCCTCTTTTGTATTTGCCTAGCTATCTCGAGTTCTCTTTTTAACCTCTCTTTTTCTATCTCTTCTTTCAATCGAAGTTTTCTTTCACAAACGGCCGCCAACTGTTGAGCAGTTGCCTCGAGAATTTTCCTGTCTGCCGCCGTGAAAATTTGATTTCTCTTTTCAACGAGGGTGATTCTCCCCCAAACTGATGCAACACCTTTTATTGGTACGGAAAGCAAGTTTGACAACAATCGATCACCGTTTGAAGGTTCAATCAGAAGGGCTTCGTCCTTCAGCCCAGATACAAGCTGTTTCGCGTGTTCAAAAGCTTCTTCAGTTACTTCCAGTTTTCGTTCAAAATAAATGTTCTCGTCTGGCAATTTTAGTTCAACCACAATAGCGCCGAACGAGATCGTTTGAAACAAAAGTTCAGCCATATCAGGGAGTTTTTCCATCGGATCGACAACACTTGAAAAGAGGTTGTTGAGTTCGAAAAGTGTGCTGATTTCCTGGTACGTCTTCGACAACTCTTCCAAGTAGTCTTCCATGATCTTGGCACGCGAAACCTGCTCCTTTTCTATTTCCTTAACTAATGCGTCCACAATTTGCAGAATTTCACTGCTAGAGATTAACCTATTTTCTGCTTGACCAACCAATTTTGCTATTTTTTCCCGCAAATCCTTTAGATCGGTCACTTGTCGATCACTCTCCGAACCTCTTCAAGCAATTTCAACGGGCTAAATGGCTTGGTCAGAAACCCGTTGGCACCAAGGTTCACGGCAGTTCTTTGATCCTCTTCTCCTCCTTTTGCAGTTAAAATTATAACGGGAATAGTTCTGAAATTCGGATCAGCTCTTAACCTTCTTAGAACCTCGAAGCCATCCATTTCAGGCATCATCACATCCAGTATGATGAGATCAGGAGCTGTTTTTTCAACAAGCTGCAATGCCTCGACCCCGTTCCTTGCCTCAAGAACCTCGTAACCTTCTTTTTGAAGGTTGAAGCTAACTATCTTTCTGAGCACATTTGAGTCATCGACCACAAGAACCTTTTTCATTTAGCCCACCTTCTAAAATCTCGGATAAAGGCATCCCGTTGCACAACGCTTCTGTTCTTTGAACTACAAGTACGGATGGTTCACGGATCAGCAAAGGTTCGTATAAACAAGAGGGATGAAGCATTTTGTTTCTCATCTGTGTGTACTCGATGAGCAGAATATCTCCGAGACTCTCACATTTTACATCAACAAAAAAATCTTTCATCTGACCAACCTTCTTTCCAACGTTAATTGTCTTTTGCTGGTCGTACTGCGAAAAATCAACAGCATCCCTGCTTACCAGTACCCTATACTTATAGGCGGTAACAAGTTTGTTTGGATCCACCTCCGTCCACCACAAATTGACCGGATAAAGCTGAGCTAAGGCTGTTTGTTTCAGTTTCTCCAACAGGCATTCTTGAAATTCTTTCACACTTATGCGCACGTACAAAGATAAATTTACCACACCGGTTGGTGTTGGATCAATGTAAGAAATTTTTGGCTTTTTGTGAAAGCCTTGGGTGAAAACAATATCAAGACCTGATCTACGAAGGTGTCGTTCTATCGCGTTTGCAGTTTCTATTGCCGACAGAAACCTCAGCAGGCCATATTTTTTGTATCTAATTACAATATGCATTGCAGCTTTCCTTTCCCGAATGGCTCTGAGAACCTACTTTTTGTGCACACCGTTGTCATAAAATTATAGCACCTGAAGATGGTATTTGGCACTATAGTCTGAGCCGACCGACGTGTTTCTGGAGTGATCAGTGCGAAAAAACTCTAAGAAATTTTATCATTTTCTTCTTTTATGGTAAATTTTATGTGGACAGTCGCCAAGATTGGGATAAAGATGAATAAAGCGAAGATTCCTGCTTTGCTTAGTCGTGGTCCTGACTGCCAGCTTTGGTTTGATCATCATGGGACAAGTACAGTGTTCTGACGATCCAAGAAAGAATTCTCCAAGCTGGCATGGTCAAGAACCGAAGGCAGGGGAATACGAGGGGTGAGCGAGTTGTATTACAAAGTATCAAGGGATCCGATACACTCGGAAATATACTTGTACCCACTCGAGATACTCGCTGTCGACACGAGACCAGTTCAGCGTCTGAGAAGTTTATCACAGCTTGTTGGTGCAGAACTTGTATACCCAGGGGCAAGTCATACGAGATTTGCCCATTCGCTGGGTGTGATGCACATAGCAGGATTGTACGCAAATCGACTGGGCGTAGGCCAGTCTAGGCTCAGGATAATTCGACTTGCCGGCTTGCTGCACGACGTCGGTCATGGCCCGTTTAGCCACCAGTTTGACGATGTTGTGTACAAAAAAATGCAGATTAAAGATGGTCACGACGAGCACAGAACGAAGTTGCTCTTAGAGTTGATGCCTAAGGAGTTGATGCAATCCTTCAACAGAATTTCCGACACCCGGATGAAGGCAGCGGTGATTGAGGATCTTCAGTCCACTCTGAAAACCGATAAAATCTCGCTCGAAACTTTTAAGCTGTTGATGCAAGAAGTGAACAAGATTTTTGAGGGTGAAGCGATGGGGTCGGTTGAATTCAACATAGTTCAAGGGCCGCTTGGTGCGGACAGGCTCGATTTCCTTCTCAGGGACTCTTACTACAGCGGAACTAGTGATTTCGGTGTCAGTGCAGTGGATCGGTTGATAAGGAACTGTCATGTCAAAACAATTGGGCAGAAAGAAATTCTCTGCTACGATGTAAAAGTTCTCGATCAAATATACGCAAGCTTGTTCAGCAGATTCATGATGTACAAGAACGTCTATTTTCACAAAACGTCGAGGGCTGCCGATTTGATGATTCAGGAGATTCTTTCACTCATATATGAGCCGCTAAACCTTGAAGAAAGGGTAAAAGACCTTCGCAGTTTCCTTGACTTGACCGATCAATATCTCATGAGCCTTGTGATCTTTCAGTTTCAAAGGCTCCTTGAAAAGTACGGCTGTGAAGAAGAAAGTATACTCAACGGATCGATACAGCTGAGTTCCTCTGAACAAAAGCTGGTGAAAGCATACCAATTGGTTCGGCGTTACCAGAATAGAGATCTGTGGAAAATAGTCGTCGAGGTGGTGTTTTCGACGCAAGGTGTCGATCCGTCTATCGTTTGTGCTGGAGTTGTCAACGATACGCTCTCAAAGATCCGGCAAAAACTTCAGCAAATCATTCAATGGCAAGGTAATCTTCCAGAAGAAGAAATTGCACAACTCAAGCGAGTTCTCGAAAACTTCGACGAAATCTTCAAACCTGACACTCCTTACAAACTGTCGCTTGTTCACCCTGATGAGTTTCTCAAAAGCAACGTTTACCTATACGATTCGAAAAAGGACGAAGTTCTGTCCTTCGAAGAGTATATGAAACGCTATCCTGCGTACAAAATTATGGAGAACAACTTGCTTCAAATTGTGAGAATCTACGCTACGGAGGATATAAGAGAACTTCTCAAGAAATACAACGTCGTTCCAAGTACAACTCTCGAACTGACTACCAGGTGGTAATTATCCAAGAAATTCAACTTGGTCAGCTGGATCATCCCTCTCCTTCAACGCTTCGTTCAGCGAAACAATGGCAACTTCGAGTTGGGAATCGTCTGGAATAGCTGTGGTGAGTTTCTGCAGCACCAAACCCGGATAAGTTAAGATTCTCATGAGCTTTGAACCTTTAGATGAAACTCTCAGAATCTCATAGGAAATCATAAGTACAACTGGCAACATAACCAATCTTGTCACAATTCTCCACGACAGATCATTTTCCCTTATCGATCCAAACAAACTAAAGACTATAACTGAAACGACAAGCACTATCATCACAAAACTCGTCCCACATCTGGGATGAATTCTACTGAACCTTCTGACGCTTTGAACCGTCACTTCTTCTCCAGACTCATATGCATTTATCGACATGTGTTCAGCGCCATGATACTGAAAAAGTCTTTTCACGTCTTTCATGAACGAGATCACATACACATAAAGAAGAAAAAAAGCTATTCTTACGCCACCTTCTATCATGGAAAAGAGGAATTCGTTGTCGCGAAGAACGCTTACCAGGTTCGTAACAAGTGTCGGTAGAACAACGAATAATCCTATTGCAAGACCAACTGCCAGTATAAGCGACCAGAACATTTCAGACTTTTTCATCTTCTCTCCGGAGATTATCTCAGCCGATCTGTTAAGTGCGTAAATCCCATAGTACAGCGAATAGAAAACCGAAACCAAACCCCTGATGAATGGATATCTGAAAAACGGTGATTTGGTGGGTACTTTACTCGAGATCTCTTCAACGACAATCTTTCCATTTGGATCCCTGACTGCTATCACTACCTTTTTGCCCATCATGAGTATTCCTTCTATTATCGCTTGACCGCCTACCTTCACTTTATAACCTCCTTTTGCTGAGGAAAGACGATGGTGAATTCACTGCCTTCGTTTGGTTTGCTCTTTACCTCTATTTTCGCGTTTAGCATTTTGACGAGTTTATCAACTATTGATAGTCCCAATCCATATCCGCCTTTAGATCTGGACTTGTCAACTTTGTAAAACCTCCTGAAGATTTTAGGAATTTCAGATTCTTCAATGCCAATACCGAAGTCTTTCACAGATAACTTCGAATCTTCGCATCTTAAGATGATTTCCTTTCTATCCGTCGAAAATTTCACAGCATTTTCAAGGAGTGCCTTGACTACTATTTCAAGTACGTTTGGATCTGTGTATGCACTGCCAACGCCTTCGACAGTTATGGTGAAGCCCGCAAACTGTTGCTGGGCTTCCTCCGCCAACTGTTCAGCAAATTCCCTTAAATCAACCTCTTGGAATTCAATCTTTGTGACGGGTTTAGACAAAGCAAGAAGCGAATCGGTAAGTCTTGTGAGCTTTTCGGCTGTCTCGGCAATCGTAGAAGCTGCCTCCACAACTACATCTCTCCTGTCCGATAGATTTAAAATCAGTTCAGCATATCCTTGTATTGTCGTCAGCGGAGTTCTAAGTTCGTGCGAGGCGTCGTTTAAAAACTCATTCTGAGCTTCGAAGCCAGCTTCAAGTCTATCAAGCATGCCGTTTATCGTTTTTGCAAGAACTGAAACTTCATCGTTCGTACCCGGATCATATACGCGCTTGGTTAAGTCGCTGGCGTTGATACCTTTGATTTCTTCTGTTATCCTCCGCATCGGCTCGAGAGCATGGACAACAAAATACCCACCGAGCAGTAAAGAAGACGCGCTGAACACAGCCCACAAGACCCAAAACGTGCGTGCGAGCAGGTTCAAAAAATCGCCTATCCCGCCAGTAGGACCTAGCAGGAAGAAATCTCTTTTACCACTCAGAGTAGTCAATTCGATTTTCACAACAAGATATTCACTCGCACCAACCTTCACATAAGAGGGAGTTTTTACACCCAGAACGTGGTTGACGAGTTTCTGAAAGGTCTCGGCTTCTAAGTCAATCGTTCCGTAGACAACCTCTCCGGTGTCGCTGAGAATAACCAACCCATGTGGGACTGCGGCAATCCTAAGGGGACGAGGGAAAAGTCGAAGAGAAGTTTGAACATCCTTTTTTAGAGCCTCAGCCGAACGCATGATGTGCAAGTTCTTGGCCACATTGTAGGCCACGAGCAATCCTAAACCTAGAATTACCGAGAAGAGCAAAGTTTGCCAGAAAATCAATTTCCACTTAAGCGTCGAGAACATATCCGCTTCCTCTCACAGTTTTTATCATTTCGCCGTACCTTCCTAGTTTGTCCCTCAAATACTTAACGTAAACATCGACTATGTTCTTGCTTATATTCTCGCTATCTCCCCAAACCAGTCTGAGCAGTTCATCCCTTGAAACAACGACTCCAGCTTTTATTGCCAGCCAATAAAGCAACGTAGATTCCCGTTCCGACAGAACAACTTGTTTTCCGTCTGGCAGAGTTAACGTTCTGTTTTTTGGCTCAAAAACAACAGATCCTATCTTCATCGACTCGTTCTTTTTGACACGTTTCTCAAGCGCCTCAACCCTTGCCACAAGTTCATCTAAGTGGAATGGTTTTGGGATGTAATCATCTGCACCCTTTTTGAATCCTCTAATTTTATTCTCAACTTCTCCCCTCGCTGTCAGTACGATTATTCCAACTTCTTGATCAACCGATCGTATTCTTTCAATCAGCTCGAAGCCATCAAGCTTAGGCAACATTAGATCTATCAATACGATCTTCGGATCAAAGAACACAAAAAATTCCCAACCTTGTTCACCGTCGCGAGCCACCTTGACTTCATACCCGCGATTCTGAAAAAGAATTTCAAGCAGACGAGCTATTTTTGGGTCATCTTCCACTATGAGAATTTTGATATTTCATCATCTCCTCGTACGTCTTGATTATTCTGTTAGCATAATCTGTTTTCATAGATCCTCCGTTGTAGAGCTCCAGTGCTCGGAAAAGATTTCCATTTGATCTTTCTAGTAGATATCTCAAATAGAGAGCCCCGTACTCCACATTGAGATTATAATCCCACAAGAGTGATACCCATCCGTCTGGTGGTTCTTCCAAACCATATCTCTGAGCAAGGAAAACAGCGGTTTGTGGTTTCATTTGAACCAATCCGAGTTCTCCTGCCAGGCCAACCACGAATCTGAATTCACTTTCGACCAATATGAGGCTTACAATCAACAAGTGGTCAAGACCGTATTTCGCTGATGCTCTTAGAATAGCTTGATACAAATCCTCCACGAACTCCGCATCTGTTGGTAATCCGAATTTTTTTCTTGTGCTTTCGACAAGCGTTCGAAACCAATCTGGGCAGGTTTGACCAAAGGCAAGGGTTTGACCGAAGATGCAAACCACCAACAAAAGTGCAACGGTTTTTCGAATACTCAACACTGGCACCTCCAACATCTTTGATATAATGTAAGCAGGTGAACAATCGTTGGAAACACTTTACAGAAAGTACAGACCAAAATGCTTCAACCAAATAATAGACCAGGAACAAGCCAAACTGGTTCTTCAGAATGCAGTTGCGAAGAACAAGATTTCACACGCTTACATCTTCGCCGGACCGAGAGGCACCGGCAAAACCTCTATCGCAAGGATTTTGGCAAAAGCATTGAACTGTCCCAATCGAGTCGAGTTTGAGCCGTGTTGTAGTTGTGAGAACTGTACGTCCATTGACAAAGGGGTACACCCCGACGTGATAGAACTCGATGCAGCCTCAAACCGTGGTATAGACGAAATAAGGAGAATCAGGGATGCCGTTGGGTTCAAACCGATGATGGGGGCTTACAAGGTGTACATCATTGACGAGTTTCATATGTTGACCAGAGAGGCTTTCAACGCTTTGCTCAAGACATTGGAAGAGCCACCCGATAAGATCGTGTTTGTGCTTGCAACAACCAACTTGGAGAGAGTTCCACCAACGATTATTTCAAGATGTCAGGTGATACAATTCAGAAACCTTTCAGAAGCGAGCATGATCCAGCACGTCAAAAACATTGCCAAAAGTGAGAAGATTTCCATTGAGGACGAAGCTATCTCCGTGCTTGTCAGGAGGGCTTCAGGCAGTCTAAGGGACGCTTTGTCGACGCTCGAACAAGTCTGGAACTACGCCCAAAATGGTGAAATTACCCTTGCAGTGGTGGAAAAGGCTCTCGGCTTAGTACCGATAGAAGCGGTGACAAAATACATTGGATCGATCCTAAACGGTGAGACAGATTCTCTTGCACAGTTGATCGACGAAATCATCGACCATGGTTATGATGCCGAGCAACTCCTACAGACATCACTTGAAGTGTTGGAGAAGAAGATATCCAAGCAACCCACTAAGGAACTGATTGACCTTGCAAAGGACTTATTTGATATTTCCAAGGATATCAGGCTCGCCGAGAACAAGAGGCTGATTTTAAAGGTGCTTTCACTTAATCTTGCCCATCGGTACGTCAAAGCGAGTGTTTCAGCAAAGATAGTTGATGAAAAGCCGAAAGAAGAACCCAAGGAGCCGAAAGAATCATCAATCTTGAAGGGTACAGGCATCT
>FWWM01008465.1_pt1 | contig 19759 bp, 13 predicted proteins | sample 2228351 | NCBI WGS metagenome assembly FWWM01 (sample SAMEA103939774, study PRJEB20133) | metagenome
TTCCCCGAACCGGCGTTACGTCGCGTCGCCGGCAGGCCACCTTCTGAGGGTTGCGGCTCGGGGGGGAATGTCAACGCCGGCTGGCAGGCCGCTTTCTGAGGGTCGCGGCTCGGGGGGGAATGTCAACGCCGCGCCTGGGAACTGCGATGCGGCCCGGCGGTTGGGGCCTCTTCCCAGTGGCGGGCCCGTGCCACGGCCTCTTGCCACCGCTGGTAACGTCGCTGGCGCTTGTCGGGGGGCATCTGAGGCTGGTAGCAGCGGTCCAAGGCCCAGTGGCGGGCGATTTCGTCGGTGTCGGGCCAATAGCCGACCGCCAGGCCGGCCAAATACGCGGCGCCCAAGGCGGTGGTCTCTGCCACGGTGGGGCGGCGGACCTCGACGCCCAGCACGTCGGCCTGGAATTGCATCAGCAGGTCGTTCGCGGCCGCCCCGCCGTCCACCTTGAGATAGGGGAGTGTGCAACCGGCATCTTGCTGCATGGCCTCGACCAGATCGCGGGTTTGGAAGGCGATGGCCTCCAGGGCCGCTCGGGCTAGATGAGCTGCTGTGGTCCCGCGGGTGATACCCAGGATCGTCCCTCGGGCATAAGGATCCCAATAGGGGGCCCCCAGCCCGACTAGTGCCGGAACGAAGTACAGACCGCCGCTGTCGGGGACCGTGCGGGCCAGCAGCTCGACGTCGGCCGACCGTTGCAGGATGCCCAGGCCATCGCGAAGCCATTGCACGACCGCCCCGGCAATGAAGACCGAGCCTTCCAGGCAGTAGGTGATGCGGTCGCCCAGGGCCCATCCGACCGTGGCCAACAGGTTGTGTTGGGACAACACTGGCTGGGCCCCGGTATTCATCAGCAGGAAGCAGCCGGTGCCATAGGTATTTTTGGCGGTGCCCGGCTCGAAGCAGGCCTGGCCGAAGGTGGCTGCCTGCTGATCGCCTGCCATCGCAGCGATGGGCACCGGGTGACCGAACCACTGGGGATCGGTCAGGCCGTAGACCTGACTGGTGGGGCGGACTTCGGGGAGGATGGCGCGGGGGATGTCGAGCAGCCGCAGCAACTCGTCATCCCAATCGCGGGTGTGCAGGTTCCATAGCAAGGTGCGGCTGGCGTTGCTGGGGTCGGTCAGGTGGAGCCGGCCTCCGGTCAGCCGCCAAACCAGGAAGCTATCGACGGTGCCGAAGAGGATCTCTCCTCGGGCAGCGGCTGGGCGTAGGTCCAAGGTTTCCAGAAGATACTGGATTTTGGTAGCTGAGAAGTAGGGGTCCAACACCAGGCCGGTCCGCTGGCGGAAGAGCGGTTCCAGCCCCTGGGCTTTGAGGCGATCGCACCAGGGGGCCGAGACGCGGCTCTGCCAGACGACGGCCGGAGCCACGGGCCGGCCCGTGTGGCGGTCCCAGAGGAGCGTGGTTTCGCGTTGGTTGGCGATTCCGATGGCCGCGACGGCCGAGGCGGCCACGCCGGCCTGGGCCAAGGCCTTGCGGGCCACCCCAAGCTGCGTGTCCCAAATCGCTTCGGCATCATGTTCCACGATTCCCGGTGCCGGCAGGATCTGTGGGAACTCCTCCTGCGCGCAGGCCACCACCTGGCCATGCTTATCGAACAGCATAGCCCGGCTGGAGGTGGTCCCTTGATCCAGGGCCAGGATGTATTGCTCCATGTTCGGCCGCGGTGGTTGGTGCGTGTGGGTTTTGAAGGTGCCGGGCGAGGCCCTAGCCCGTCGGGGCGCCGATGGCGTGGTGGGCGGATGCCGGCCCGCCTGGTGTCCTCAGCCGGCGTGCTCCAAGGCCTGGGCCAGATCGGCAATCAGGTCTTCGGGGTTTTCGATGCCGCACGACAGGCGGATCATATTGTCGTAGATGCCCACGGCCCGGCGCTCCTCGGGGGTAAAATCGTGGTAGCTCATGAAGATGGGCTGCTCGATGAGCGATTCGACGCCCCCCAGGCTGGGACCGATCCGTGGGATGCGGACGGCGTCGACCACGGCGGCGGTGGCCCGCCAGTCGGCGTCCTTCACCTGGAAGGTGACCAGCCCTCCAAAGCCCCGCATTGTCCGCCGCGCCACCTCGTAATAGGGATGGCTTGGGAGGCCCGGGTAATACACCTTTTCGACGCGCGGATGCTGGCTGAGGAACCGGGCCACCGCCATGCCGTTCTCGTTGTGCCGCTGCATCCGCAACTCGAAGGTCTTCAGGCCGCGGAGCAACAGATACATGTTGTGCGGCCCGTTGATCATTCCCATCACGCCCCGGAGCTTCCGCACTGGCTCGAGTTTCTCTTCTGTACCGATGATCGCGCCGGCCAGGAGGTCGTTATGCCCGCCCAGATACTTGGTGCACGAGTGGAGCACATAGTCGATGCCATACTCCAGCGGGCGCAGATTGTACGGGGTGGCCAGGGTGGCGTCGATGAGTGTCTCGACACCGTACTTGCGTCCCAGGGCGGCGAACCGCTCCAGGTCTACGACGCTCAGGTGCGGGTTGGTGGGGGACTCGCTGATCAGCAGCCGGGTGCGCGAGTTGATGGCTGCCTCCATCTGCGCGTAATCGCATGCTGGTACCTGGTGCGTGACGATCCCGAACTTGGCGAGGTGCTTTACGCACAGCTCGCGGGTGCGGTGGTAGCACTCGTCGAAGAGCACGATTTCGTCGCCGGCCCGGAGCTTGGCCAGCAAAAACCCTGCGATGGCTGCCATGCCACTGGAATACACGACCGCCGCGGTGCCTCCTTCGAGGGCGGCCAGTTTGCGCTCGACCACCTTTTCCGTGGGGTTGCCGTACCGGCCGTACTCCTCGCGGGGGAGCTTCTTTTCGACGTACTCCCGCACGGCCTGGGTATCGGGAAAGGTGTACGTTGCGGCGCAGAAAATCGGGTCCGTCATCGAAAACCCCAGCTTCACGCGGTCTTCGCCCGCATGGACGGCCTGGGTGGAAGGCCCCAGGGAGCTGCGATGGGGCCCGGGTGCGGAAGTCGGCGTGCTCATGATGACTGTAGGCGCTGGCTGGAAGCGAACAAAGCAAGAACAAAAAAACCGCGACGGGCGGTCGCGGCAGGCGTCTGCATTCGGTTCCCGGAAAATCGCCCAAGCTGGCTGGCACACATGGGCGATGGCACTTTAGCAGATTCTGGCTGCAAGCGGCCACAAATCCCAACCAGGGCATTCTACTCGGCCGGCCGAGATGCCACAAGGGCCGGACCGCCCGACGCCATCGCCGACACCGGTCCGCCCCTGCGAGCGCCCACGCGGCCTGCAACGCGGCCATTCTGGCGGGGTCCGCCGCAGGCTCGCGCCAGCGGCTCCTCGTTGGTAGCCGGGCGGGAGTTCTCCCCGGGAGTCCTCCCTCCCCGGGAGTCCTCCCACCCCGGGAGTCCTCCCGTCCCGGGCCTCCCGGGCCCCGGCGAATTGGTCTTGGCCCGCGCTGGGGCAACCGGCTATTCTATGGTTGGTTGCGTGCTGGTTCGACTGTTTCGCCGGTCTCGTGGAGCCTGCGGCGGACCGACGGGTTGGTGTTTCCATGGAACCATCGGCGGCACACGTGGCGGACTCGGCTGGGCGGCGTTCTGTTGGCCAGCCCGACCTGGCCGAAGCCTTCCTCCGCTTGTGTTACGAACATCTGCATGGGGATTCGCCAGGCGCGGCGGGCCAGCAGGCTCGGGCCGCTTTGAGCCGGCGGGGTATCAGCCGGTCGATGGCGGTCCGGTTGCCCCTGGGCCTGTTGTACGATTGTGCGCAGATGCGGGCGGCCATGGCGGAACAGGGATTCCCGCAAGACCAGGTCCGCGCCTCGGAGTTGGCTGCCGACCCGCGGCTTCCTGGCCGGCTGATCGGCCCCGTGCGGGACGCCGCCGGCCAACTCGTGACTTTTTGGGCATTGGACCTGGGAGCGGGCCGGCCGAAGTTGTTGTTCCACCGGGCCTGGAGGCACCGGGTGCCGGTGGTGGGCTTGGACGTTGCGGCGCAGGCTGCCAACAAGGGCCAATCACCGCTGGTGCTGGTCGAAGACATTCTCGACGCTTTGTTGCTACACAGCCTGGGCTTTGCGTGCGCGGCAGCGATCGCTGGCAGCTTCGCCGAAATGACCGAAGCCCGTTGGCAGTCGCTGGCGGAAATCGGTATCGGCTCGGTGGTGCTTCTGGTTCCGCCGGCCCCACGCATCGACGGCGCGCTGGAACGGTCGCTGGACCTTGCCTACCAGGCCAAGCCAGCCCCGGAGGTCCACGTCCTCTTCCCCGGGAAAAAAGGCCCCCGGCGAAGCCTCAACGAGTGGCTCCAGCGATGCGGCGTCGAGGCCCTGGAAGCGGCGATCAGGCGCCGGGCTTTACCGGGTTATACGGCCAAGGCTCGGTTCCTGCTCGCCAGGCATCGGCCCGCGGACGGTTGGACCGACGAGGCCCGGCGAGCGGCCTGGGCCGAGGCCGTGCGGTTCTACCAGGCCCGCATCCCCTTCGGGGTCGAATCGCTGGAGCGATGGTTCGTGCCGCCGGTCGAGACGGAGTTGGGAATCGCCTGGGACATCGCGCGATTTCGTTCGGCGGCAGCGGTGCCGGCCGCAGCCCAGCCACCCCCCAAGCGCACCGCGGCGCAACCTTCAGGCAGCCGGTCCGATGCGGGTCGAGAACCGGCGTCGGCTCAAGCTTTGGCACAAGACCTCGGGCCGGCGGCAGAGCAAAACCCTCCGGCTCCCCGGCGTGCCGCGTCGCTTGGCTATTGCCCTTTGCATCGTTGCGACCCTTTGGCGTGCTTCTGTTTTGATTGAGGGGCCCGGGGAGCGGCCAGGCTGCGTCTTGGGGGCCACAGCCGTGCTACCTTCCGCTGGCCCTCTTCCATAAGATGGATGCCCCGCTGGCGTTTGCGGGAAGCGCCGCCGGTGCGGTCGAAAGGTATCTTTGCGGGGGCTGGCAGAATGCTGCGGATACGTGTTTGTTGGCGTCCCATCGAGCGGGCCGCCGTGGTGGGAAGTATCGCTGGGGTGCTGTTTCTGGGTGTGGCCACGGCAGCCGGGGGAGCGGCCAAACCCTGGACGCCCCCGTCGACCGGGGTGGCCGGCGGCTTGTTCGTAATGATCGGCCCGCAAGGGGCCCAAGCGGCGGTTGCCGGGAAAAGGGGGCCCACAAAGGAGGAGGGCCCGGCCGAAGCACCCGGGCGTCCGGCCTTCCGGCCCCAACCAGCCGGCTACGACGTGCGGCCGAACTGGCGGTCCAGCTCCTCCCGGCGGAGCACCAAAGCCGTGGGGCGCCCGTGGGGACAATGGTGGGCGTCGTCGATGAGGTGGCGTTGGGCCAGCAAGGCAGCGATTTCCTCGGCCGACAGCCGGTCGCCCGCCTTGATGGCCGCCTTGCAGGCAATCGTGTGCAGCAATTCATCCAGGAGGTCGCGGGGCTCGAGCCCCTTGCTGCCGGACATCAGCCGGTGGACGGCCTCGTGCAGCAGTTCAGCGGGGCGGATGTTGGCCAGCATGGCCGGATAGGTCGAAAGCAGCACCGTGCTTCCGCCGAACGGTTCCACGCGCAATCCGAGACGGGCTAACAGGTCCCGATGTTCGAGGACCGTGGCCGCCTCGGCCGGGGTCAGGTCCACCGGCTCGGGGACGAGCAGGGCCTGGCCTTCGATGGGCCCGGCCAGCACCCGGGTCCGCAATTGTTCATATAGGATCCGCTCGTGCAAGGCGTGCTGGTCGATGACCATGACCCCTTCTTCGGTCTCGGCCACCAGATAGCGGTTGTGGATCTGGAGCGCCTTGGGGGGAAGGAGGTTTTCGGAAGCCTGTGGGCCTGCAAGAACGCTGTCGCCAGGGGATTGTGATCCCGGCGCTGGCCGCTGTGGCCATCCACCAACCGGCGTGCCTGGATGAAGGGGGCTTCCCGGCCCTGCGAACCCGGGGGTTGGGAGTCCTGGAGCCGGCGGTCCCGGGGTTGGCACTCCGGACAGGGAGACTGTCGGGGCTGGCGCCTGGCCGCCGGCTCCGCCGGGCCCAGCCGACAGCGGGTGACCGCCGCTCTCGGGCGGACCGGCAAGGGCCACCTCGCCCGGCTCGACCTCTTCATCCTCGGGTCGGCCGACCGGGTCCCAATTTCGATCGAGTTCCACCAGCTCGAGTTCGGCCCTTTGGCGCTGGGCGCTTTGAAGCGGATTTGGGAATTGGTTGGGCAGTTCGGCCGGGCTTGGTGTGGGCAGGCCTTCAGGGCCGGCGGTTGGGTCGGGCTGGGCACCGGCGGTCATCTCGGGGGGAAGTTCCCAGGCGGCGATCTTTCCCTTGGCCCATTCCACCAGCCGCTGTTGGAATCCGCCGCTGGCCGCCATGTCCAGGGCCGCGGCCGGATCGCCCCTGAACTCGCCCCCCCACGCCGCACCTGAAGAGGAGGTGTCCAGGCGCGCGGTCAGGTCGGTGGAAAGGAACTTGCTGCGAAGGGTGCCCAGCAACTGGCTGTACAGCCGCCCCGAGTCCTGAAACCGCACCTCGAGTTTGGTCGGATGCACATTGACATCGACCCATTCCGGCGGCATCTCGAGAAAGAGGAAGGCGATCGGATACCGCCCGGTCATCAGCAGCCCGCGATACGCCTCGCCCAAAGCATGCTGCAGCGAACGATCGCGAATACACCTGCCGTTGAGGAAGAGGTATTGCATGCGGTTGTTGCTGCGGCTGTGGCTGGGGTGTGCTACGTAACCCCACAACCGCACCGGCCCATCGGCGCTTTCGACCCAGAACAGATTTTCGGCCAGAGACTGGCCGAAGATCCGCCCGATCCGCTCCAGGTATTGCCCCGAGGGAGGCAGGTCGAACACCAGCCGCTCCTGATGACGCAAGGTGCAATGGATACCGGGAAAGGCCAGGGCCACCCGGACCAAGGCCTCGGTGGCGTGCCCCAGTTCGGTTTGCGCGGCCCGGAGGAACTTGCGGCGCACCGGCGTGTTGAAAAACAGGTTGCGGACCTCGACCGCGGTCCCTACCGGGGAGCCGCAGGGCTTGACCGGCGAAACCTGGCCCCCCTCGACCTCGATTATCGCTCCGGTTGGCGAGTCGGCCGGCCGGCTGCGGATCGAAAGCCGGCTGACCTCGGCAATCGAGGCCAGCGCCTCGCCGCGGAAGCCTAGGGTCCGCACGCGGAACAGATCCTCGGCCGAGGCAATTTTGCTGGTGGCATGGCTGGCCACGGCCAGAGGGAGGTCCTCGGCCGACATCCCGCACCCATTGTCCACGACCCGCACCAATTCCACGCCCCCGGCTTCCAGCGAAACATCGATGCGCGTGGCCCCGGCATCGATGGCGTTCTCCACCAATTCCTTGACCACGCTGCCCGGCCGCTCGATGACCTCCCCAGCGGCGATCTTATTGATGACGCTTTGGGGAAGGCGACTGATGACAGGCATGGCTTGCGATCTGCGCTCTGTGGGGATGGGCCTGCCAACACCTGGAGCAAGGAAGCGAAGGCGCTCAGGGCCGCCCCCCTGTCACCCTTCTATAGAACCCGTGCCGACATATTTTTCGCTGTTGGCCTCTTGGCAGCTCTTTTCAAATCTGCGGATGGCCCGCATTTGATTACGGTTGGTCGGCCGGCTGGTTCCAGGAGGTGGTGCGGCTGGCCCGCCCCCGTTTCCGCGGCTCCCGCGTCTCGGCCGGGCGGCGCCCACCCAGCAGGCCCACCACGCTCCAGTGTTCCTTCAACTCCGGCCCATGGAGGGAGATGGAAGCGCTATCGCCGAGGATCTCAAAGTCCGTCCACTCCTCGGGCGTGCCGTACCAAAGCCACGGGAACCCCACCAACAGCAGTCTGCGGGTCCGCGCGTCGATGAGTTCCCCGGCAAACGCGTCCTGGGCGATGCAAACTCCTTGCGACCGAGGTTCTCGAAGTTCTCGGATCTTGGTCTCCGAAATACTCATGCCAGCGTTCCAAACGCAGCTTTGGATGTTGGCGGACGAAACGTCCGGTATGGTCCAGTTGGTGCGAAGGAAAACCGCGGGGTCTGGCCAAATGCACCGAATCCAGTGGGAACCTGGCGACCCTTCTCCCGCTGCACGTGAACATGAAGCGGCTCGCCCCCCGTCGGCAAAAAGGAGGCTAAAACGGCAGGACCCGCTCACCCAAACCGGGGGCGTAAGGCCGCTGGGTTCCTCCGAGCTACAGGTTATACTCCTTCAGTTTGCGGTACAGGGTCCGCTGGCCGATACCTAACATGCGGGCGGCTTCCTCGCGGTTGCCGCCGGTAACCTTGAGGGTTTCGGCGATGAACAGCTTTTCTAGTTCTTCCAGCGGTTTTCCCACCAGGGCCGCCAGGGGGGCCGTGGGGGGCTCGGCGCCGGGGGGTGCGGCCGGGTCGGCCAACTCGTCCGGCAGGTCGTCCAGGTCCAACAGGCCGTCGTAATCGACGACGATCATGCTCTCGATCACATTGCGGAGCTGCCGCACGTTGCCGGGCCAGTCGAAGGCCAGCAGCCGCCGTCGCGCCGCCGAAGACATCCCCCGGATCGTTTTCCCGTGTTTCTTGGCCAGCAGCTTGACGAAATGATCAACCAGGGCCGGAAGGTCCTGGATCCGCTCCCGCAGGCTGGGCAGGCGGATGGTCACCACTTTGAGCCGGTGGTAGAGGTCGCTTCGGAAACTGCCGGCGGCGATCGCGTCTTCCAGATTGCGGTTCGTGGCCGAGAGGATCCGCACGTTGACCTTGATGGGGTCGTTCGAGCCGACGCGGGTGATCTCGCCGTTTTCCAGCACCCGCAGGAGTTTGATCTGGGTGGCCAGGGGCATGTCGCCCACTTCGTCCAAAAACAGCGTGCCACCGTTGGCGTACTCGAACTTGCCCACCCGGTCGCTGGTAGCGTCGGTAAAGGCCCCTTTCACATGGCCGAACAACTCGCTTTCCAGGATATTCTCGCTCAGGGCCGCGCAATTGAGGGCCACGAACGGCTTGGCCTTGCGGGGGCTGTTTTGGTGGATGGCCTGGGCCACCAATTCTTTCCCCGTGCCCGTCTCGCCCTGGATGAGGACGGTGGCATCAGTGGGGGCGATCCGCTTGAGTTTTTCGATCACGTCGCGCATCTGCGGGCTGTCGCCGATAACCCCCTCGAAGCCGAAGCGCTCGTCCAGCCGCCGCTGCAGTTCGACGTTGGTCCGCCGCAGGCGGACCCCTTCAGCAGCCCGCTCGGTAACCGCCCGCAGTTGGTTCAAGTCCAGCGGCTTGAGCAGATAGTTGAACGCCCCTTGTTGCATGGCCTGGACCGCCGAGGGAATCGTGCCGTGCCCCGTGATCAAGATCACCTCGGCATCGGGCAGCTCCTGCTTGGCACGGGCCAGAATCCCCAGCCCGTCGATGTCGTTCATCACTAAATCAGTGATGATGACATCGTACTGATTGGACTCGATCCGCTGGGCCCCCTCGGTCCCGGAGGTGGCCACATCGCAGGCAAACCCCACGCGTTCCAGACTTTCCGCCACGACCTCGGCGTGGGCCTGGTCATTATCCACAATCAGCACTTTCGCCGCCGGCGGCGCCCGACGGTCGGTCTTGGAAGGAAGGGCTGGCATACCCTAATCATACCCCTGGTGGGGTTCAGACGGTAGGGTGGCCAAACACCTCGGCTGACTAGGGTGAGTGCTGTGCACGCACGACCATCCGTCCGAGTCCGGTGGGCGCTTTCCACGCACGCCAAGGAACCTTTGCGTGGCTGCAAGGAACCACCTTACTGGGCCTAAGCGCCGGGGCTCAAGCCTCTGTTGGCGGTGGCCGGGCCGATTGCGCCTCCCGCCCGTGGGTGGGTGTTCTCGCCAAACTCCCCTTGTAGCCGGGGACCACCCCGCGATAATAGGCAATTCTGCCCGAGGGACATGCACTTCGGGCGTTGGTCGGAATCTGCTGTCCACCAATAGTGGGGATGCCGGCCCCGGCTTGCCCGTCCGTCCGCCGCACCGGGCGCACTTTTTTCATTGCCCGCGGAGACCACGTGAATGGACATCAAGGAACTCGAACAAACGCTGGTGCTGATCAAGCCCGATGCCTTAAAGATCTCGCTGACCGGGTATATCCTTTCGCAATTTTCGGAGTTTCATACCGGCCTGCGGTACGCCGGCGCCAAGATCGTCCACGTCACGCGGATGCTGGCCGAGGAGCACTATGCCGAACACAAGGGCAAGCCGTTCTACGAGACGCTGATCTCCTACATCACGGGCGAAGTGCATTATGCCGATCGGCCGCACCGCCGGCGGGTGGTGGCGCTGGTGTACTGCGGTCCGAATGCGGTGGAAAAGGTCCGAATGATTGCCGGGCCGACCAACCCGCATGTGGCCCGGGAAACCGCTCCCGGCACCATCCGCGCGCTGGGGACCGTGGTGCCGGTAAAGGACGCCTCCGGCAAAGTGATTGGCGAGCGTCTGGACAATCTGGTACACGCGTCGGCAAGCGTCGAAGAGGCGGAGCGCGAGATCAAGCTCTGGTTCAAACCCGACGACATCATGCCCTACATGCGGATTTACCCCACCCAGATCTCGCAGGAGCCCTTCTTCTATTTCCGGGGGAGGCTGTTGCAGGAGTACACACCGGGCAGCCGCTGCCTGGTAGCGCCCGGCGATACCGTGTGGAAATCGGATATGGAGGCCCTGCAAGCGATCCTGCGGGGAGAGCCTGCCTGTCGTTCGCTGGACGCGGTAGCGGCCAAGTACCTGATCAACCAGGCGGTGGAGTCGGCCGCCACTGCGCCAGGCTGAGCCGGTACTTGCCCGACTGCGTGGACCGGGCATTGGCGGAGACGATGTTCGGCCTGGCTGGTCCATTTGCCGCCCGCTGCCCATTTTCGCCGCTTTGCAGGCGGCACGATCGGTTATGTCCCTTTTGCGAGGAATGTCGATAGGTCGATAGAAGGAACTTAAGGGCCGGCCGCGGGGCGGGGCCTGCACCGTCGGCCGGGCGTGTCAGACGCAAGGACGCCGCGCGATGCGGAGGGTTTGCAAGCGCCGATTCCGTTGCCGGTTGCTTTGGACGGGCCTTTGGACGCTGGCCATGCTGCTGCCGGCTGGGCATACGGGGTTTGCCCAGACAGCCCAGACCCTCGACCTTGCGCCGCCATCGCAACATCGTTCGGCGGCTTCGGGGGGTGGTACCGGGCGGCAGATGCCGCCTGCCCACGGCGGGGCGCAGCGGATGCCTCCTGGCGAGGCAGCGGCCCCGCTGGCAAGCACCCCGATTCTGCCCGCAGAGCCAAACACAAAGCTGGCCGAGGCGTTCGACGTTCCGCCGCCTTTTGCCCAACCCGGAATGCCGCTCTCGGGCGGAATGCTCCGTGGCGACGGGCTGCTGGACGCTTTGTGGGGTTGGCAGTTGTTGCCCCAGGGGACCATCTACCGGTCGTACCTGGCCGGGGTCCGCGAGTCGCGCATGGCCAGCGCGTGGAACTACGAACGCCATTGGGGCTGGATGTGGGACATCGCCCTCGGCGGACGGGCCGGGATGCTCCGATACGGCAACCAGGATCCCCTGCGGCCCGAGGGTTTTCAGATCGACATCGAGGGTGCAGCGTTTCCTCGGCTGGACCTGGAGCGGGACTTGGACCTGGTGGCCAGCGATTTCCGGTTCGGCATTCCGCTGACCTACGGCCGCGGGCGTTATCAGACCAAGCTGGCCTATTACCATCTCAGCGCGCACTTGGGCGACGAGTGGATGTTGCGCACCGCAGGCTGGACGCGCATCAATTACACGCGCAATGCCTTGGTGTGGGGACATGCGTATTCCTTGACCGACAATCTCCGCCTGTATGCCGAGGCGGCCTGGGCGTTCGACACCGATGGCGGTGCCGAGCCGTGGGAGTTCCAGTTCGGTGTGGACTACAGCCCCCTTGAGCCGGCGGGGAGCCTGCGGGGATCGCCGTTCGTGGCGCTGAATGCCCATCTCCGCGAAGAAGTCGATTTTGGCGGCAATTTCGTTGTGCAGGCCGGCTGGCAGTGGCGGGGGCCCACGGGCGGTCTGTTCCGCATGGGGATGCAGTACTTCGCGGGCAAGAGCGAGCAGTACGAGTTCTTCCAGCAGTACGAGGATAAGGTGGGGCTGGGCCTGTGGTACGACTTCTGAAGCGGCGCAGGCCGGCGGGGCGGTCAAACGTGGAACCGCGTGGGTGCCTCAGGCCGCGGTACCAGCCGGGGCCAGAGGACCCACGCCGCCAGCATCCCGCTTACGAATCCGCCGATGTGGGCGAAATTGTCGATGATGGGATCGAACAGGCCGGTCAGTATCTGGTAGACGGCCCAGGCCAGAAGCACGAACCCGATCCGCTTGTCGCGGAGCATGACCACCCGGTGATGCCGGTAGAAGAACATCCCGACGCACCCCAGCACGCCGAACACCGCCCCCGAGGCGCCGAGGGAGGGTCCGGGATGGAAGATCATGCTCAAAACCGAGCCGCAGATGCCGGTCAGCAGAAAGATTATCAGTGTCTGGAGCGGTCCGAAGGCGTGCTCGCACGCCATCCCCACGATGAACAACACCAGCGCGTTGCCGGCAAGGTGCCCCGGGCTGCCGTGCAGGAATAACGCGCTGGCCAGGCGCCACACCTCGCCTTGGAGGACGCGCTGCCGGGCCAGGGCCCCCGCCTCGATCAGGGCCTCGCCGCTGGCCAGCGCACCGCTGGCAACCAGGTGGGCGAAGATCGCCGTATTGACCAATATGAGCACGATCGATACCCAGGGCGTGTAGGACATGCCCTTTTCGAAGTCGATCCGCTGGGCTGGCTCGTTTTCGGCCAGCATCTCCCGGCTGATCCGTATCGGCCGCCCGGGCGCTTGCCTGTCCCACCTTTCTGGCCCCTCCATCGCAGCACCTCCACCGTTCATCGCCGCTCCCCGGTATCCAGCATCACCCCGATGGCCAGCGCCACCCGCCGATCGAGCTGCCGGGCCGGGTCGGCCCGCATATCCAGCACATAGCGGTCCAGGATCGTGAACTTCCGGTTGAACTCGCCAATGACGTCCTCGCTTTGGCCGTCGCAGAAGATGAAGTTCGTCCGCAAGATGCCGAACATGGGGCCCAAGAACCGTCGCAACAGGGAGAGGATGACCGAATCCTCCTTCACCACGCAACGCACGGAACCATCCGGGTTATAGCACCACCACTTCTTGCGGAAGATGTTGGTGAAAATGTTCTTGCGGAGCCGGGCCAGCACATTGCCGGCCGCATCGCGAATCGTATAGGTGGCCACGATGGGCATGAATTTGCGGTCTTGGAGCACTTCGAGGAGCTTTTCCTGCCGCGACTCATCCCGGTAAAACGACACATGCCGCTTGGGATACAGGGCCACCAGGACCACCACCAACGCCATGATCCCCGCCGCGACCGCCAACACAGCAAGGACCCCTTCGAGCACCTCGTGCTGCATGCTTGCGGCCAGCGCCCCCAGTGCCCCGCCGACTACCAGGAACGCCAGCATCCCGCCCAGGACCGCCAGACATCCGCGCGCCAGGTGCACGGGGCGCTGCACAAAGAGGATGGGCCGATTCTCTTCGTCGGCCACCACGTACTTTTCCGAAATGGCCAGATGCTGCTGCCGCAACAAAAACACGTCGCGGTCGAAGAGCGGGTCGGCCTGCGGAAGAGGCTCCACCGGTTGCGGCACCGGCACCTGCATGCTCTGGCCGCACCGCGGGCACTGCACCCACTGCCCCGCATACTCGTCGCGAAGATTGTACACGCTGCCGCAGCGACATTTGACCGCGATCGCCATGACTTGCTGCCTTCGGGCTGGAGGTACCGGCCGCCGCCGCAGCGTTGGCCGGCGAAAAACCGAGCGCAAAACGAAAAGACCTTGGCCCGGCAATGCCCCTTATGCTGAGGCTGCCAGGCGCTGGTGTCAAGTCCCGACATTGGACTCCCCGCCAAAAAGGCGCTGCTCCGGGGCCGTGGAACGGTGGGTGGTAGGCGACCCGGCGGCGGAGGACAGCCGAGGACAGAAGACAGAGCACAGGAATCCGGAACAAGGGCCAAAGGAGAGGGGAGAGGGCACAGCGGACAGCGGCTTGGGGCTACGGCAGAGAGCTTCAACGCCTCGGGCATCGCGTGGCCCCGCGGGGCGACTTCCCATCGACGCCATTCCCAGAAGCCGCCTTCCTCTCACCGGGCCAGCCGGATCCCCAAGTCTTTGAGCTGCTGGGGGTCCACTTCCCCCGGGGCGCCGGTCAACAAGTCCACGGCCCGCTGGGTCTTGGGGAACGCAATGCAGTCGCGGATGCTTTCCAGCCCGCCGAAGATCATCACCAGCCGATCAATGCCTAGCGCGATTCCCCCGTGGGGCGGTGCGCCGTACTGGAGGGCCTCGAGCAGAAAGCCGAACCGCTGTTTGGCCTCTTCGGGTCCAATCCCTAAGAGCTGGAAGACCTCTTGCTGGAGCGCCTGGTCGTGGATCCGGATGGTCCCGCCGCCGGCCTCCGAGCCATTGATGATCAGATCGTATGCCTGGGCGCGGCAGCGGCCGGGGTCGGTGCGGAGCAAATCGCGGTCTTGCGGCCGAGGGGCCGTAAACGGGTGATGCATCGAGGTCCAGGCATTCTCCGCCTCGACCCAGGCGAACATCGGAAACTCCACCACCCACGAGAAGTGCTTCTGGTTGGGGTCGTACAACCGCAACTCCGCCCCCAGACGCTTGCGCAGGCCGTAAAGCGCCTTGCAAGTGAGTTCGAACTTGTCGGCCACGATCAGCAGCAGATCGCCCGGCTGTGCCCGGAACCGCTGGCCAATGCGTTCCAGCAAGGTGGGGGCGAAGTTCTTGGCGATCGGCGAGGTGAGGTTACCGGCCTCATCCACCTTGAACCAGGCGAGCCCCTTCGCGCCGAAATCCTGGACGACCCACGCCGTCAGCTCGTCCAGGTTCTTGCGTGAGAAGCGTTCGGCCGCCTGGGGCGCACACAGGCCGCGGACACGGTTGCCCGATTGGGCTGCCTCGCGGAAAACGCGGAACTCGCACTGGCTGGCCAGGTCGGTCAGGTCCACCAGTTCCATGCCGAACCGCAAGTCGGGGGCATCGTGGCCAAACCGCTCCATCGCCTCGTCGTACGTCATGCGCGGCAGTGGGAGGTTCAGGTCCAGGCCCAGAATCTCGCGGGCCAGCCGGGCCATCATCCCCTCGATGACCCCCATGACGTCGTCCATGGTGACGAACGACATTTCGAGGTCCAACTGGGTGAACTCGGGCTGGCGGTCTGCCCGCAGGTCCTCGTCCCGGAAACAGCGGGCCACCTGGATGTAGCGGTCGTAGCCTGCCACCATCAGGATCTGCTTGTAAAGCTGGGGCGATTGGGGCAAGGCGTAAAAACACCCCGGCTGGATCCGGCTGGGCACGAGGTAGTCGCGGGCCCCTTCCGGAGTGCTCCGGCCGAGCATGGGCGTCTCCACCTCGATGAATCCCAGCTCGTCGGCATAATCGCGCATGATTTTGATCATGCGGTGACGGAGCAACAGCGTCTTCTGCCTCTCCGGGCGACGGAGGTCCAGGTAGCGATACCGAAGCCGCAACTCCTCGCCCGGCAATTCTTTGCCGCTTTGACTCGGGAAAAAAGGGGGGACCAGACTGCGGTTGAGCACCTCCAAGGTCTGGGCCCGCAGTTCGACCTGGCCGGTCGCCAGCTTGGGGTTGGCCGTCCCTTCCGGCCGCACACAGACCTTGCCCGTCACCCGCACCACATACTCCGCGCGCAGGGTCCGGGCGGCTTCCATCACCTCCGGACCGCTGTGCGGCCCGAAGACCACCTGGGTCTTGCCGTACCGGTCGCGGAGATCGACAAACAGGGTTCCCCCGTGGTCGCGGTAGGTGTCCACCCATCCGCAGAGCGTGGCTTCCAAACCGACGTGTTCCGCCCGCAGCTCGCCGCAAGTGTGTGTCCGAAGCAAGGTTCGCTCCTCGATACCGGCGCCCTCTTCCGCGTCGCCAAGCTACAGAACCCGATATTGTAGGGAGGTTTGCGAAACGCGCGAAGCCGCACCGTTTGAGCTTTAAGCCAGGACGGCCTGGCAGGGACCGCCGGAGCCGGGACCGTCAGGTCCCGGTGGCGAAGCACCAGTTCGCCGGGGGTTGGCTGGCGTCTGGGGGGCTACCTGGGGTACCTCGCGTGGCTGGGAGGAACCACCCCCCGGCCAGCGCGTTTTCGCATGGTTGCAGGCAACCACCCCACGCGAGCTGCGACCCTTGCAGCGTTGTGCCCGAGGGGGCCGCGCGGGGAGCTACTGGGTGGACGGGCGATTCCAGCGGCTCTCGGCGTACTGCTCTTTCAGCGTCGTTTCGAACTCGCGGGCCCGGTCCAGCTTGCGAAGTTCCCGGCACAGGCGGGCCAAGTGGTACAAGGCCTCGGCGTGGGACTCGCGATGGGCCGAGTACAGCGCATCGACGTGCAAGAAAGCGAACAGCGCCTCGCGCGGCCGGTTGTCTTTCCAAAGGGCCACCCCCAGGGTGTTGTAGGCTTGGGCCAGAAAGGCAACGTCGTCCGACTCCGCGCTGGCAATCTGGGCTTCGACGGCTTTGACCGCCACCCCGGCCTGCCCCGTTTCGGCCAGGCAGCGGGCCTTGCCCAAGATAGCCAATCGGCGTTGGGTCTCGGCCAGCGGCCCTTCCACCTTTTGCTGCAGGACCGTATCGAAATACTTGAGCGCTTCGGCGGGTTTGTTCTCGGCCAACAGGGCTTGACCGACGCAAACGCTGGCTCGCATCTGGTAGTCGGGCCAGGGGGCGGCGGCCACTTTCTCGTAGTACGGCAGCGCTTTGGCGTACTGGCCCATGGCCACCAGCAGATCGCCCACGATCTGGTACGCTTCCAGGGTGTGATGGCTTTGGGGATAATCGCGGACGAAGTTCAGCATCAATCGGCCTGCCGGGGCGATCTCGGCGCTGCCGGCCAAAGCCAGGCGCGCCGCGCAAAACGCCCGGTAGAACTCCAGCTCCTGCCGAATCTCCGGGCGAACGAATTGCTCGGGCTTGAGCTTTTCCAGCGCCTTCAGCGCCGCCTCGTAGAGGCCCTTGGCCACCTCGCTTCGGATGGTCTTCAGTTCCAAGGGCTCCCCCTCGAACGAAATCCATTCGATCTGGTTGACCGGCACCCGCTCGATGGCGGCCGTGGGCGTTTCCACTAGAACCTCGGTCGGTGAGAGGGTCACCCGCCCAGGGATGGTGGCTTTGAGTGTCTTGACCACGTCGTCGGCCGGAAGGGAAAGGGGAATCAGCCAGAGGCCAAACGCCAGGATCGTCGGAATTCGCTTCACCGTGGTCTCCTTGCTACGCTCTTATTGGCCGGCCAGTGGCGTCTCGGCTCAAGAGGGCCACCGGGTTCCGAGATGGCAGTCCCCGCGCCGAGCGGGGGCGCTGCACGGGGCTTTTTTTGATGATAGCACCGCAAAGCGTCAGGGGGCAACCGGCCCATGCGGGCGGGCGTTCGGACCCCGCGGCTTACACCGCGGCCGGGCGCATCCGGCCGTAGCGCGAAAGGCGTGGAACCAGGGATGAGAACGAGCAACTCGCAGTCCTGCCCCAGGCAGCACCGCAATGGAGCCCGAGGGCCGTAATCGCCCGAAGGCCCCTATCCGCGTGGTGGCTCGCACTCACCCGCCCTCGGGGCGCCGGACCCGACGGAAACCCGCCACAAATAGGGGGCCAGTCGGCGGGCCAACAGGGCGGCGGCTGCGAGCTTTGCTGCAAAAGGCCTTGCTGCCTTGGCCGAAGGCTCTAGGATGATAAAGTTTTCGGTTGTTGGCGCCTGTCAGCGGCAGCAGATACGCACACCCGTTGGTTGGAGATGTGGGATGCGTCGCGCGAAGATCAGCATTGTGGGGGCGGGCAATGTCGGGGCAACGACCGCGCACTGGTGCGCGGCCGCCGAGCTGGGCGACCTGGTGTTGCTCGACATACCCCAGACGGGCGGAATGCCCAAGGGCAAGGCGCTGGACCTGGCCCAGGCCGGGCCCATTATGGACTTCGATAGCCGGATCGTCGGCACCACCTCCTACGACGACACGGCCGACAGCGACGTCGTGGTGATAACGGCTGGCGTGCCCCGCAAGCCCGGCATGAGTCGCGACGAGTTGCTGGGCACCAACGCCCGCATCGTGGGCTCGGTCGCCGAGCAGATCAAGCGCACCAGTCCCAACGCGATTGTCATTGTGGTGAGCAATCCTTTGGATGCGATGGTGCAGCGGGCGTACCAGGTGACCGGCTTTCCGCCGAACCGGGTGATGGGGCAGGCCGGCGTGCTCGATACGGCGCGATTTCGGGCGTTCATCGCCCAGGAGCTGAACGTCAGCGTCGAGGATGTCACCGCCATGCTTCTGGGGGGCCATGGAGATACCATGGTCCCCCTGACGAGCTGCTGTGCGGTGGCCGGGATTCCGGTGACCGAACTCATCGCTCCCCAGCGGCTGGCGGAAATTGTGCAGCGCACCCGGGACGGAGGGGCGGAGATCGTGGGCTTGTTGAAGACCGGAAGTGCCTACTACGCCCCAGGGGCGGCGACGGCGCAGATGGTCGAGGCGGTGGTCCGCGACAAGAAGCGGGTCATCCCTTGCGCCGCCTTCTGCGACCGGGAATACGGGGTGGGCGGCTACTATGTCGGCGTGCCGTGCGTTATCGGAGCCGGCGGGGTCGAACGCATCCTGGAGATCCGCCTCACCCCGGAAGAGGAAGCGGCATTCCAGAAAAGTGTCGAGGCGGTCAAGGGCCTGGTGAAGACAATGGCCCGGCTGGTGACCCTTCCGACGGGTTGATGCTTGCACTGCTATCACACCTTCGGCGTGGGGGCCCGCAGTTCGGAAGAGGGTCATTGCAGAATTCTTCTTTTGCGCACGGTGGGCTACGGTTGACAGGCCACGGGGCCATGGAGTAGAGTCTGGCTTCGTTTCCCGTCACGCTGGGAGATGCAGGAACCGATGGATCGAGGATTGCCTTCTTGCAGCAATCCGGAGGACGTTCACGGAGGCCGGCCGGTCGTCTTGGGGATCATCTCAGGCCCGCAATCCTTCCAGGAACCATGAATCGCTTTCGATCTGCGATGCGTCCGCGGCAGGCTTCCTCGGAGATCGACGCGGACCCGTCGCCCACGCTGGACCTGCTGTTGGGCAACGGCCAACTGGGGCAGGATTGTCCCCACGCGCTATTCGCCCCGCAGCACTATGAATCCAAGTATGCCTATCCGCTGCTGGTGTGGTTGCACGACAGCGGCGAGGACGAATGGCAGTTGCTGCGGGTCATGCCGCTGGTCAGCCTGCGGAACTACGTGGCCGTAGGCCCCCGCGGCGTGCTGCTCCGCGACGCCGGGGGTGTGGACCGTTGGGGATGGTCGCAGTCGCCCCCGGCCGCCGGGCGTGGCGCGGAGCGGGTATTCGCTGCCATTGAGGTTGCCGTACGGCGGTACCACGTCGATGGCAGACGGGTGTTCCTGGCCGGGGCCGGCAGCGGGGGGACCGCCGCCTTGCAGATTGCGGCGGCCTGGCCGGAGCGGTTCGCCGGCGCGGCGTCGCTGGGCGGTCCGCTCCCCGAGGCCCATTGTGCCCCCTTGAGCCAATGGGGCCGGCTCCGCGGCCTGCCGGTCTTCCTGGCAGTGGGACGCCAGTCGCGAACCTACTCTCCTCAGCGGGCGTGCAACGATTTGCGCCTCTTGCGCACCGCCGGGCTGGTTTCCATCACCCTGCGCGAATACCACCCGTGCCAGCACCCCATCATCCCACAGGCCCTCCGCGACCTGGATCGGTGGATGATGGAGCACATCCACAGCGCGGTCCAAGGCCCCGCGACCTGCCAGTGGCATTGGCCAACG
>FWWM01008466.1_pt1 | contig 19758 bp, 22 predicted proteins | sample 2228351 | NCBI WGS metagenome assembly FWWM01 (sample SAMEA103939774, study PRJEB20133) | metagenome
CTCCGTCCTTTCCATATTGGTTCTTACCCTTTCCGTGCTCTCCCCTCTGGGCTCTGAAGTGTCTCTGAAACTCAAAGTCGTAAAGGGTATGCTTTCTTGAAGTTCCCACAAGCACCACATCCCCACCCTTCCCACCATCACCGCCTGCTGGACCCCCCAAAGGTCTATACTTCTCCCTCAAGAAGGCAACCGCACCGTTGCCCCCATCGCCTGCTTTTACGTGGATTTTTACTCTGTCTACAAACATAACTGCTTAATATTTTACCCCAACGAGCATATCAACGTTTCAAGCCCATATGGTTCAGATAAAACTTTTTGCGATACTTAGATGCAAAACACAATACGACAAGTTTCAACCCCATATAGTTCAGATAAAACTAGATAATCTTTTTTGCAAGTCTTCTATTGTCCTTTTCTTTCAACCCCATATAGTTCAGATAAAACCCAACACCTACCTAACTATATTCTACTCTAATAACACTTATAAGTATATACCACCCCTTTCAAGTTGTCAAGTTTTTCCGCGAACCTGACTGATAAAAATCATAAAACTAAAAATTTCGTAGTTTCAGACATTTACGAGCAACTATCCTTTACGCTTCGCGGAAATCAGCAAAGCCTTGAAAGAGTAAGAAGAAAACAACTTCTACATGCCATCTTGACGTCATGACGTCATGACGTTTTGACGGATTGACGCAAATAGGCTATGCCTTCTCCGACCAACAGCTCACTCTTTAAAGAGCTAATTTAGTTATAATAGTGTAGTCGTATATACCAACTCCTTATAAGTTGAGGTTCCCCCAAGCATGAATGTAGAAGACTTTGATTATCAGCTTCCGGAGGAGCTCATAGCCAAGTATCCCGTCGTGCCCCGCCATAACGCCAGGCTCATGGTTTTGGACAGAAAGGACCGCTCCATAAGGCACGACATATTTTGGAACCTACCCCTCTATCTCCAAGAGGGAGACCTTTTGGTCTTCAACGACTCCAAGGTCATCCCCGCAAGGCTCTACGGCAGGAAAAAAACGGGCGGAAAGGTTGAGGCTCTACTTACAGACTTTATCACAAAGGAGGAGTGGATTGCCCTCGTGGGCGGTAAGAACATAAGGGAAGGGCTTGTGGTGGAGGTGGCTGATGACTTGAAGGTGGAAATTCTCAAGCACATAGAAAAGTCCAAGTTTAAGGTAAGGCTCGTATCACCCGACCCCTTGAGAGCCCTTGACAAGCACGGACACATACCTATACCCCCTTACCTCAAGAGAGAGGACGAAGAGATAGACAGGACTTATTACCAAACGGTGTTTGCAAGGCATGAAGGCTCCGTCGCTGCGCCCACCGCATCACTACACTTTTCTCAGGAGCTCCTGCAAAGGCTCAAAGAACACGGTATAAGGACAGCCTTTATTACTTTGCATGTTTCTTATGGGACCTTCAAGCCAGTAAGGACCCAGAGTGTGGAAGAGCATAATGTGGACCCAGAGTATGTAACTAAGAAAAGGGGTGGGAGGATAGTCGCGGTGGGAACTACTGTGGTAAGGACCTTAGAGACCAAACCCTTTGACCCCTTTGAGGGCTGGACGGACCTTTACATCTACCCCGGGTTTGAGTTCAGGGTGGTGGACGCCATGATTACCAACTTTCACCTTCCGCGCTCCTCCCTTCTTTTTTTGGTGTCCGCCTTCGCCAGCAGGGACTTTATCATGGAAGCTTACCAAGTCGCCATAAAGGAAAGATACAGGTTTTACAGCTATGGAGATGGCATGCTGATTCTCTAATCCATCCAGTAGTTGGGTGCCTCTTTGGTAATCTGCACGTCGTGGACATGGGACTCTCTGTATCCCGCCCAAGAGATTCTTACGAACTTTGCCTTCTGACGGAGCTCTTGTATACTGCTCGCTCCTATGTATCCCATGCCTGAACGTAGACCACCTACGAGTTGGTATATCACATCGCTTAGCCTTCCCCTGTAAGGAACCCTTCCCTCTATACCCTCGGGGACGAACTTCTCAAGCTTTTCCTGTCCATACCTGTCTGCGGACATCCTACTCATCATGGCTCCCAATGAGCCCATACCCCTGTATACCTTGTAAGCCCTTCCTTGGTAGTATACCGTCTCTCCCGGGGCTTCCTCCGTGCCTGCCAGTAGGTTTCCCAGCATCACCGCGCTCGCTCCCACCGCCAGAGCTTTCACTATGTCTCCGGAATACCTTATGCCACCGTCCGCTATGACGGGCACGCCGTATTCCTTGCAGACCGAGTAGGCAAGCATTACCGCGCTTATCTGGGGAACGCCCACACCCGCCACTATGCGCGTGGTGCATATGGAACCCGGTCCTACACCCACCTTTACCGCATCCGCACCCGCCTTTATAAGGTCCTCTGCTCCTTCCCTTGTGGCCACATTGCCCGCTATCACGTCCACCTCGTAGTTGGACTTTATAAACTCCACCGTTTCAAGCACCCTCTTAGAGTGTCCGTGGGCTGTGTCCACCACTATAACATCCACGCCGGCGCTAACCAAAGCGTCCACCCTGTCTTTTGTGTCGGGACCCGTTCCCACCGCAGCGCCCACCCTCAACCTTCCTATCTCGTCCTTACATGCGTTGGGATACTTCTTCCTCTTGGTTATATCCTTTATGGTTATCAGACCCACAAGCTTTCCTTCGCCGTCCACTATGGGGAGCTTCTCCACCTTGTGCCTCTGGAGTATCTCCTCCGCCTCCTCAAGGGTCACCAGCTCTCGGGCTACTATGAGGTTGTGCTTAGTCATGAACTCGCTAACTGGCTTGTCATAGTCGGTGGGCTTTATGAACCTCAAATCCCTGTTGGTTATTATGCCTACCAGCTTACCCTCTTGGTCCACCACGGGCACGCCGGAGATTTTATACCTGTTGGTTATCTCTATGGCTTTTCCGACCGTATCGTGGGGGCTTACCGTCACGGGCTTTAGAATCATACCGCTTTCTGATTTTTTGACCTTTTCTACCTCCAGGGCTTGCTCTTCTACCGACATGTTCCTGTGGATTATGCCTATGCCCCCTTCGCGTGCCAAAGCTATGGCGAGCCTTGACTCGGTCACCGTGTCCATAGCAGCGGAGACTATGGGTATGTTGAGTCTTATCCTCTTGGTCAGGTGTGTGGAAACATCCACCTCGTGGGGCAGGACCTCCGAATACTGAGGGACAAGGAGAATGTCATCAAAGGTCAGACCTTCAAAGATGCTTGCGTCTCCCATGTATTAATTATATCACTCCACCGTGACCGTCTTAGCCAGGTTGCGCGGTTGGTCCACGTCCAGCCCCAGATAGTCCGCTATGTAGTAGGCAAAGAGCTGTAAGGGTATGATGCTCAGGAAGGGTGTCAGGTCCTCATCCACCGCGGGTATGCCTATGAAATGTTTGGACTTGTCTTTGAGAATTCGGTCGCCTTTAAAACCTACACCTATGACCTGCCCCTTTCTCGTGAGGACCTCCTCTACGTTGGAAAGCATCTTCTCATAGACCTTATCGGTGGGTGCTACGCAAACCACGGGCATGTTCTCGTCTATGAGGGCTATGGGTCCATGCTTCATCTCGCCCGCCGGGTATCCCTCCGCGTGTATGTAGGATATCTCCTTGAGCTTTAAAGCTCCCTCCAAGGCTATGGGGTAGCTCAGATACCTTCCGAGGTATAGCATGTTCTTGCTCTTTGCATAGCTCAGGGCTATCTCTTTGATGGCCTCCGCCTGTGAGAGGATTTCCTCCATGAGTGCGGGAACATGGCTGAGCTTGGAAAGGAGCTCGTCCATTCTTTCCGTGTGGCTTACCGCCAGGCTGTATAGGACCGCAAGCTGGGCTGTAAAGGTCTTGGTCGCAGCCACGCCTATCTCCGGTCCCGCATGGGTGTAAAGGGTATAATCCGACTCCCTGTCTAAGGCACTGCCGATGACGTTCACCACCGCTACCAACTTAGCACCCCTTTCCTTTGCGGACAGGACCGCAAAGCGCGTGTCCGCAGTCTCTCCCGACTGGGATATGGCTATGACCAAGTCCCTCTCATCTATGGGTGAGTCCGAGTATCTGAGCTCGGAAGCGTAAGCGGTCTCAACGGGCACACCCGCATACTTCTCTATCCAGTATTTTCCCACCAGACCCGCATGGTAGGAGGTCCCGCAGGCTACCATGATTACACGCCTAAAGTCTTTGAGCGAAAAAGGTAAAGAGTAATCCCTTGAAACAAAGCCCTTTATGGTGTCCCCGGTTGTCCTCGGCTGTTCAAATATCTCTTTGAGCATAAAGTGTTTAAAGCCCGCCTTCTCCGCGGATATGATGTCCCAGGGGACATACACTACCTCCTTTACCACCGAGTTGCCCTCAAAGTCGTATATGTCCACGCCGTCCCTTCTGAGGTCCACCACCTCTCCGTCCGAGAGGGGTATGACCTTGCGTGTAAAGGGCAAGAGCGCCGGAATGTCCGATGCCAAGAAGTTTTCCCCTTCACCTATGCCTACTACCAAGGGGCTCCCATACCTTACTCCCACTATCCTGTCGGGCTCAAAGCTTGATATGACCGCAAAGGCAAAGGCTCCCTTTAGCTTGGGTATTATCTCAAAGACCGCTTTAAGCAGGTCTCCCTTGTAGTGCAGGGATATAAGGTGCGCTATGACCTCCGTGTCCGTCTGCGATTTGAACTCTATCCCCTTTGAGAGGAGCTCTTGCTTTAACTCCAAGTAGTTCTCCACTATGCCGTTATGGACCACAGCAATCTTACCACTTCCGTCGGTGTGAGGGTGGGCGTTTATGTCGCAAGGCTCTCCGTGGGTTGCCCAGCGCGTATGACCTATACCCACCGTCCCCTTTATCTGCTTTCCCCAAAGACTTCTGACGAGCTCTCTGACCTTGCCCACCCTCTTTTCTACGAAGATGGAGGAGTTCTCTATCACCGCTATGCCCGCGGAGTCGTAGCCCCGGTATTCCAACCTTTCAAGACCCTCAAGGAGGACAAAAAGAGCGGGATTACTCCCTATGTAGCCCACTATACCACACATGTTATACATGATATTAACATAGTCAGGGGGTTGTTGGAAAAATCCTGAACTGTCCTCACTGGTGCATCAAGGATTTTTTTTGAAATAAAAAACCTTGACATGGATTAATCTTTAGGGGTATCATTTTTGTTTGAAAACAGGAGGAGGTGCAGTCATGAAGAGGATGCTCTTAGCCTTTGCCCTCGGTGGGGTCCTCTGCAAGCCCGTGGTGGACGGCTCACCCATAGGAGTCGGCGGACCTGCAGAAGACCCTTTCCCCATACCCAAAAGCAGGGACATTCAGGTAGAACTCAGTCAAGACCTTGACACCAAAAAGGTAGAAGAGATTGTAACGGTAGAGGTTTCAAAGGACGAGGCACTCAGAGAACTTCTCAACGTGAGGACTGTGGACATGGTAAAGCCCGACATATGGCCCGTAGTAGGGATAGTGACCTCCGACTACGGGTGGAGGACCTTCAGGGGTAGGAGGGAGTTTCACACGGGAATAGACATATCCGCACCCTACGGTTCGCCGGTGAGCGTCTCAGCCGACGGTAGGGTTATATACGTGGGATGGCTGAGCGGATACGGTAAAACAGTTATAGTTTACCACGGGTATGGGTTTGTAACCCTTTACGGTCATCTTGCGGACTACTCGGTGAACTACGGGGATAGGGTAGTAAAGGGGCAGATAATAGGAAGGGTAGGTATGACGGGTAGGACCTCCGGTCCCCACCTGCACTACGAGGTCATAAAGTATGGAAACAGACAAAATCCCATAGCCTACCTGCCTTAGAGAAGTCCTCTCCTCTTGAGGGCGTCCTCGTATATCTTCTTGTAAAGGTGGTTCCATTCGGGCGTCCCTTCCACTATCCTCTTTGAATAGGACCTTATGCGCTCCCTCACCTCTTTGTCTATCTCCTCCTCTTCTTTCACCGCATCCAAGAGTATCTGCCTTATCCTCGCCCTTATGCGATGGGGCTCTTCAAATATATCCACCGTAGGGTCTTCCATTATGAGCTCCTTTATCATCCCCGCTATCTGGTTCATCCTCTCCCGCCTTGACGTGTGTATGTTCCTCTCCTCCGCCAGCTTAGCCCTTACAGCCCTGAAGGCGGTCCTAAAATCCAAGCTCGTCTCTTCAAGCAAATCCAACCTTGACCTGAGTATCTCTTTGGCTTCTTCGTCAAGCAAACGCTCCTCCTCCTCCGCCCTTTTGAAAATCTCCATCAGCTTCTTTCTAAAGGTGTAAGGATCTTCCGCCTCTATAACTTTTTCCTGTGTCAACTCGCTTATAATCCTATCCACTACCCTTTCTACAAGCTTTTCAGGCAACCTCATTCAAGCCCTCCTAAAACCTTGTTATTATATCATAAAATCCAACGTGCACTGGACCTCAGGTGTGTAATTACCATCATGCGTGTTTATAATCAATGGTTTTTCAACAATCGGTAAGCTTTTTGCGTTTTTCACACAAGAAATCCTAACCAACTTGGCGTTTTTATCCTCCTTTGGGTGAAAAAACCGCACATAAGCCATGCTCATATTCTTTTCAGAAAGCATTTCACAAGCATGGTGCAATCTGTTTGACGGAATCAGCAGGTTAAGATATCCACCATCTCTCAGCGTATAAGCGGTAGCATCTACAAAATCCTCAAGCCTTGTATCCGATTCAAAATGGTAAGGGTTGCGCACATTTCCTTGAGTATAAAAAGGTGGGTTTGCAACAACACAGTCAAAGTATGAGCGCTTAAGTAGAGCTTTGTATTCCCTCAAATCCCCCTCTATTATCTCTATCCTGTCCTCAAGACCGTTGACCCCCACATTGTATCTCAGGAGCTCCAGCATGAGCGGGTCTCTCTCCAAGGCGTAAACCTTGCAACCGTGTTTAAGGGCTATGAGGACAGAAAGAGCTCCAAAGCCTGCGCCCAAATCTAAGACCTTGCTGGACTTTCTTATACCCCTGAGGTTCTCTACGAAGAGTATCTGTATTACTGAGAGCCTGTGTTTTTTTGGTTGTCTAAACCTTACCCTTCCCCTGAAGAAGGTAAACTCCTTATACTCCTCCAAACCTCTCCACTAACTCAAGAAGCGTGCGTGCCCTTTCCTTAGCCCTTTCCAGCTCCTGCATCTCTTCCAAAGTAGTTGCGGTTGCCAGCTTCTTGACCGCCCTATCAAACTCCTCTTTCTCCCTTCCTACGTCTATCTCCCCTATGGTGTAAGCCTCTTCCGCAAGGATTATGACACGCTCGGGGCTCACATCCACGAACCCGTAGGTAACCGCAATGCCCTCCCTTGGATTGCCATCAAAGTAGACAAGACCGGGCTTTAGTAGTGTCATCAGATACATGTGCCTTTCCAGAACACCTATCTCACCCTCTGCGGTGGGAATGTTTACCGAGTTTACTTCCCTTGAGAAAGCCTTACCCTGCGGTGTGACTATTTCCACCCTTATCATACTTACTGATTATACCACTTTTACAGGCTAAGGTTCTTCAAAAAGTTATACGCAACCATGAACCAAAGGAGTATGAGCACAAGACCCGGAACTACGAAGGCGAGCTCTCCGTGCTTGATGGCATAACCGCCCCATACACCGCCGGCGAAGGCTCCCAAGAACTGGGCGGTGTTGAAAAAGCCCAGGGACAAACCCCTCACATCCTTGGGCGTGAGCCTGGTAAGGAGCGAGGGTATTATGGGCTCAAGGAAGTTAAAACCTATGAAGAAGAGAAAAACCAGAGCTATGTGGGACGCCAAGTTATCAAAGAGGGCAACCATCAGCAGTCCAGAGCCTATGAACCCTATACCGGCAAAGAACACGGGCATGAACTTGTGCTTCTTTTCAGCCCAGATGACGGCGGGGACCATGAGACCAAGCGACAGGATGACCGCGGGCAGGTAAACTTCCCAGTGCTCCGCCTTCGGAAAGTTATACTTATACACAAAGTCATACGGAACGAGGGTGAAAACACCTACCAAAAAGGCGTGTAGCAATGCTATGGACAGGTTTAGCACCACTTGGCTTTCACTCCTGAAAAGCCCCACCATGTTGCTAAGGGAAGGCTTTATCTGTCTTCCCTCCGCATGTGTTTTAGGCTCGGGTATGAAGATAAGGAGGTAAAGGGTGGCTATAAGACTTAGGATGGCGGTGGCAAGGAAGAGGAGGGGAACACCAAGCCTGCCAGCCAGGTAAGGAGCCAAAACCATGCTCAGAGCGAAGACCAGACCTATGGACGCCCCTATGTGGGCAAAGGCTCTCGTCCTTACCTCTTCACGGGTTAGGTCCGCAGCCAAGGCTGTCATGGCGGAGGACACCGCACCAAAGCCCTGTATGAACCTTGCCAAGACCATAAAGCTTGCAGTCTTTGCAAAGGCACCCATCAGGCTTCCTATTATGTAAGTTATCATCCCCACCGCTATAACAGGCTTTCTGCCGTATCTGTCCGAGAGGTATCCAAAGGGTATCTGCAAAAAGGCTTGGGCAAACCCGTATATACCCACGGAGAGACCTATCATCTCCGGAGAGGCACCCTCCAAGCCCGCCACGTAAGGGGAAAGGACGGGCAGGAGCAAAAATAGTCCCAGCATCCTGACTGCTACCGCAAAGGTTATCCCCAATACCACCTTGCGCTCTTGGGGTGTGAAGTCCTTGAGCATGCGTTCTCCTAAAACTGTTCTAAGAACCTCAGGTCGTTCTCATAAAAGAGCTTTATGTTGTCTATCCGATAGTAAAGCATGCAGAGACGCTCCACACCCATACCGAAGGCAAAGCCCTGATAGATTTGGGGGTCTATGTGGCAGTTTCTCAGGACGTTGGGATGGACCATACCACAGCCCATGACCTCAAGCCAACCGCTACCCTTACACACCCTGCACCCACTACCACCGCATATGATACAGCCTATGTCCACCTCCGCCGACGGCTCTGTGAAGGGAAAGTAAGAGCTTCTGAAACGCACCTTAACCTCCGTCTCAAAGAAGGCTCTTAAGAAGGTGTGGATGGTATGCTTCATGTGTTTGAAGTTGGTGCCGTGGGTTATCACCAAGCCCTCCACCTGATGGAACATGGGCGAGTGCGTAGGGTCATCGTCTCGCCTGTAGACCTTTCCGGGGGCTATCATGTATATGGGAGGTTTTCGGGAGAGCATGGTTCTTATCTGGACTGGGGATGTGTGGGTCCTGAGGAGATAGCCCTCCCTGTTTACATAGAAGGTATCCTGCATCTCCCTTGCGGGGTGTTCCTTGGGTATGTTGAGCATGTCAAAGTTATAATCTTCCCTCTCTATCTCCGGACCCTCCATCACCTCAAAGCCCATTGAAAGGAATATCTCCTTTATCCTCCTGAGGGTCAGGCTTATGGGATGGTAGTGTCCAAGAGCGCCCTCTTGCGGAAGGCTTAGGTCTACCCACTGGCTTTTTAACTCCTTATCCACCTCCAGCTCTTTTATCTCCTCTTCCCTCCTCTTGAAGAGCCCTTCGAGGTGTTCTTTGAGGGTGTTTATCCTCTGACCGAAGGACCTTCTTTCCTCTGGCGGGAGGTCCTTCATGCCCTTGAGGGCTTTTGTTATGAGACCTTCCTTTCCCAGATACTTGGACTTTAGGGTGTATAGCTCTTGCGTCTTGGAGCAGGAGAGGGCTTCCCTCTCCGCCTCTTTAAGTATTTGCTCTGTGTCCATCAGACCGCTTGGGGTTGGGCAAGGGTTTCCTTTACCCTCTGGACTATATGGGCAAAGCCTTCGGGGTCTCTAACGGCTATCTCAGCCAGCATCTTCCTGTTGAGGGGTATGTTGGCAAGCTTTACACCATTCATAAACTTACTGTAGGAGAGCCCGTGGAGTCTTACCGCAGCGTTTATGCGTGCAATCCAGAGGCGCCTGAACTCCCTCTTGCGCTGACGCCTGTCCCTGTACTGATACTGCAAAGCCCTGAACACATACTCCTTTGCCCTTCTATAGACGTTCTTCTTCTGACCCCTAAAGCCTTTGGCAAGCTTTAGAATCTTCTTCTTAAACTTCCTTGACGAAGGACCCTTTACTCTCATCTCATCCTCCTGAACAATCTCAATATTATAGCATAACTCACTTCCCTTTGAGTGGAGGTCCTATCTTGACAAGACCCAGCTCGGTGATTTCCATAAGGTGCGTCCTGGTGTCATGACCGCAGAGCCTACAACCGTCTATCCTGAAAAGGCGCACTATATCACCCACGGGCTTTTTGTAGAGCCTTTCCTGAGCGCTCGTCATAATCATCTGTTTGGACAGGACAAAGGAACAGTCCACTATATGGCTTACCGCATAACCGCCGGCTGCCTCCGCAGTAAGCTCTTCATGCCCGCTCCTCTTCTGGGACACAAAGAGGGCTGTTTGATACCACTTCTTCATAAAGTTGAAAAGCTGTCTGACCACCGTCCTTGCCATCATCTCCTTGGCTTCGTATAAACCCGTGACTGAGTCGATGACGGTATGCCTTGCCTTGTAGTTCTTTATCACATGGGCTAAGGTTGCCAGCATGTCGGGCATGTTTTCCCTGAGCCTTGCCTGAGACGCAGCATCTATGAGGATGATTTTATCCTCTATCTTGTCAAAATCTATACCCATAGCCTGAGCTCTCTGTTTGAGCCCCATCACCACGAAAGGAGCGGGAGATTCAACGGTTATGAAGGCTACCGCCTCGCCTTGGCTGGCTCTTTTTACCGCATACTGCTCCACCATCAGGGATTTTCCCGTGTCAGAAACGCCGGTGATGTTTATCACCGCATACATGGGGATACCGCCAAGATTTACCCTCTGGACCTTACCCTCTACCATATGTGCCGAATAGAAGAGCTCGTCAAGCCCCTCTATACCGGTAGCCACGCCCTTTAGCTGTGGAGCCTTCTTTATGGCTTCTCCCGCAACCCATATACCCTCTTCTACCACCTGAGGCTTTCTTTCCTCTTCCATAGATGTTCATTATAAGGAATGGGGCTTGCGCCCCGAGGTATCAACAAGATGCACAAGAAGATTCCTTTGCCTGTCTTGCCTTCTTGGCGGTTTCTGGGTCGTAAGCCTTGCCCTGCCAAAGCATGCGGTAGACCACTTCGTAGGTGCTCTCTGCCAACTCGGTGAGTTCCTTAAAGAGTTCGTTAAAGCGCTGGCTTCTGTGGGATTCCTCGTGGTCTTCCAAGCTTCTCCAGAAGGTTATGATGAGGACCTCTCTGTCCTTAAGGGGATGCTCTGTGGTCTGTCCAGCGGTGGAGCCCTCAAGGGATACACCGCCCGTGTTCTGCACCACAAAACCCCCGTAGAAACCCGTGTCCGAATGGTAGGTCTTCACGTGCTCGCAAAGATAGGCTACCCTCTCCGCCACATCGTCAATGGTGACGCCCTCCTTCAGGACCACGTAGTTTATGTTCATAATAGCATCCTCAGGCACATCCACTATAACATTTCCTCCAAACATGGGCAACACCTCCTTAAGAATTTAAGGATATTAGAATATTCTAAATAAACTATGAGCCCAATCATTCAAGGCTTTCCGAATGATTAGAGTCAGACTTATGTGGACAGTTTTAGAGCCTTCCTTAGTGCCCTTATCTCATCCTCTTTCAGGTATCTCCACCTTCCTGGCGGTAGCTTCCCCAACCTTACGGGACCTATGGCAATCCTCTTGAGCCTTAGGACCTTGTGTCCAAAGTGAGCCATGTATCTCTTTACTATGTGCTTCCTACCTTCGTGAAACACCACTTCCAAAAGGGTGTTTTGGTCCTCGTAGCCTATCACCTTTACGCCGTTTGGCTTGGCAAAGCCGTCTTCCAAGCTCGCCCCCTTCTCCATCTCTTTGATGGTCTTCTGAGAAACCTTACCGCTGACCAAAACATGGTAGACCTTGGGTAGCTTGTATCTTGGGTGCATAATCCTGTTGGCGAGCTCTCCATCGTTGGTGAGGATTAAAAGACCTTCCGCGTTGTAGTCAAGCCTGCCGGCAGGATACACCCTTACGGGCACATCCTTTATAAGCTCCTCTATCGTCCTTTTCCCGTCTTTGGGAGGTCCCAAAGCGGTCAGATAACAGCAGGGCTTGTTGAGGATGATGTAAGTATACCTTAACGGTCTTACTTCCTTCCCATCCACCTCCACCACATCCCTTTGAGGGTCCACCTTCCAGCCCAGCTCCTTTACAACAAGCCCGTTGACCTTTACCCTGCCCTCAAGGATAAGGTGGTCCGCCTTTCTCCTTGATGCCACACCGCACATGGAGAGGTATCTGTTGAGCCTTACCAGTATCTTTCCTCCTTCCAAGGCTCACCCCTCATGTGGTAGCCCCTTTGCTCCCAAAAGCCCGGTCTGTCTTCCTTCATAAACTCTACACCGCACACATACTTGGCGCTCTTCCACGCATAGAGCTGGGGGACTACGAGCCTCAATGGGAATCCGTGTCTTTTGGGTAGCGGTTGGGAGTTCATCCTGTAGGCGAGGATGCTGTCTTCCGCGAGGAAGTATTCTATGGGCATGTTGGTGGTGTATCCCTCAAGGCAGTGGACCATCACAAACCCGGCGCTCTCCTTGGGTCTTACGAGCTTGGCTATCTCCTGCGTCTGCACGCCCTCCCAGACGAGCTCCTTTACGCTCCAACGCGTCACACAATGAAAGTCCGCTATGAGTCTGACCGCGGGGAGGGAGAGGATTTCTTCGTAGGAGAGCTCTATGGGGTTTTCCACCTCTCCCCAGATTCTGAGCCTGTAGGTGGAGAGGTCCACATGGGGTAGCTCGTCCACTATGTCGTAGGGTATGGGTGCGCTTATCCACCTCTGACCCGGCGGAAGCCTGTCTTCTCTAAGGTTTATCCTGCTGATTATCTCCTTCATGCTTTATAAGTTAGCCTTCAAGAGCATGTTTTCCCTGTCTATGGTCAGCACTTGCCTTCCCAAAAGGGTGTTGCACACCCAGATGTTGCTCTCCAAGTGTGAGGTAATCTGAGGTATCTTAACAGAGCCTCCGTATAGGGCGAGCCAGACCGCCAGGTGGTCCGCCAGATGTCTGTCCACCGTCGCACCACTTTTGAAGTCTTCCAGAAACCTTTGGGCACACTCTGCTCCTACCAACTCCGCAGGCTTTCCCTTCTGACCCAGGTTATCGCTCCCGAGGATGTTGCCCTGCGTGTCCTCAAGCCACATGGTTATGCTCGTGCCTACGGAAAGGCTGTTCGTATACTCCCTGAAATACTCCACCTTCGCATCCAGCCCCTCTTCCCTCAAGACTTCCAAAGCCCCCTGCACCTGCCTTTCCGCCACCTTTCTCTCTCTCAAAGAGCTGTGAGCCACGGAATGGATGTAGATGCCTTTAACCTGACCTTGCCTCTCTCTCCAGAACTCCATGGCTTTGGGCTGGCATTCACAGGAGAGGACTACCTGACCACCGCCGGATGGGTAGTAGCCCCTCCTTAGAACATCAAGCTTGAGTATGGAACAAAGAGGTCTAAGGTAGGGCATGTAGACAAACCTTACCCAGTCTACGGTGGGAGACATGGGCACTTCCGTCCCGCCTATGACCTCAAGCCTTACCCTTCCCGCGAAGATGGACACGGGTAGTATGGTTTGCAAAAACAGGCTTATGGAACCGGCGCTTCTGAAGTCCACCGAGTAATCACCGCCTTTGAGCTTGCCCGGTATGTATATTACCTCCGTAGAGCCCAGCTCATCCCCTTCCACCTTAGCCCTTGCCATCTTCTTGAGAAGCTTCAGAATGTGCAGATGCTGTCTCTTCAAGCCAGGGTTTTCCCTCTTTACCCTTACGTTGTATACCCTCACGGGTATGTTAAGCACGGTGCTTAAAAAGAGGGCGGTCCTGAGTATCTGACCCCCACCTTCACCGTAGGAGCCGTCAATCTCTACCAGCCTCATTCTCTCTCAAGGGTTTTCACATATTCCCTTATGCCCTCCTCCAGACTGTAATCGGGCTCATAGCCCAGTGCGGTTCTTATGTTGGTCAGGTCCGCTTCGGTGTGCTTTTGGTAAAACTCGTAAGGGCAGTCAAAGTATTCCGGCTCCAAGGAAGTCCCCAAGAGCCCGTTGAGTATATGAACTATCTCGTTAAAGCTCCTCGCCATGCCCGAGCCTACATTGAAGACGCCCGAGACGTCCTTCTCCAGAGCCAGCAGGTTTGCCTTTATCACATCCTTCATGTAGACAAAATCCCTCCTTTGCTCTCCCCACTTGAAGAGTCTGGGGCGCTTACCCTCCTTCATCTGTCTGTAGAGCTGGTATACCATGCTGGCGGTCTTCCCCTTGTAGGACTCGCCTGGACCGTAGACATTGAAGTATCTAAGACCCACCACCCCCATCTGCGGATGCTCTTGGATAAAGTTGTAGGCTATATGGTCCATGATGAGCTTAGAAAAGCCGTAGATGTTCTCGGGCGTGAGCCCTTGGGTCTCCTTCATGGGAGCTCTGGAGTTGCCGTAAACTCCGGCGGAGGATGCGTATATGACCTTTGCCTTCCACTCCAAGGCGCCTTCTAAGAGATATCTGAAGCTGTCGGTGTTTACCTCAAGCATGAGCCTTTGGTCCATCACGGTGGTGTCCGTTATGGCGGCTTGGTGGAAGACCACATCAAAGCGGAAGCTCTTCTTTAAGTATTCCCAGAGCTCCCTGTCTTTGATATCTCCCGTTATGACCTCACCTTTAAAGCCTATGAGGTTTTTAAAGTGTCCCGAGGAGAAGTTATCAAGTATGTAGAGTTTGGCTTTGGGGTAGAGCTCTTGGAGCGCTTTTGCCAGGTTGGAGCCGATGAAGCCCGCACCGCCCGTTATGAGGATTCTCATCTTTTCTTTTTCCTCTCCTTTTGCCTTGGTTGTTGGACCTTGTCCTTGAGTATGACCTTCTTTATAAGGTAATTCTGTCCTATGCTAAGGATGTTGTTAAAGGTCCAGTAAAGCACAAGCCCTGCGGGGAAGCTGGCGAAGAGAAAGGTAAAAGCTATTGAGGATACATACATCATCATGTTCTGCGTCCTGTCAGGGTTGGGGGTTATAAACTGCTGGGCTATCATGGTAAGACCCATGAGTATGGGGAGGATGTAGTAAGGGTCCTTTTGGGATAGGCTGGGAATCCAGAGCAAAGAAGCCAGCTGTAGATCTGCGGTTATGGTAAGCACCTTGTAGAGGGCAAAGAAGACGGGGATTTGTAGGAGTATGGGGAGGCAACCGGACATGGGGTTAAAGCCCACCTCCGAGTATAGCCTTATCATCTCCTCCTGCATCTTCGCTGGGTCGTCCTTGTATTTTTCCTTGAGCTGTTGAACCTTGGGTGCTATCTCCGCAAGCCGAGCCATGGCTACCGTGCTCTTGTAGGTAAGAGGAAAGACAAGAAGCCTTACTATGAGCGTAAGGGCTATTATGGAAAACACCCAAGAACCCAGATGCTCATAAATCCAATACATGAACACAAACAAAGGCTTTACCAAAAGCCTTAGTGTCCCGTAGTCTATCACATCCTCAAGACCTATGCCCTTTAACCTCGTATACTCTTTGGCGCCCGCATAGAACACCAGAGGCTTTTGGGTTTTTACCAGGGTAAGGGTGTGTTTTTCGTCCAACCTGTAGATTACCACACTCTGTATCTCTCCTGAAAAGCCCTTGAAGTAATACCTGCTCTCCTCACCCGCAAACCTTATATCACCCTGCACCAGCTCCCTTGCCTCTATGTCCTTTATGTCCGGTCTTTGAACAGAAGCCCCAAGCTTAAAGACAGGACCCTCGTGGGTGTAAAAGGCATCCTCCTTAACATGGGTGCCGGCTGACACATAGAGAGGGTAGGGAGAGCTTATACTTAGCTCAAAGTGGTTGCCCTTGTAGGTGAGCCTTTTCTCAACGCCGGAGCTTTCTTCCTTGATGATTACGGTATTTCCTTCACGGGAGATTTGGTAGGTGGCGAAGTTGAGCCTGCTGTCAAGCTCGGGATTACCGCTGAAGACCTCAAGGGGATAGATGCCAAGCTCTTTCTCCACCTGTGTTATCAGTTCTTTGTCATACTTTTTGTCTATAAGGCTTACTATCCTTCCGCCCTCTTGGGCTACGGACAGCCTGAAGTTTTCAAAGTCAAAGGTTTGTATGTTTTGGGGCTTTTGGGCTTGTCTTGAGCTTCCAAGAAGCAGTGCGGGTGCTTCCTCCCTCGCTTTGGTCTGTGTGGTCCGCTGTGTCTGTTGGGATGGGGTGGCAAAGTAAAAGATGTAGAGCTGATAGCCTGTAAACATCAGGAAGAGCAATACAGCTAAGATTAGGATTTTCTTGGGGTCTATGTCCTGCTTATCCATCAAGGATAATCCACACCTCCTTTAGAAAAGGGGTTGCACCTGAGCACTCTCCACAGAGCCTTGAGCATACCCTTAACAACTCCGTGCCTCTCCACAGCCATTATAGCATAGGTAGAGCATGTGGGGTAATACTTGCAGGAGGGAGGGTAGAGGGGAGAGATGAACACCTGCCAAAACCTCAAAAGGTCTATGACCAGCTTTTTCATCAAGGTGTCAATCTTTTCCTGCCTTTCTGTCTTCTTCTTTTTATTATGTTCCTTCCGCTCTTTGTAGACATGCGAGCCAAAAACCCGCTTTTTCTCTTCCTCTTTAAGTTGGAAAGGCGAGTTATGTTTCTCTGCGTAGCCATCGCATATCCTCCGTTTAAACAAGGGGGAAAGGTCCCCCGAAGATTACTTGACGAACAGGAGTATTATGGCAACGAGCAATGCATAGAGCGCCAGGGTTTCTATGAAGGCAAGACCTATGAACATTATGGTCTGAAGCCTACCACCCACGGTGGGGTTTCTGGCTACGCCCTCTTGGGTGCCCCTGACCGCGTGACCCATGCCTACACCGGTGCCAAGAGCAGCCAAGCCTATGGCTAAACCCGCACCCAGATACATCAGACCCTGCTTGAGCGTTTCACCGCCCTGCCCAGGTTCCTGAGCCATAGCCATGCCCGTGAGCGCCAGCAATCCCAGAGCCAGCATGTACTTCTTCATAGTGTCAACCTCCTCTATAGGATTTCTCTTTTAATGTTCTTCATGGACGACCGCACCGCTCAGGTAGACCACGGAGAGAATCATGAATATGTAAGCCTGTATAAACACAGCCAAGAACTTTATGGCTATTATGAAGAGCAAAAATACCGGTGATACTACCATGGTGAGGGGGTTTTGGATTACCAAGCCCACGAGGACCAAAAGGAGCATGGCACCACCCTTCATGTTGGCAAAAAGCCTCAGGGTAAGGGTTATGGGTCTCGCCAGATGGGAGATTATCTCTATCAGGAAAAACACGGGAGCCAGATAGGGGTTGGGACCCATGAAGTGCTTAAGGTAGCCCGCACCGTGAAGCCTAAAGCCTTCTATGTTATAAAGGACGAACACTGCTAGTGCCAAAGCCAGGTTGGTGTTTACATTGCCCGTAGGAGCTTCCAGCCCAGGGACCATACCGAGCAGGTTGGAAAAAAAGACAAAGAGCCCTATGCTCGCTATCAACGGCACATACCTTAAGCCCTCATGTCCCATGTTTTCCGTAAGCATGTTTCTTACAAACCTAAGATAACCCTCCCAGAGAGCCTGAAACTTGGTGGGTCTTACGGAAGGTTTGCCCGCCAGAAGTATAAGCCCCGTTGCTATGCCCATAGCCAGTATGCCGTAGTATACATGTATTAGGCTTATCTGCTCCATGGTTTTCTATTATACCACAGGATATGCTAAAATCCTTATTGATGCATAGGACAAGCTTGAGCCTTGTGGGACTTTTACTTTTGGTCGCTCTGTCCGTGGCGGTGGTAATGCTAAGACCACTCAATCTTGGTCTGGACCTAAAAGGTGGTGTCTCTCTGCTCCTACAACCCGATATAAATTACGCCATATCCCTTGAGCATGAGAGGACCGCAAAGGATGTGGAGAACCTCCTGCGTGAAAAGGGTGTAAGGTTTTTAGACGTGCTGGCTCTCCCTCAGGGTATAAGGATAGAGCTCCTTGAGGAGGAGGCAAAGGCAAAGGAGCTACTCATCAAAGAGTTTCCCAGGTTTGATGTCAGGTCCGAGGGTAAGGGTGCGCTCCTTATGGTCCTAAAAGAAGAAGAAGTCCAAGCCCTTCGGGATGGCGTCATCTCTCAGACCGTGGAAGTCCTTAGAAAACGCATTGATGAACTGGGTGTGGTCCAGCCTGTCATAACCAGACTGGGCAAGGACAGGGTATTGGTGGAGCTTCCGGGTCTTATGGACATAAACAGAGCCAAATCGGTCATAGGCAGGACTGCCTTGCTGGAGCTCAAGCTGGTGATAGACAGCGGACCTAAGGAGAGGTTGGAGAAGGAGTTAAACAAAGATGGAGAGCTTCTTCCGAGCATGGACGGTAGCGAGTGGTTCTTGGTGGAGAAAACACCCATCATAACCGGCTCTGACCTAAAGACCGCCTACACCTCTCAGGATGAGTTCGGACAGCCCTCCGTCACCTTTGAGCTGACATCCCAAGCGAGCAAGACCTTCGGAGAGGCAACGCAGGCAAACGTAGGCAAGAGGCTGGCTATAGTGCTTGACAAAAGGGTGGTATCCGCTCCTGTGATAAGGAGCAGGATAACGGACAGGGGACAGATAACGGGCAACTTCACCCTTGATTCTGCCAAAGAGCTCGCCATAGTCCTAAGGTCTGGTTCTCTGCCTACCAGAGTGGAGTTTTTGCAGGAGTCGGTGGTGGGTCCATCTTTGGGTAGGGATGCCATAGAGCAGGGTATAAAGGCGGGTGTGCTGGGCTTTGTCTTGCTTGCGGGCGTGTTGATAGGCAGGTATAAGAGTGCGGGCGTGGGAGCGGTCCTGTCCATACTGTTGAACGCCTTACTCCTGTGGACGGGGCTGGTCCTTCTGGGTGGAACGCTCACCCTTCCGGGTATAGCGGGCATAATCCTTAACATGGGCATAGCTGTGGACTCCAACGTGCTCATATTTGAAAGGGTAAAGGAGGAGCTTCGCTTGGGGAACACACAGAGAAAGGCTATAGAGCTGGGCTATAAGAGAACGCTCAGCGCCGTCTGGGACACGCACATAACCCTGCTGGTAGCGGCGCTGATACTCTTCCAGTTTGGCTCCGGACCCGTAAAGGGCTTTGCCACCACGCTGACCATAGGAACTATAGCATCCTTTGTGTCCAACGTGTACTACGCCAAGGTGTTTTTGGATTGGCAGAGCAGGTGGAGGATGTTGAGGTTTTGAAGATGAGAAAAGGAAGACCTTTACTGCCCAATGAACTTGATATGTTTAAGAAGGCTTTGGGTATAGGACCCCATAATTTCTGGAGGTGGTCCTCAAGGACCAACAACTTCAAGCTGTTGACAGACGGTGAGTATGTGTGGGTGGAAGGCACGGAGGAGGACATAGGCAAGCCCAAACCCATAACACAAGCCACGAGCTGGAGCTGGGATTTCATAAAACAAAAATACAAGGAGGAAATGGGAAGGAGTTATTAACAGCACTGGGGTTGTTGGAAAAACCTCTAAGCGAGATTTCCCAACAATTTACCCCTACCAGCCTCATGGGTCAATCCCATGAGACGGTCCAACCTTACCGCTATTCACTCTAAGAGGAAATTCACGGATGCCTGAAACTTTACCTACTTGAGCTTTAAAGGATTACACAGCTTGATAAAAAGTGTCTTATGAACCCACCCTAAGGCTTTGAGAAAGTCCTCCCTGAAAGTCTCAAAAAGTCCAAGCCCTCTCTTTATCCTTAGCCCATAACCACTATAGCACGAA
>FWWM01008481.1_pt1 | contig 19725 bp, 21 predicted proteins | sample 2228351 | NCBI WGS metagenome assembly FWWM01 (sample SAMEA103939774, study PRJEB20133) | metagenome
TTTTTCTCACCCTCTTTTCGCCCTTATCCTGGTCCTTGGGTCACGTTTCCTTGATTAGTGAGACAAGCCCAGGCTTATAATTTTGCGCTGAGCTTGGCCCGTCGAAACTTGCGGGCTTGAGGATATGGGCCTTTGGGTTAGGGAGGGGCGCCGTCGTTGGGAGCGGGTGCGGGGGCTGCCTTCTTACCGCCCGCCCAATTTTTTGCGCATCACCCCCTCTCGGGAGGGCCCGGCCTGGTGGCTTTCCTGGACCATCGGCCCGGATTTTGGGGCTGACGCCTTGCTGGAGCTCCTGGAGGCCTTACTCCAGTCTACAACCGTCTTGCCCGGAAGGATTGAGCTCCAGAAAGTGCACGGAGGGAACCTGGAACCGGTCGAGCGCATTGAGCCTTTCCCTCCCCAGGCCGTGCGCGCGCCCGGCCTCCTTTTTCAAAAGGTTGAGCCAGCCCAGTGGCTTCTCACCCTGTATTTGGCCCGCAGCACGGGAAAGCTCCTTGTAGTGGGAGAGGAGAGGTATCTGGGAGGGTGGTGGGCCTCCCTTTTTGCCTTGAAACAGGCCTGCCAAGGTTAGGGAGGCCCACCGCGGGCTTCAGTTGCAGTCCCCAAAACAAATGCTGATACGAAAGTGCCACTTCCCATCCGCCCCCAAGCACCAACACCACCCGGGCTTCGGGCAATCCCCGATCACCACCTGCCAAGAGCCGGAAACGGGATCATAGTGCCAACACATCCCGGGCCAAATCCCATAGCAAGGCGGGCAAGGGCCGATCCAACAGGGCGGACACGGGTAGCACGGAGGAGCGGGAAGGATCTGGAAAGTGGTCCAGGCCGTGGCACAGCACATGCAACCCTCGGGCACAAGCCCTAGGACCTTGGCCCGGCCGGACTGCGGATCGGGACCAAGAAGTGGATAAGGGTCGCTTGGGGTGCCCACCGGAACGGGTAAGGGCTGGAGGCAGGCCACGACCTGCAGGGTTTCCGTGCCGCTTGGCGGCTGCACGCGAAATACGTAATTGCCGTCCGGGAAAACATGGGTTCCCGCGGCCTTCCACGGGTTTTGCGAGTAGTAGTTGGGGAAGATGAGGCGAATATGCCCAGTGGGTTCGATATCGAAAACATAGACGTAGGCGGGCTGGGAGAGGTACACGAAAAACTTCGCGGTTTCGCCCACATAATACTGGGGCTTTTCCATCCAAATGGCCACGGAAAGCCCGGGCGCAGGCTGGGGGATTATGCCAAGGGGAGAGGGCTGGGACTGCGCCAAAACACCAAACGCCAACGCTCCTACACTCACGACCGCAAGGAAGCCTCGCATGGCCACCACCTCGCCCTTACTTACACCGCCTCATATCCCTGGGTTCCCGCACCGGGCTTGCTGAAGTTTGCCCGCCAGGCTCCCGGAGGTAGAATGGAAAGAGCTGAACGTTTTTTCTTAACCGTGATTTGGAAAACACTTCTTTCCACAGGCGGAGGGGCGAGGTGAAAATTTCGGAAAAGCGGGTCCTGGAGTGGTGGGAGCTTCCGGGGATCGATGGCCGGGAGGCGTTTGACGAGGAGATTTTGTTTCTCAACGATTTTGCGGAGAGCACAAATCTCCCACGATGGGCGTTTTTTGTGCGGGATCTTTTGCCTCGCTGGGGGTTTGAGCCCTGTGCGCACCGCTTTTTCGACGGGCTTGAGCAAGTGATGAACATGATCGGCTCTGCCCGTCCCGGGCCGCGCCTGGGCGGCTGCGGCGACGTTCCCCTTTCCATCCACCTCCGCCTGCAAAGCGCCGGTCAGGATTTCCTCGCCTGGGCGGAGGGGAAGGAGGCCGGGAAGGTGGGAAAATGGCTGGGCCAGCGCACTCCAGCCAAAACGGAGGCGGCGCGCGCCGCCGGCGAAGCCCTTCTCGCCCTCGGGCACGGTTGGGTGGCAACCGATGCCGTTTTGGAAACTTGGGCGGACCAGGCGAAGTCCCCCCTTACCCAGGCCTTGGTGGACGGCGAAGAGGGGCCTCTTCCCAAGCTCCTCCGGCATGCCTGCTCTTACAATGTCCTTGTGAACATACGTCGCTTGGCCCAAGGGATCGGGGAAGAAAAAATTCCAGTAGTGCGCGTTTGCCAAGAGGCCCTGGTGGAGATGCCCAAGCTCGCCCCGGAGAGGCTGGTCCAGCTTTGGCTCATCTTGGAGGCGTTGTCCCGCTGGCTGAAAAAGAAGCCCCCAAAGGATGGAGTTCAGGCGCACATCCATGCCCTGCTTGGTCCTCGGGATCCTCCCCGGGAGTGGCTCGTGGCCTCCCTCTACAAGACGCTAAAGCTTTGGCAGCTCCACCTCGACAAACTTCACGGCAAAAGCCGCCGCTTGCCCTCCCTCATTTAGCTTGGCAGGTCCTGCGCCTCCGGATAATCTTCGGCGGCCATGGACAACTTGGTCTTGGTGAACCATCCCTTAATTCAGGCCAAGCTCACAAAGCTTCGGGATAAACGCACCGATCGCCTGCAGTTTCGGGAGATCCTGGAGGAGCTCACCGCCCTCATGGTCTACGAGATCACCCGGGATTTCCCGGTGCGGCCGGTGGAGGTGGAGACCCCGTTTGAGCGCACCCACGGGGTGGAACTGGCCCGGCCGGTGGTCCTCGTGCCCATCCTTAGAGCCGGGATCGTCATGTTGGACGGCGTCCTCTCCCTCATCCCCAGCGCCCGCGTCGGCCACATCGGCATTTACCGGGACCCGGCCACGTTGAAACCCGTGCAATACTTCGTGAAACTTCCGCCAAATCTTGAGGAGGCGCTGGTGATCGTGGTGGACCCCATGCTTGCCACCGGCGGCTCCGCAGTGCATGCGGTGCGGCTGGTGAAGGAGCGGGGTGGGAAGGACATCCGCTTCCTGTGCCTTGTGGCCGCGCCGGAGGGCGTGCGGGCCATGGCCGAAGCCCATCCCGACGTTCCTGTCTACGCGGCCGCCCTGGACCGGGAGCTCGACAGCCACGGGTACATCCGGCCCGGCCTGGGTGACGCCGGAGACCGCCTTTTCGGCACATGAACCGCGTGGCGCTCGTCACCGGCGGATCCCGCGGGATCGGCGCAGCCACCGTCCTGCGCCTGGCCCAAATGGGCTACGACGTGGCCTTCACTTACCGCGTGGAAGAGGAAAAGGCCTCAGCGGTGGCGAAAAAGGTGGAGGAGCTCGGCCGCCGAGCCCTGCCCATCCAGCTTGATCTGGAAGAACTTTGGCGCATAAAAGGCGTCGTCGATGGGGTCGCCGAAAAACTTGGGAATTTGGTGGTTTTGGTGAATAACGCCGGCTATGTGCAGCGTGTGGCCCCAGAAAACCTCTCCCTTGGGGATTGGGAAAAGATGATCCGCGTCTCCCTAACCGCGCCTTTCCTTTTCATCCAGGCCGCGGTACCGCACATGAAGAAAGCCGGCTTTGGCCGGATCGTGAACGTCTCCTCCCTTCGGGCCCTGACCGGTTCCGCCCACGGGGTCCACTACTCCGCAGCGAAGGCCGGGCTTTTGGGGCTCACCAAGTCCTACGCCTTGGCCCTCGCCCCCTTCGGCATCACCGTGAACGCCGTGTGCCCGGGATTCGTGAACACCGAGATCAACAGGGAGCAGCTAGAAAAGTATAAGACTGAGATCCTTCGGCAGATCCCGTTGGGCCGGGTGGCTGATCCCTTGGAGGTGGCGGCCCTTATCGCTTTTCTTTGTTCGGAGGAGGCCGGGTACATCACAGGCGCCACTTTCTCCATAAACGGCGGCCTGCGCATGGATTGATATGGAACGTGCCCAGCTTGGTTTAGCCACCTTCCATCGGCCAGGGATGGACGTTTGGTCCTGGCTGGAGTTGGCCCAGGAGCTGGGCCTGGGGGGGATAGAACTCCGCGCTGATCCGGGGATTGCCCACCCGGACGACCTCTCCTTTTCAGACCGGCAAAAACTTCGGAAGCTTGGGGAAAATGGTCTTAGGCTTTCTCTCCATATGCCCATCCACGGGGTGAACCTGACCTGGCCGGTGCGGTCGGTGGCGGCGGCTTCGCTTGGGGAGCTTGTTCGCACCGTGGAGCTGGCTGGGGAACTCGCCGCGGATGTGGTGGTCATCCATCCCGGCCGGCTTCCCGAGGAGTACCTTCCTTTCCCGGAGTGGCTGGCGCGCAGCCGTGACGTTTTGCGCTTCGCGTTGAGCGTTCTCCTTCCCCGGGCGGAAGGGCTCGGGGTGAAGCTAGCCCTGGAGAACCTCGGCGGCGGCCGGGATCGGGGATTGGTGCAGACCGCGGAGGAACACCTCGCCATCCTTGGGGAATTCCCGGAGCTTTGGGCCTGCTTTGATCTTGGGCACTTTCACATCCTGGGCGGCTCCCCCCGCCAATACATCCAGGCCCTCCTCCCCCGGCTGATCCACGTGCATCTCCACGACAATCGGGGCGACTGGGACGCCCATCTCCCCTTGGGCGAGGGCACAGCGCCCTGGCAGGAGACGCTCTCTGCGCTTGAGGAGAACGGCTTTTCGGGGCGGGTGATTCTGGAAATACCCGACCCCGCTGGCCTTCGGCAGAGCTTGAAGAAAATCCTTGGCCAATGAGAAAAATTCCCGTTTGGTACGGAGCTTTTGCCGTGATCAACGTGGCCTTGGGCGCGTTTTCCCAGCTCCTTCCCCTTTATGCCTATTTCCTTGGGGCGAAAGCGGCCCAGGTCGGCCTTCTTTCCGCGGTGGGAAGCGCCACCACCATCGTGGCCAGCCTCTTTTGGGGGAAGCTGGCGGACGTAAGCCCGCGGCGCCGGCCGCTTGTGCTCCTCGGCTTTTTCGGGCTGGCCGCGGGTTATGCCCTCATCGCCGCCCTTGCCCAGGTAAGGGCCCTTATCCTCCTCAACGCCGCGGTTACTTTTGTCTGGATGGCCGCCGGCACAGCTTCCACGCTTCTGGTCCTTGCGGAATTCTCCAGATCCCATTGGGAAAGGGAGTTGAGCCGATTCAACGCCCTGTCCGGGGTGGGTTGGACCGCGGGGCTCCTCCTGGGAGCCCTTTGGACCACCGTTCTTACCCGGTTTGTAGGGGAAGGATGGGGGCTGCGCTCCCTCGGCCTAGCGGCCGGGCTCATCGCCCTCGCCGCCGGCCTCATCGGCCTGAGATCCCTCCCTGAACCAGGAGGGGCGGTAAAAGGTTCGCTTGTGCAAGACCTCACAAGCGCCATGGGGAACTTCATCGCGGAAATACGCCGCTATGGTCCCCTCTCCATCCTAGGAGCGCTGAACCCCCTCCAGCTTCTCCGGTTTTTCCAGGGGCGCACGGCATTTGGACCGGAACTGGCCCTCTGTTACTACGGAGAATTTCTTTCGTTTGTGGCCTTTTCCTTGGTTTTCGCGCCTTTCCCCGTGTTTCTGCGCCAAATCCTGCGTTGGCCCAACGAGCTTGTATTCACCCTGTACGTGGCCCACCATGCGGTGAGCGTTTTTGCCTTCCGCTGGGCCCGAAAGGCCATTGAACGTTGGGGACACAGACCGGCGTTGGCCCTCTCCATTTTTGTTCGCGTCGGGATCTTTGTGGGGTTTGCCGCGGTGGGGACCGGCGCGCCCACCTGGCTTCTCCCCCTCTTCTTCGCCCTTGCCGGGCTGTCCTGGTCCTTCTTTCAGCTCTCCACCACGGCCTTGGTCTCGCGGCTTTCCCCGGAGGGAATGCGGGGGCAAGCCCTTGGCATCTATAACGCTGTCTCCGGGCTGGGAAACGTGGTGGGAGCGAGTATCGGAGGGTATTTGGCCGATGGTTTTGGGTTCTTCGCTCCGTTCCTTTCCGCGGCAGCCCTCCTCTTCATCACCCTGCCCATCCTTGTAGCGGAGGGCCGCCCCGCCCACTAGCTCACTCCTTTTCCTTCACCTCAAGAATGCGCATCCCGTTGTAATAGCCGCAGTGGGGGCAAACCCGGTGGGGAAGGCGGAACTCGTGGCATTGCGGGCACTCCGTGGCGGCGAGGAGCTTTGCCCGCCAGTGGGTCCGGCGAAGACGCACTTCCCGATGGGATCTGCGGGATTTGGGAACAGCAGCCATGTCCTCCTCCTTTTTGGCCTGCTATTTTCCTTGAGGGCGCTCGAGAATCAAGGTGACCGGGCCGTCGTTCACGAGCCCCACCTCCATATAGGCCCCAAAGACCCCGGTCTTCACCGGAATGCCCTCGGCCAGAAGGGCCTCCACGAAGCGGTGGTAGAGGGCGCGCGCCACCTCCGCGGAAGCGGCGCGATCGAAACTGGGCCGCCGGCCCGTAAGCACATCCCCGTAAAGGGTGAATTGAGAAACACAAAGGAGCTCCCCTCCCACCTCGCGCAGGGAGAGATTGAGTTTCCCCTCGGCGTCGGAAAAAACTCGCATCTCCGGGATCTTTTTCGCCCAAAAGAGGACTTCCTCCTCCGTGTCGTCCTTTCCTATGCCCACAAGGAGGAGAAGGCCTGGGCCGATGCGGGCGACCTCCTCCTTGTCCACGCGGACCCAGGCCTCCCGCACGCGCTGAAGGACGATGCGCATCAGCCTTTAGTGGCCTGCAGACCTTGCAAGAAATTCAGGATTTTGCGGAGTTCCTCCAGGGAAAGGAGGTCCAAAATGGCGAGGATTTCTTGGCGCAGGGCGCTTCGCTCGCGCTCCGCTTGTCGTTCGTGATGGAGCGCTTGCTCCGCAAGCCTCCTGGCCGCTCGGCATACATCTTCGTCCACATAGCTCACCCGCCAGCGGGGGAATTGTTGAAGGGACTCTTGAACCTGTCTAGTGAGGTATTGCAGGGCGGGCTCCCGCGGGGGCAAAACCCCAAGGATTTGGTTGGCAAGCCCTTGACTTTCCACGAAAACCACAAGCTCTTGGGGTTGATACTGGGTGGCCACGCGCAGCCCCTCCAAAAGCGCCTTGTACTCCGCCACCTCTTTGGAAGCCCTTCCCACCGTCTTCCCCAATCGCACGAGGACCTTCCCTTGACCGTCGGTGAGCACTACGCCGATGGCGCCTTGGGCGGGTTCTCCCCGGGCTACCCCGCTTGCGGTGAGCACAAGCTTTCGCATCCTTTGGGCCCGGCAGGGGTCGAACCTGCGACCAACCGGTTATGAGCCGGCTGCTCTGCCGCTGAGCTACGGGCCCACCAACTTTTTATGGTAGTGAAGGAAGCCAAGCTCGACAAGTCTGCTCTTTATGCGCTTTTGCGGAAGAGGCTCGGCCAGTTAAACGGGCACGGACGGCGGAAAAACAGGGCTTTTCAGCGCAAAAGCTCCTTGGCGGCCCGGACCACGGCCTCCGCGGAGATCCCGAGCTTCTCCAAAACCACAGACCCCGGAGCGCTGGCGCCGAACCGGGAGATCCCAAGCACCACGCCATCTGCGCCCACAAAGCGTTCCCAACCTAAGGGACAGCCCGCCTCCACCGCCACCCGCGCCCGCACCTCTTTGGGCAGGACCTCCTCCCGATACTCCTCCGGTTGGGAAAGGAAAAGCTCGAAACTGGGCATGGCCACCACTCTGGCGTTGATCCCCTCTTCGGCCAACTTCCTTCCCGCCTCCAGGGCCAGGTGGACCTCGGAGCCCGTGGCCACGATGATCACTTGTGGCCTTCCTTGGCGGGCCTGCCAAAGGACATAGCCGCCCCGGTGCAGGTTCTCCGGGGCCGCGAGCTCCGTGCGATCGAGAACAGGGACGTCCTGGCGGGTGAGGATGATGGCTGTCGGGCCGTCTTTTCGGCGCAGGGCGGCGATCCACGCCTCGCGAACCTCATTGGCGTCCGCGGGCCTTATCACCACGAGGTTCGGCACACACCGAAGGTTCATGAGCTGTTCCACCGGCTGATGGGTGGGGCCGTCCTCGCCCACGGCCACGGAGTCGTGGGTGAACACGAAAATCACGCGCGTGTGGCTCATGGCCGAAAGGCGAATGGGCGGGCGCATGTAGTCGGAAAAGACGAGGAAAGTGCCGCAAAACGGGATCAGGCCGCCGTGGCGGGCCATTCCCAGGGCGATGGCGCCCATGGCGTGCTCCCGCACGCCAAAATGGATGTTCCGACCAGAATAGCCCCAGCCGCCACCCACCGCGCCCTGCACCGGCCCGGGATCCGGCGGCGCCTGAAAATCGCCCTTTCCTTTAAGCCAAGTGAAGCAAGAGGGATTGAGGTCCGCCGAGCCCCCCAAAAGCTCGGGAATGCGCTCGCCCAAAGCTTGCAGCACGGTCTCCGAGGCCTTGCGGGTGGAGATTTTCGTCCCCGGGGGGAAAGAAGGCAGGCCTTTATCCCAATCCGCAGGAAGTTCCCCGCGCATGCGGCGCCGGAACTCTTGGGCCAGCTCGGGATAAGCTCCTTCGTACTCGGAGAAAAGTTTTTGCCAGGAGGCCTCGTAGGACTCGGCCTGCGCGCGGAGCTCGGCAAAGTGCGCGTAAACCTCCTCGGGAACATAAAATGGCGGTTCCTCCGGCCAGCCCAAATTGCGCTTGGCCCCGCGGGCCTCCTCGGGCCCAAGGGGCGCGCCGTGCACGTGAAAACTCCCGGCCTTCGTGGGCGCACCATAGCCGATCACCGTGCGCACACAAATAAGGGAAGGCCTCTCCTTCTCCTCTTTGGCCGCGCGGATGGCGCTGTCTATGGCCTCTAAATCGTTCCCGTCCGGAACCTCAAGGACCTGCCAACCATAGGCCTCAAAGCGTTTGCGCACGTCCTCGGTGAAGGCTAGGGCGGTGGAACCCGCGAGGGACACGAAGTTCTGGTCGTAAAGGACGATGAGCTTTCCCAGCCGGAGGTGGCCAGCCAAGGAAGCGGCCTCGGCCGTTACCCCTTCCATGAGGTCCCCATCGGAGGCAAGGACGTAGGTGTAGTGGTCGACGATGGGGAAACCCGGGCGATTGAAAAGGGCTGCAAGGTGGGCCTCGGCCATGGCCATTCCTACAGCGTTAGCAAAGCCCTGCCCAAGGGGGCCGGTGGTGACCTCCACACCCGGGGTGAGATTGGCCTCCGGATGCCCAGGGGTTCTGCTCCCCCATTGCCGGAAATTTTTGAGCTCCTCGAGGGGGAGGTAGCCGAAGAGGAAAAGGAGGGCGTAGAGGAGGGCTGAGCCGTGGCCGGCGGAAAGAATGAAGCGATCGCGGTTGGGCCAGTCCGGGTTTTTGGGGCTGTGGCGAAGATGGCGGCTCCAAAGGACGTAGGCCATGGGCGCCGCCCCCAAAGGAAGCCCAGGATGCCCGGACTTAGCCCGCTCGATCATGTCCACCGCCAAAAAGCGCAGGGCGTTCACGCAAAGCCGCTCAAGCTCAGCCCGCTCCAACCCCCCTCCTTTCCAAACCGCGCGAATTATGACAAAAAAGAAGGGGACCCACAGGGTCCCCTTCCTTCACCAAAAGCACCGGAAGCTACCGCGGCTTCACGTTCTTGGCCTGCGGCCCCTTCGGGCCCTGCTCGATGTCGAACTCCACGATCTGGCCCTCGCGCAGGGTCTTAAAACCCGGCATATCGATGGCCGAAAAGTGGACGAACACATCAGGTCCATTCTCTTGGGCGATGAAGCCGTAGCCCTTGGCCTCGTCGAACCACTTAACTTTGCCTATGGCCATTGGGTGTTTCCCCCCTTTCTTTAAAACTTGACCGACTCCATGCGCCCCTACTGCTTGTTGGGGGAAAACCCCCAACAGCCACTTCGGATGGTGCACTTCGTACGGTCCTGCAACGGCTACTATAACCGATCCCACAGGGAGCGCAAGTCTTGCCCAAGCTGGGGAGGTGGATACACTCACTTGGGTATGGAAGAGCCACGGGAGGAAGAGGAGATTCTCGAGGCCGAAGAGGAGGTGGACGTCCTCGGCCTGTATTTGGCGGAGGTGGCCCGCACGCCCATCCTTTCCGAAGCCGAGGAAAAAGAACTGGTTTGGCGGATGAAACAGGGCGATCGGGCCGCCCGGGAACGGCTCATCGTCTCCCACCTCAGGCTCGTGGTCTCCGTGGCCAGGGAGTACGGCGACACCGGACTGGATCTCCTCGACCTCATCCAGGAGGGAAATATCGGGCTCATCGAGGCTGTGGACCGGTATGACCCCGCGCGGGGGGTGCGCCTCTCCACCTATGCTCGCTGGTGGATCCGCCAGGCCATCGGCCAGGCCATTGAAAAGCAGTCCCAGCTCATACGTATCCCGGCCTATCTCTTTAGGGCCATCGTCCGCTTCCAGCGGCTAAAAGCGAGTTTTGGTGCCGAAGGAATCGAAGAGACGGAGGATCTCCTCATCGCTCCCGGCCTCACCGCCGAGCGCCTCCTCCGCGTACACGAGACCGTGGGAAATGTGGTTTCCTTGGACCTCCCCCTGGACGACGAGGAGAACACCACGTTGGAGGAGCTCGTGGCGGACGAGGAGATGCCCACCCCCGAGCGGGCCGCGCTTTTGGAGCTTTTCCGCGAGGAGCTCTTGGAGATGGTGGAGAAGCTTCCAGCCCGGGATGCCCAGGTTTTGCGCTGGCGCTACGGCCTTGAAGGCCCGCGCCCCCTCACCCTCGCCGAGATCGGGCAAAAGTTGGGCATCTCTCGGGAACGGGTGCGCCAGATCGAGGAGCGGGCTCTTCGGCGCCTCAAAGAGGCCTGGGGCGAAAAGGCCTTGGAGTTCTACCGAAAACTTCTGGCCCAGGCTTAACGGCCCACGAGTTTCCGGAATTCCTCTTCAGTAAGGATCGTTATCCCAAGCTCTTGGGCCTTGCGCAGCTTCTCCCCAGGATCTGACCCCACCACCACGTAGTCCACTTTGCGGGAAACCCCGGAGGCCACCCGGCCGCCCAAGGATTCCACGATCCGGCGGGCTTCTTCCCTGGTAAAGGCCGCAAGGGCCCCGGTGAACACGAAGGTCTTCCCGGAAAGTGGCCCCTCCTTGGGCTTTTCCGCCTCCGTTTTGACCCCGAGCTCCTTGAGCTCCTGGATGAGCCTTCTGTTCTCCTCGTTTTTGAAGAAATCCACGATGCTTTGGGCGATGCGCGGCCCAACCTCGGGAATCTGTATGAGCTCCTCATAAGAGGCATTGCTCAGGGCCTCCAAAGACGGAAAGTGCTCGGCCAACACCTCCGCCAGGTGTTCGCCCACGTAGCGGATCCCCAAAGCGAAGATAAGCCGAGCTAGTCCGGCGTTTTTGGAGCGCTCTATCTGCCCAAGAAGGTTTTGGGCGGATTTCTCTCCCATCCGCTCGAGATTGACGAGGTCCTCCTTCTTGAGCCGGTAGAGATCGGAAAGCTTGCGCACAAGCCCGCTTTCCACGAGTTTGTCCACGAGTTTCTCTCCCAACCCCTCGATGTCCATGGCCCGCCGGGAGGCGAAGTGGCGGATGGACTCCTTTATGCGCGCCGGGCAGGAGAGGTTTTCGCAGCGATAGGCGACTTCTCCGGGGGGACGGATCACCGGCCCTCCGCAGGCCGGGCAGGTCTCGGGCATCTTGAACTCCCGCTCCGTTCCGGTGCGGCGCTCCGGGATGGACTTCACCACCTCGGGGATGACCTCGCCGGCGCGGCGCACGATCACCCAGTCCCCGATGCGGATGTCCTTCCTGCGAATTTCATCCTCGTTGTGGAGGGTGGCCCGGGAGACGGTGGCCCCGGAGACCTCCACCGGCTCGAGGATGGCCACCGGGGTGAGGGCCCCGGTCCGCCCCACCTGAACGACGATGTCCAAGACCCTGGTGGTGGCCTCTTCCGCGGGGAATTTGTAGGCGATGGCCCACCGCGGAGCACGGGACACCTCTCCCAAGATCTCGCGCTGGGCAAAATCGTTGACCTTCACCACCATCCCATCCGCTTCGTACGGGAGCTCATGGCGCATGGACAAAAGCTCCCGATAGAAGGCTTTGACCTCGTCCAGGGTTTTGCACCGCTTCCAAAGGGGGTTTACGGGAAGGCCGAGTTTTGGAAAGGTTGTGAGGAGTTCCACTTGGCTGCGGATTTCAATCCCTTCCGCGCGGCCCATGGCATAGAAGAAAATTTTCAGGGGCCGGGAGGCGGTGATGTTGGGGTCGAGCTGGCGGAGGCTTCCGGCTGCGGCGTTGCGGGGGTTGGCGAAGAGGGGCTCTCCCGCGCGCTCCCGTTCCTCGTTTAGCCTGCGGAACGCCTCCTTTTCCATGTACACCTCGCCCCGGGCCTCCAAAAGCCTGGGCACCTTCCCATCGATGGGGAAAAGGCGGAGGGGCACCTGTTTTATGGTGCGGAGGTTGCGGGTCACATCCTCGCCCACCCGCCCATCCCCGCGGGTGGAACCCACGGTAAAAACGCCGTCCACGTACACCAGCTCCACCGAAAGACCGTCGAGTTTGGGCTCGCACACGTATTCCACCGGCTCTCCACCCAAAAGCCGACGCACCCGCTCATCCCACTCCTCCAACTCCTCGTCGCTAAAGCAGTTTTGAAGGGAGAGCATGGGGATGGCGTGCTCCACAGGGGCGAACTCCTCCGCCGGCGGAGCTCCCACCCGTTGGGTGGGGGAATCGGGGGTCACGAGCTCCGGGTACTTCTGCTCCAGCTCCAAAAGCTCCCGGAAAAGCTTGTCGTACTCGGCGTCGGAGATGAGGGGCTGGTTTAGAACGTAGTAGTAATAGTCGTAGCGCCGAATCTCCTCACGGAGCTTCTCCACCCGCTCTTGAATTTCCTTGGGCACGCTCACCGCCGCTCACCTCCCCTTTGCCTTCCCGTTCGCTTCGTTCATAGGCCTCGATGATGGCCTTGACCAAGGGGTGCCGAACCACGTCGGCCCGGTCCAGGTAAACGATGGCGATCCCCGGAATCCCCGCGAGGATGCGGGGCACCTCCACGAGCCCCGAGGGTACACCTACAAGGTCGATCTGGGTGATGTCGCCCGTCACCACCGCCTTGGACCCAAATCCCAGGCGGGTGAGGAACATCTTCATCTGGGTGTGGGTGGTGTTTTGGGCCTCATCCAGGATGATGAAGGCGTTGTTGAGGGTGCGCCCGCGCATGAAGGCCAAAGGAGCGATCTCCACCTTTCCGGACTGGATGTACTTGTCGAGTTCCGAAGCGGGAATCATGTCGTAGATGGCGTCGTAAAGGGGGCGAAGGTAGGGATTGACCTTCTGGAAGATGTCCCCGGGCAAAAACCCCAGCTGCTCTCCGGCTTCCACTGCCGGCCGGGTGAGGATGATCCGCTTCACCTTCCCCTGCTGGAGGTAGCTCAGGGCCATGGCCACGGCAAGATAAGTCTTCCCCGTCCCCGCCGGCCCGATGGCAAAAACGATGTCGTTCTCCTTTATGGCCTCGATATACCGCCTCTGCCCCGCGGTCTTGGGGCGGATGGCCTCCCCCCAGTGGGTGATCTGGATCACGTCCGTGAGGACCCCGGTGAGGTCGCCGCCCTCCTCCACCTGATTTATGAGGTAGCGCACCTCTTCCACGGACGGCATGCGATTTGCGCGCACGACCTCCACGAGTTTTGCAAAAAGGCGCTCGAGCTTCTCCACATCCTCGGCCTCGCCCTCAATGAGGATGCGATCCCCGCGGGCCACGATCTTCGCCCGAGAAAAGGCCTGGGAGATGAGGCGCAAATTTCGGTTGTACTGGCCCAACACACCCAGGGCCATGTCCTGGCTAGGAAGCGCAATCTCCGCGATCTTCCGAGCGATCTACCACCACCCCCTCAACAAAATCCTCCCCAAGCGCGCAAAGCTTGGTCGGGAGAATTTTACCGCGGGCCAGGCCCTCCCCGGTCAATCCCACCCGGATGTAGTTCTCCGTGTGCCCAAGCCAAACCCCGGCCTCTTCCTCCTCCACCAATACCTGGAGGGTTTGCCCGAGGAATTTTTCCTTGACCCGGCGGGCCCATTTTTCCGCGTTCTCCGCCAAAACAGCGCTACGGCGGGCGGCCACATCTTTGGGCACCCGATTTGGAAACCCCGCAGCCGGGGTGCCCGGACGCGGGGAATACCGAAAGATGTGGACGTTCAAGGGAACAAGGCTTTCTAAGAGCTCCAGGGTGCGAGAGAACGCGCGTTCGTCTTCGCCGGGAAAGCCCACCATCACATCGGCGCCCAGGGTGGCCTTGGGGACCTGGGTCAAGAACGCCTCCGCCTTTTCTTTATATTCCGCGGCGGTGTAGGCCCGGCCCATGGCGGAAAGGATCCGGTCGTCCCCGGACTGAAGGGGCATGTGCAGGTATGGACAAAGCCGCGGCTCCTTGGCAAAAAGCCGAAGAAGCTCGGGAGTAAGGCCTTCGGGGTTGAGGGAGGTCAGGCGAAACCGCGCCTCTTTGACCTTTAAAAGCTCCTGCAAAAGATCGGCAAGGCTGGGCCTTTCCGGAAGATCAAGGCCGTATTGGGCGAGGTTTATCCCGGTGACCACGATTTCCCGGTGCCCGCTTTTTACCAAATCTTCGGCCTCCTTGCGCGCCACGGCAGGGGGTTTGCTCCGCAGAGGCCCCCGAACCTGCCAGGTGCGACAGAACGTGCAAGCCTGGGTGCACCCGTCCTGGACTTTGAGGAGGGCCCGGGCCCGCGGGAAAGGCCCGCCCACCCGCTCCTCCGAAAGCTCCGGCCAATCCTGCCCCTCCCAGGCCTTCCCCTGAAGATAAGCGCGGAGTATCTCGAAAAGACGGGCCTTGTCCCTGTTTCCCACGACAAGGTCTGCTCCGGCCCGCCGGAGCCCAGCTGCGGCGCCATCGGCCCCGCAGCCCACCGCCACCACGATCGCCCCTGGGCGCTCCCGCTTGATTTGGGACACGAGCTTTCGCGATTTGCGGTCGGCTAAGGCCGTGACCGTACAGGTGTTCACCACGTGCACTTCGCCCTCCCCGGGAAGGGCGGAAAGCTTTTCCCGCAGGAATTGCGCCTCGTATTGGTTGACCCGACAGCCGAGGCTATGGACAAAGACCCTCATCCCTCGTAGTGGCGCTCCACGGTGAACCGATAGATCTTGCACGGCTCGTTTAGGGAAAGGCCGGCCTTCATTTTGGCGATGCGGAGCTGCTCCTCCACCGTGTCCACGCCGGGAAGATCGGGAAGAAGGAGGCCCCTTCTCCAGCCCTTTTCCACAATCACCCCGTATCTCTTGGGATCCAACTCGTCTTCCGTGCACGGCTCCGGCGGGGAGAGCACATCCACGGTAATGGACAGCTCGGAAAGCTCCTCGGGCCGCACCGGGGGGAAGCGGGGATCCTCTGTGGCCGAGCGGATGGCGTTTTCGATGATCTCCTGGGCCAAATTCTCCTCGGTGGGAAGGTAGGTGCCAATGCAGCCCCGCAGCACACCATGCTTCTTCAGGGAAACAAAAGCCCCGGCCCGCCGGGAGAAGAGCTCCGGCGGAAGGTCCGGGGGCGGGGAGATCCGGCGGCCCTCCCGCACCCAGGCCTCGATGGCCATCCGCGCCAAGGCCGCGTAGGGATCCCGCTTCATCAAAAAGCCTAGACTACCGCGCTTTCCTCAAAACGCAACCTCGCGTTGGCAAAGGCGGCCCTTTGCGCTAAGTTATTCGGGATGCGCCGGATTTTGGTCGTGGCCGGGCTGGTGCTCATCGGGCTTGGCCTTGCTCTGTATTTCTCCCTCAGCCGCACCGAGGTCTCCCGCACCTTAAGCCAGGGCGAACCCGTGCATCTCCTTTGGGCCATCCGCCTTTTCCCAAAAAGCCCGCCGGATTTGGGGGTGGCCATAACCCTTCTTCCACGGGGCGCGGTTTTTTTCCTGCTCATTCCCGGGAGCCTCGCCCTTCCCACAAAGGACGGCTGGTCCACCCTGAGCGCGGTTTATTCCGCGGAGGGTTTGGCGGGGTGGGCCCTGCGCCTCGCCGCCCTTTTGGAATTCCCACACCTTCGGGCGATGGAGGTGGGACCAGCGGACTGGGACAAAATGGTGGAGGCCGTCGGGGGAGTGGTGGTGCGCCTGGAAGAACGCCTGGTCCACCAAGAGGAGGGCCAGGGGATCACCGTGGATTTGCGTGCCGGCGAAAACCTCGTTTTTGGTGAGACGTCCCGAAATTTTCTCGCTTATGCTGCCCGCCACCCTGGGAATCCCCGGTTTCCCTTGCTGGTGAGCTTCTTTCAGGATCTTGTGGCCCGCCTTTGGGCCAGAGGGAGGGCCATGCTTTCAGTCTTACAACTGGACAAATCCTGGGAAACCCGGGAATTCTGGCGCCGGGCCCTTGCCCTCCCGGAGGAAAGGGTGGGAGTGGAAGTTTTGCCCCTTGCTTGGGAAGATTCCCGCGTCATGCCCGACTTTGTCCTGACGCGTAAACTCCGAGAAAGGATCGTTTCCGGCCGCATTTTCCTCACCAGGGACGAGGTGAGGGTGGTGGTGTTGAACGGAACGCGGGAGAGGTTTTTGGCCACCCGCACGGCCGGCTGGCTTTCGGCGCGGGGCTTCAGGGTGGTTGGGGTGGGCACTGCCGACCGCTTCGATTACGCCAAGACTTTCCTTGTGGTCGGGCCCGGCGCCGAGGAAAAGGCCGAACTTTTGCGCCGGATTTTGCCCCATGAGGTGGTGCTGACCACGGCCCAGGCCTTTGGGGTGGAAAGGCTCGGGGGATGGCCGAAGGAAGCGGACCTCGTGCTTGTGGTCGGGGCGGGGTTCGACGTGGGAAGCTGAGATGGAGCTCCTTTCCCGCGCGGCAAACCTCATTTTGGACAAAAAGGGGGATCGCCTCGTCCTCATCGACCTGCGGGAGACCTCTATCCCCACCGATTTCTTCCTCATCGCCGAGGGGGAAAACCCCCTCCACGTGCGCGCCATCGCTGAACACCTATTGGAGAAGCTTCCGGTGGCCCCTCGGCACACCGAGGGGCTCAGCGACGGCCGGTGGGTGCTCCTCGATTATGGGGACTTCGTGGTCCACCTCTTTCCCCGGGAAGTGCGGATTTTTTACGATCTGGAGGGGATTTGGCCGGACCGGGTGGTGGAGGGCTGGCGTCCCGCGGGCCCTCCGGTATAATTGGGCCTTGCCCCAAGGCGGCGCAGGTGTATAATGGGGCTGGTCCTTGCGGTCCTTGACAAGTGAATAGGGCGTCTGCTGCGCAAGTATGGTAAGGGCGGACGGTGGATCCCTAGGCAGCCGGAGGCGATGAAGGGCGTGGCCAGCTGCGATAAGCCCCGGGGAGCCGCTGAGCAGGCTGTGATCCGGGGATTCCCGAATGGGGAAACCCACCGTGCCGTTGAGGCACGGTATCCAGGGCCGAAATCCCAAGTAAGCCCTGGAGGCGAACCCCGCGAAGTGAAACATCTCAGTAGCGGGAGGAAGAGAAATCAACACCTGCTCCGCAAGGGGCAGGCGCGTCCGCCAAAAGCGGGCGTGGAGATTCCCCTAGTAGCGGCGAGCGAACGGGGAAGAGCCCAAACCTCACGGGCGTTAAAGCCCGCAGGCGTTGCTCGTGGGGGGTTGTGGGACGGCAACGGGGAGGGCTGCGGACCTCCCAGGGAGTTACAAAAGCCTCCTCTAGCCGAACAGCCAGCAAAGCCACTGGAAAGGGCGACCGGAGAGGGTGATAGTCCCGTAGGCGAAAGGGGAGGCTCTCCTGGGTTGTCGTTCCCAAGTAGCGTCGGACACGGGGAATCCGGCGCGAATCCGGGGGGACCACCCTCCAAGGCTAAATACTACCGGCTGACCGATAGTGCACCAGTACCGTGAGGGAAAGGTGAAAAGAACCCCGGGAGGGGAGTGAAATAGAACGTGAAACCGTCCGCTCACAGTACAGTGGTAGCCGGGAACTGCTCCCGCAAGGGGGTGGAACCCGGTGGCCGCGTGCCTTTTGCAGTATGAGCCGGCGAGTTGTGCTCGGTGGCGAGGCTAAGCGATTCTTTCGCGGAGCCGCAGGGAAACCGAGTCCGAAAGGGCGACCAGTCACCGGGCGCAGACCCGAAGCCAGGCGATCTACCCATGGGCAGGGTGAAGTGCGCGTAACAGCGCACGGAGGCCCGAACCGGTTGGTCGTGCAAAGCCATCGGATGACCTGTGGGTAGAGGTGAAAGGCCAATCGCGCCTGGGAATATCTGGCTCTCCCCGAAATGGCTTTTGGGTCAGCCTCACGTGCAGGCGGCCGGGGGTAGAGCACTGGCTGGGGAAGGGGGGCAACTCCCGACCCCAATCAAACTCCGAATACCGGCCGTCGGTCCGTGGGAGTGAGTCCATGGGGGATAACCTCCGTGGACAAGAGGGAAACAACCCGGACCACCAGCTAAGGCCCCTAAATCCGGGCTAAGTGGGGAAGGCGGTGCGGCCGCCCAGACAGCGGGGAGGTTGGCTTAGAAGCAGCCATCCTTTAAAGAGTGCGTAACAGCTCACCCGTCAAGCGGCTGCGCGCCGAAAATTTATCGGGGCTAAGCCCGGTGCCGAAGCTGTGGGTGGGGCCTCTGCGGAGGTCCCGCGGTAGGGGAGCATTCCGCAGTAGGGCGAAGCCGGGTCGCGAGGCCCGGTGGACGAGGCGGAAGGGAGAATGCCGGCATGAGTAGCGAGAGGCGGGTGAGAATCCCGCCCACCGAATGCCCAAGGTTTCCTGGGGAAGGCTGATCCGCCCAGGGTTAGGCGGGACCTAAGCCGAAGCCGAAAGGCGTAGGTGATGGGCAGCCGGTCAACATTCCGGCCCCTCCGGACCCGCGTTACGAGCGAAGGGGGGACGCCGTTGGACCCTCCCCGCGGGCTTACGGCTATGCCCGTCCAAGCGTCAAGCCAGGGGGGATAGGCAAATCCGTCTCCCCGAAACCGCTCTGTCCCGCCCGATGAGGGCGGGGCGGGGCGAAAAGGCGAGGCGTGATGGCGAGCCCCGTTTTGGGGCGAAGGGGGATCGGTTCAGCGGCCGAGAAAAGCCTCTAGCCAGCTGGTCCGGAGCCCGTACCGCAAACCGACACTGGTGGGCAGGGGGAGTACCCCAAGGTGGGCGAGCTAACCCCGGTCAAGGAACTCGGCAAAATGGCCCCGTAACTTCGGGAGAAGGGGTGCCCTCGGGGTTGTCGGGGATGACCCGATGGTCCTGGGGGCCGCAGAGAATCGGGCGGGGCGACTGTTTACCAAAAACACAGGTCCCTGCTAACCCGTAAGGGGATGTATAGGGGCTGAAACCTGGCCACTGCCGGAAGGTCAAGGGGAGGGGTGCAAGCCCCGAACTGAAGCCCCGGTGAAGGCCGGCCGTAACTATAACGGTCCTAAGGTAGCGCAATTCCTTGTCGGGTAAGTTCCGACGCGCATGAAAGGAACAACGACTCCGCCGCTGTCTTGACCGGGGGCTCGGTGAACTCGAAGCCCGCGTGAAGATGCGCGGGACCCGCGGTGGGACAGAAAGACCCCGTGGAGCTTTACTGCAGCTTGGCGTTGGGTCCTGACATCCACTGTAGAGGATAGGTGGGAGGCTGAGAAGCCCGGGCGCCAGCTCGGGTGGAGCCGCCGGTGGAATACCACCCTGTGGCTGTTGGGGCCCTAACCAGGGGCCGTGACGAGCGGCTCCGGGACAGCGCTAGGCGGGCAGTTTTGCTGGGGCGGCAGCCTCCTAAAGGGTAACGGAGGCGCCCAAAGGTCCCCTCAGGCGGGTTAGCGATCCGCCGGTGAGTGCAAGGGCAGAAGGGGGCTTGACTGCGAGAGGGACACCTCGAGCAGGGGCGAAAGCCGGGCCTAGTGACCCACCGGTTCCTCGTGGGAGGGCCGGTGATCAACGGATAAAAGCTACCCCGGGGATAACAGGCTAGTCTCCCCCGAGAGTTCACATCGACGGGGAGGATCGGCACCTCGATGTCGGCTCACCCCATCCTGGGGCTGAATCAGGTCCCAAGGGTCGGTCTGTTCGCCCGTTAAAGGGGT
>FWWM01008482.1_pt1 | contig 19724 bp, 16 predicted proteins | sample 2228351 | NCBI WGS metagenome assembly FWWM01 (sample SAMEA103939774, study PRJEB20133) | metagenome
CGAGAGGTGTTTGCGGGGAAGGTTGCTGGACTGGGGACCGCGAATGGGCAGGCGTCGCCCGAGCAGATAACTCACCCCGGTTGACCCATTGCGCGATCAGAGTGAACAGGATCGCCGCTGCCGCCGTCAACGCGATCGAAGCGACGAAGAGCGGGTCGTAGCCGTATGCGCGCTGGACGAGCCCGCTTGCCGGCGGCGCAATGGCCGGCCCGACGTTCGCCGCGATCGCCATCATGATGCTGACGATGAAATACTCGCCGCGCAACGACACGTTCACCACGTAGACGCGATACAGCACCCGGGTCACCTGCGATGCAGCCACCTGGACGAACACGGCCAGCGTGCCAGGGACCAGGCCGGGGCTGAGGGCGAACGCAGCCACGCCGGCAGCGGTGGCGAATGCCCCCCACACGATCGCCGGCCGGTAACCCATCCGCTCCGCGACGCGCGGCGCGAACAACGCTGCGATCGAGCCGATCAGGGCATTCACACCGATGATCGCGCCGATCTGCGCATCGCTCGCCCCGAACCGGTCGCGCATGAGCAGGTTGAAGAAGGTGAACACCAGCATCTCCGCGAACAACAGCAGCATGAACGGTATGCAGAGCACATACACCTGCAGGCGTTGGCTCAGCAACACGCGCGGGTCGAGATAGCGCAAGGCGCGCACCTCGGGCAGTGCTGCAGCAGGCTCGTCCTGCACCGGTCGGTGACGGGCGATCAAGGCCAGCGGGATCACCGCGGCCGTTCGCACGACGAACGAGGTCGCCAGCACGGCCCGGTATGCCTCCGCGCTCTCGTCGCCGACCTGGAGCAAGGGGGCGACCAGGGCCGGCAGGCTGCCGGCCGAGATGCTGCCCAGCAACACAGCCATCGTGCGCACGAAATCGCCGACGCCGAAGAGCGCAGCGCGATGATCCTCGGTCGAGGCGTCGGCCAACAGCGACACGCTCGCCAGGCCGAAGATCACCGTGCCGAAGCCGCTCAGTCCTTCGGCCACCAGGATCACTTCGGGCGAAGCAACCAGCACAGTCGGCAACCGGACCACACTGGCAAACGCCGCGCCGAACACCAGTGCCACGCGTCGGCCCATCCGCTCGAAGCACAGCAGCGCCGGCAGCGCCAGAATCAGGCCGCCGACCTGGCTGGCACTGTGAAACAGCCCGATGAAAGCCCGGTCGAAACCCAGCGCCTCCAGATAGAAGTTCATCAACGTTGCCGGGAAAGCAAAGGAGAGGAAGTGGACGGCAACCCAGACGAGATACCACCGGGCGATGACGGTGAAACGGCCAAACACGACGGCGAGTATAGTTGTACGGGCATCGTGACTCCGCCATGCCTAGGCGCCGTCCATCGGCTCCGCGGATCCGATGCCGGGTCCACATGTGGAAGAAATACGTCGCCCTCGGCAAGGCCGCCTGGTCCTTGATCGTCGAGTACCGGGTCCAAATCATCATCTGGATGACGAGCAGCATCCTGATGGTGATCATGTTGCTGGTGTGGCTGAGCATCAGCCGCGATGGCGAGGTAAGCGGTTATAGCTCGGCCGACTTCATCACCTACTTCATGATCGGCTGGATTGTGCGCAACCTCACGGCGGTCTGGGCGTCGTGGGAGCTGGACTTTGCCATCCGTGAAGGCCGGCTCTCGCCCATGTTGCTGCGGCCGATCCATCCCATCCACAACGAGATCGCCACGAACTGGGTGGAGAAGCTGATGCGCATGATCATCGTCATGCCCATCGCGACGGTCGTGTTGCTGGTGACGCCCGGCGTGCGCCTGGTGCTGACGCCACTCAACCTGCTGGCCTTCGTCCTGTCGGTGGCCTGCGCATGGCTGATCGTCTTCATGGCGGATTATCTGATCGGCATGCTGGCGTTCTGGACGACACAGACCAGCGCGTTCATCAACGGCTTCTACGGGGTTCGCCTGGTGCTGTCGGGCAGCATCGCCCCGATCGCGATGTTCCCCCAGACTGTCCAGGAGGTGCTGCGCTGGTCGCCCTTCCCCTACATGCTCAACTTCAGCGTGGACATCGCCATGGGCCGCATCCAGGGTGAGCCGATGTTGATCGGCTTCGTCATCCAATCCGCCTGGGCCGTGCTTTTCGTGGCGGCGGTGTGGATCGTGTGGAAGATTGCAATTCGCAGCTACAGTGCGGTCGGCGCATGAGAGGATGCGCTACTTCAAACTGCTCCTCCTGTTCTTCAAATCCAATCTGCTGATGGAGTTGGAGTATCGCGCCAACTTCATCGCGCAGGCGGCGTTGGGCGTGTTGTGGGCCGGCATCACCTTCGCCAGCGTCGCCGTGTTCTTCACCCAGACCGACGAATTGGGGGGATGGACATACGAGCAGGCGTTGATCATCGTGGCGCTGTTCACGCTGATCGAAGGCACGATCCAGTTGTTGCTGCAACCCAACATCACTAAGATCATCCAGATGGTGCGCGAGGGCACGATGGACTTCGTGCTGACCAAGCCGGTGAACAGCCAGTTCCTGGCGACGCTGCGCTACGTGCGCTATGCCGGCCTGGCCGACGTCGGTGCCGGATTGGTGATCATGATGTTCGCGCTCGGCCGAATGGGCTATACGCCTGGCCCGCTCGCCCTCGCGCAGTTCGCGCTCATGCTGGCGGCCTCGTTCGTCATCGTCTACAGCATCTGGCTGCTGATGGCGACGTTGTCGTTCTGGTTCGTGAGGATCGACAACCTGACCGAGTTGTTCCGTTCGTTGTTCGACACGGCACGCTTTCCGGTGACCACATTCCCCGGGCTGGTGCGCATTGTGCTGACGTTCGTGTTGCCGGTGGCGTTCATGACCACCTTCCCGGCGCAGGCCATGCTGGGCATGTTGGAGGGCACCACCATGATCGCTGCCGTCGCGCTCGCCGCGACCCTGTTTGTGTTCAGCGCATGGTTCTGGCGCCGAGCGGTGTTGAGCTACAGCAGCGCGAGTTCGTGAGTATTGCCCCGGCCTGCGGCATAATCGCCTCACTCATGCGAACCCTAACCTACAGCGAAGCGATCAACGAAGCCCTGCGCGAAGAGATGATGCGCGACCCCAGCGTGTTCGTGATGGGCGAAGACGTCGGCGTGATGGGCGGGGTGTTCGGCGTGACGCAAGGCCTGCTACAACAGTTCGGCGAGGGGCGCGTGCTCGATACCCCGATCAGCGAGGCTGGCATCATCGGCGCGGCGCTCGGCGCAGCCATGATGGGCATGCGCCCGGTCGTCGAGATCATGTTCGGCGACTTTCTGGGCTGTGCCGGCGACCAGCTCATCAACCAGGTAGCCAAAGCGCGCTACATGAGCGGCGGCAAAGCCCGCGTGCCGCTCACCATCCGCGTCACGACCGGCGCACCCGGCGCAGCCGCGGCGCAGCACTCCCAAAGCCCAGAGTCGTGGTTCATGAACGTGCCTGGCCTCAAGATCGTCGCGCCGGCGACGCCGGCCGATGCCAAAGGCCTGCTGAAGTGTGCCATCCGCGGCGAAGACCCGGTGCTGTTCTTCGAGCACAAGATGCTGTACGCAACCAGGGGTGAGGTGCCGGAAGGCGATTACGTGGTCGAGTTCGGTCGGGCCAACGTGCTGCGCGAGGGCCGCGACGTCACGATCATCGCCATCGGCGGCATGGTGCAGCACGCGCTGGCGGCGGCCGACGAGCTGGCAAACGACCACCCGCCCATCTCGTGCGAAGTAATTGACCCACGCACGCTGGTGCCGCTGGATGCGCCGGCGCTGATCGCCAGCGTGAAGAAGACCGGCCGCGCCGTCGTCGCCCACGAAGCACACAAACGCAGCGGCCCGGGCGCGGAAATCGCCGCCGTCCTCGCCGAACACGCCCTCGACTACCTCGACGCGCCTCTCCGGCGCGTCGCGGCGAAGAACGTGCCACTCCCCTATGCGCCGGCGCTGGAGCAATTCGTCCTGCCCGGTAAGGATGATATAGTCGCCGCCGTGAAGGAGGTGCTGCAGTGACCTTCGCCCCCGTCGGCGCGCCACGCAAGCCACCCAGCCCATGCGTCCGCCATGAGCCGCGTTTGCGCGAAGGGACATGTGAGGTGCTATCTCTCGCTGCCGTGCATCCAGCCTGTGCAATCGGTCCGTCGTCCATCCCTGCGTAGCTGGTAAGACCAACCACCGCCGGCTATTGCAATGCCCACCGCGTGCGCATCCTCGTCGTCTTACCCACCTACAACGAAGCCGAAAACATCACCCTGCTCGTCCCGGAGCTGCTGGCGCTGCCGCTCGACATATGCGTGGTGGACGATGCCTCGCCGGACGGCACCGGCCGCATCGCCGATGCGTGGGCCGCGCGTGAGCCGCGCGTGCACGTGCTGCATCGCGCTGGCAAGCTCGGCCTGGGCACGGCCTACGTCGCCGGGTTCCATTTCGCGCTCGATCGCGGCTACGACGCCGCGTTGACGATGGACGCCGACTTCTCGCACCATCCACGCTACATCCCGGCCATGCTGGAAGCCATCGAACGCGCCGACCTGGTCATCGGCTCGCGCTACGTGCCGGGCGGCGACGTGCAATATCCCTTCCATCGCCGCTTTCTGAGCAAGACGGCCAACGCCGTCGCGCGCGTCATGCTTGGCTTACAACCGCACGACTGCACGGCTGGCTTTCGGCTGTATCGCGCCGGGGTGTTGCAGACCGTGCCCATCGACGCGGTCTTCTCCAACGGCTATTCCTTCCTGATCGAGATGCTGAATCTGGTGCAGGGCTTCGGCTTCCGCATCGTCGAAGTGCCGATCATCTTCGCCGATCGAACGCGCGGCCAGTCGAAGATCTCATCCGCGGAGATCGTGCGCGCTGCCTACACCGTGTCCCGGCTGACCTACCGCCGCCTGCGCGACCGGCTGATCGGCCCACCGGCAACACGACGCTCGCCGCACAAGCCATGAACGTCGCCTTCGACGCCCGCGTCATCCAGGACCACTTTCCCGGCATCGGCCGCTACGCCTACAACCTGCTGTCGGCGCTGCCAGACGTGCTCGAAGCCGACGACGCTTTGATCGTGCTGCACGACCCTGGCGTCGAGAACACGCGCTACGACCTGGCCGCCTCGCCGGCGCGACACGACACGCGTGCGACGTGGGTGGAATACCGTCGCTCCGTGTTCGACCTGCGCAATGTGTTGCACGCGCCAAACCTGCCGCCGTCGAATCCGACGGTGGTCCATTACCCATACTACGTTCGACCGCGGGCGGCGCACCCGCCATCGGTAACGACGATCTTCGACGCCATCCCCTTCCTGTACCCGAAATATGTGCCGTCGCTGCGCGCGCAACTCAGCATCCGCATCCTGCACCAGATCGCCATCGGCGCTTCGCGGCGCATCATCACGGCCTCCCGGTCGTCGGCCGGCGATCTGGCGCGGTTCTTCCCGTCGGCCGCAGACAGGCTGGTGGTCGTCCCGCTGGCGGCCGATCCGACCTTCGAGCCGCAGCCCGAGCCGCGCATCGCGCGCGTGCGCGCCGACTTCGACCTGCCGCCCCGCTTCGCGCTCTACCTGGGCAGCAACAAACCACACAAGAACCTGACCCGGTTGGTCGAGGCATGGCACAGGCTGATCACGACGTGGCAGGAGGAGGAAGGTCGCACATCATCCGCCGGGTCGGCACACCCTATCCCGCTCGTCATCGCCGGCCATCAGGACCCGCGCTACCCGGCGGCACACATGCGCGCCGGGGCGCTGGGCATCGAGCGCTGGGTGCGCTTCATCGGCAGCGTGAGCGACGAGCAAGCTGCCGCGTTGTATTCGACTTGCGAGCTGTTCGTGTACCCGTCGCTGCACGAAGGGTTCGGCCTGACCGTGCTGGAAGCGATGGCGTGTGGCGCACCCGTGATCTGCTCGAACCAATCATCGCTGCCAGAGGTGGTCGGCGAGGCAGCGTTGCTGTTCGACCCGACGCAGCCGGACGCGATCGCCGCAGCCTGCGCGCGCGTGCTGCGCGACGAGGCCTTACGCGCCCGGCTGCGCGCGCACAGCCTGCACCGGGCCTCGCAGTTCGATTGGCGCAAGACGGCAAGGCTGACGATGGACGTCTATCGCCGCGCGTTGGAGCACACTCGCGCTTGACTGGGCAGCCATGCTGCGGATCGTGCACATCTACAAAGACTACTTCCCGGTGTTGGGCGGCATCGAAAACCACATCCGCCAGCTGGCCGAGGCGCAGGCGCAGCGCGGGCATCGGGTGGATGTGCTGGTGACCAGCCCCGGCGCGACGCGCACCGTGGAGGTGGTGAACGGGGTGCGCGTGACCAGGGCGCCCCGACATCTGAACGTGCAATCGGCGCCGATCAGCATCGCCTTCCCGCGCGACGTGGCGCGCCTGACGGATGGAGCGGACATCGCGCACCTGCACGCGCCCTACCCGATCGGCGAGGCGTGCAACCTGTGGTTTGGCCGGTCGAAGCGCACGGTGATCACCTGGCACAGCGACATCGTGCGGCAGAAAACCCTGCTGCGCTTCTACGCGCCGGTGCTGCGCCGCGTCGTCGTCCGCGCCGACGTGCTGATCCCCACCAGCGAGGCCTATGCGCGCAGCTCACCCTGGCTGCGGGATCACCTGGACAAATGCCGCGTCGTGCCGCTGGGCATCGTCGCGTCGCGCTTCGACGTGGACGCAACCGCGAGGACTCACCAGCGCGAGGCCTGGCGCCGGCGGTTCCTGGCATCCGTCCTGCCTGCGATCGAATCGCCGCTGCTCCTCCTCAGCGTCGGTCGGCTGCGCTACTACAAGGGCCTGGACGACTTGATCCGCGCCATGCCGGACCTGCCGGATGCCGTCGCCGTCATCGTTGGGGCCGGTCCGATGGCACCGGCGTGGAAGGCGCTGGCGCATCAGCTCCGTGTAGGCGATCGGGTGATCTTCGCCGGCGAGGTGAGCGACGACGATCTGCCGGCCTGTTATCACGCCGCCGACGTCTACGTCGCCCCAGCCAACTCCCGGGCCGAGGCATTCGGCACCGCCATCCTGGAGGCGATGGCCGCCGGCCTGCCGGTGATCTCCACGGAAGTCGGCACGGCGACGAGCTGGGTGAATCGGGACGGCGTAACCGGCTTCGTGGTGCCGCCGCAAGCACCCGAGGCGATCGTGCGCGTCGTCCATCGCCTGCGCGACGCAGCGCTGCGCCAGGCGATGGGCGCGGCGGCCCGGCAGCGCGTTCGGGCCGAGTTCACGGCAGAGCGTATGGTCGCGCGCATCGAGGACGTATATGCCGAAGCGTTGAGCGCGCCCGGCGATGCTGCGCGCCGTTTCTACAATTCCGAATAAACTAACGCTTCCGAATGAACAGCAACCTTCGAGTCGCCGGCGAGCATCCGGCGAGTGAACCGCTGCCCTTCTTCAAAGTGATGTTCACGCTGATGGAGCCGTATACCTGGTTCGCGCCAGCGTGGGCGTTCGTCGTCGGATGTATCGCCAGCCACCGCATCTACTTCGATCTGGGCGGCGACATCTGGCAGAGCATCCTGAGCGTCGGCAAGATCGCCATCGGCACCTTGATGGCCGGGCCGCTGCTGGTGGGGTTTTCGCAAGTGTGGAACGATTGGTGCGACCGCGAAGTGGACGCGATCAACCAGCCGGAACGGCTGATCCCATCGGGCAAGGCCACACGCAACCAGGTGTTCGCGATCATCGCCATCCTCGGGACCGCGGCGATGGCCGTCGCGTTGTTCCTCGGCCCACCCGTGGCCGTCGTTGCCTTCATCGGCATCCTGATCGCGCTGGCATACTCGGCGGAGCCAATCCGGTTGAAGAAGAATGGCTGGCTCGGCAATTTGGCCATCGGCCTGACCTACGAGACCTGTGCGTGGATCGCCGGCCACTTCACCTTCGACCCTCAACTCCAATCCGCCGGCGCAATGCAGAGCGTGACCCTGGCGCTGATCTATGGCCTGGGTGTGACCGGCACGATGATCATCAACGACTTCAAGAGCGTCACGGGCGACCGGCAGATGGGCATCCGCTCGATCCCGGCGACATACGGCGAATCCACAGCAGCCAAAATCGCCGTGGTCATCATCAACGCAGCCCAGCTCGTCGCCATCGGCCTGCAATTGATCTGGGGCAACTTCATCGCGGCCGGTGTGTGCACCCTGTTGTTGCTGGCGCAGTTGCGAATCCAGGTGCAACTGGTTCGCGAGCCGACGCAGCCGATGGCGGTGCGATACAACATCGTCGGCATCCCCCCTTACACGTGGGCGATGCTCGTCGCAGCGATCGGACTGGGATGAACGCACTGGCGTGGGGAATGGCGTCCGGCCGCGACCCTCCTCGCCCATCGAGATACAGTCGGGATAATTTTTTAGCTTCCAGTGTTGCGCTTCCACCCGTTTATCCGCAAAATAGTGCGGTGACGTGAAATGCGACACGGGATATGCGGAGGTAGGACATGCCAAAGGTGCTTGTGGTCGGTTCATCGGTCGGCGGTAGCACGGCAGCCAACACGCTGCGCGATCTGGGCATCGAGACGATTCTGCTCGAGCGCGATCTGAACTACGTCAAGCCGTGCGGCGGCGCGGTGCCGCCTCGCGCGTTCACGGACTGGGACCTGCCCCACGACTTGATTGACCGCAAGGTTACGATTGCGGTCGTCTGCTCGCCCAAACACTACAGCGAGTTCCCCGTGCTCAGCAGCCATCCGACGCCCGAGACGGACTTCATTGCGATGGTGCGCCGCGAGAAGTTCGACCGATACATCCGCGATCGCGCCGTGCACAAGGGCGCCGAGCTGATCGAGGGCAAACTGGAACAGGTCGAGTTCGGGGCGCGCGGCATCCGGGCTGTTTACGAGGATAAGCGCAACAAGACGCACGTCATCGAGGCGGATGCCGTCATCGGCGCGGACGGCGCCTATTCCGCAGTAGCCAGGTCGCTGGGGCTGGAGCGCTTGCCGATGGCTGTGGCCTATCAGGAGCGCATCAGGCTGCCGGCACACGCCATGGCCTATTGGGAGCAGCGCGCAGCACTCTACCTGGGCGACGACGTGTCCCCCGACCTGTATGCCTGGGTCTTCCCCAAGTACGACCACGTCGCAGCCGGCATCGGCGCGGGCGCGGGCAAGACCAAAGAAGCGCGCCAGTTGCTCGCCAACCTCAAGCATAAGCTGCGGGATCAACTCGGCGAAGGGCTGAGCGTGAAGTTCGAGGCCCACCACCTGCCCATGCACCCGCGCAAGCATCTTTCGTACGATCGCGCCGTGCTGGTGGGCGACGCCGCCGGGCTGGTGCAGCAGACCAGCGGCGAAGGCATCTACTGGGCGATGAAGAGCGCCGAAATGGCCGCCCGGGCCATCGCCAAGCACTTGGACGCGCCCACCGCTGCCAACCTTCGTCAGGACTACGACAAACCCTGGTGGAAGGCCTATCGCCCCACCTACTTCTTCCTCGCCTTCTTGCAACGCATCAGTTACAACAGCGACCTGCAGCGCGAGATCTTCGCCAAGATGTGCGATGACCCCGACGTGCAGCGGCTGACCTTCGACGGCTACCTCACCAAGCACATCGAACCCGCGCCCTGGCCGGTTCAGATGCGGATCACCAAGCACTGGCTGAGCACAGCAGCGCGGGAGTGGACCCAGTCTCGGAAAGAGAAAGCGGCTCGCTGAGACGAGCAGACGCCGGCGACTGCGCCTACCGCGAGAGCACGCCGAGCAGCAGCTGTGCCAGCACGATCTTGGCTACCATCGCCACCGGGAAGACGGCGGCATAGCCGACGTTCGGCGCGTCATTGCCTTCCTGGTCAACGGCGAAGCCCAGGACGGCCGGTTGCGTTTGCAGGCCGGCCACTACACCTGCGGCCAGGCCAAACGGCATCTTGAAGGCAAAGTAGCCCACACACAGCATGAGGATGGCCGCACTCAGGGTGATGGGCGCAGCCGTAGCGAACATTGGGACAGCACCGCCCTGCGCGAGCGTGCCGACAAAGGCGTAGCCGGCTTGTGTGCCGATGCCCGCCAGGAAGAGCACCAGGCCGAACTGCCGCAGCGTGAGGTTGGCGCTGTAGGGAATCGTCCAGACCACAGGCCCGGTGCGCTGCACGGCGCCCAGCGCCAGCCCTACGAGCAACGGCCCGCCCGCAACACCCAGCCGAAAGGAGCCGCCGCCGGGCAGGGGAATGGTGATCAGCCCCAGCAACAGGCCAAGCGCAACGCCTAGGCCGAACGTCAGCACATCAATCTCGGCGAGGGCGCGCTGCGAATCACCGAAATAGCGGGCGATAGCCGGCATGCGCGTGCGGCGGGCCACCACGCGCACACGGTCGCCCAGTTGTAGCACCGTGTCGCCGTGCGGGGCCAGGTCTAGATCGCCTCGTCGCACGCGGGTGATGATGGCGTCGTAGGTGTCGCGCAGCGGCAAATCGCTCAGCCGGCGCCCTACGACGGCCGGGTTGGAGACGAAGATGCGCCGGTAGTCGAGGTCGGAGCGCTCCAGCTCCAGATGTTGATCGGACGGTTCGCCCATGAACGCCACCACGGCCGCGATAGCCTGCGTGTCGCCGACAACGGTGACGAGATCACCCAGGGCCAGGCGCGTCTCAGCGCGCACTAGGGTGATGTCACCCCCGTGTTTGACACGCCCGAACACCACGTCCCAACCGTGAAGGCGGTACAGCTCGGCGATCGGTGCCTCGGTCGCGCGGGCCTGGGTAACGCGGATGGTCTGCCCCCTGACCGATTCGGTCTTGATACCGTATGCGCGCAGCCGGCCGGCCTCACCACTCGGCGTAACGCGCAAGGCACGTCGCGTCACGAACAGCGCGGCGATCATGCCCAGCACACCGATCGGGTAGCCGACGGAATAACCCACCGTCGGCAGGGCAGCCAGGGCGGGATCGTCGGAGCGCGCTTTGATAGCCTGGATGACGCCTGCCAGCGCCGGTGTGTTGGTCAAGCTGCCGGCGTACAAACCGGCAGTCAGCTCTGGCGCGAAATCGAACGCCAGGCCGGCGGCGGCCGCGATGATCGCCACGACTGCCAGCACAGCTACCACGGCCAGCATGTCGCGCACGCCGCGCCGGCGCAGGGTCTGCACGAAGTCCGCGCCACTGCTCAGGCCGACGGTGTACACGAACAGCAGCAGCCCAAGTTGATACACGATGTCGGGCAGGCGCATGTCGGGGTGAAGCGCGCCAAACGCCAGGCCCACAAACAGCACCGCAGCCACGCCCAGACTGACGCCGGCCACCCTGATGCGGCCGACGAAGTAACCGATTCCTGCCACGAGGAAGAGCAGCAGGAGCGGGTTGGTGACGAGCAGGGTGATCATGCGCGCCTGCCCTATAGCCGCGACAGGATCTCCGGGCCGTTCGAGGTGACGACGATCGTATGCTCGAATTGCGCCGAGAGCGCGCCGTCGGCGGTCACGACCGTCCAACCGTCGCGCAGCAGTTCGATATCGGGGCCGCCGGCGTTGATCATCGGCTCGATGGTAAACACCATGCCCGGCAACAGTCGCGGGCCGCGAGCGCCGTCGGGGCGGATGTGCGGCACGCTCGGCTCGCCGTGCAGGGTGCGGCCCAGGCCATGGCCGGTGTATTCGCGCACCACGCTGAAGCCCTGCGACTCAGCATAGTCTTGAATCGCCGTGCCGATATCGCCCACAAAGCCACCCGCCTGTGCTACGGCGATCCCCCGATTCAGGCATTCCTGCGTCACCTCCATGAGCGCCCGCGCCTGAAGGCTGACCTCACCCACGGCATAGGTCACGCAAGCATCACCGCAGTAGCCGTTCAGCCGCAGGCCGATGTCTATGCCAACGATGTCGCCCTGTTTGAGCCGGCGCTTGTCGGGCAATCCATGACACACCTCGTGGTTGATGGAGGCACAGATGACGCCGGGGAAGGGCGGTTGCTCGCCGCGTGAGCCGCGATAGCCCAGATAGAGCGGCTCGGCTTTGTGGCGGCGCAGGAAGTCGGCGGCCAGTCGGTCGAGGTCACACAAACGCACGCCGGGCTGAATATGCTCACTCAGCATTGCGAAGGCTTCAGCGACGAGCCTTCCGGCGTCGCGCAACCTGGCAATTTCGGAGGCGGTCTTGATTTCGATAGCCATGCTGATTGCGGTTCGATCATCATTCTCGATTGCAGATCGAAGGACGCAATCGTAAACCACAAACGCGGGGCCCCTCCTTGCGCATCGCAGCAACAGATGAGGCACAACGATCGCCGGACCGGGCAAGGGGGAGCGCCTGCGTCAACCGGCCGGTTGGTCAGTGAAGGGATAGGCGAAGGGCGTGCGCCTGTCCACTCATCTGCTCTCATCTGCCGATGCAGGGCGTGGAAGGATGAACCAGAACTCGCTGCCCTGCCCTTGCTGGCTCTCGACCCCTATCCGACCGCCCATGTTCTCCACCAATGATTTGGCGATGGCCAGGCCGAGGCCAGCTCCGCCGCTGGCGCGCACACGCGATTTGTCGCTGCGGTAGAAGCGATCGAAGACGTGCGGGAGGTCATCGGGGGCGATGCCCTCGCCCGTGTCGCGCACGCTCACGCGCACGCCGGCGACTTGCGCCTCTGCGCTCAGGGTTACCTGGCCTCCCGGCGGCGTGTGGCGAAAGGCGTTGCTGACGAGGTTGTGCAACACCTGGGCCACGCGGTCGGGGTCGGCCTGCGCCGGCGGGAGTTCGGCAGGAGCCGAAATCGTCAGTGCGATCTGCTGCGCGTCGGCGGCCGCGGAGAAGCGCTCGACCGTCGCGCGCAACACGGCGCAAACGTCCACCGGCTGCATGGTCATCGGCAACTGATGCGATTCGGCCAGCGCCAGCTCGCGCACGTCTTCCACCAGGCGCGATAAGAGGCGCGTCTCATCGTAGACGGTGGCGATCTCCTTCATCTGCAACGGATGAACACCGTCGAGCAAGGCGCGCAGCGAACCCTGGATGACCGTCAGCGGCGTGCGCAGCTCGTGCGCCACGTCGGCCATCAGGTTGCGCCGCTGGGCTTCCATCTGCTGCAACGAATCGGCCATGCGGTTGAAGGCCTGGGCCACCTCGGCCACTTCGGCGATGTGGGCGGTATCCTTCAACGGCACGCGCTGCGACCAGTCACGCCGGGCAAAGGCGTGCGCTGCGCGCGCCACGATGGCCAGTGGCCTGGACAGGCTGCGGCTGACGAACAGGCCCACGATCACCCCCAACGCCGCCGCAACCAGCGTGATCACGACGATCGAGCCTTGCAGGTCGCTCAGGAAGCGACGTTCGAGCGGGCCGAGCAGATCGAAGTCGGGCGAGCCGGCAAGGACGTAGCCGACGATGGATTCGTTCACCACGATCGGCTGGGCGCGGGCCAGCTCGAGGGGCGTCAACGTCTGACCGACCCGATTGCGGCCAGCCTCGTCATAGACGACTGCGCCCTGAGCATCAGCAACCAGCAACGGCGGCCGGCGAGGGGCGAGCACGCCCTGATGGGGGCGCAAGCGCGGGCGCACCGACCTGAGTGAGTTGGACACGCCGGCCCAGGTGCCGTAGGCTTCGTAGTGCGCTTCCAGGACGTCGAGCGCTCCGCCACGCGCGAAGACACCGGGTTGAGCCAGATAGCCACGGAATTGCCGACCGGCGCTCCACGCAATCGCGCCGGCCACGACGACGGCCATCAGCAAGGTCACCAGCAAGAACGCCAACGTCAGGCGCACCCACAAACGATTCATGGCAGCGCTCCGGGTTCGCGCGCCTCGTTCGCTCGGCTGGAATCGTCATCGCGAACGGCGCGCAGGCGGTATCCCACGCCGACCACGGTCTCGATGTAAATGGGATTGGACGCATCGGGCTCGATCTTGCGGCGCAGGTTCTTGATGTGGCTGTCCACGGTGCGCTCCAGGCCCTCGTAGTCGTAACCGAGCGCCTGCTCGATCAGCTCGCCACGCGTGAAGGCGTAATTCGGGTTGGCCATCAACACGCGCAACAGCGCGAACTCGGTCGGGGTCAGATCGAGCGGTCGGCCGTCGAGCGTCACTGCATGTTCGTGCTCACTCAGCCGCAGGCCGCCGATTTGAAAGACGGTCGGCCGCGCCTGGAGGCCCCATTTCGCCCGGCGCAGGATCGCCCGCACGCGAGCCACGACCTCCTGTGGATTGAATGGCTTGGTGACGTAGTCGTCCGCCCCCAGCTCCAGGCCGACGAGTTTGTCAGTGTCCTCCACACGCGCGGTCAGCATCAGAATCGGCGTGGCAGCCAGGTGCTCGTCGCTGCGCACCAGGCGCGTCAGCTCCCAGCCGCTGCGCCTGGGCATCATCAGGTCGAGCACGACGCAGTCCGGTCGCTCGCGGCGGATGGCGTGGAGCGCTTCCTCGCCGTCGTAGGCGACGAAGACGGTCATGCCGGCACGCTCGAAGTACGACTGCAGCAGCCGGACGATCTGGCGATCGTCATCCACGATGAGCACGCGCGCAGACATGGCTGGATTCTACTGAGCCGGGATGGGCCGGGTGGGCGAAGGCAATGCCTTCGCCCACCCGGATGCGGGGTCTTCCAGATGGGTTCCTAGAGCGACGTGTTGGTGTTCGACGGTTGGGGCGTAATACCTGGCAGCTTGCCCGGCCAGCGGCCGAAACCGAAGCCGCCACCCTTGAGGGCAAGCAAGTGCGGCAGATTCTCCTTCAGGGTTGCGATCATTGCATCAGCCTGCTCCTGGGTGATGCGCCCAGCGGTGACGGCCTCGTTGAGGCGCGCGGTCTGCTCGGCAACGATGGCGTTGATCACCGTATCGAGCGCGACACCCTTCGCGGAGGCCACATCGGCAACCGATTTGCCCGATTGCAGCTCGGTCGCCAGTTCGGCAACGGTCATATTGAGTGACGTCGCGACCGTCGTGAGCGAAGCGCCGGCATGTATGCCGAAGCCGCCTTTGTGCCCACGACCGCGTCCACCAAAACCGAGCCCTAGGCCGCGGCCGTCCAGACCGGCCACCGGCCTGACCTGCAACTGGGCCGGCAAGGTGATCTTGAGATTAGCCAGGATGGCATCCGCCTGGGCCTGTGTGATCCGGCCACCGGCGACTGCCTGATTCAGGACAGCCGTCTGCTCGGCGATGACGGCGCTCACGACCGTGTCCAGCGCAACGCCTTTGGCCGACGCGACGTCGGCAACCGACTTGCCGGCTTGCAGCTCGGTGCGCAGCTCAGCCTCGGTCATGCCCAACGCCTGGGCGATGGTAGCCAGCTTCGCGCCGCGGGCCAGACCTGGGCCGCCCCAATGCTGTGCGCCGATTTGCAGCGAAGCGACCGACGCCGGCGCCGCCGTGACCTGTGCTGCGACCGGCGATGCAAAGACCAGCCCGGCGGCTGTCACCAGGGCGATTGCGCCCATCCCCAAACTTGCTTTGAACCATGTGCGTCTTTTCATATGTGAACATCTCCTTTCTTGTCTCGTTTAGCGGCCTGGCCGCCTGCACTGGATGCTAGAGCGGCGCTGTGGAGAAGCGATGGAGATGAGATGAGTCAGGGATGAGACCTAGACGACGGGCATCGAAGCACACCGGCCGCCTGGTGAGACAATAGGCGCCATGGCAAAGCAATACAAGTCTCCGCCTCCGATGGTGATCGACCCCAGCAAGAAGTACACGGCCCGGCTCAAGACCGGCAAGGGCGACATCGTCATCGAGCTGTTCGCCGACAAAGTCCCCAACACCGTCAATAACTTCGTCTTCCTGGCGCGCGAGGGCTACTACGACGGCACGACCTTCCACCGCGTCATCAAGGACTTCATGATCCAGGGCGGCGATCCAACCGGCACCGGACGAGGCGGCCCCGGCTATCAGTTCAGGGACGAGTTCCACCCTGCCCTGCGGCATGATGGGCCAGGCATTCTGTCCATGGCCAACGCCGGTCCAAACACCAACGGTTCTCAGTTCTTCATCACCCACGTCGCCACGCCGTGGCTGGACGGCAAGCACGCCGTCTTCGGCAAGGTGATCGAGGGCATGGACGTGGTCAACGCCATCCCCGAACGTGACCCGAGCCGCGCGCGTCACCCTGGCGAGGCGCTCATCAGCGTCGAGATCGTCGAATCGTAACGAGCCCTGCCCCTCAGCTTCGGGCCGCGACCTCGACTCTCGAATCCATGATTGGCGTCTTCGACTCCGGCGTCGGCGGGCTGTCGGTCTGGCGCGAAATCATCAGGCATGTGCCCGACACGCCCACCGTCTACCTGGCCGACCAGGCCCATATCCCCTATGGCGGACGGGCGTTGGACGAGGTGCGGGCGCTGACCGTGCGCGCGGCCGGCTGGTTGATCGAACGTGGTTGCAGCCTGATCGTCGTCGCCTGCAACACGGCCTCGGCTGCGGCGCTCGAGGCGTTGCGGGCAACCTTCCCGGATACACCGTTCGTCGGCATGGAGCCGGCCGTCAAGCCGGCAGCGCAGTACACCCACACCGGCGTGGTGGGTGTGCTGGCGACGCCGACGACGCTCCGCAGTCCGCGCTATGCCGACCTCGTCTTGCGCTGGGGACGCCACCTGCGCATCATCGAGCAGCCCTGTCCTGGTTGGGTAGAGGCGGTGGAACGGTTGGCGCTGCGCGCCGATGGCGTGGGTGATGCTGCGCTGAGCCACCTGGTGGACGCCCGCCTCATGCCTCTGCTGGAACAGCGCGCCGACGTCTTCGTGCTGGGTTGCACGCACTTCCCCTTCCTTCGACCGTGGATCGAGCGGTCCATCGGCGCATGGCAGGCATCCCAGCCGAACGGCCACACAGTGACGATCATTGATCCCGCACCGGCCGTTGCCCGCCGCGCACGGCAGGTGCAACTCGAACGCGTCTCGACGTCGGCTGATGGGCTCACGGCACCGCGTCACACGGCCGGCGACGCAGCGCATGAATTCTGGACGACCGGGCCGGCCGACGGATTTGCGCGAGTGGTATCCAACCTGCTCGGCCAGGCCGTATCGGCGCAGTCGCTCGTGCTCTAACGCCCGGTCAATATTCGTGTGTTAGATGTGTTAATCTATGCCCGAAAGCATGCAAAGGAATCTGCTGGATCTGTTGATGCTGGATGACCTCCTGGAGGGGATGGCCGATGACCCGGCCGACAAACCGGCCGAGGCACAAAAATCGGACGAGGGCCAAAGCGAGCCGCTGAGCGTGCTGGCCATCCTGCCCTTGCGCGGCGTCCTGGTATATCCGCTGTCGGCGCTACCCCTGCGCGTGTCGCAGCCGCGTTCGATCCGCCTGATTGACGACGCGACGCTGCGCAAGATGCCGGTTGGGCTGGTCGCCAGCAAGCATCCAGAGAAAGAAGAGCCCGGCCCCGAGGACATCTACACCGTCGGCACGGTGGCCACGATTGCGCGCCACTTCAAAGCGCCCGACGGCGTGGTCAATATGATCGTGCAGGGGGCGGAACGCTTCCGCATCGTCGAAGTCATCAGCGAAGACCCCTACATCGTCGCCAAGGTCGAGCCGCTGCCGGAGACGTGGGAGAACTCGCTCGAGATCGAAGCCCTGCGGCGCAACATCAGCGAAGGCTTCAACAAGATGGCCGAGCTGCGCCCCGACATGCCCGACGAGCTGGCACAGATGATCCAGAACATCGAGGATCCGCGCCAGCTCACCTATGCCGTCGCCACTTACATGCGCATGGACCTGGACGACGCGCAGCGGCTGCTCGAAATGGACGGCCTGCCCAACAAGATGCTCTTCCTGCTTCAGCTCTTGAACAAAGAGCTGGAAGTGCTTCAGCTCGGCAAGAAGATCCAGACCGAGGCGCAGAGCGAGATGGAGAAGGTGCAGCGCGAGTACTTCTTGCGCGAGCAGATCAAAGCCATCCAACGCGAACTGGGCGAAGCCGACGAGCAACAGATCGAGATCAACACCTTCCGCGACAAGATCGCGGCGAGCGGCATGAACGAGGAGGCGCGCAAGGAAGCCGAGCGTGAACTCGACCGCATGTCGAAGATGCCGACGCAGGCTGCCGAATACGGGGTGATCCGCACCTACCTGGATTGGATGGTGTCGCTGCCGTGGCAAAAGACGACTCAGGACAACCTCGACATCGCTCATGCGCGGCAGGTGTTGGACGAGGATCACTACGGCCTGCAAGACGTCAAGGAACGCATCCTCGAATTCCTGGCCGTGCGCAAGCGCAAGACCGAATTGAAAATTGAAAATGAAGATTTGAAAAGCACGGATGCCGACGCTCTGGTCAAGCCAGACGAGTCCCAATCGTCAACGCTCAATTCTCAATTGATTCGGCGCGAGCGCGAAGGGGTAATCTTGTGCTTCGTCGGGCCGCCTGGGGTGGGCAAGACGTCGCTGGGCGCCAGCATCGCGCGAGCGATGGGTCGCAAATTCATCCGCATGAGCCTGGGCGGCGTGCGTGACGAAGCCGAGATCCGCGGCTTCCGCCGCACCTACATCGGCAGCATGCCCGGCCGCGTCATCCAGAGCATCCGCCGCGCCGAGAGCCGCAACCCCGTCTTCATGCTCGACGAAGTGGACAAGATGGGCAGCGACTTCCGCGGCGATCCTTCCAGCGCGCTGCTCGAAGTGCTCGACCCGGAACAGAACCGCGAATTCCGCGATCACTACCTGGACGTGCCTTTCGACCTATCGCAGACCATCTTCATCTGCACGGCCAACACGCTGGAGACGATCCCCGGCCCGCTTCGCGACCGCATGGAGATCCTACAACTGAGCGGCTATACCGAGAACGAGAAACTACGCATCGCCCAAGACTACCTGGTGCCGCGCCAGATCAAAGAGAACGGCTTGCACCCGAACGAGGTGACCTTCAGCGACGAAGCGATCTTGAAGCTGATGCGCCAATACACCCGCGAAGCCGGCGTGCGCAACCTGGAGCGCGAGATCGGCAGCATCTGCCGCAAGCTAGTTGCCCGCGCACAAGAGGGCAAGATCACCCTGCCCTTCCACGTCACGCCCGAGAGCCTGCCCGACCTGCGCGGCAAGGCCAAGTTCTACAACGAGGTGGCCGAACGCACTGAGATCCCCGGCGTGGCGACCGGCATGAGCTGGACGCCGGTGGGCGGCGACATCATCTTCATCGAAGCCACGCGCATGCCCGGCTCGAAGGGCTTTCAACTCACCGGTCAGCTCGGCGACGTGATGAAGGAGAGCGCGCAGGCTGCGTTGTCGTACGTGCGCAGCCATGCCAGCGATCTGAAGATCAACCCCAGGATCTTCGACCGGAGCGACATCCACGTGCACGTGCCAGCAGGCGCACAACCGAAGGACGGCCCCTCGGCGGGCGTGACCATTGCCACAGCGCTGGCGTCATTGCTGACGGGCCGCAAGGTGCGCGACGACGTGGCCATGACGGGTGAGATCACGCTGCGCGGCTCGGTGCTGCCAGTAGGCGGTATCAAGGAGAAAGTGCTCGCCGCACATCGCGCCGGCCTGAAGACGATCATCCTGCCCAAGCGCAACGAGCCAGACCTGGATGACCTGCCGCCGGAGGTGCGCGATTCGCTGGAGTTTGTGCTGGTTGATCGCGTGGAGCAAGTTCTGGAGACGGCTTTGATGCCGGAGAGGAAGTCGCGCCGGGCGAAGATGCCCGAACCAGCCTCGACCAACGGCAAGTTGAGGAACAGGCGAGAGCGCAAGACGGCCGCGTCGAAGAAGTAGGAGACGCCCAGCAGCATTTCGCCAGGCACGTCAACCTGAAACTGGGGCGGCAGGATTCGAACCTACGAATGGCGGATCCAAAGTCCGCTGCCTTACCACTTGGCGACGCCCCAACGCCTGTTGCATTCTACCATT
>FWWM01008483.1_pt1 | contig 19720 bp, 15 predicted proteins | sample 2228351 | NCBI WGS metagenome assembly FWWM01 (sample SAMEA103939774, study PRJEB20133) | metagenome
GGTTGCTCATCCTGAGCGTGCTGGCGAGCAAAGCGTCCAGCGTGTTGGGCGTGCCATCCCTGGTGCTGTTCCTGGCGATCGGCATGCTGGCCGGATCGGAGGGATTGGGCGGCATCTATTTCGACAATGTGCAATTGGCCCAGTCGGTGGGCGTAGTTGCGCTCATCTTCATCTTGTTCTCGGGGGGCCTGGATACGTCGTGGCTTTCGGTCAAGCCGGTGCTGAAACACGGCCTGGCGTTGGCGACGGTCGGTGTGTTCGTCACCGCGCTGGCGGTTGGGTTCTTCGCCGCGGCCGTGCTGGGATTTTCGCTGCTGGAAGGGATGCTGCTCGGCGCCGTCATCTCATCCACCGACGCAGCCGCCGTCTTCAGCCAGATGCGCATGCGCTCGACCCGGCTGGCCGGCAACCTCGAACCGCTGATCGAGCTGGAATCCGGCAGCAACGATCCGATGGCCGTCTTCCTCACACTTAGCATGATCGGCCTGCTGAAAGTGCCAAACGCCAGCTTCCTCGATCTGGTGCCGATGTTCGTGCTGCAAATGTCGCTTGGCACAGTGCTGGGATTGGCGATCGGCTATCTCGGTGTGCGGCTCATGAACCGAATCAAGCTCCAGGCCGATGGGCTCTACGTCATCATCACCATCACTATCGTGCTCGTCGCCTACAGCGCCACGACGGTGATCGGCGGCAACGGTTTCCTGGCCGTGTATCTGTGTGGTCTGTTCATGGGCAACCAGGACTTCATCCACAAGCGCAGCCTGATGCGCTTCCACGATGGCCTGGCCTGGTTGATGCAAATCGCCATGTTCCTCACCCTCGGCCTGCTGGTCTTCCCATCGCAACTGATCCCGCTCACCGGCGTGGCCTTGCTTACCGCAGCCTTCCTGGTCTTCGTAGCGCGACCGGTGGCCGTCTTCCTCTCACTGGCCTGGGCGCGCATGCCGCTGCGCGAATTGCTGCTGGTGTCATGGGTCGGCCTGCGCGGCGCAGCGCCGATCATTCTGGCGACCTTCCCACTTGTGGCCAACTTGCCGCTGGCCGGGACGATCTTCAACCTGGTCTTCTTCGTCGTGCTGACATCGGTCCTGATCCAGGGCACGACCGTGTCATTGGTCGCCCAACGCCTCGGTTTGAACCTGCCCGAGTCGAAGCGAGATGTGCCGACCATCCGGGTGATAGACGGGTCGCGCGCGCGGCCGGTTGACATCCGCATCAGCGCGACATCACCGGCGGTGGGCAAACAGATCGTGGACCTGCATCTCCCGCGGGGCGCGCTGATCGTGCTGATCACCCGCAACGGCGACCACATCGTGCCGACCGGCAGCACGGTGATCGAAGCAGAGGACACGCTGACGGTGCTGGCCAGCAAGGAGGATATGGACGCCGCCCGTCAGCAGATCCTCAAGAGCTAGCGGGCCGATCAACCCAACACCAGTCGCGCCGCGATGCCGGCCGCCAACAAGGCAAACGACGCCGCGACCAGCGCGTAGTCGCGCAGCCGCAAGCGCAACGTGAGCAGCCAGGTGCGCGGACCAGTGCCGAAGGCGCGCAGATCCATAGCATTTGCGCGGTCCTCGGCGTCGAGCACGGCGCGCACGACGACCGGCACGATGAGCGGCACGAAGTGCCGACCGACGGTGAGCATACCCTTCAGACTGCGGTCGCGAGGCTCCAGCTCATAGCCGCGCGCTTTCTGCGCGTCCATCGTGATCCGAAAGTCGCGGATCAGCGTGGGCACGAAGCGCACGGTCAAATCCAGGGCAAACGCGAACTTGTCGGGGAAGCCCATCCGACGAAAGGTGACCCCGAGGTAGGCCGGGTCGAACGTGAGCAAGATCGCCAGCGACGCGGCCACCATTGCCACAGCGCGCAGGGCTTGCTGCGTTGCCTCCAAAGGCGAGCGGAACAGCAGGTTGAGCGCAGTGATGAGGGTGATGAAGATGACCGCACCCAGCCAGATGCGCTTCATGCGCTCCCACGGCACGCGCGCCAGGATCAGCACCACGATCCCGAGGAGCGCCAGCCCAACCAGGACGCGCAGGTCGTTCACCACCAGCACTGCCGTGGTCAAGCAAATGTAGAAGGTCACCCGCGCGCGAGGGTCGAATGACTGGATATCCATCGGTTCATGCCCTCAGCCCGGCGCCTCGGCGGAAAGTCGAGCCGGCTCGTCCAGGCTCGTCCAAGCCCCGTCGAAACCCACCCGTGCCAGCGATGCTTCCGTCAGCACGTCCTGCGGCGGCCCGTCGGCAACGACGCGCCCGGCAGCCATAAGAATAACGCGGTTGGCGAAGCGGCGCGCCAGCTTCAAGTCATGCGTCACCAGGACGAGGGCTTGCGGACCGTGCTCGGCAGCCAGCAAGCGCCGCATCAGGTCTTCGGCCGTGCCATCGTCCAGGCCGGCGGTCGGTTCGTCGAGGATGAGCAGGCGCGGTCGCATGGTCAGCACGCTAGCGACGGCAGCGCGCTTTTGCTGACCGAAACTCAGTCCGAAGGGCGATTGATCGAGCGAAATCCCGCCCAGGCCGACGACGTCCATGGCGCGCGCGATGTCTGCTTGGATCTCGCTCCGGCTCAAGCCCACGTTCAGCGGGCCGAAGCTCAACTCCTCGCGCAGCGTGTTGGCGAACAACATCGCCGCCGGGTTCTGAAACACATACCCCACCTTGCGGGCGATCTGCGCTACGGTGAGGCGCGCCGCGTCCTCCCCATCCACGATCACCTGCCCTTGTACGGGCCGCAAAAGGCCGATGGCCGTCTTGCACAACGTGGACTTGCCCGCGCCGTTCGGACCGATCAGTGCAACTACCTCGCCTGCCCGCACTTCGAACGAGACGCCGTACAGTTGTTCCTGAGGTGAACCAGGATAGGCGAAGTGAACGTCGTAGAAGGACAATAGCGGCTCGCCATCAGCAGCAGGCGCGGAGTGCCGATCCCAGATCGCGCCATCTTCTGCATCCCGACCCGAACCACGCCAGGACCGATAGCCATGTGTGTCCCCATCGAACACCACCACCCCGCTGCTTAGCGCCACGCACTGCTCCGGTTCGATGTGCAGCGCTTCGTCTACGCGATGTTCGATCAAAACCACCGCGATCCCTTCATCGGCCAGGCGGCGAAAGAGCGCCAGCGCCGCACGAGCAGAGGGGGGGTCGAGCGACGCGAGCGGCTCATCCAGCAGCAGCGCCTGGGGCTGCATGGCCAGCGTCGCGGCGATCACCACTTTCTGTTGCTCACCGCCGCTCAGCGAATGGGTGTCGCGGTCGAGCAAGTGTTCGATGCGCAACTGCCGGGCTACCCGGCGCACACGCGCCGCGATTTCCTCGCGCGGCAGGCCGATGTTCTCCAGCCCGAAGGCGATCTCGTTCAGCACGCGCGTCGCCACGATTTGCTTGTCGGGGTCCTGCATCACCGTGCCGACGCGCCGCGACAACTGCGCCAGCGACAACCCGGTAGCAGGCTGACCAAAGCAACGAATCTCGCCGGCGAGTGTTCCGTTCTTATAGCTGTGCGGAATCAGGCCGTTGATGCAACGAATGAGGGTGGTCTTGCCGCTGCCGCTCTTGCCGACTACCAACGTCACTGCCCCGGCTTGAAAGGCCAGGTCTACGTCGCGCAGCGCCGGCGCCGTGCGGTTGGCGTAAGTGTAGGTCAGGCCGGTTATGGTGATGGCTCGAGTCGCGCTTACTGAGTACGACAACGGATGTTCTCCCGAATCAACTTCGCCGGCTGATTGTAAATGGCACAGCCAGTATCACAAGACATCATCCAGTTACGCGAGGAGGTTTCAAATGACTTCGACTACTTCCAGTCCCTGGTCGGTCAGCACGCGCACCATCGTGTTGGCCGCAATCTTCGGTGCCATGGTCGTCGCGCTGCAACTGGTCGGCATCGGCTCGATCCCCGTGCCGAACTTGAGCGGCGCAATGACGACGCTGCTCATCCCCGTCATCCTCGGTGCGATCATCGGCGGGCCACTGGTGGGCATGTTTGCCGGGTTGATTATGGGTGTGGTCTACCTCACCCTGCCGGCGACCGCCGCGTTCGGCCCGATTACCTTGATCGTGCCGAGGTTGTTGATGGCATTGGTGGCCTGGGCGGTTTACAACGCCCTGCAAGGCTCGAACAAGATCGTGGCCGCTGCAGCAGCCGGCGCGGCGGGTGCGTTGACCAACACCGTTTCCGCGGTCGGCATCGCCATATTACTCGGTCAGGTGCCGGCCTCAATCATCCCCGCGGTCCTTCCCCAGGCGCTGATCGAGTTGGTTGGCTCGGCGATCGTCGTCCCGATCGTCGTCCTTGCCGTGGACGCGGCCATGCGAGCGCGAACAGCGTGACAGGGCAACCACGCAGGATTGCCCCTACGTTAGCTCCCTCGCGCACGGCAACCCGCCCAATGGCTCGGCGGCGTCCACTGCGTTGAGTACGGCCTGCGCCACCACATCGGCGGCCAGCGCACCGATCAGGCTGACGTCGGTGCGCCGGTCGCCGAGCGATAGCGCGAAGATGGTATCGCCGTCGAGCATGGTGTGAATCGGACGAATGGTGCGGGCCAGGCCGTCGTGCGCCATCTGAGCCACCTTGGTCGTGTGGTTCTTGGTCAGGGCGGCGTTCGTCGCGACGACGGCCAGCGTGGTGTTTGCGCCCGACTGCTGCTTTGCCAGGCGCGCAATGGTGAGGTTGTCGGCACCGGCCAGATAGGCCATTGAGTCGGCAAAGCCCTCGCCGTCGGGCCTGCGCGCGCCGGCCACGATACGGCCTGTGCGCGGGTCAACCACATCGCCGAACGCATTCACCACGACCAGGGCGGCCACGATCAGGCCGCTATCCAGTTTGATGCCGGCCGAACCAAGGCCTGCTTTCGTCGCCTGCGAAAAGCCGAGCGCCTTGCCGCAACTCGCCCCCGTACCCGCGCCGACGTTGCCCTGCGCGATCGGACCATCGGTTGCGGCCTGGCACGCAGCGTAGCCTGCTGCAGCGTCCGGGCGCACGTCGGCGCGCGCGACCGGCAAATCGAACAGGATGGCCGCCGGCACGATGGGCACCTTCGCCACGCCGACGTCGAAGCCGTAGCCGCGCTCCTCCAGCCAGCGCATCACGCCGTCGGCCGCCGACAGGCCGTAGGCGCTGCCGCCGCTGAGCAGCACGGCGTGCACCTTCTCGATCACGCTAGTCGCGCCCAGCAGCGGCGTCTCGCGCGTGCCCGGCGCGCCGCCACGAATGTCCACGCCGGCCACCGCGCCCTCGGGGCACAGCACCACGGTGCAGCCCGTGCCGCATTCGCGATTCGTCCAATGGCCAACCTTGAAGCCGGGGATGTCGGTGAGCGCGTGATCCATGCCGATAAAGCACTCAACGGAGCGCTACGGATTCGAAACTCCCAGGTAACGCATCGCCGCCAGCACGTACATGCGCGCCGCCAGCTTGATCTCCTCGATGCTCACCCACTCGTCCACGTGGTGCGGGATGTGAATGTCGCCCGGGCCACAGGTGACGATGGGGATGCCCTTGCGCGCGTGAAGGATGGTCCCGTCCGTGCTGCCGGGCACGCCGCCGTAGATCGGCGGGGCGCCGGTCAGGTCGCTGTAGGCGGAGGCGAGCGATTGCACGATGGGGTGGTCGCGATCGGTGTGCGTTGGGTGACGAACCTCGATCACTTCCACCTCGCAGCGCAGACGGTCATCAACGGAGATACACGCAGCCAGCATCTGTTCGACGCGGCGCGCGATGTCGTCGGGATCCTGGCCTGGGATCAGGCGCACATCGAGCACACATTCTGCCGCGGCGGGCATGACGTTGTTCTGTGGTTCACCCTCGCCGCGCGCCGGCGACATCACGATGGTCGGCGTGATGCTGGGTTGGCCGAGAAACTCGTGGCGCCCGTGGCGGGCGATTTCACGCTCCTCCAGCGCCTGAGCCATCGCCAGGAAGCGCGCCATCGGGTACATGGCGTTCACGCCGGTCAGCGGCATTGCGCCATGCGACATCACACCCCGGACGACGCATCGTAACCACATGACTCCTTTCTGCGCGACGCACAGGTGATTCTCCTCCGGCTCGCATACGATGCAGGCTGTCACCGGGTCGGCCCAGCCGCGCTCGACGAAGTGCTTGATGCCGATCATGCCGCCTTCTTCGTCGCACACCGCGCCGAGCAGGATATCGCCGTCGAGTTCGACGCCGCTACGGACGAGGGCTTTGATCGCTGCGAGCGCACAGCACAGTCCGGCCTTCATGTCGTTGGCCCCGCGCCCGTAGATGCGTCCATCGCGGATCGTCGCGCTGAACGGTGGGTCCGTCCATCGGGCCGGGTCGCCTTCGGTAACCACGTCGGTGTGGCCTTCGAACATCAGCGTCTTCCTCCCATCTCTGCCCGACAGAGGCGGGTTGGGGCGAGGAATGTAGAGCGCAACGACGTTCGGTCGGCCCGGCGCGACGAACTCGAAGTGCGTCTGCAGCCCGATCTCGCAGCAGCGAGCCTCCACCCAGCGCGCGGCAGCTTCCTCGCCTATGCCTTGCTCCGGCTTCCATACGCTGGGGATGCGAGTGAGTTCCTGCACCCAGCGAATCAGTTCGTCGTCATTGATCAAGTCGAGCGCGCGTCTCTCAGTTTCGGAGATCATCGCTTGCACTCCCACCATTGCCCGTGCGCCAACAGCCTGCCCGGCACGCGGATCGCACGGACTCGACACAGAGATTGAGCCTGGATTCCTGACTGCGCTGGAATGACGTATTCCTGCTCCCCACCCGCGCGGGGATGACATATATTGCTCGTCCCAATGCCATCACAGCGGAGGTGTGAAGCGACCGTCCTGCACCGTCCAGCCGGCATCCACATACAGCACCGCGCCGGTCACGTATGAGCTGGCATCCGAAGCCAGATACACCACCGCACCAACCATCTCGTGCGGCTGCGCCCAGCGCCTGAAAGCATTCTTCTCGGCATAGGCTCGGTACCACTCCGGATGGTTGCGAATTTGCGCCGTGAGCGGCGTCTCGACCACACCCGGAGCGATCAGGTTGACGCGCACGCCGCGCGTCCCCAGCTCGGCGGCCAGCGCGCGGCACATCTGGCGGACACCGGCCTTGGTGGCGGCGTACACGCCCTGGCCTGGCTCGACCACCTCGCCCCGGATGCTGCTGAAGACAATGATGCTGCCACGCCCGCGTTCCGCCATGCCCCGCGCCACGTGGCGCATCAGCATGAATGTGCCGCGCAAGTTCAGCCCGATCACCCGGTCGAACTCTTCGTCACTGACCTCCAATAGCGGCTTGCGCACGTTGATGCTGGGCGTGCTGACCAACACATCGAGCGGCGGCGCGTCGCGCAGCGCTGCCGCAATCGCCGCCGAATCGCGCATGTCGAGTTCCAGCGCCACTGCGCCCGCGCCGATGGCCTGGGCAACGCGCTGCGCGGCAGGCAGGTTGAGGTCAGCGCAAATCAGGCGCGCGCCGTGCGCAGCCAGGCCGTGCGCACAGGCTTCGCCGATGCCGCTTCCTGCACCCACCACGAGCGCCGTACGGCCGGCCAGGTCGAACATCCGCCGGTAGTCGAAGGATTGGGTCGTCATGGCACCGAGTAAACACCGAATGCCCTCACCTGAAAAATGCGCCACGCAGTTGTTAGAATACGCCCCTGTCGAACCGACGCCATGATCCGCGATCACCTCAGCGCACTCATCGCCGCTGCCATCGCCGACGCGCAAGCAGCAGGCGAGTTGCCTTCCTTTCCCGTCCCAACGATCACCCTGGAACATCCCCGCCAACCGGAGATGGGCGACTACGCGACGAACATCGCGATGCAGCTGGCGCGCGTCGTCAAGATGCCGCCGGCGAAGATCGCCCCAATCATCGCCGAGCGCATCGCGCGGATGCAGGCCGCTTCTCCCACCGACCCCCCTTTCTCGGTCGAAGTCGTCGGCGGCTTCATTAACATACGCCTGTCGCCGGCCTTCCTCTCGCGACAGGTGGACCTGATCCTGGAGCGCAACGAACGGTGGGGCGAGATCGAGCTCGGGCAGGGACGCAAGGCACAGGTGGAGCACGGCAGCGCCAACCCGACCGGCTATGCGACCATCGGCACCGGCCGCAACGTGGTCGTGGGCGACACGCTGGCCAATACGCTGCAGGCCGCCGGCTACGACGTGCACCGCGAGTGGTACATCAACGACGCCGGTTCGCAGATTCGCGTCTTCGGCGCGAGCGTGTATGCCCGCTACGCCCAGGCGCTCGGGGTGGACGAGCCGATGCCGGAGCGCGGCTATCAAGGCGACGACGTGAAGGAAGTCGCGCGCATCATCGCCGAGCGCGAAGGCGATCGCTTCCTCAAGTTGCCGAAGGACGAAGCCGTGCGCGCGCTCGGCCGCCTGGGCATCGACGAGGTGATGGCCAACATCAAGGGCACGATGGCCCGCCTCGGCATCCGCTACGACAACTTCTTCAGCGAAAAGAGCCTGTGGACCTCCGGCCTAGGCGATCGAATGATCGAATTGCTGCGGGCCAAAGGGTTGGTGCTGGAGCACGATGGCGCACTGTGGTTCAGCGAAGACGGTTCGCCCATTCGCAGCGGCCAGGGGCAGCGCCGCACCGATGAAGAATATGCCGCCGACAGGGACGAGAGCGGCCAGGTCCTGCCGGTGCAGGCCGTGCTGATCCGCTCCCCCAAGGTCATCAGCGATCCCGAAGAGCGGCCCACTTACTTCGCCAGCGACATCCCCTACATGTGGCACAAGGTGATGATCCGCGGCTTCGACCCGGCCATCTACGTGTGGGGGGAAGACCATCAGGCCGACGTGCCCCGGCTCTACGCCGCTGCGCGCGCCATTGGGCTGCCGGACGGCGCCATCCGCATCCTGATCTATCGTTTCATCACCCTGGTGAAAGGGAGCGAGGAAGTGCGCATGGGCAAGCGCAAGGGCAACGCGCTGCTGATTGACGACATCGTGGACGAGATCGGCGCCGACGCCTTCCGCTACATCATGCTCTCACGGAGCGTGGATACCAAGTTCACCTTCGACCTCGACGTGTTGCGCGAGCAAAACGAAAAGAACCCGGTGTACTACGTGCAGTATGGCCACGCGCGGATCTGCTCGATCGAGCGCAAAGCGGCCGAGGAAGGCTGGCTGCCGACGCTCCACGCCCCATATCCGAGCCTCAACTTCGAACACCCGGCCGAGCTGGCGCTCATCCGCAAGCTGATTCAGTTGCCGGAGATCGTCGAGCTGGTGGCCACCACGCTGCAGCCGCATCACTACACCACCTACGCGCGCGAGGTAACGCAGGCCTTCAGCAAGTTCTACGAAGAGTGCCGCATCAAAGGCTCGCCCCCGGAGGTGGCGTTCGCGCGTATGCAACTGGCGCGCGCGGCGCGATTGACGTTGGCCAAGACGCTGCGGTTGATGGGGATGACCGCGCCGGAACGCATGTAGGTTGCAAATTCGATCCCTCTCCCCCAATTCACAAATGGGCATCAAACCTGACCACTGGATTCGCCGCATGGCGCTGGAACGCCACATGATCGAACCTTTCGTCGAAAACTCGATCCGGCAAGGCGTGGTGAGCTATGGATTATCGTCCTACGGCTATGACATCCGCGTGAGCGACGAGTTCAAGATCTTCACCAACGTCAACTCGGCCATCGTGGATCCGAAGAACTTCGTGTCGCAATCGTTCGTGGACTTCAAGGGCGACGTGTGCATCATCCCGCCCAACTCGTTCGTGCTCAGCCGCACCGTGGAATACTTTCGCATCCCGCGCGAGGTGCTGGTGGTGTGTCTGGGCAAGAGCACCTACGCCCGCTGCGGCCTGATCGTCAACGTCACGCCGCTCGAGCCAGAATGGGAGGGCTACTTGACGCTGGAGATCAGCAACACCACCCCACTGCCGGCCAAAGTCTATGCCAACGAGGGAATTGCCCAGCTCATCTTTCTCTCGGCCGAAGAAGTGTGCGAGCAGAGCTACCGGGACAAGAAGGGCAAGTACCAGGGCCAGATCGGCGTGACGCTGCCGCGCATCGAGCAAGATGGCTCGTGAGCGGGCTCACGGCTCGCGCATGCGCCGCGCCTGCAATTGATCCAAGTCCACTGCTTCGAACGAGTGCACGACGATGTCGGCTTCGTCCAGCGGCAGGTGTTGTGTGATGGTGTTTGCCACTGCGACGACGAACAGGCCGGCGGCCTTCGCCGCGCGCAGGCCATTGAGCGAATCCTCGAAGGCAACCGTCGCTTCCGAATCCACGCCGAGCGCAGCCAGCGCGGCCAGATACAGGTCGGGGTGAGGCTTGCTGCGGCCGGGTGGCACGTCCTCACGGCACAGGATGGCATCGAAATCTTCGAGCAAGCCATAGCGTGCCAGGTGCGCATCCACCCAGCGATGGCCGGAGCTGGAGGCAATCGCCAACTTCAGGCCGCGGCGACGCGCCTCCCCGAGCAGATGTTCGACGCCATCGCGCAAGCCCATCGCCAGCAGGACATCGTGATGCAACACCTTCAGGCGTTGTTCGATGGCAGCGCGGTCGAGCGGCCGGCCAACCTTGCGTTCCAGGTCCACGTATGGGTCGAAGGCGTACCAGGTGCCAACTCCCTCCAGCCATTCCGCCAACGTCAGATGTGCGCCATGCTCACGATAGATCTGCTGCCAGGCGTGATACTCGGGCGTCTCGGTGTCGAGCAGCGTGCCGTCGAAGTCGAAGATGAGCGCGCTGAGCCGGGCCATGCGTAGTCACCCTCCTGCCGGCGTCGGTGTCGGTTCGGCCGGTGGCGCAGCGCCCTCTTGTGGTGTCGGTTCGGCTGGCGGCTGAGCTGGCTGTTCGCCAGGATCAGCCGGCGTATCCGCGGCCGGCGGCACGGGATCATCTCCGTTCGGTGCCGCAGGCTGAATCGGCGACGGAACGAAGCGCACGTTGGCCGGCGTGGTTTTGTAGTAACACGGATCGAAGTCCCGACCGGCGATGATGCGATAGCGCGGTCCCTCAGGGTTGGGCTGAGAGATGATGTTCTCTGGCCGAACGCCGAGCGCTCGCTGCAACAGCGGTATTGCGCTACCCTTCGCCGTCGTCGTGAAGTCAATCACTTGCGTCCGGGAATAGATGCCATCCGCGCTCTGGATGCTCACCACATTGAACCCCAGCTCGCGCAGGCGGTCGGCCGCGACGATGCCGAAATCCGGCTGGGACGTGCCGTTCCACACCTCCACCGGAATGCCGCTGCCGGCCTGTTGGTTGAGCGGCACGTTCAAGGCCATCTGCAAATATGGCGTGATGTTGTCGCGATCGGGGATGAGCACCGACCCGACGACCGGCAGCGTCGTGCTGGTCATCCCCACACCGTCGAGGTAGCGGCTGCGGATGATGCTATCGTCGAGGCGATCGGCCTGCGCTGCAAGGGACAGGATCTGGTCCAGGGTGAGATCGGTTTTGACGTTGCGGGCAAACTGATTGAGCAATGCCGGCAGGCGCGTGATGGTGATCAAGCCATCGCTGCGGGCTTTGCTGAGCAAGGCGCGCACCACGCGCTGCGCACGACGCGTGCGGTCCACGTCGCCGCCGGGCACGCCGTAACGCGCGCGCGCGTAGGCCAGGGCTTGCATGCCGTTCAGCGTGTACACGCCGGGGCTGGGGATGTAGATGGTCTGCGTCGGCACCGCTTGGCCGGGTTGCCACACCTCGCCGGTGAACGTATCGGTGTAGGGCACGGTCACGGTCAGCGGCGTAACCGGGTCGGCGAAATAGTTCGGATCCTTCGGGAAGACCTGGTAGAGCGGACAGGTGGCGATGATGTCAATGCCGCCCAGGGTGTTGACGGCGTTCACCAACCCGGCGAAGTTGAGCGTGGCGTAATAGTCCACGTTCAAGCCGAAGTTGTATTTGATGGTCTGCTTGAACACATCCGGGCCAGCAGCGAAGGCTGTGTTGACCTTCGCCATCCGCCGATTCGGGATGTAGACCAGGGTATCGCGCGGGATGGACAGCAACGTGACGGCCGGCACGTTCGGGTCAATGCTGGCGATGATGATGACGTCGGTCAACGCTCCCCCCTCGTCGGGCCGCGTGTCCACACCCAGCAGCGCAATGTTGATGACACCGGCAGGCAACCTGACCGGCGCAACCGGCGGTGGCACCTCAGTAAGGGAGAACAGCGCCGTTGCAGTGATGCCGGTCGTCGCAGAGATCGGTACCTCCGGCAACAAGACGGCATTGCCGGTGATCGCCCCCAGCTCGATCGCCGGCGAGGCCGTAGGCGTGGGTGCAGGCGTGGGCGATGGGACCGGAACGGGTGTGCTCGTCGGTGAAGGGAGCGGCGTCGGGCTCGGTCGAGGCGTTGCCGTCGGCGGGGGCGTTGGCGTCGGGGGCATTGGCGCCGTTGGCGGAGGAATTGGAACCGCTGTCGGCGATACGTCAATGACGATCACGAGCGGCGTCGGCGACGGCTCGAGCGTGATGACGATCGGCGTGATCGTGGGCGCCTGTGCGATCGGCTCATTTTCGGTCGAGTCACCACAGGCCGTCGCGAGCAGGGCGATGCTGAGCAAACACGCAGCCGCTTTGCGGAATCCACCCGGCCAGGCGATCCCCCTCTTTCGACCGGCCCGGCGTGCGTCATGATGATCTGTATCGTAAGCTGCGATGGTCTTCATAGGAAGGGTTCCAGGTAATCTCGCCAGCCGGCCGACTGCGCAGCGATGACCCGGCGTTGGGCTTCGGCAAAGGCGGCTATGCCCTTGACTGCGATGCGCGGTGGGTGGGCGCCAGCACGGCGGCACCCCGCACGATTCCGGGTTGATAACTGCAAAGCCCGGTTCGCGACTTCATGGGCATCATGGATCGCACCGTAAGCTTTCTGCGCTGCGGCACAGACCTGCAACCAGGTGTGCGTTTCCTCGACCGGCAGCACATCCTGCAGCGCCTCAACTGTGTGTCGCAGACGTCGAATCGCGACGCGCAGCGCATGAATCTGTTCCGGTGCCGGTGGGTCGGGCAGCACGTCATACGAGCGGATGCGGGACAGGTGTTGCGCGATCACCGACTGCACAATGTGCCGTACGCGCGAAGGCCTGCCGGCTTCGACGGCGCGCGACGTGGTTGAGCTATCCTCGCCAGCAACGAACGCTGCCATGGCCTCCAGCCAGTCCTGGTAGTCGTCGCCGGACATGAAGGCGATCAGCGCCTCGCTCCAGCGCATCCGTTCACCCCGCCACAAGTCCATCAGCGGTGACAACCCGACCCGGTCCTCCTCGTCGCACCGTTCGGAATAGTCGCATAAGCCGGCCAGTAGCGCATCGCAGTTGCGCACGCGCCGCAGCGCGCCCGACAGGTTGCGCATCCCTTCGGAAATGGACCGCAGGCGCTTCGGGCGCAGGGCCGAGCCAAAGATGCGCAAGTCGTTGCGCATGCGGCGGACGGTGACGCGCAGCTCGTGCACACGCGCTGGCGTCGCTTCATCAGGCGAGGCGATCCGCAGCACCGGCTCGCCGCCGGCCCGATCCAGGCGATAGCGCAGCACCTTGCGACATGCCTCGGCTAGAGGATCATCCATCACGAGGCCGGGTGAGGTCAGACGGCCGGTGAAGGCGACTGGGCCGAACACGGTGCGCCACAGGTCGGCCTTCGTATCGGCGCACTCGGCGTCGCTGTAGCTGTGTGGGCCATGGACCTGGACGACCAGCATGCCATCCGTCGTCCGGTATTCCAGAGCATGTACGGCTGCTGTCTGCGTGCGCGTTGCATCCAGGCTGTCGGCGACGCGCGCCAGCGCCGCCAGCGTCAGAGTGACTCGACGTTGCTGATCGTCCAGCGCGGCGAGCAACGTCTCCCGCTCGGGCCGGGCTTCGCCGTCGTGTAAGCTCACGATGCAGGCGAGGATCGCCCGCTCGATCTGAGAGAACCCTGCCAGCGGCGCAGCGAGGACGAGATCACGGCCGATGACGTGATGATCGGTCGAATCGAAGGCGGCGCCGATGTCCAACAACGCTGCCCCGGCCTGGAGCAATTCTCGTTCGCGTGCGGTGTAAGCATGCAGACCCAGCCTATATGTCTCGTCGAAGAGCTTCGTTGCGGTTGTGACGACGTGCTGGGCGTGCGCCGTGTCCAAACCGTAATGCCGGCGCAGCGACTCGACCGTTTGCATGGGCAGTCTATTATCATCCGAATTCATTCGAAAGCTGCACGTTATCGCAACGAACGGTTTTCGGTCGAATGTTTCCATTGGCGACGGGATCCGATCCACAATTCCACACGCTTCCACAAGCGCTGCCGTCCACACGATGTGAGTTCAATCCGCGAATCCACATTTCCACACCCAGATGTAGCCGTCATCCCTGTCTGTTCACAACCGTCATGCACAGCGTGCCCCGGACAGAACGTTCCGGAGTCCGGTATTAAGTCCAGATTTAGGAGTGGAGCGCATGTTCCACGCCATCTATAGGCCGGCAGATTGGTTATCCCCATCGCTAACAGCCCTACATACGGACGACGACTCAACCTACTAGAATGAGGCTGATGTCCAACAATCGCTTATCAGAGATCGGGGAACGCATCCGCGAAGCCTTTGTCGCCAAAAATGTGGCGCGCGATAGAGCGGTCAACCTCTCGAGGGAACTGATCCGATTCTGTTCGTTGGCAATCCGTGCCTCACATCGCGACGAGTGGGATGAGGCCGACCGGTTGCTGGGTGAGGCGCGCCGCGTGTCCGCCGAGATGGTTGCGATCGTCGAACCCCATCCCGATCTGTTCTTCACGGGGTATACGCAGGATGCGTTGAAGGAGCTGGCCGAGGCACACATCGCATTGGCCATCGCGCGGGATCAGCCGATTCCTGCGCCCGAAGAGATCGGCGTGGAATATGCAGCCTACCTGAACGGGCTGGCCGAAGCGGCTGGCGAGTTGCGCCGGCGCGCCCTGGATGAGATTCGCAGCGGCTACAGCCAGGAGGCCGAACGGTTGCTGGCCGCGATGGACGAGATCTACGATGTGCTGGTGACGATGGACTTCCCCGAAGCGATCACCGGCGGGCTGCGCCGCAACACCGATATGGTGCGCAGCGTCCTGGAACGCACGCGCAGCGACCTGACCCTCAGCTTTCGCGAATCGGAGCTGAGGGCTGCGATTGACGCTTTGCGGGAGCGGCTACCGTAAGTGGCGCCGCGCGGCGCGCTCACAGATACGCGCCGACCAGTCGTTGTAGCCGCTGGCGCGCCTCTGGCGGGATGCGCTCGCGCGCGGTCATCACGGCGAAGCGCATCGCGCCGTCGCTCTCGTGTGGCAGCGTGGGGACGACCGGCACCAGGTTGGCAATGGCCCGTTGCGCCAGCGCCAGATTGTCGTTCAACCGCTGGATCACCATATCCACCGTCACCTCGCCTTCTTCCTCGTGCCAGACGTCGTAGTCGGTGACGTGGGCCATGATGGCGAAGTCCAGTTCGGCCTCGCGGGCGAGGAAGGCCTCCGGACAGGCCGTCATGCCGATGATGTCGCAGCCCCAGGCGCGGAAGACGCGGCTTTCGGCCTTGGTGCTGAAGCGCGGGCCTTCGATGGTGATGAACGTGCCGCCTTCGTGCACCGTGCCACCGGCATCACGCACGGCCTGGGCGAGCGCTGCGCTCAACGACTTCGAGAATGGCTCGCCTACCGAGGCGTGCCCAACCATGCCGCTATCGAAGAACGAATAGGGGCGCTTGCCCTTGGTGAAGTCGAACAGTTGGTCCGGCACCACGATGTCGCGTGGGTGCATGTGTTCGCGCAGGCTGCCGCACGCGCTCACGCTGACCACGTGTTTCACCCCCAGCAACTTGAGCGCGTAGATATTGGCGCGGTAGGGCACTTCACTGGGGTTGTAGCGGTGCCCACGGCCATGCCGCGGAAGGAAGGCGATGCGATGGCCGTGGTAGGTGCCCACCACGATCGCGTCCGATGGATCGCCGAACGGCGTGCTGATGTTGACCTCTTCGACATCCGTCAATCCGGGCATGGCATATAGCCCGCTGCCGCCGATGACGGCCAGGGTGATGGGAAGGGTGGATGATTGAGTCATGGGTCGTCGCTGATAGGAGATCTCCGTAACGAGTCGTCGGCAACCGGCGGGTGGTGCGTGAGACGGCCGATCGCTGGAGCGTCTAGTCGAGCCCGCGCATAATCTCGATGACCTGTTCCTTCCTGATGGCGCCGTTCCAGATGCGCCGCACGATGCCGTTGCTGTCCACGAACACCGTGGTGGGCATGCCGAGCACGCCGTAAGCGTCGCTCACCTTGCCGTCCGGATCCTCGACCACGATGTAGGGGATGCGGTTGTTCTCGGCGAATTGCTGCAGGTTGGCCCGATCGTCGTTGGTGCCGATGCCGATGAACTCGATGTTGGGGTCGGCCTGCTTGAGTTCGTTGTAGGCTGCGATCAACGCCGGCGTCTCCTCCAGGCAAGGCGGGCACCACGATGCCCAGAAGTTGATCAATATCGCTTTGCCCTTCGTGTCGGCGAGTGAGATCGGCCGGCCATCGAGCGTGTTGAGGGTGAAAGCCGGTGCGGGCGCCCCTTCACGCAACAGCGCGCGAGTGGATGGCGACAGGACCGGCAACCCATTCTGTTGTGCGGCGCTGCTGCTGCTTAGCACCAGCACGGCCAGGCCGACGCCCACCAGCGCCGCGGCAGCGCCTAACAAAACCAAACCGAAAGGAAACGATCTCGCTTGCATGCGCAATCCGTTCAATCGCTGCGAGCCGCAGCGCGCGGATGGCTGTGCGCCGGCACGACCGCGTTTTCGATCAACGGGAATATCAGCCATGCCAGGCTGAACCCGAACAAGGCGCCGGTGGCCAGCCGAAGCAGCCACGTGCTCTCGCGGTAGGCGAAGAGGTTAAAGGGTGGCTGGCTGAGGAGCTGCGAGAAGCCATCCAGGCCGATGGGCACGATGCCGATCAGCACGAACAGCAACCAGGGCATCGGCCGGGCGCGCCGCCGCACCAGCCCATAGATCGCGCCGTTGATGCCCATCGCGAAGTAGATCGCCACGTCGCGCTGGCACAAAGCCACTTTGTAGCCCATTTGCTCGTTGCCCTGAAAGTCGCGCGCCTGTAACAGGCCAGCGAACGTGCCAGTATCTATGCCCGATGCCTGCTCGAACTCGGGCCGGTTGTAGACGAATCGCTCGCCGAAGAGGAAGAACGAGCGAAAGCCGTAGGTATGGCACATCAGCTTGTAGGGCTGATAGATCGCCTGCGCAAGCGCGTCGAGGCCGAGCTTCTTCAGAACGGGCGCGCCGAACGGCAGCAGCGAATACATCAGCAAGGCGCCGACCAGCACGGCCAACCAGTGGCGCTCGAAGCTCGCCGCGAAACGGTTGAGGCGATCAACGATCATGCAGACATTCTAGCGGATGGGCGTCGGACTGTGGCGTCTTGCACTCGCCTCTTTTGCGTGCTGGAAACATGTCGCCTATCGGCGATAATCTCCGAGTCGCAGGATCGCCGTTCACTTTCGTGGAGCGCTGGCTCCGTGTTGAATTCGTTGAGCTGCTACCATGTCGAGACCATCCTTGAACCAGTTCGTTGGAATCTCACTCGCCGTAGCTATCGTCCTGGCTTCGTGCAGCCAGCCCGGCTCGCAGCCCTCCCCTCAACCAGGCGTTACGCCACAAATCACGGTGCAGATCAACCCACCAGCCACCCCCGGCCCATCGCCGACGCCCCGCCCGCTCGTCAACCCGATTCTGGTGGATCGCGTTCCCGCTCAGGGCGAGGAATTGTCGGTGGACAGGCCCATCGAGCTGATCTTCGATCAGCCGATGGATCGGCGCTCGGTCGAGCAGGCGCTCATCGTGCGGGCCAGCGATGGCACATCCGTCGCCGGTAAATTGGAATGGACGAGCGACAATCGCGTCTCGTTCAAGCCCGATCAGAACTGGGCGCGCGCCGCCCGCTATAGCGTGGCGATCTCGAGCGATGCGAAGAGCGCGAAGGGGATGTCCCTGGCCCGGCCGGAATCCTTCGTTGTCACGACCGTTGGCAATCTGGCTGTGGCCCAAACCATCCCTGCCGATGGTGCACAAGACGTCGTCGCCGATGCGACGATCACGGTGCTGTTCAACCGGCCGGTCGTCTCGCTTACCACGCTGGCCGAGCAGGCCGGATTGCCCGTGCCGGTGACGTTCAACCCGCCGATCGTCGGACGCGGCCAATGGCTGAACACCAGCATCTACCTGTTTCGACCCACACAGCCGCTGCAGGCCGGTGCGACCTATGAAGGGCGCGTCGCCGCCGGATTGAGGGATACCACCGGCGCCTTGTTGGAGAGTGACTACGTCTGGACGTTCAGCGTCGCCGCACCGGTCGTCAAATTCATCGCGCCCTCCAGCGGTGCCAGGAACGTTGACCTGCGCCAGCCGATCAGCGTGACTTTCAGTCAGAAGATGGATCGCGCCAGCGCCGAGGCGGCTTTCTCGATCGAGCCACCGGTTGCAGGCACCTTCCGCTGGGGCGAAGAAGAGCCGGCGGATCGAGCGGGGCGTGGTTTCGGGCCAAAGCCGGTGCCGGCCGACGTCGCGCTTGCGCCGGCAGGAGAGGTCATGGCTTTCGTGCCCGGCGAGGATTATCGGCGCGGGCAAACCTACACTGTGCGCGTCAGGGCCGGCGCACGGGCCGCCGCCGGACTGGGGGCGACGACTGCCGAAGTCACCACCGCCTTCCAGGTCATTCCTCTACCGGCTGTGGTGAGCACGCGGCCGGCCAACAACCAGGAGCGCGCTCCGGCAAGCAATGGCTTCTCCATCCGCTTCAGCGCGCCGATGTCCGTCCCGACTATCCTCGCCAACCTGGCCTTCGACCCACCGATCACGCTAACCGGCGTCTATAGCTACTACGACTCTTTCGACAACGAGTTCTCGCTCAACGTGGACCTCAAGCCGTCCACCAGCTATCGCGTCCGCATCGGAGGCGAGACGATGGACGTCTACGGCGTCAAGATCGGCCAGGACACCGAGGTTCGCTTCTCCACCGGCCCGCTGCCGCCGTTAGTCGTCGTGCAGAGCAATGGCCTGGTCGGGACCTATAACGCTGCGCTGCCGACGCAGGTGTTCGTGCTCCATCGCAACGTCACCAGGCTGGACTTCGAGCTAACGGCGCTCACGGCACAGCAGTTCTTCAACCTTGCCGGTGGACCCAACTCATACGAGAACCTGCGCGCCTTCAAGCCTGACGCCGGGCAGGTAGCGCGCAAGTGGTCGGTGATGACCACCGCCGGGCTGAACGAGTCGGCGAACTACCGGGTATCGCTGAGTGAGGGTGGTGGTACATTGCCCACCGGCATTTACCTGCTTACCGTCAGCGCGCCGGAGCTGGTCGCCCTCGACCGCGACTTCCAGCCGGTCCGCCACATCATCATCGTCACCAACGTGCACATCGGGTTGAAGCGGGGCGATCGCGAAGGGTTGGCCTGGGTGACGAATCTGAACAGCGGCGCACCGTTGTCCGGCGTGACCGTCTCCTTCCGCGACGCCACATTTGCCGAGATCGCCTCTGCCGTCACCGACGCAGGTGAGCAAGCCGGACAGGCCTTTGTCACCTTCCCCGAAGGTTACCGGCCCTACAACACGCTCTATGCGCTGGTCGGTCAGCCCGGCGGGCCGGGCCCATTCGGCATCGCCTGGAGCGAGATGTCGTATGGGATCAACGTCTACGACTTCAACCTGCCCGGGCGCTATCAGGCCGAACCGCATTTCGCTTACCTGTATACCG
>FWWM01008488.1_pt1 | contig 19703 bp, 31 predicted proteins | sample 2228351 | NCBI WGS metagenome assembly FWWM01 (sample SAMEA103939774, study PRJEB20133) | metagenome
GATTCCCCATGAGCTGACTTCAGAGACGAGAGTTCCGGAAGCAGGAAGAACTGCGCTTGATGTAATAGGAGGAAGGGCTGGTGCCGGCGTCAAGGGAATGCTTGAGGGGGCCACAGGAATACGCCTCTTTCCAGAGAAGAAGGAAGAAGAAACTCCAGAGGACATTCGGCTGGCCAGGAAGATAGGAGAGATGACGGGTGATGCTCTCTTCTATACCGCCTTGGGAACGCTCTTTGGACCTGCGGCCGCAGGGGCCTCTCTCATCCCAGGACTGGGAGTAAGAGCCGGAGCTTCGCTTCTGTCAAGGATCCCCTCTGCTCTTTTACGGAAAGGCCTGGCAGGAGTGGCCGCCTACGGAATCCCCAGTATAGCGCGGCCTGAGATAGTAGAAAAGGCAGGGCTTACCCCTGTCAGATCTGAGGAAGAAAGAGAGGATGTGGATGCTCTTCTTGGTGAACTCGGCATAGCCGCCCTGGCGGGTGTGTTGACTCCTTACAAAGCCGTGGGAGGTAAAACAAAGGAGAAAGTAAAGAAGCTGCTCGACAAGGCCTTCAAAGGGAAAGTTGAAAAACCCCCAGCGGCCGCTCAGCCCCCCAGCTATACCCCGCCTAAACCAGGCCCTGGGACAATGGAGGAGAGTGTAGACTACGCCAAGTGGAGAGATTATGCCATACAGCAGATGAGAAGGGAAATGCCCTCAAGCAGAATATCTCCACCAACGCCATCACCTCCTTCTCCTCCTCCTCCTGTCTCTCATGAGCTTCCTCTTGGAAGGCCCTCTAGAAGCGGCGGAACCGTAGAGGATGTTACAGATGTATCCAAGTGGAGAGACTATATCATACAGCAGATGAGACGGGAGATGCCTGGTATGGAGTATACTACAGGAGGAGCGGCACCCTCCAGGATAGTTCCTCCTGCTCCACCGACACCATCGCCTCCCCCCTCTCCTGTCTCCCGTGAGCTTCCTCCTGGGAGACAACCCAGAAGCGGCGGAACTGTAGAAGATGACATAGATGTCTCCAGGTGGAGAGACTATATAATGCAGCAGATGAAGCGGGAAATGCCTGGTATGGAGTATACCACAAGAACTGGGGGGATCCCCATGGCCCCCACTCCAGAGCACCAGGCGATCCTGGAGACCATGGTCCAGAACATAACGAAGGCCGCTCCCTCCCCCGCCGGCGCTCCTCCCTTGCGGAGCCGCCAAATGCCTCCCCAGATTTCCCCCTCCAAACCAGCAGGCGGGAAGGCCCCTTCACCCACCAAGGCGGCCCCCGCCTCTCCCACCAAAAAACCTAGGATCTCTGTAGAGGCGCTGCCTAGGGAGCTACGAGATGCCATACAAGCTGGAAACACCAAAAAAGTAAGAGCTCTCCTAGATGATTTGTATTCGGAACTTCCCATGGCCTTCGGGGACAGAATGGGGGTTCCTTCTGTGGTTGTAGAGAGAGAAATAATGAACATGGCCAGGCGAAGGCGAAAAGGTAAGTAGGAATGCCCATTTACCGGCCCTTTATAACGCTGTTCAGGAGACTCCTACCTGGGATTCTGGAAGAAGGAGAGGCGGTTGTTCCCAGAATCAAGATGGGCCGCCCCATTCCTTCCGCCAAACCCACCACACCTCCTCCACCTGTAGCGGAGCTTCCTCCGGTAAAACAGCTGATAAAGCCTCCTCAGGTTCAGCCAAGCGAGGTTCCTGAGGAACTCGTAACGAGGCCTCAACAGGCCGCCCCAGGCAAGGAATGGCATTCCTATCTGGAGGAGCAAAATTTCATTCCCGCCGAGATCTTGCCTGAGGAAGGGCTTGTTTACAGGCATCTGGAATTTCCTGAGGCCAAGCTGACCATAAAGATGGGAGAGCCTGTCAATGACAAGGCATTTCTGGACAGCAAAATAGCGGAAGCTCTGAAGGACTTTTATGCAGTAGAGCCTCTACCTCAGCTTGGTGCCCCCCTTCCAGAGCTCCCGAAGCGATTGACTCCCCCAAGTGCGGCCAGGCCGCTCAGAGAGATGTCCATGGAGGAGCTCTCACAGATCCCCCCAATGGCTGAACTTCAGCAGAGCTCCATCAAAGAGATACAGAAATCCTTGAGACAGCTTGCTCAGGCATCTCCTGAGGTAATAAGCAAATACAAGGAAGTATACAAGAAAGTCCCACCAGAGTATTTCCTGAGCCGGGAACTCAGGCGATTGGGACTTCTGGAAGAAGGATCGGCCACCAAAACCGCTGTGAAACAGGCTCTTGGAGAACTGGATCCCAAGATCAGGGAACAGCTTGGGAAGATGGCAGGGCGTGCTTCAAGGACTTTTGCCTTCCAGAAAACACGAGACTGGAATGAGCAGGTGATAATGCCTCTCAAGCAGCTGGTGGATGAATACGCCAGGGAGGCCCCTCCAAGGGGAATGCTGCCTGGGTTCTTCAGCAGAATCCTTCCAGCAAGAATGGTGATGGAAGCCCATCCAGTAACTGCCGGCATATTCAGAACAGTAAGTGACATAAACAGCTGGGCGCATTCAAGACTTGTGCAGGAGAAAACCACAATCAGAAAGGTCCTTGACCGCTTGAAAGTAGACCCCAAGAAGGATCTTGAAGTATTCACGCACTACATGAATAACAGGACAGTGCTTACTCCAGAGCAATTGGCCGCAATCCCCAAGCATATCCAGATGGCCGGAGACAGAATTGCGGCCTCTCTGGCCAGAATAGGAAAAGACGCCAAACTGGGGGATCCTGCCATAGGATTCATCAAGGACTACTGGCCCAGGACCTGGGTGGTGGCCAGGAGAAATCTTGAGAATGAGCTTGCGGCCCTGAACAGCCAGCTTGAAGATGCGCATCTCATGCAGATGCTCGACCCCAGAGCGAGAAGTGCTCTTACAGAGAGAGCCAAGGAAATCCAGGAGAAGATAAAGCGGCTTACCGAAACCGGAACCAAGCTCGATGCAGTCAGAGGGCAGGCTCTCGCCAAGGGGGGATACTACGGCCATCTGAGCGAAAGCAGAACCCTCAAACAGCTCATGCCGGATCTGAACTTCTACATCCCCAAGTACAACAACATTCTCCACGTGATGGACGACTACATCGAGGGGGCCTACAGGAAAGCCTTCCTTGACAGAGCCCTTCCTGTGATGAGGCAAGGGGCTCATTTCCTCTCAATCGCTGGTGGAAAGGGAACTCCCTCAGGAGCGGACCTCACCTCCCTGAGAAACTACTTCCTGGAATGGGCAAATGGAATCAGAGGAGTGAGCAGCTTTGCCGAGAAGAGCTACATCGCTCAGGGAATATCGAATCTGAGTGGAGGAAAGCTTTCTCCTTATGAGGCCAGGAGAGCCTTCGAGATAGGAGTGGAGGCTGTAATGGCCATGCAGTACCTCCTCAAGATAGGAATCTCCTGGATCCGTTTTCCTATCGTAAATCTCTCGCAAAATACTCTTACATTCGCTCTGGCCGGCCCCAAGGCGTATTTCGCTGGACTGAAAGATGCCCTCAAGGCCCTCGCCAGGGACAACTGGGCAGAGGCCAGACATGCGGGAGTGCTTGTAGAGGATTTCAGGCCGCTCGCAGAGGCAAACCTGGAGGGGCTTGCCAAGCTGGGAAGCTGGGTGGGAGATGTAATCCACTATGCGAAGAAACTTGGGTTTCTCCCGCAGATGTCGGAGAATTTCAACAGGGCTGTTGCTTACCATGTGGGGAAGCGTGTGGCGGAAATGAATCCCACGTTAGCGAAACAGCTTGCTCCGACCGCCAACTTTGGTACAAGAAAGGGGATTTATCAAGTAGCAAGGGAGATGGTCTCCAGAACCCAGTGGGAGTACACTCCTATTCAGATGCCCATCATTACCAGAAGTCCGATGGGCCGCCTCTTGTGGCAGTTCAGATCCTACTCCTCTTTCTATATCCAGTACCTCAATGATCTCAGAAAGATGGGCCGCTACAAGGAGCTTGCTACGGCCCTGGGAATGCAGGCCGCTCTTGTTGGAACGGGCCTGCTTCCATTCAATTTATGGGAGCGCATAAGAGAACATGCGATGAGACATTGGGGGGTGGACTTGCCTGAGCTGCGGCCTATAAAGGCGGCCTCAGAAGCATTTCTGCCAGGCAGGCCCCTCACACTGGAGCAGTCCTTTGAGCCATGGAACCCGCCAGGAACCGTGGAGCAGCTTCTCGGCCCCACAATAGGCCCCATGGTAGGGGGCATGTTTGCCATGTCAGGATCTGAGGAGCAAAGAAAGAAATTCCTCGAAAAGCTGCCTGAGAGAATATCTCCTCCGGTTGCCCGCTTCCTGAAGGGAACGCTGGATCCTGAGGCCAGAACCGAACCTTCCAAGCTCTACCCTGAAGGCCGCCCACTGGGAAAGCGGCCCCTCATGGAAAAGCTCCACCTGGGAGCCAGCACGGAACAGATCTACAATGAGATTCAAAACAGGATGAAAGACGTTCAGATAGCTCTCAGAAAGAAAGCGATAAGCCCTGAGAGGGCGGCCAAGAAAATGCAGGAGCTGAGGGAAAAGGCCAGAAAAGCCGGAATTACCCCAACCATGATAGCCCAGATGGCCAAAGACGCCAAGGCGAGAGCCTCTGTCCTCTACTACCGAGAGATAGGAAAGGAAAGAGCGAAACTCCTCAAGGAACGCATATCTCCCCCTGTTTTCTCTCCCTAAGGCTCCCAGCGGTAGTCATCATCATAAGGCCTGAACAATTCAAGTAACTCGAATTCCTTGTGTCTTCTGTGGCAGAAGGGGCATTCATCATTTACTGGTTTTTTGTGGACGGCCACTCCTGTAAAGCAGGTTCCGCAATAGGGGCATTTAATGGCGCAGGCCTGGATGTAATCCAAGTTCGTCCTGGCATACCAGGGGGGAATCCGATGTCTCTTTCTCTTGGGGGGCTGCTGTGGGTCCGATGTATGCGGCATCCTTTCCGTTTCCTCCCGCTTGCTCATTTAGTATCACGACGGCTTGTGGCCCCATGGAAGTATGGACTGTATGTATGTCCAACATTCCGCAAGATCTCATATGGGTGAGGAACCTAAGAAGTGCGGATCTTTCAATCTGATGCCCCATAACTCTCACGAGTCTTTCCAGCTGCATTCTCCCGCCGGCTTTTGCAATCTCCTTTCTGACAAGTCGAATCATTCTTTCGTGTAGGGAATCAGCCAGGCCGATGTACACATCGGTCATATTCGGTTCCACCATGTCCAGTAATTCGATAGCCCTTCGTATGTGATGCTCTTCTATGATCATGCTGTCGCTTTCTGAGAGAGAAAGCAGCATGGCGACTTTCCAGACATGCTTGGGCTTTCTGGCGAGATAATGGAGGAGCCTTTCATCTGTCGGAGGGGCCAGCTCCATCTGTTTCCTCCAGGCCACATAGTAGTCCCAGGCCTCTCTCGTTCCCTTCACTTCCCCCTTGAGATGTTCTGCGGAAACTATATGGCCTAAATCTGATACCAGACGGGATCTCATGGCCGCATCCCTGGCGCGGTCCTCCTCGGTGGCCATTGTGCGGCCTATGAATTTCTCTGACTCATACCTCACGACGAATATGGTTCTTGAAGCGAATCCGCCCCCTATTATCTCGGATGCCTTTATCCCAGTCAGGCTGTCAGGGGTCGTTCCTCCCAGGAGATTGACACAGAGGTTCTTGACTGTGGCGACGTGGCCTCCAGGGCCTAGCTGCCCCTTTATCACCAGGTGAACCTCATCCTCAGGATCCCACAGAAAACACAGATCGTCAAAGAACCTGCTGGGTGTGGCGTCTGTTCCAGTAAGAGCAGTAAACTCGGATGCGTAGATGAAGACCGTCCCGCCAAGCACCCTCATGGGGTCGTTCGTATGATGAAGAAGGGCCGTATATAATCCTGGGGTGGTCAGCTTGCCTGCGTATATGCGGATCCTGTCTCTCCAGTCCCGCAGGAGACTCACCCCTGCGTCCATTATCTCTCCCTTACGGCATCTTCCTGGAGGCCCCACCAGGACAACATAGAGATTCGGGTAAGTCGGCTTCTTTCCCAAACCCATGACATAGGTTCGTCTGCCCAAGGCCCCCGCAAGAACAGAGAGTCCGACCCAGATCTTGTAGGCCTTGGGGCTCTCTATATCCTCGGTCCACAAGATGAATTGATCCAGCCAAGAAGGAGCAGATCTCCTGCGATATTCTGGAGTGCTCATGTTTAAACACCAGTCGTATCAGGATTGTTGGATTTCTGGGGTAGGGATGAAACTTCTTCTTGCAAGGAATCCAGTAACTCTTGAAGATCCGCCAGGAGGGCTTGTAATAGCTCCACCAACGCCCAGCATCTCGCCTTGAGAACAGTCAACTTTTCCAGCTCGCTCATTCCTTCCACCTCCTTGGCAGCCTCTCTACATCTATCTTTATGGTCATGAGGGATTTGCCCATCAAGATAGGTTTACGAAATGCCTTTCTGACTGCGGCCTCTACCTCATCCTCCATTCCGACAGGGTGTTCAAGCAGGACGGAATCATGACTTTGTTGAATGATCCAGCAATCCTCCGGCAGATGGATGTACCAGAGCTTGTTGATGGCCATGTGAGCAATGTCAGCGACTGTTGACTGGGGAATGTAAGCATAAGCTTCCTTCCAGAGTTCCGGCCCCCAAGGTTTCTTGAAATGCCTTCTCCGTCCAAGAGGAGTATACAATACACGGGAATTGGAAGTAAGAGTCTGTTTGATGCTTTCCCACCAGGCGGGAATTTCAGGAAACAAGGAGAAATACTTGCTGCGGACTTCCTTGGCCACATGTATGGGGACTCCCAGTTCAATGGAGAAAGCCAGATCTGAGATCCCATAATTTCCTCCGTGAACGGCCTTCTTGTAGAGTTTGCGCTGAGGGTGAGGCTGCCCTGAAGGAGTAGGAATGCCTGTCGCCCATTCTGCAATCATGGAATGAACATCCGCATCGGGCTGCTGAAAGAGCTTTATCAGAGGAGCACACCCAGAGGCATAAGCTACCACCACTGCTTCCGCCTGGCTCTCATCAGCTTGCATGAGGGCATAGCCAGGCCGCGGGACCACCATTCTCCTGGCCCATCCACTGCAGGAAGCTTCCTCCTCTGGAGAAAGCCCCTTGGGAGGGGTCCCTGGAATCGTCTGAATGTTGAGCCCTGTGTTGAAGGGAGTCTTTCTTGTGGACATGCGGCCCGTTTCAGCCCCGGAAAGCACTACCTCGTAACGCAGGATTCCGTCTTCGTCGAAGATGGAGTCTTGAAGGTAGCTGGAGATAGTCTTCCTGAGTTCTTTCAAAGCAAGGATATCCTGGAGAAGTTCTACGGCCCCTTCGATCTTGTGGGCGTGGTAGGCCAGAATCCGATTTATGGCCTTGGATCCTGTAGTCAGCTTCTTGCTTTTCCCGTTTCTCTGAATGGGAAACTTGAAATGTTCGTAGAGAAGAGCGGCCATCTGCTTGGGAGATCCTACATTCACAGGCTTGCCTACCGCCTTGTTGATTTTCTCTTCCAGGGCCGCAGCATGTCTCAGGGCTATATCCAGGAGCCTCTTTCTTTCTTCATGGTCAATACAGGCCCCTCTTCTGGAAGCTATGAACATCGCCCTGACTTCCGGCATGGTGTGGCCGCAAAAAATGTAATGGAGACCGAGATTTACAAGGTCAGCGGCCAGGGCCTCATATACCTGGTGCGTGACCACTATATCCTTGGCATTTTTCTCCAAGCTCTCTGTAGTCTTCTCCCCCGTCTTCCAGTCCTTGAAGTCCTCCCCATAATGCGGCGTGGTGGTGTAGATGCTGTGAAGATAAGAGAGACTATGCGGGGCCTCTGGATCTATGAGTGCATGCGCCAGCATGGTGTCGAACCAGGGCGGAGCGGGAAGTCCTACAAAGGGCAAGAGAAATGCCAAATCGTAAACCCCATTCTGAAAGATTTTTACTGCATTCGATGACATCACATTTCTGAGGGCAAGCCAGATCTGCTTTTCCTCGGGCTCAGTCCAGTAATTTCTGAGGCCCCACTTGAAAGGGATAACGAGAGCCACGGAGCGGGGCTCTTCCTCATCCTCCACCAGCACATCAGGGGAGTAGAGGCCTACCACAGAAATTCTGGAGCCGAACTGAGTCTCGATGTCGCATGCGAAGCTATTCGCTTGAGAGAAGGCCTCAAGATAAGAGAGCACAGAGAGAAAGTCCTCCCGCTTCGGAAGAAATACGTAAGGAGAAGATCCTTTTGAGGCGGCCTCATGATGCAGCTCGCCAAGGGCCTTCCTGAAATCGACCATCACATCCTTGATGGCAGTCCAGGCCCCCCTCAGCAAATAAGCCGGATGATAGGTGGCGTAGCATGCAAGGTGAGAGAGCTGTGGATGAATTATAGAAAGAGGAGTACCACGAAGAGAAGATATCCCGCTTCTCCCTGTGAGAACCTCCATGCTGCAGGCCCCAAGAGCCATGACAAGCTTGAGATTGGGGAGACTGGAAAGCTCCTCCACAAGAAGCGGAATGAAGTCTTCTACTGTGAGGCCATATTCAGAAAGCCTTGAAAGCTTGTTGCCTGGGGGCCGCACCTTGACCACGTTGGTCACATAAAGCTCATCTCTGGATAACCCAAGCTTATCGAGAATGCCGTCCAGAAGCTTACCGGCACGGCCTATGAAAGGTCTTGCATACGTGTCCTCCTCTGCTCCAGGGGCCTCTCCGACCAGAGCTATCTGCGCATCTTGCGGCCCCTCTCCATCCACCCACTTGATCCACTCATGAACCTCATGCACCTTCCTCAGGATTTCCTGCTTCTTCATGGCGCTCCCTCTGTGGATATCTGGCCCCATAAGGAGAGAAAGGATTTTCCACTTCACCCTTATCCAGCTTGTCCACGAAGTACTCCACAGCGTACCTGAGAAGCGCCCCTTTCATTCCGTGAAATAACACGTAAGAATCCAGCCTCTTGCTTACATCCCTGGGGATCAAGATTTTCACCCACTCCCCGTCTACAGAAGGAAATTTCTTGTAGTTCATTGTTTACCACTCCTCCTCTCATAAATCTTTCTCTTTATATGACCAAGCTCGTCGTAACAGACGAGCAAATTGTGGCTCAGTTCGGCATTTCTCTGCTGCAAATCCACTATTTCCTCTTCCATCATTCTCGCTCTTTCAGTAGCTATGACGACGGAACGAATGAGAGAGAACCCTAGAATGCCGATTCCCAGGAGCAAACAGACACCTGTTATCCAGGAAAGAACTTTCATGGCATCTCCACCCCCGAAGTGGGAAGGACAATCTTGGTTCCATCCTTGGGGATTCCCCCGGTTCCCTCCTCATATCCTGTGTCATAACCGGCCCTGTAGCAAAGAGCCGCACAGGCCACTGCCATTCCAGTGCCTATGGGATCTCTGGTTCTGTGAAGAATCTCTTCCGCCACCCCCTCTATCATGGCTCTTAGATCCGCGTCACTGACTAGATCTCTCAAGGCACCCATCACATGGGTTGATGCGGGATCTATTCCATAACGCTGCAGAAGCTTGAGATACAGTTCTTTCACGTCCATGCTCATTCTCCTTTCAAGCTCTCAACGCTTTCTTCCTCTTCAAACCCCTCAGATTCCCCCTTGATCACCTGGCTGTCCAGGATCTCCTCCAGCATCTTGATAAACTCCTCATCCGAGGAAGACAGGGGAATGTCCTCATAGGAGCTCGGAGGAGGAATGACCGCCTTTTTCTTCTGGAGGGCCGCCAGCCTGGCCTTCGCATCCACGGCCTTTTTCCATAGCCGCAGATCCTTGCCCTTCTGCTTTGCAAGCTGCTTGCCTGTATCTACAAGCTCTCTTACCAGCTGGATGACTGGGAAGTGCTCATAAGTGTAGGACTGGATGTTATTCAAAAACCACAGGGCCGCATTTCCCTTGAATCTGAGCGCCCAGCGGCCTCGCTTCTTCAGGAAGATAATCTTCCCCTTGGTCAACTCAGCCTTTACAGTGCTTGCTATCTCCATTCTGTCAAAGAGCAGGTCCACACGGACTCCCAGGAAAAAGGGGCTCTTCCTCAACCCCACACTTACATGGCCGCTCGTGTCGAACCGGCCGGCCAGGTAAGCGAACAATGCTTTCGGATCCCAACTCACAGTTTCCCTCTCAGTAAATACAGGCAGACCGCCAGCAGAACGGCGACAAGAGCCCGCTTCTCATTTTCCCAGTCCCCACTTGGATTCACTTCCTCTCCAAGCTTCCTCACCCCCCATCCGATTCTCCACCACAGCCATCTTATTTTCTGCCATTTCATGCTCCATTCTCCTGGTTCCCTCCAGGCATGATCTGCATGCCTCAGGACGATATGGGGGCAAAACCCCAAAAGGCTCGTGAAGGGACGCCTCTATGGCCTCCTTCAAACTCGGCCGCCTCAGTAATACGAGGCAGAGGGGCCTCTTCGCCGCCAGCTTGAGTCTCTCGCAGTACCACACAGGAATACCTCCAGACTTTCAAGATTTATTGAGGGTGTGCGGCAATTCCCCTGGCAAACCCTCGGCCCAGAGCTGTGGAGGCAAGAGGGAGCGGCGAGAATCCCTCTTTTTAACGTGCATTGCCGCCAACACGGTCTCATGACTTAGCCCGCCGCCTTGGGTCTAGGAGGTGCCTTCACCCCAGGGGCCACCTCTCCAGCGGCCTTTCCAGGGATATAGCGCCTTATCACATTCCTAAACTCCCCGGTTCCCACCAGGGCCTCTCCATCTCTGGTCTTGATTTCCTCTTGATCTACAATTCCCTTGAACCGCCTCCCCCGCAGGATGCTTGTGTCTATGCGGTTCCCCTCCCAGCTGGCCCCGCACGCGAGCACAAAGTTGGTGAACCGAAAGCGGCCTGTGGTTTCCCTCTGCCCTGTCTCTGGATTCAGCCAGGGCATGGGGAAGTTGTCCTTTACAAGCTTGTTATGCGCCTTGGGATCTTGAGGCTTGATGATCCGAAAGGTGGCAACAAGCATGGGGCGGCCTTTGCTTGTTCTCGTCTCCTCGATATCCTCCACCAAGAGATCATAAGTTCCTGATGGGGCAATCGTCACTTCGTCTTTGCATTCTTCGTATGTCCCTATTTCGTATATACTCATCCTTTTATCTCCTTTCCATACTATTTTCCTTTTTGTCAGTGCGCATGTGACGCACATGACTAAATTTGTGAGCAGATCATGTCTGGGGTAGTAACTGACATGTCTCCCACAGAAGATACAGAACAACGGGATGCGGCCCCTGAAATCAGCTCTCCTCACCTCCTCCTGAGACAGTCTCACGATCCTCCTTTCTAGGGGCCGGTTCTACGGGCGGCCCCACCCCGTCTTTATGTAATCCACGAGCGCCTCATAAGAGGGCTCTATTCTGGGTGGAAGGTTGAAGCTCGTCCTTGCCTGGACTAATCCCATTGAGCATGTTTCTACAAAAGGAACGGGCTTGCCTTCCGGCCCAGGCTCCACCCCAGTGTGATAGATCTCCCGAAACCTCACAGGGATTCTATCCCGCCATTTCTGGCCCCCTGTCATGGGAGAGATCCTCACACCACCCATGAGTTTGTCTTCAATGAGCTCCTCATGGGCTATCCATATCACATTACACAGATCCGCCAGAGAAAGAGATCTGCTCATCATTCCTCTGAGGAGCTCATAGACGTCAGCCCAGTGGCCCCCGCTCCAGGGCAGGGGCTTGTCCTGACTGATGCCGTTGTTGTACTTGATCAAAGCTGTTGCTCTTTCCGTCGCAGTGGTAAGAGAATCATAGACCAGGGTTGCATATGGGAGCTTCCGGCCTTTTACGGCCGCATCCATAAGCTGAGTGGTCACGTAGTTGGCGTACTGGAAAGCTTGAGGCTCTCCTGTTCCCCCAGGACCCGCATACCACTCTTGAAGCGGAATCCTCTGAATTTTCTTCTCCCTGGCAAGATCAGCTATGGATGTCAGCCTGCCATCGAAATCAAAGAAAAGGATTGGGTCTGGAAAGGTGGCCGCAAATCTGGTCTTCCAGGTTCCTATGGGGCCATAGATGAGAACCGAGAGCTTGGGGATTTCCTCTGATGTAGCGAGATCCTCCACTCCCTCTATGGTGAGGCCCTCTGTTTCTTGTCTCTTCTCTTCCTTCTTACTCATGGCTGCCTCCGTCAGATTTCTCCTCCAAAGGAGATGGTCTCGGCCCCAGGCGTCCAGGGGCTGTGTTCATACGCCTCTTCTATCAGCGTATCTCTTTCCTTCTCAGTCTCCGCCACACACAGGGGAATGTACGGGCATTCTCCGTTGTAGAGAGAGCAGGAGACTGTGTTGGTCCAGAAAATCCCCCGCTCCTGTGCTGTTGTTATGTCATGGAGAAGGGCCATGGTGTGAAGCTGCCACTGGGTAAGGCGTTGTTTGCTGTAGTAGGCGGGGACTCTCTTGAAGGCGGTTCCTTCCTCGTAACGGGACGGCCGCTTTCCTCCGGTCTTGTAGACCCCCAGGAAATTGAAGACTATGGCCTCCACTTCCTCATCAGGGTAGAGCTTTGCGGCCCCCCACATATAGCCCATTCCCTGATTGTTGGGATCCTGGATGAAACGACCGAGTCTGCTTGTAGTCTTGTGCTCCATGACCCGAAGGCGGCCTGTCGAGCTCCATCGGATAACCAGATCCAATCTTCCTGCATATTCCACAAGAGGCTCCCCATGGTCATCTTCCGCCAAGGTGACTCTAAACGGACGCTCTACTTCGACCACCTCGAATTCATCTCTTACCTGCTTGAAATACGCCCTGAGAAGGGATCTTCCAGTCTCCATGGTTCTAAGATCATCTTCCATGGTCTCGTGGGGACGGAAGTAATCCTCGAAGACCTTGATTGTGGCCTCAGGGGTGGCCCCCTTGTAGTAATGTTCAAGGGCCAGGTGAACGGCCTGCCCGAACAGTAGAGGAGTCCTTGGCCTCTCATCTCTGGGGACAAGCCCTCGGATTATCCGGTAGTATCCCTGCATGAAGCAGTTCCTGAACTGCTGCAGGGCCATGTTATCTACCACTATCGCCGCCATTGTTCACCTCCTAGATGTCATCGAATTCATCTATCCAGGTCTCCTCTTCCTCTTGCTGCTTCTTCCCCTTTTTCTTCGGAGGGGCCTGGCTCCTTTGCTTTCTCCAAGCATTCTCATCCCAATCGTAAGACGGGAATATGTCCTTCTCTTTTCTGTGAGTAACTATCACATCAGAGACCTTGACTGTAAGATGGCACTCGTTGTTGAATCCATCCAACAGTCTGACCCTGCATGCGTTCCCGTCAAGCAGATCAACCACTCTGCCTATGAGATCCATTCCAGGCCTCTTCACAACTACAATCTTACCTAGTAGATCGCTCATGGCACCTCCGCTACGATTACAATTGTCCTCAGGGCCTCTTCATCCAGACAGCTCAGCCCTGATCTGAACCCATGAAAACCAAGCTCTATTTCATATGAATGAAGAGTCGTATAGTAGCCCATGCTCACGTCACTGCGCCTTGTCTCGACGAGCTTGCAGCAGTTGGCGTAGACAAGCGGCCTGTTCAAATCGGTCTTTTCGGGGATGTAGCTATATCGAACTATCTTCATTCTTTCCCCTGGCACCACCGGCAAGCCTCTATCCTCACAACCAGCTTCTCGGTGGAGGAACTTACCCGACTCACACGGATTTCGCTCCCACAATTATCACACCAGACCTCTATGGATCTGCTTCCTTTGCCTACACAATCCGAACATGGGTCCACCAGCAGCTCAGGACCCCACCGGCCGTAAGCAACTTTCGAGTCATGGCATAGATCTCTTCCACACCATGAGCAAACCACGTCGAAGTCAACGGCCACTGGAACTTCCATTTTCACTTTCGACATTTCGCCCCTCCTGAGAGAAAACGTAAAGCCGGCTCCCCAAAATGATTCCAGCGCTTCCCCACATGGGCATCCTCGTGGGGACTCCCTCAAGATCTATCACCAAGCTAGGATGTAGGCTTCCAGGCGGCTCCTCGTCCACCACCAGCTGGAGTTTATCGTAGATGCCCATATAAAGCCCATCTACTCTTCCAGCCGCCCCAAATCTCCCGAGTTTTACCAGCTTCATCCTCTCCTCTCTTCCCTTGCCACAAATGTAACACCATTTCAGAACCGCGTCAACCCAAAAATCACACTTTTTCATCCTCTAATGGTTCCTTTTCGGAACATGCGTGCCCTGGTTCTACATATATTTCAGGGGCCTTCCCATTGATGATCCTTGAGATTTTGAAGCTGAGGGCCTCGCCGCATCTGGAGCAGTAAACATCCAGAGCGAATTCGACTTGCATTTCAACTTTCAGTTTCGGCATCTCTTCTTTCTCCTTCCACCAAAAGTGAAATCTGATCGTATGTAGAAACGATTCCTTCCATGCCGCCTGGGGTAAGGAACGGGGGTTTCTCTTTCCGGAGAAGCGGCCACTTCCACAGAACCGCTATTCTCCCCAGTCTGACGATCAGTCTGTCGAAGCTACTGACTATCAGTTCCTCTGAGTTTTCGTTTCCTATTTTCATATTCTCTCATTCTCGCGTCCATGATTTCCCGCATGGCCCTTCTGTAGTACTCACATCCCTCCTCAGCAGAAACCTCGGAGTCAAATTCCAGAACTCCATTTGCGGCCTCTACCTTCTCATTGATTTCCTGGAAGGCTCTCTTGACGGCTTCTGTGGCCGTCTCAGGGTCCGTCTCCAGGAGAACTCTTTTCAAGGCGTCAACTCCTGCTTTCCACCTGGTGGTGAGAAGCCATCCTAAGCGTTCCTGGAGCTCCCCTACAGGTACACGAGAGACCAGCCTGCTTAGGTGGCCTTCCTTGGCCGCCAGCTCCCAGGGGTCCAGCCAATCAGAAGTCTTGATTTTATCCAGGAGAAGCTCGGCGAATCCCCTGGTCATCATCCCCGAGAGAAGCTCGATGATCTCCTCATCTTTCCAGCCAAGGCTCACACACGTCATGACGGCCTCTGTGGCCCAGTGAACTTGCCTCGGTCTGGGGGCCTCCAAAATGGGGAGCTCCCCATGAAATTCATCTGTGATGATGTTCGAGTAATTCAGCCTGTATCTGTTTTCGAGATAGACCTTTCCCGCGCCTCCCACAGGCAAAAAAAGAAGCCTGGATGAGAGGGCCTCCCCGGTTTTCGTTGCGAGGAACAGCGGCCTCTCCACAGGCTGCATGGCACATATGATCCTGGTATCCTGGTGGAGTCTCCGTCCGCGGATCTTCCTGCTTGAAAGAAGACTCAGGATCGCTGCATGAGTTTCTTCCCTTGCCTTGTCGAGTTCGTCAATGAAGATGATATGCGGGGATAAAACAGCCTGCAGGAACTCCTGCCGCAAGAGATGTCTTATGAATGCACCTTGGACCGGCCTGGGGTAGCCCAAAATGTCCGTCGGCTCTTCTGTAGCCGGAAGAATAGTGAACAGAGGAAGCCCAAGTTTTGATGAGAGATCCTGGACAACGGCCGTCTTCCCCTCTCCAGTCTCCCCTACCAGACAGGGGGTCATGCCGGGGCCGCCTTTCTCCGTGATCAGCTTGCAGATCTCCAAGATGCGGTCTAACTCAAACATGGCCTGTCCTCCAAAAAGAAAGGCCGCGAGCCTGAAATCAGACTCACGGCCTCACTCTACAGAAGTTCCTTCACATGAAATTCCAAGGAAAACCACCACTATCTCCTGTTTATGTGTCCTTTCCTGCCCCTCGTCCACAGTTCCAGATGATCTCCATCTGAAGCAGAAAGGAAGATCGGGCCTCTCGTTGAATCCAACAGGAATTTTTTCACTGTGAGGGTCCCGTCCTTGTCCTTTCTTATCTGGTCTTCCCAGTAAGAGACAGGCTCCTTGTAGGAAACCGCTACTTCCATACATTCCGGGCTTACGAATGCTCCATCCAGTTCTTGTGGATTTGTTGTTATCCTCATGGTCACTTCCCTCGCTCGTAGCAGATTTCCACCATTTTCTTCTTCGCATTCGCATTCACGTGAATCCTCATATAAGATTGTCTGCCTGCTTCGAAAGGGCCGGTTTGCCTGCTGTTTGAGTACCAGGTCGCTTCATGTTCTTCGACTGCGTAAGAACAAAGATGAGTGCCATTCGCGTCAAAAAGTTCCCAGAGAAATGGATTGTCGTAATTAGAGCTTGTTGAGATCCTCATTTCTTCCCCTCTCTTTCTTCCTTCTCATGGCAGATTTCCACCATTTTCTTCTTCGCATTCACGTGCACGCGAATCCTGACGCAAGATCGTCTGCTTACTTCGAAGGGGCCGGCTTGTCTGCTGTTCGAGTACCAGGTTACTTCATGTTCTTTGGTTGCGTAAGAACAAAGATGAATGCCGTTCACATCAAAAAGTTCGCAGAGAAAGGGATTATCGTAATTAGGGCTTGCCGAGATCTTCATTTCTTTCCCTTTCTTTCTTCCTTCTCATAGCAGATGTCTACTCTGCCGTCCGATGCTACGTTTACGCTGACCACGGCATGAGACAAATCGCTTATCTTGTAGCATCCATGCCGTACACTCTTCATGTACCACACGGCTGGATATAGACCGACAAAGTCTATGCTTCCTAAGGGATAGAAAGACAAAGAGATCTCTCCTTCCAAGGTTGTATGGAAGAAGAAGGCATCATGTCTTGGATTTGTGGAGATCTTCATTTTTTGCCCACCATCAAAAGCAGGAAGTTTTCATCCAGGATCAGCATGTCGCTGCAAGAGGCCGCAGCTTCCGCGGAAACCCAGATCGGAATTTCCACCAATCTGCTCTTCGTCTTTGTGTAGTGCCGCCTTCCCTTTCCTACTTCCGACGACTTAGAGCAGATTCCCTTCTTCATAAGATGCATGGTCTCAGAAAGACCAGGATCAATCGTTATCTTCATTTCACTTTCTCTCTTTCCCCCTCTTTCTTACCCAGAGGTCTACGGAACCTCCAATGAGAAGAAAAGATAGAAGAATCGATTCTTTTTCAACTTCTATCGAGTAATCCGCTACTGCGGATTCTCCGCTTTTGTATTTCTTCGCATGCGTTTCCTTGCATGGAACGGGGTTTACATGAGAGATCCCTGCTTCCATAGATCTCTTTCCTATGTGCACCCCTATGTCAGGTTCTCCGGCGCTTGTCGCTATTTTCATCTTGCTTCCTCTCCATCGGCGTGTATCGTATCAGCACGTGATCTCTTGATACGACTTTCACCAGATCAACTTCCGTGGGAGTCTTCACCACCATCTTCCCGAATATCAGCTTCTCATTTCCCACCTTTCCCGCGTACGTATCAGAAAAGGGGATAGTTCCTCTTCGTGGAAGATTAAACTCCACACACAAGGAAGTTACAAGAAGCGCCTCTGTTCCGTAAAAATTCGCTGCTATCTTCATTTCCTTCTCTCCTGCTTACTCTGTCTGGAAAATTACGTCTATGCTCTTGTTCAGAAGCATGATGTTAGCCTTGTAGATGGAGCCGTTGTCTATCTTGTGAAAGCCTCCACCCGTACTCTTGTGAACCCAGACTGTCTGCTCCTTGTCTGCGGCCGGATAAACTTGGAGCGAGATAGAAAGTCGATGGAGGAAGAACCTATTTCCGTCATTATATCTAGTTGCTATCTGCATGCTCTAATCCTCCTCTAATTCATAGCCGACAGCTATTCTCTTTCCTCGCTCAGAAGGAACCACCCCAATCCAGAACCTGGTGCGAGAGTGCTTTTCCATCTTGGTGATTCTTTCCTGCTTGCCCTTTATACACCAGGCTACATCACGTGTTCCCTCGTTAAAGCCACGGAGCATGGACAAGTAGCTTCCTTGGGCAGAGGGAAGCTCCTCCAAGAAGGGGCCTTCATTGTTGGCTATGGTAAAGATCTCCACGTTCACTTCCCCCCTTTTCTGTAGCAGACATCTATCCTATCATCCGAACTCACGCATATTCTCGCTATGGCGTGAGCCCGTTTGCTCACTGCGTAACATCCATGCTTTCGGCTCTTTATGTGCCATGTCACTGCATGGGGAGTTTCCAGAACCGGATTTCCCTGCGGATACAGCGACAGCGAGACTTCCGTGTCCTTCTTCGTCAAGGCTGTGTAGAGAAAGAAGACGTCACCCCCCGGGCGTGTCGCGATTTTCATTTCCAGTAACCTCCATCTTTGCCTTCTTCACCTTGAGCTTTCCTAGGTAGACAAGAATTCTGTCTATCCCCAGGTGAATCCATAACGCACGCATCCCAGCCTCATCCAGCTCGTAAAGATAGAGAGAGGAGTCTGTCAGGACGGCGGAAGACGGAGAATACTCAGATGCTATCTTCACCTTAACTTCCCCTTTCTCGCTTCCTCTTCCTTCTTCCAGACCTCGACTACCTTCTCCATTTCCTCTCGGAAGATCTTGACGCCTTCCTCAAGGCTTAGCTCCGGCTCAGGATCTATGATCCCGCCGGCCGCGTCTATCTGCTGTGTGGCCTTTCCGAACTCCCGTTGGAGAACTGAGGCCGCAGTTTCTACGTCAGTTTCTATGAGAATTCGGGAAAGTGCTCTACAGAATGGTCTCCAGGCTGTGCAAAGAAGCCAAGAGACCCGCTCTTGCAGCTCTCCTATAGGCACCTTGTCTACCAGCTCCAGGAGACGTCCTTGTTTGTGGGCTATCTCCCAGGGATCCAGCCAATCGGAATTGTAGATTCTCTCCAGCAGAAGTTCCGCTGCTCCCCTGGGGATGACCCCACAGAGCAGCTCCACAATCTGCTCGTCATTCCAACCGAGCTTTGCGGCCGCAAAAACGGCCTCTGTTCCCCAGTGAGCTTGCCTGGGCCGTACTTCTCCGAGGATGGGGAGCTCGATGGAAGGGCTCTCTATTATCTTGTCGTATGAAATTGAGTAGCGCTTTTCCAGGTAGTTTCTTCCCATGCCTGTGGCGTCCAGGAAGACCAACCTTGCCGAAAGGGCTTCTCCAGTCTTCGTGGCAAGGAAGATCCCGCGATCAACCGGCTGCATGGCACAAACCACCAGGCTCTCCTCATGCAGTTTGCGGCCTCTCACTTCCCTGGATGCCAGGAGAGTCAGCAGGGCTGCATGGGTTTCCTCCCTGGCTTTATCCAGTTCGTCGATAAAGATAAGGCATGGCTGCTCTACGGCCAGAAGAAGCTCCTCTCGAAGAAGATGTCGGATTACTGGAATGCCTTCATACTCCTCAGGCCGCGGATATCCGAGAAGATCCGTCGGCTCTTCCGTGGCCGGCAGGATGACGAACATGGGGAGTTTCTTCATATCCGCCAATTCCCGTACGCGAGCCGTCTTTCCTTCTCCAGTCTCCGCCACGAGACATGGAGTCAGAGAGGGGCCACCAGCCTTTCTCACTGCCTCGCAAACCTCCACTACCATTTCGAGTTCCAGCATGACTTCTCTCCTTTCTTTTTATAATTCGATCTGAAATACTTTCCCCGGCAACTTCTTGTTTCCTCCTCTTGTCACCAGGAAAACGACATCTGTTCCGTGAGGCAGATCAACCGAATCCGCAAAATAGCCGTCGGTCAGCACGATGGCTATCTCTTGGGGCCGCAAGCTGTCTCTCACCGGCTTCCACAGAGTTCCTCCGCCGGCGGCCACACTTCCAGACACATACCGTCTGACGTCTGTGTCGAAAACATACATTTCAGCAGTATGTTTCTGAGCGATCACCCTTGCTATAGCGAAAAGTTCGTTCCAGCCCTGGGCTGTAGACCCAGAGACGTCGATGAATATCTTCAGCCTGCACCCACGAAGATGATGGTG